>Ga0272441_10009846_pt1 | contig 14641 bp, 6 predicted proteins | sample SSMProp6N_FD_193582 | JGI IMG/M metagenome (GOLD analysis project Ga0272441, IMG submission 193582) | Marine sediment archaeal communities from Little Sippewissett salt marsh, Falmouth, MA, United States - SSM-Prop-6N | ecosystem: Environmental > Aquatic > Marine > Wetlands > Sediment ... | reverse complement strand
CCCTGGGCCTCGACGAGGGCATCGGCCCGATCGCGCAGGTGGCGCTGCTCGGCGGCGACGGCACGCTGCGCTGGGGCCAGGACCAGGATATGCTCCGCATCGTGATCCCCGAGACGCTGCCGTGCGACCACGCCCTGGGCTTCCGCGTCGAGTTCGCAGGCGACCCTGCATAAGAGGAGGAGCCCCGTGCGCACAAGCGCCTGCCTGCTCGCCGCCCTGGCGGCCCTCGCCGCCTGGGCGGGCGATCCCGTGGAGGTCGCGGGCCTCATCATCCCGCTCGACGACACCGCGATGTACTTGCGGACCCACACGGGCGAGCAGAAGGAAGTCCGCTGGACGGCGAACACGAAGGTGGCGCTCGTGGCCAACTGGCGCCAGGTGGACGGCACCTACGGCGTCGTTCAGGACAACGTGCTCCGCTACCGCATCCACTCCTCGGGCCAGACCATCGACTTCAAACTGCCGCCCGGCCGCAAGTACGCCGTGCGGGAGAAGGCGAGCTCGAAGCAGATCCAGTCGTACCTCGATGAAGGCTGGCTCGCGCCATGGGGGATGAAGATCCTATGCGGCCAGAAGGTCGAGCCCCGCATGCCCACGCTGCCGCTCAAGCGGGGCGACGACGCCTCGTTCGCCGGCGAGTTCGAGTTCGCCAGGTCCAGGAAGCAGCGGGCCACGCTGCGCGTCGGCGACAGGACGTTTCATGTCCACATGCGGAGCGGCCAGACGAACGTGCTCATCTACGGCGCCCTGACCGTCCAGGACCTCCATCCTTTTGTGAACCAAGCCACGGCCATCGGGCGCGAGAGAGACGGCGCCGTGGTCGCGGACGAGATCCACGTGCTGCCCATCGGCGACCAGACCGCCAGCGACGACCCGAAGCTCCCGCGATACCTGTGCATCGGCGATTCCATCTCCGGCAACTACGGCGCCGCGCTCCGGCAGACTCTCAAGGGAAAGGCCAACGTCCACCATCCCCCCACCAACTGCGGCCCCTCCGGCAAGGGCAAAGGCCAGATCCACAACTGGCTGGGAGCCTACGAGGTCAAAGGCCGCCAGTGGAACGTCATCTCCTTCAACTTCGGCCACTGGGACGCCGGCAACACCAGGGAGAAGTACCAGAGCAACCTCGAAGCCGTGATCAGGGAACTGAAGAAGACGCGTGCGAAGCTCATCTGGGTGACCACGTGTCCCGTACCCAGGGGCTTTCCGCCGGCGGGCGACCTCGCCAGCGACGGCAAGGCGCCCCGCCGCACCTCCGGCGTGATGGAGAAGTATCTCAATCCCTGGGCGCTGGAGGTCATGAAAAAGCACCCCGAGATCGCCATCTGCGACCAGTGGCAGTTTGTCAAGGACCATGGGAAGGACACCTACGCGGACTGGTGGAAGGGCCAGAACGTGCACTTCGGGGGCGAGGCAGCCGATGCCCTCGGCCGCCTGCTCGCGCGGGATGTTCTCGGAGCCCTCGAGGGAACCGGGCAATGAGGACGCGAGACGCGTCCCTTCTGGCCGGCATCGCGTGGGCGAGCAAGGAGACAACCACATGAGAGGATACAAGCGGGGAGTCGCGTTGGGACTGGCGATCGCCATCGCGTTGGGCTGCTCGGCGGCCGGCGCGGGTGAAATCCCCACGCGGTACCAGAAGGCCATCGAGGCGCAGCTCGCCCGGGTGGACGAGGGCGTGGCCGCCGGGCCGTACAAGCCCGACTGGAAGGACCTCGGGCGCCACACCGCCGCGCCCGAGTGGTTCCGCGACGCCAAGTTCGGCATCTACTGGCACTGGGGTGTCTACGCCGTTCCCGCCTACGGCAATGAGTGGTACCCGAAGTGGATGCACACGAAGAAAGGCCGCCGCAGCTACTACAAGCACCACGTGGAGACCTACGGCGAACCCGACAAGTTCGGCTACCACGACTTCGTGCCGATGTTCAAGGCCGAGCACTTCGACGCCGAGGCGTGGGCGGAGCTGATCGCGAAGGCGGGCGCCCGGTATGCCGGCCCCGTGTGCGAGCACCACGACGGCTTCGCCATGTGGGCCAGCGAGCTCACGCCCTGGAACGCGGGGGCCAAGGGGCCGAAGCGCGACATCACGGGCGAGCTGGCCAAGGCCATCCGCAAGCGCGGCATGCGCTTCGTCACCACCTTCCACCACGAGCGCACCCGCACGTGGTATCCACGCGTAGAGGGCTGGCCCACCACCAGCACCGACCCCGAGCTGCGCATGCTCTACGCCAACGTGGCCGAGGAGCTCTTCAACCAGATCTTCCTCGCAAAGCTCGGAGAGGTCATCGGCAAGTACCAGCCCGACCTCATCTGGTTCGACGGCCAGATGACGCAGATCCAGACCCCCTACCACCTGCGCTTCCTCGCCTGCTACTTCAACCGCGCCGCGAAGTGGGGCCGGGACGTGGTGGTGACCACCAAGAAGCACCAGTATCCGCCCGCCGTGTCCGTGGAGGACTTCGAGAAGGGGCGTATGAACCGCCTCACCGACTTCTGCTGGCTCACCGACGACACGATCTCGCTGGGAAGCTGGTGCTACACGGCCAACCTGCGCATCAAGCCTGCCTCGAGGGTGCTCCACGACTTCATCGACATCGTGAGCAAGAACGGCTGCCTGCTGCTGAACATCTCGCCGAAGTCCGACGGCACGATCCCCGCCGAGCAGCGTCGGGTGCTCCTGGAGATGGGTGCGTGGCTGAAGGTCAACGGCGAGGCCATCTACAGCACGCGCCCGTGGCTCGCCTTCGGCGAAGGCCCGTCCAGGGTGGGCAAGAGCGGCTCGTTCACGCGCGGCGTCGCCTACACGTGGCGCGACGTGCGCTACACGCGCTCGAAGGACGGGCAGGCCGTCTACGCCATCGTGCTCGGCTGGCCCGAAGGCGCCACGCTCGCGCTCACGGCGCCCCTCGTGGAGGGAGCCGAAGGCGGCAAGGTGGAGCTGCTCGGCTACGGCAAGCCGCTCACGCACAAGGTGTCCGAGGCGAAGCAGCTCGTCATCGGGCTGCCCGCTCTCGGCGAGGCCGAGCGGCCCTCCAGGCACGCGTGCGTCCTCAAGCTCACCGGCTTCAAGCTCGCGCTGAACCCGAAGGCGGCCATCGCCCCACCGCCCGCGAAGCCCGACCAGGCCAGCACCCCGACGGCTCCCAGGCTGAGCACCGACCTCACGCTCGACGCGGCCGAGGCCGGCCTCAGCGGCCCTCGGATCCGAGTCGAGGCGAAGGTGGCGGGACAGAAGAACATCGGCAACTGGTCCAACGCCAGCGCCCAGGCGCGCTGGCGCGTGCAGATCAAGCAGGCGGGACGCTACGTGGTGCATGCGGTGGTTGCGACGACCGCACCGAGCAAGCTCGCCGTCGCGATCGGGGGGCGGACCCTCGTGGCCGACGTGCCACGGACGGGCGCCTGGGATCAGCAGCGCACCATCGAGCTGGGCACGATCGCAATCGAGAAGACCGGCGAGTGCCAGATCGTCCTCCGCCCCGCCGACCGCGCGGCCTGGAAGGCCGTCAACGTGTGGAAGCTGACCCTGGCTCCCGCGAAGTAGGGACCCTGCGAACCCCGATGAGGATGCATCTGCCACGAATTGCGCTGTGTGGGAACCAACGGTGGCTGCTGTTCTTGCCCTTGCGGCCGGATGGGAGCTCTACGCCATCGCGGCCCGCGGCGGCACGAGCCTGTTCGGGGGCATGGGCTGGCGTAAGCCCACGGTCGGCGGCGCCCTCATCATCCAGTCGATCCAGGTGGGGCTGAGCCACGTGGGCGTGGGCTCGTAGCGCCAGAGGGTGACAATTGGTATCATTGTTGTGCTGGCCGTGTGGCCCGACGTGTGGCAGCGGCGTCGCGCCGAGAAGGGACGGACAGGCTTCAGCGATTCGGAGCATGCGAGTTGACCCGCTCCGATGCGGCCCCTGTTTGTAGTGCGGGCTTCGGGGGCGAGGCCGTGCCCAAGCTCATCCCCATCGCCGGCATTCTCATCACGAAGGACAACGTGGACGCGTTCCTGAAGTAGCGGGCCGCCCCGCATGGAGGCAACACTGATGCGATTCTCGGCCATTACGACGCTCCTGACCTGTGTGCTGCTCGTGGGAGCCGGCCTGCCTGCCGGCGCCGCGGGGGCTCCCGAGGCGGCGGCGATTCGCAAGGCCGCAGGCTTCGAGGGGGGCCTCGTCGTCCACCTCGGGTGCGGCGACGGACGCCTCACGGCGGCACTGTGCGATAGCGGCGGCACCCTCGTGCATGGGCTCGACACCGATCCGAAGCACGTGGCCGCCGCGCGCGAGCACCTCCGCAAGCTCGGCCTCTACGGCCAGGCTTCCGCCGACCTCTTCGACGGCAAGCACCTGCCCTACGTGGACAACCTGGTGAACCTGCTGGTGGCCGAGACGCTGGGCGACGTGGGGATGGCTGAGGTGATGCGCGTCCTTGCTCCGCGCGGCGTGGCGATGATCGGCGGGAAGAAAACAGTGAAGCCGTGGCCGGCCGACATCGATGAATGGACCCACTACCTCCACGCCCCCGACAACAACGCGGTGGCCCGGGACACCACAGTGGGGCCGCCGCGGCACATGCAGTGGCTCGCCGGGCCGCGGTGGACGCGCAACCACCACAAGCTCAACAGCGTGAGCTCCGCCGTCACCGCACGGGGCAGGCTCTTCACCATCATCGACGGCGCCACGGCCGCACACATGGGCGTTCCCGGCAAGTGGTCGGTCGTGGCCCGCGACGCCTTCAACGGCGTGCGGCTCTGGACGAAGCCCATGAAGTCCTGGACGGTGCACACGACCCGCTTCCGCTCCGGGCCGCCGCAGGTCACGAGGCTTCTCGCCGTCGCCGGCGACCGCGTCTACGCCCCCCTCGGCCTGGGCGAGCCGATCACCGCGATGGACGCCGTGACGGGGAAGACGCTGCGGACCTACGGCGACACCGCGGGCGCCGAGGAACTCCTCATCGTCGACGGCACGCTGCTCGCCGTGTGTGGCTCGCCCGCCCCCGAGCACGCCGCCGGCCACCCCGCGTTCCAAAGCACCTACAAGGCGCCGAACCAGAAGGCCATCGTGGCCGCGAACGCCGAGACGGGCGCGAAGCTCTGGCAGTGGGCCGACCCCGCCGCACCGATCATGCCGGAAACCCTCGCGTCCGACGGCGCCAGGGCTTACGTGCAGATCGGCGAGGGAGTGGCCTGCCTCGACCTGAAGTCGGGCAGGAAGCTCTGGGCCACGGAGCAGCCGGAGCAGCGCCCGGCGGGGAAAACCCCCGCGGCGAAGGGCAGAAAGAGGAAGGGCCGCCCGAGGAGGACCAGCTTCGGACGGTACACCCTCGTCGTGGCCGACGACGTGGTGCTGTGTAACCTGTCGAGGAAGCTCAGGGCCCTCTCCGCCGCCGACGGGCGGAAGCTCTGGGAGTGCAACGCGGGCGGCGGCTTCCACTCCCCGCTCGACATCTTTGTCATCGACGGGCTCGTGTGGCAGGGCCGCCACGTGAGCGACTCGGTGGCGCCCGCGCCCGTGCACGACTTCAGCGAGGGCCGCGACCTGCACACGGGCGAGGTGAAGGCCACGAACACCGTGATGGTCGACCTCCAGACCGCGGGGCATCATCACCGGTGCTACCGCGAGAAGGCCACCTCGCGCTTCATCATCACGGGCAAACGCGGCATCGAGATGATGGATCTGACGGGCGACGCCCACGCCCGCAACAACTGGGTGCGGGGCACGTGCCAGTATGGCGTCCTGCCCGCCAACGGGCTCCTCTACGCGCCGCCCCACTCGTGTGGGTGCTACATGGAGTCCCTGCTCTGGGGCTACTGGGCTCTGGCGAGCCATCGGGCCGCCATCGAACAGCCCGCTCGCCGGGTGGCCGACGCCAACCGCCTGGTGAAGGGGCCGGCCTACGGAGCCGCCGCGAAGGACACTTCGGAGGATGCCGAGTCCTGGCCCCAGTATCGGCACGACCCGCTCCGAAGCGGCGTGGCGGGCACGGCCCTGCCGGCGAAGCTCGCCCCGGCGTGGAAGACGCCCATCGGCGGGCGGCTCACGCAGCCCGTCGCAGCGGGCGGCAGGGTGCTGCTCGCCGCCGCCGACGCGGGAGTGGTCTACGCCCTGGACGCCAAGAGCGGGAAAGTCGTGTGGGACTACGCGGCGGGCGGCCGGGTGGATTCCCCTCCCGCCATCCACAAGGGCATGGCCCTGTTTGGCAGCGCGGACGGCTGGGTGACCTGCCTTCGCCTGAGCGACGGCGCGCTCGTGTGGCGCTTCCTGGCCGCGCCCGCACACCTGAGCACGGTGGCCCTCGACCGCGTGGAATCGCTCTGGCCCGTGCACGGCAGCGTGCTCGTGCTCGGCGGCGTGGCCTACTGCTCCGCCGGCCGCTCCACCTGGCTCGACGGCGGCATCCGCCTCTACGCGCTCGACCCTGCCACCGGCAAGGTCGCCCACACGGCCCGCTTCCAGAGCCGCCACCCGAAGCTCGGAGAGGGCAAGGACAAGGCGGCGAAGGAGCACGTGATCCGAGTCGCACAGAACACCACCGACTACAAGACCTTCCTCGCGCCCGACCTGAGCGACTCGTTCTCGATGGCCGGCGGCAGCATCTCCGACGTGCTGGTGAGCGACGGGACCAACGTGTTCCTTCACCACGTGAAGTTCGCGCCCGACCTCGTGAAGCGCCCCGAGATGACCCGCCACCTGTTCTCGACCTCGAGCCTGCTCGACGGCACGGAGAACCACCGCTCGCACTGGGTGCTGGGCACGGGCGACTTCAGCCGCATCCCCGTGGCGTACTCCTGGATCGCCAACCGCCCGGGACGCTGGACCCCCGGCATCGCCGTGCCGAGCGCCGTGATGATGGCCTTCACCGACCGCGCCCTGTGGGGCGTGCAGCGCAAGGGCGATGCCACCGGCCGCTACCATATCTTCAAGAAGGACAACACGCCGTTCTCGAGCGACGAGAAGCCGCTGCCCGACTTCCGCAAGGTGCCGAAGGACCAGGCCAGAAAGGCCGTGTGGCAGACGGACTTCCCCATGCGTGCGAGGGCCATGCTGAAGACGGGTGACAGCTTGTTCCTCGCGTGCACGCCGATCACCATCCCGCCCGACGACCCGCATGCGGCCTACGAGGGGCGCCTGGGCGGCTCCGTGTGGGTCGTCTCGGCTGCCGACGGCAGCAAGGTGGCCGAGCACAAGCTCGATACACCCGTCGTGTGGGACGGCATGGCCGCGGCGAACGGCGCCCTGTTCCTCTCGCTCCAGGACGGCAGCGTGCGGTGCTGGCGCTGAGCCCGAGACAGGAGGCAGACAGCGTGGGGACTCGCTCGATGCGGGCCGTTGCGGCGGCCGCGTTCCTCGTGGCCGGGGCATCGGGTGCCCGCGTGGCGCGGGGCGGCGAGGCGGCGGCCATCCTCGAGGCTGCGGGTGTGAAGGGCGGCCTCGTCGTCCATCTCGGGTGTGGCGAAGGGCGCCTCACCGGGGCGCTTTGCGCCAGCCCGAGCTACTTTGTCCATGGTCTGGGCACGGACGCAAAGCGCGTCGCCGCCGCCCGCGAGCACATCGCTTCGCTCGGCCGCAACGGCCGGGTGTCGGTGGACGTCTTCGACGGCACGCATCTGCCCTACGTGGACAACCTGGTGAACCTGCTCGTGGCCGAGAGCCTGGGCCGGGTGGCGATGAGCGAGGTGACGCGCGTCCTCGCCCCGCGCGGCGTGGCCCTCATCGGCGGAAAGAAAACGGTGAAGCCCTGGCCTGCCGACATCGATGAATGGACCCACTTCCTCCACGGCCCGGACAACAACGCGATGGCCGAGGACCGCATGGTGGGGCCGCCTCGGCACATGCAGTGGCTGGCCGGGCCGGGGTGGACGCGGCACCACCACTCCGATAAGGGCACCGACCCGGCCGTTCGCGCCGTCGTCTCCGCCCGCGGCAGGCTCTTCTACCTGCTCGACAAGGCCGGCACCTCGAACATGCGCGTGCCGCATCAGTGGTTCCTGGCGGCCCGGGACGGGTTCAGCGGCGTGCTCCTGTGGGAGAAGCGCCTGGGCATCCCGCGCTTCCGGCGGCGGCTCGAACGGGTGTGGCGGACCCTCGTCGCGGACGCCAACCGGGTCTACACGCCACTTGGCCCCGACCAGATCCTCAACGCGCTGGACGCCACGACCGGCAGCGTGATCCGGCAGTATCCGGGGACCGAGAGCTTCCAGGAGATCGTCAAGGACGGCAACACGCTCCTGGTGGTGAGCCAGGAAGGCGCCGTCCTGGCGTTCCGAGCGGGCTCGGGGGACGTGGTCTGGCAATGGAAGCCCGGGGCGGACGAGCCGATCGTCCCGCTCACCCTGGCGGCGTGCGATGGACGCGTGTTCGTCAAGACCGAGACGGGCGTCCTCTGCCTGTCGATGGCCGAGGGGGACTTGGTGTGGCGGGTGCCCCTCGAAGGCCCGAAGAAGAAGGTGCGGCTCCACTACCCCCGCGAGCGGCTCATCGTGCGCGGCGGCGTGGTGCTGTGCTCCTACGGGGGCAATGACCCGAAGGACCTGAACCGCGACACGTATGAGTACCTCGGCTCGCATCCCCGCGTCCGCGCCTACCAGGGCAAGCTGGCGGCGCTCGCCGCCTCGGACGGGCGCGTCCTGTGGCGCAGCGCCTACATGCCCGGGCTGGAGAGCATGCCCGGCGAGCTCTACGTCTCGGAGGGCCTGGTGTGGCTCGGCCCCGACTTCGCGGAGCCGCGCGACCTGAGGACGGGGGTGGTCGCACGGGAACGCCCGGTGCTCGAACGGCTGTGGACCGACGGCCACCACTACCGCTGCTACCCGGGCAAGGCGACCTGCCGCTACATCATCACGGCCAAGCGCGGCATCGAGATGATCGACCTGACCGGCGAGAACCACTCCCGCAACAACTGGGTGCGCGGCACGTGCCGCGTGGGCGTCACCCCCTGCAACGGGCTTCTGTATGCGCCGCCCCATTCGTGCGGGTGCTTCATCGAGGCGAAGCTCTCTGGCTTCTGGGCGCTGGCCCCTGAGGGGTCCGAGCGGGACCTGTCCGCAGCCGAGAGCCAGCGCCTGGAGAAGGGGCCGGCCTACGGGGCTGTGCCGGCCACCCCGGGCGGAACTTCGCCCGGGGACTGGCCGACGCTGCGGGGCGGCCCCGCGCGCTCGGGCTCCACGGCCTCGTCGGTTCCGCCGGCACTCCAGCCGCGTTGGCGAACGGCCGTTGGTGGGCGCCTGAGTGCTCCCACCGTTGCCCGCGGCAGGCTCCTGGTCGCGCAGATTGATGCCCACACAGTTCATGCCCTGGATGCCGCGAGCGGGGAGGCGCTGTGGACCTTCACGGCGGGCGGGCGGATCGACTCGCCGCCGACGCTGGTTGCGGGACTCGCCCTGTTCGGTTCGCGCGACGGCTGGGTCTACTGCCTGCGGGCGTCCGACGGGCAACTGGTCTGGCGGTTCCTCGCCGCTCCGCGGCGGACGAAGGCCGTCGCCTTCGAACAGGTCGAGTCCGTGTGGCCCGCCCACGGCAGCGTGCTCGCCCACGGCGGCACCGCCTACGTGGCGGCGGGCCGATCGTCCTACCTCGACGGCGGAATCGTCCTCTATGGCCTCGACCCGCAGACCGGCGCTGTCCGCCACACCGCGCGAATCGCGACCGCGCACGCGGGCGCCGCGGACCCGCCTCCCGACGCGAAGCGGCGCAAGATGGCCGAGCGGTTCGCCCAGAATGCCACGGACTACAAGACGTTCCTCGCGCCCGACCGAAGCGACGCGTTCTCCATGCGGGGCGCGTTGACGGACGTGCTGGTCGCGGACGGCGGGTCGATCTTCCTGCGGCACCTCCGCTTCGACGGCGAGCTCGGCCGACAGGATGGCCGGCATCCACACCTGTTCTCGACCTCGAGCCTGCTGGACGGCTCGGAGCATCACCGCTCGCACTGGGTGCTCGGCACGGGCGACTTCAGCCGCACGCCCGTGGCGTATCCCTGGATCGTGACCCAAAAGCTGGCCGTGCCCTACGGCGTGACCCTGGCGTTCCACGGCACGAGCGTCTGGGGTGTCCGCCGCGTCGGCAGGAGGGAGCACACCGACCACTACGAGGTCTATGCCGCCAGGCGCCCCGATCCCGCGACCGCCGAGGGCCTGCTGCCCGACTTCGCGAAGCGGACGGGCAGGCAGAGCCGGCCCGACATCTCGTGGAGTCTCAGGCTTCCGCTGAGGCCCCGCGCGATGGTTCGAGCGGGCGAATTCCTCTTCATCGGGGGCGAGTCGGAGGATGCGAAGGCCAAGGCCGGCGCGCTGCGGACGGTCGCCTGCGGGGACGGCAAGACCCTCGCCGTGCGGCCCCTCGACAGCGCGCCCGTGTGGGACGGCATGGCCGTGGCAGAGGGCCGCCTCTACGTCGCAATGGCCGACGGCTCCATCGCGTGCCTGGAAGGAAGGACACGATGACTCATCCGTGCCCAGCAAGCGCACCACCGGGGAAGCGAACGGCTGCAGCGTGGGCGGCACTCGCCATCTGTCTCATCGCGTGCCGCGCCCGGGCGCAGGACGCCCGGCAGATGCTTCGGGACGCCGGCGTGAAGGGCGGGCTGGCCGTCCACGTCGGCTGTGGGGACGGACGCCTCACGGCGGAGCTTCGCGCAGGCGGGGCCTTCCTCGTCCACGGCCTCGCCGCGGACGCCGCGACCCTCGCGGAGGCGCGCGAGACCCTGAACTCGCTCGGGGCCTATGGACCTGTGTCGGTGGCCCTCTTCGATGGCACGCATCTCCCGTACGCCGACAACCTGGTCAACCTGGCCGTGGTCGGCGACGCAGGGCGAGCGGTTCCGAGGCAGGAGCTGCTTCGCGTCCTGGCGCCGGGAGGCGTTGCACTGGTGGGCTCCGAGAAACTCGTCAAGCCCTGGCCGAAGGACATCGACGAATGGACGCACTTCCTCTACGACGCATCCGGCAACGCCGTGTCCAGGGATCGCCGGGTGGCGCCGCCCCGGCACCTGCGGTGGGACGGCCCGCCGCTCTGGAGCCGGAGCCACGAGACGGACGTGAGCATCACGGCCGCCGTGTCGGCGGGCGGGCGGATCGTCCACACCCTGGACGAAGGCCCCATCGGCATCCACGAATCGCCGCTCAAGACCCGCCGCCTGCCCGACAAGGCGTCGCTGGTCGCTCGCGATGCTTTCAACGGCATTCTGCTGTGGAAGCGGGCCCTGCCAAACTGGGGCAGCGCGGCCTGGGATGCCGCGCGGTTCAAGTGGAAGAAGGCCGACCAGATGTGGTCGTCGCCCTACACCCTGCCCCGGCGAATGGTCGCCGCCCGCGACAGACTGTACGTCACCCTGGGCTTCCGCACCTTCGTCTCCGAACTCGATGCCACTACAGGCACGACTCTGCGCGAGTTCCGCCAGACGGCGAATACCGAGGAGATCATCCACCACGACGGCCTGCTCCTCCTCCGCGTGCGCGGCGAGGGCCCCGACGAAGCAATCCTGGCCATTGACCTCGAGTCGGGCGAGACGCGGTGGCGGCACCCCGCCACGAGCATGTCTGGCCTCACCCTCGCGGCTCTGGGCCAGCAGGTGTGCTACCACGATGCGAACGGCGTCCACGCCCTGGACCTGCGCACCGGCCGCGAGCGCTGGCGAGCGGCTCCGAAGCCGGGGCGCCGTCCAGGGAACGCAAGTCTCCTGATGCACGCCGAGGCCGTGCTCTTCGCCGACGGGCGGGAGGTCCATGCCTTCGGGACGGCGGACGGCGCCCCGCTCTGGACGCGGCCGGCGCGGCCCAGCTTCCGAGGCACCACCGACCTGTTCGTCGTGGACAACCGGGTCTGGCTGGGGACAATGACAACGCAGGGGGTGGCCCTGAAGACCGGCCGGCCCTCTGAGACGCGCCGTCCCGGCCACCTGTTCACCGGCGGGCACCATTCGCGCTGCTACCGGGCCAAGGCGACCGAACGGTTCCTCCTGTGGTCGAAGCGGGGCGTCGAGTTCCTCGATCTCCGCTCGGACCAACACATGCGCCACGATTGGGTGCGGGGAAGCTGCCGCTACGGCGTGCTCCCCGCGAACGGGCTGCTCTACGCGTTGCCCCATCCGTGCTTCTGCTATCCCGGGGTCAAGCTGACTGGCTTCAACGCGCTGTCCGCAGACGAAGGGGCCATGGCCCCTGGGCGCCGCCGCGAGCCCCAGGCGGTCCGGGGGCCGGCCTTCGAGGCCGTCCCCTCGGCGACCGCGCGCTCGGCCGGCGACTGGCCGACCTACCGCCACGACAACGCCCGGAGCGGTTGCGCGGACGAGGCCGTGCCTGCCCAACTGAAGAAGGGCTGGCAGACCCGGATCCACAACGGTCTCACCCCGCCGGTCCTCGCGCACGGCCGCCTCTTCCTCGCCAGCAGCGACAACCACACCGTCCACTGCCTCGACGCCGCCACGGGCAAGAGGGTTTGGGACTACACGGCGGGAGGGCCCGTGGACTCCCCGCCTACGGTGCACGGTGGCCGGGTGCTGTTCGGCTGCACGGACGGGAGCGTCTACTGCCTGCGGGCTTCGGACGGGGCGCTCGCCTGGCGATTCCACGCGGCGCCGTGGGACAAGCGTGTCGTGTCCTATGGCCGGGTCGAGTCGGCGTGGCCGGTCCACGGCAGTGTTCTGGCCGCCGACGGTATTGTTTATTTCGCGGCCGGCCGCTCTTCGTTTCTCGATGGCGGCATCTACCTGTATGGCCTGGAGCTCGGGACGGGCGCGATCCGCCACCAGGCGCGCCTCGACGGCCCATGGCCCGACCTGTCCAAGCCGTCGAGCCGCGCCCACGAGATGGATGGCAGCAGGAACGACATCCTCGTCTCGGATGGCGCCAGGCTCTTCCTGACCCAGAACGTCCTCGATCTGGAGCTCCGTGCAATCGATGCCCCCAGGATCGCGAAGCACGGCGCTCGCAGGACTCCGCGGCATCTGGTGGCCACGGGCGGGTTCCTCGACGATTCCGGCTTCGATCGGCTCTTCTGGATGTATGCCGAGCGCTGGCCCGGCCTCTACGTGGCTGTCGGTGCCTCGAAGGCCGGCCAGATTCTCGTCTTCGACAGCGACACGGTCTACGGCCTGCACACGTTTACCCGCAAGTTCTCGCGGAGCCCCTACTTCCAGCCCGGCGGCGACGGCTACGAGCTCTTCGCAGACGACGTGGCCAACGAGCCCGTGCTGGAGCCCCAGCAGGCCCGCCGGGAGCGCGGCACGATGACGCGCAGCGCCCCGCCGAAGTGGAGCGTGAAGGTCCGCGTGCGGGCGCGCGCCATGGTGCTCGCCGGGCCGCACCTGTTCTTCGCGGGGCCGCCGGATGTGATCGACCCCGAGGATCCCTACGGCGCGCTGGAGGGCCGCAAGGGCGCCGAGCTTTGGGCGGTCGCAACAACCGACGGCCGGAAGCTCGCAGCCTATCGCCTCGACGCGCCGCCTGTCTTCGACGGGTTGATCGCCGCCCACGGCAGGCTCTTCATCGTCATGGCCGACGGCACGGTCGCGTCGTGGACCCCCTGAGCCGACTTGTTACAAGGGGCAATGATGGACCGCTACACACCTCGAAGTCCCGTGATTCTCACGGTCTGCGCGCTTTCCGCTATGGCCCTCAGCCTCCACGCTGGCCAGCCGGATGCCGCCGGCCAGATTCTCGGAGAGGCCGGGGTTGCGGGCGGCCTCGTCGTGCACCTGGGCTGCGGGGACGGGCGGCTCACGGCGGCCCTGCACGCCAGCGACCGATACCTGGTCCAGGGCCTCGACACCGATCCGAAGCAGGTCGCGGCGGCGCGGAAGCGCATTGCGTCGGCCGGCCTCTGGGGCCAGGTGTCCGTGGACGTCTTCGACGGCACGCATCTGCCCTACGTGGACAACCTGGTGAACCTGCTCGTGGCCGAGAGCCTGGGCGACGTGGCGGTGAGCGAGGTGACGCGCGTCCTCGCCCCGCGCGGCGTGGCCCTCATCGGCGGGAAGAAAACGGTGAAGCCGTGGCCTGCCGACATCGATGAATGGACCCACTTCCTCCACGATGCCTCGGGCAACGCGGTGGCGAAGGACGCACGCGTCGGCTCGCCCCGTCGGGTGCAGTGGATGGCCGGCCCGAAGCGCTGCCGCGACCACGACGGCCTCTCGAGCCTGAGCGCCATGACCTCGAGCGCGGGGCGCCTCTTCTACATCTTCGACGAGGGCCACACCTCGCTCATGCACCGGCCCGCAGCCTGGAAGCTCACCGCCAGGGATGCCTTCAACGGAGTCCTCCTGTGGAAGCGCGACATCCCGAAGTGGGTGCCCCACCTCTTCTATTTCCGCAGCGGGCCGGCACACGTGCCACGCCGCCTCGTCTCCGTGGCCGACCGCGTCTACGTCACCCTCGGCCTCGAAGCCCCGGTGTCGGTGCTCGATGCCGCCACCGGCCGCACGCTGCGCGTGCTCGAGGGCTCCGAGAAGACCGAGGAGATCGTCTGCCACAGGGGCACCGTACTCGCGGTGGTCGGCGACGCCACGATCTTCGACGACGAGGCCCCCAAGGTCTACGGCTACTGGGAGCTGAGCGTCAAGAGAAAGCCCACCGTGCAGAAGGCCATCGCCGCCTACGACGCCGCGACGGGCAAACCCCTGTGGCGGAAGACCGGCGCAAGCCTGGCCT
>Ga0272441_10009845_pt1 | contig 14642 bp, 11 predicted proteins | sample SSMProp6N_FD_193582 | JGI IMG/M metagenome (GOLD analysis project Ga0272441, IMG submission 193582) | Marine sediment archaeal communities from Little Sippewissett salt marsh, Falmouth, MA, United States - SSM-Prop-6N | ecosystem: Environmental > Aquatic > Marine > Wetlands > Sediment ... | reverse complement strand
GTTGTAGGCGTATCCCTCGTTGAACGGGTCCCAGCTCGCGTGGTCCATCCAGTGGGTGTAGACTGCGGCGGTCCCGTCCGGGTGTTTCCACTGGATGACCGCGCCGGGCGGCATCACAGACTCGGCGAGGGGCCGGGTGAGAGCGGCCATCCGGTCCGGCCGCGGGCGGCCATCGACCACCGGCACGACGGCGTAGAACGCGTTGCCCGGTTGGTGTGTGGTGTGCACAAACAGGCCGGTCCCCGGCGCCAGCATTTTCGCCGGGTCGTTGTCCAGGTTGTCCACGATACAGAACCGCTGGCCGTAGCCCTGGATGCCGGTCTTCTTTTCGAGGGCTTTCCGTTTCCTCTCGCGGCGAAAGATGCCCGAGCCCTCGGGGACCGTGGCGACCCGCGTGGCGTCCTTCAGGTTTGCCGGGTCGATGCTCCGGTCGGAGCGATAGACGCGATAGGTTTCGTTGCGAACGGCGGGCAGCTCGCGCCAGGTGATGAAAGTCTGTCCCTCTCGGAAAAAGGCATGGAGTTCGGTGACCGCGTTGGGGATGTGTGGCCTGAGCGGGGCGGCGGCGCCGACCAGCAGGACGCCCAACACGCAGACCAGTTTCGAGAGCCGCAGCGTCGTCATGTATTGTCTCCATGTTTCAGAGGAGCAAAGGGCGTGCCGGGTCCGATCCGGAAAATGCAGAGGCGGCGTATCCTATTATTTATGAGTGCTTTACGAACCGAGCCGCGCAGCCGGCGCGGGACGCCGAGTCCGGGAAATCCGACTGTGCCGGCGGCCTCGCGCTGCTTTTCGCGGACAGTCGGGCCGCCGCTTTTGACTTGACTTTGCGAGGCGCGCGCAGGATTCTATGGTCACCCTGTCACGAACGAATAAGGAGAGAGGCCGTGGGCAAGGCAAAGAAATTGGCGGAGCCGACCGGCCCGCAGTCAGAGACCGTCACGTTCGGCGTGTGCGCCACGGGTGATCCGCGCATCGAACAGAAGGACCGCGACCGCGCGAGCAACATTTGCGGAATGGTGGCCGACGTCATCGCCAAGGGGGTGAAGATGGCCGACGGCACGCCGGTGAACGTGGTCTGGACGCCGCTGCTGGTGGACGGGGAGAAGCAGGCGGACATCGTGGCCCGGCAGTTCCGCGACGCGAACGTCGACGCGGTGGTCTGCGCCCCCGACACCTGGGCCTTTCCGCAGCTCACGCTGGTCAGCCTGCTGAGCCGGCTGCCGACCGACATTCCGGTGAATATCACCTGCGGGAACGCCGGCCCCAAGCCGGGCGTGGTCTATGCCCACGCGGTGAACGGCGCGCTGGCGCAGTCCGGCCGGCTGGTCACCCTGAACGTCGGCACCTGGCCCGACACCGGGATGAAGCCGCAGATGACGGCGGCGACCGCGACGGCGCTCTGTGACTGGTGCTATGCCGCGCTCACGCACGCCGGGCTGAAGGGGCGGCGCGTGGTCGTCTTCGGACACGACTCGATGGGGATGGAGACCGCGCTGGCGCACGTGATCCCGACCCGCAACACCTTCGGCCTGGAGATCACGCGGCTCGACATGAAGCTGCTGTCGGACATGCTGGCCAAGGGCGCGTATGACGCGAAGGAAGTCCGGAAGCTGCGCCGCTGGCTCGGCCGGCACCTGGGCGACCGCATCGAGTTGGGCGACGCCGCGGACGGCGAGCGGCTCGACCAGGGCCTGGCTCTGTACCTCATCATGCGCGACCTGCTCGCCGATCTGAACGCGGTCGGCGGCGGGTTTATGAACCAACTGGAATGGGGCAGCGACGGGCGCGGGATCCCGCTGCCCATCGCCGACGCGGCCGAGTCACTGCTGAACTCGACCTTCGACCACAACGGCAGGAAACCGCCGACGCCGTTCGCGACCGAGGCGGACGTACAGGGGCTTCTGACGATGCTGTTCACCTCGTGGCTGGCCGGCGGGGCTCCGCCGCTCTTTATGGACTTCCGAAAGGTGTGGGAGCCGTGGGAGATCCAGGCGCTTGCCAAGCGGCTCAAGGTCCCGTTCGGCAAGCGCGCGGTGTGGGCGCAGCGTGGGTTCGTGGACGGCGACAACTCGGGTTCCGCCAGCTTTGACTGGGCGGGGCGGCCGGGCGAGGCGATGGGCGAGGTGCTGGGCCGCATTTCGATGCCGCAGGCGGACGCGTTTTATTTCCCGGGCGGGGGGAACAGCGTGTGCTTCGTGACCCCCGGCGGGATCGAGGGCGTGGCGGCTCGCCTGGCCTACAGCGCACTCTCCGGCATGTTCAGCTTGGTGTGGGACGAGGCGAGCACGGTGGACATGCCGCAGAAGCTGGCGCAGGCGGTGGCGGACACCAGCACGCCGACCTGGCCGCACACCTGGGTCGTGCCGAAGCACGCCTCGATGGCCGAGTACAAGCAGTATGCGCCGGCGAACCACTTTCACATGGTGTGGGGCTTGCCGCCGCGTCGGCTCGAATACTGGATGGACCTGGCGAACGTGTTGAGCGTGACGCCGTGGCAGGCGCGGCCGGCGTTCGTCGAGGGCGTCGACCGTCCGCTCCCGCTGCTGTACCTGCTGAACGGCGGCGAAAACGCGACGAAGCTGGCGCGGGGAAAGAGGTGATCGCCAACCCGCGGTAACAGTTCATTCCTCCATTCCGGCCAACGGGTCCGTTCATCAAGATGAGCAATGCATCGTTTGGCGTGACGCCCCCGAAGAAACACGTTCGTTGCACCAATGAATTCCTGCGGGTGGGCGTGCACCTGTCGCGTCCGGGTCTGGGCAAGGTGCGCGAGGCCGTGCGTACGGGCGATATGGATGTGGCGTGGGAGCGGCTGCTCGACTACTTCCGCGCGCGGCGGGGGCCGGTCGATCCGTGGGTGCGGGAGTGGAACGCCATCGACAAGGCTCAAGCGCGGCGGATGGCGAAGGCGGACATCTCGGATTGGATGGTGGGCGGGCGGATCGATTGGGAGCATGGCAAAAAACCGGCTCGCACCGACTGGGAGAAGTTCTGGAGCCGCAATCGGCTGGGCTTCCTGCGGTCGTGGGTGGCGGCCGCGAATGCTCTGAACAAGCGGGCGCTGCGTCGGAAGTCGGCGGCCGTGTTCCTCGATTGGTCCAAGGCCTGCCCGCCGCCGCCCTTGCCGTTGTGCCGATGGTGGGACCAGACGACCGACGGCTTCGCCTGGCGCGAGTTGGAGGCGGGCATTCGCGGGCGGCTGCTGCCGGCGGTCTTCCTGGCCACGCTCCAGTGGCGCGACGTGCCGGCCGAGTTCCACCGCGCGCTGCTGATGTCGATCCGGCACGCGATGGACTATGTGACCGCGCACAGCGTGCTGACCGGACCGATTGAGGGCAACCACCAGACGCACTACGGGCCGGGCCTGCTGGCCGTGGGCGTGCTGCTGCCGGAGTTGCGGGGCGCGGCGAAATGGAAGCGGCTGGGCCTGAGTATCCTGCGGCGGCACATCGCGCTCGACCACGATCCCGACGGCGTGCAGAACGAGAACTGCCCCGGTTACCACACCGGCGTAACGAAGTTCTATCTCGACTCGGTTGAATTGCTGTGCGCCAACCGGCGTACGCCGCCGGCCTGGATGACGCGCGCCCTGAGCAAGATGGGCGCGTTTATCCTGCACGCGACCGCGCCCGACGGCGTGTCGGTTCCGCTCAACGATTCGCGGCCCAGCCCGACCTTGGGCATGCGCCGGCGTCTTGCCGCTGTGATGAAGCAGCCGGAACTTCTGGCGCCTGACGGCGAGTGTCCGAAGAAACGGATGCCGTCGCCCAGCCACGCGTTCGAGCACGCGGCCTTTGCGTTCATGCGTTCCGGTTGGGGGCCGGAGGCGACGCTCGTGGTGCTCGACGCCTCGAACCACGGTTCCGGCCACTGGCATCCGGGCAAGCCCAACCTGCTGATCCATGCGGGCGGGCAGCCGCTCGCCATCGACACCGGCTTCGGCAGCTACGACGATCCCAGCTTCTGCGGCTACTTTCACACCGGGCGCGGGCACAACACCGTGCTCGTTGATGGGCACGGCGACGGCGAAGGCAGCCAGCCGTGGGTGTACGAGCACATTTCGCACCCGCGGCTCGCGCAGTTCGAGAGCACCGAGCTGGCCGACGTGGCCGTGGCAACGACCGACGGGTTCCGGCGGCTCGACCCGCCCGTCGAGTTCACGCGGACCGTGGTGTTCGTCAAGCCCGACCTGATCTTCGTCCGCGACGTGCTCGAGTCGTCGGGGCCGCACACGTACGAATGGCTGCTTCATCTCGAGCCGCAGAGCCCGGTCGCGGATCAGAAGGCTCACCGCCTCACGACGGCCGTCGGCGGTCGGTTTGAACTGCTGTGCGAACCGGCGCCGGGCGCCGGGAATGGATTGACCGGGCCCGTCCTTCGGCAGGGCTATGTCCCCAACCACCACCCCGGCGGCCATTGGGACCCGCCTGCGCCGGGCGCCGAGCCGATGCTCCTGGCCCACGCCCCATACGGCGTGTGGACGCGCACCGGCTCCGGGCGCGTGACGTTCACCTTTGTTCTGCATGTGTTGAGAGACGGCGCCGAGCCCTGTACCGTCGAAGCTGCCCCCGCTCCCGGCGGCGGCACCGTCGCCTGCTATCGTGCGATCCGCGAAGATGGCGACGTGCAGGTTTGCTTCGGCCATTCCGTCGAGGTGATAAGCGTCTAGCCGCGCTCGCTCCCGCGCTCGCTATTCATAGCGATAGCCGACGCCGTGTACGGTGCGGATGATCTGGGGGTCCTTCGGGTCCCGCTCGATGCGCTTTCGAAGCTGCGAGATGTGCTGGTCGAGCGTGCGGCTGCTGGGGAAGTAGTCCATCCCCCAACACGCGTCGAAGATGGTGTTTCGGTCGAGCACCACGCCGGGGTTCTGTGCGAAGAGGTCGAGCAGTTTGACGTCGCGCAGGCTGAGGTCGATGGTCTGTTTTCCTCGGCGGGCGCGCAGCTCGGCGGGCGAGACCTCGAGATCGGCGATGGCGAACGCGTCGGGGAGGTCGCGCTGCGGCTTGGCGGCCATGCAGCGCCGGGTGACGGCGCGGATACGTGCGACGACTTCCTTGACGCCGAACGGCTTGGTGATGAAGTCGTCGGCGCCGAGTTCGAGCCCGACCACCTTGTCGACCTCTTCGGACTTTGCGCTGATGAAGATGACGGGCACGGCGGGGTGGTCTTTTCGGATTTCGCGGCAGACGTCGAATCCGTCGCGCTTCGGCATCATCACGTCGAGGCAGACGAAGTCGGGCTGTTCCTTCCGGAAGGCGGCCAGCGCCTGGTCGCCGTTCTCCGCGCTCAGCGTCTGGTAGCCTTCCGCTTCGAGGATTTCGCAGAGCCCCTCGCGGGTGTGCTTGTCGTCTTCCGCAACCAGGACTTTCATCCGTGCCTCCTGTTCGTTATGCCCCCGGTTTGTCGGTGCGGAGCGTGAGGCGGAAACAGGCGCCGACCTGGGCCGGTTCGAGGGTCAGGTCGCCGCCGTGCAATCGGGCGAGGTCGCGTGCGATGGTCAGGCCGATGCCGGTGCCGGACAGGCCCTCGCTGAGCTTGTCGCTGGCGCGGCGGAACGGCTGGAAGATGGTGTGGGTGAGGCGGTCGGGCACACCGGGTCCGCGGTCCGAGACGGTGATGACCGTCCGCGCGCCGTCCTGCTCGCTGCGGACGGCGAGGTATCCGCCGGACGCCGCGTACTTCTCGACGTTGCTGAAGAGGTTGGCGAGCACCTGTTCGAGCAGGTCGGCGTCCACCTGCACGGGCTCACCCGCGGCGGCGTCGAAGAGCACCTCGACGCCGTGCTCTTCGAGCGAGGGGCGGAAGTGTTCGAGTGCGGAGCGGATGATGTCGTCGACGACGCCGGTGGTGGCGCGGAGCTTGAGCTTCTTGCGCTGCTGTCGTGCGAAGGTGAGCACGTTGTTGATCAGGCGGCTGAGCCGCTGGCTCTGCGAGACGATGACGGCCAACTGCTGAGCGGCCTTTGTGTCAGCGTCGTCGAGGCGGCGTTCGAGCAGTTCGGCGTACATCCGGATGTTGGTGAGCGGGGTTTTGAGTTCGTGCGAGACCTGGTTGACGAAGCTGACGCGCTGGCGTGCTTCTCGCATTTCGCGCGAGTGTTCGCGATAGAAATAGACGGCGAGCCCGACCAGAGCGACGCCCAGGACGGCGAGGCTGGAGACGAAGCTGAACAGCACACCGCCGCCGAGTGCGTTGCCGACCGTCTCGGGGGGCGCATAATACTGGAGGGTCCAGGCATTGAGCGGGTAGTTGAGCGAGTGGGTGACGACGGGGCGCTGGTCCTTTGCCGGCTGGTGAGCGCCCCACTGGTAGAGGGGGGCGCCCTTGGCATCGGCGAGGACGACGAGTCCGCCGCCGGCCAACGGGGCGTCATCGAGCCCGGCGTGGGGCAGTTCGGCGACGACGTCGGCGAGCAGTCGGGCGCGGTTCAGTTCTGCGCCGACGACGGCGCCGGATGCGTCGCGCCGCCAGAAGACGAGGTTGATGCCGCTGCCCCAGTACCAGGAGTACCAGCCGCTGGCGGGGCCGGGGAGATACTGGACCAGTGCCCGCTTCCCCGCTGCCTGGGTCCGCTGGCCGGCTTCTTCCTCCTGGTAGAAGATGTGGCGGTCTTCCCACATCTGGCCGACGCGCCCGAAGAACTCCTTCTCGGACTGGGTGATCGGGCCGGTGAGCGGGGGATGCAGCCAGCGGCGGGAGCTGTCGAGCACGAAGATCTGCGAGACGCCGGGCGACTTTCGGACCAGGGTGCGCAGCGATCCGGTGTCGGTCGAGGTCAGGTTGGTGAGCTGCAGGAGTCGGCGCTCTTTTTCATCCATCAGCCGTTCGATGACGCCGGCGGTATCGGTGAGCTTGCTGACCAGCACCTGTCGGAACCGGCTTCGCACGATCTCCTGTTCGTCGCGTGCCACCCGCCAGCCGAGCCAGGCCAGCGCGCCGATCGGCAGGAGGACGAGGACGAGCAGCACGATGATGAGCCTGGGCTTCAAACCGGTCGGCACCTCGATGCGGGGAGGCGAGGGAACCGCTGCGCGGCAGGCCCTCTCCCGTCCCCCAGTACAGAACCATACAACAGGTCAGCCGGCGGCGATGGCGCCGCCGGCCCGGTCAAGCGAGGTGGGGAGGCCGCCCCGCCAATGGCAGGGGGTCCTCCCCACCCATCACTCCGTCGCGCTCACCTTGTCTTCTGTTGCGCCTCGTTGTAACGCTGCCAAGAGCGCATGTCCTTGCGATTGCGGCGCCAGTTCTCGGCGTCGAGGTTGTCGGCCTGCAGGATGTTCGCGTGTCCGTAGATGATCAGGCGCTTGGACTTCAGCTTCGCCGCGTTGTCGTTGAGGAAGGCGGCGTTTTTCTGGAGCATGGTTCGGGCGGCCTCGATTTTTCCGGCGTCGCGCAGCACCACCGCCTGCTTGTTCACGTCCGTGGCGATCAGCTCGACGGCCGCGGCGGCGACCTTCTTGTCGATGGCCTTGGCGACGACCTCCTTGGACTTGTCGAACCGGACGGCGACGTCGCGGGTCAGTGTCTCGGCGGTCTTGGTGGCCATGTTGGCATACGAGACCTTGACGTCGGCGACGGGGCGTGTGGTCCCGCCCTTGCTGGCCTCGACCTCGACTTCGAGCATCACGTACTTTTCCTGGCCGCTGTAGAGCTGGTTGAGCACGGTGATGACGGTCTGGCCGGTGATGTCCGCCTCTCGGCCGAGCACTCGCACGGGCCGCACGCCCGCCCGGCACTTGATCTGGACGGTGACCTCCTGGGCGCAGACGGAGAGCACATCGCCGAGCTCGCCCTTGAAGATGCGGGCGAGGTCGGTGGCGTTCTCGGCGAAGTAGTGGTTGCCGTCGCTGCGCTGCGCCAACTGGCTCATCAGGTCTTCGTTGTAATTGAGGCCGAGGCCGATGGTGGTGACGGCGATGCCGTTCTTGACGAGGGATGCGCCGAGGTCTCCGAGCTGCTTGGGGCAGCTTGGGCCGACGTTGGCCAGGCCGTCGGAGAGCAGGATGACGCGGTTGACCCTGTTTCGGTTGAGGAACTTTCGGACCTCAGCAGCTCCTTTGCTGACGCCGGCGAAGAGCGCGGTGCTGCCGCCTGCGCGCAGGGTGTTGATCGCCTCTCTCAGCGCGGCTTTTTCGGCGACCTTTGTGGCGGGCACGAGCACCCGGACGGAGCTGTCGTAGGCGACGACCGAGACGATGTCGCGGCCGCTGAGGCGATCGACAACCATCATCGCCGCTTCCTTCGCCTTCTGGATCTTTGCGCCGGACATCGAGCCGGACTTGTCGATGACGATGGCGACGTTGACCGGGGTGCGGTCCGCGCGGGCGGCCCACTCGAAGCCGGTCAGCGAGACCTTCAGATGTGTGGTCTGCTTCTGGTCCGCCAGCAGGGTGGGTTTCGCCATGCCGACGCCGACCTTGACCTGTGCGGCCCACACCACGCCCATCGACATCACGAACAGCATGAAGACGAACAACGCGACGAACACCGCTTTGTGCCTGTTCGAGCGTGTCATTGGTATCTCCCTGAATGGGGCCGGGGCGCCTGTGCGCCGCCGACCGGTTGCCATGATAGCCGGACCCTCATCCTCTCGTCAACCGTTTTCGCCACCTCCTTTCGCCGCGTCGCATACATTGTCAGGCCTCGAATGCCCATCGAAACATGCCTCAACCCGTCACACTAATTAGACGACATGACGCGGCGGAAGTGGTCTGTTGCAGGTAAAACGGATGTAAAAGGATTGTAGCTCGGTGAGGTGAGGGGCGCGGTGCGGGCGGGCGGTGCGCCGGGGCGGTGCGGGCCTGGAGCGGGCGGGACGGGGGTGCGGGCGTCAGTCGCTGAGCGTGACGGCGGTGCCGTAGGCGAGCAGTTCGGCGGCGCTGCCGATGACGCTGGTGGTCATGTATCGGACGTTGATGACGGCGTCGGCGCCGAGCGTTGCGGCGTCGGCGAGCATCCGGCCGGTGGCTGCGGCCCGGGCGTTGGCCATCATTTCGGTGTATTCGGTCAGTTCGCCGCCCAGGATGAGGCGCACAATGGCGGACAGGTCTCGACCGAGCCAGATGGCGAAGACGGTGTGGCCCTGGACCAGTCCAAGCGCCCGGGTGACCTGTCGGCCGGGCACGGAGTCTGTGTTGAGCAGCATCACGGGCCGGTCGGTGGGTGCGGCGGAGGGAGCGTGGCCAGCTGCGGTGCGGCCTTTCATCTGCTCGAAGGCCAGGGTGAGCAGGACGACCAGGACGCCGCCGAGCAGGCAGAAGACGGCGACTCGGAGCCAGGCGGGTACCACCGGATCGTCGCTGACGATGACATACCATGGGATACCGGCGAACACTGCGGTGAACAGCCCGGCCACGAAGGCGAGCGAGCCGATCTGCCTGAGCACTTTCATGGTTGCTCCTTTCTGCCGTGCCGGTCCGGCGCCGGGATCAGATGCGGACCAGTGCGGCGGCGGCGGCGGGATCGAGCATTCGCATCTGCTCATCGTCGGCATCGAGAAAGTCGAACACGGTGCGGGGCTGGTAGAAGACCTTTTCGACGGTCCGGACGGCGTCGAGCAGGATGTTGAGATTGACGGCGGAGCCGCGCCCTGCGGCGGTGGTGGTGGCGAGGAAGCGGGCGAGGGCGACGAGATAGCAGACGACATAGAGGCCCTTGTAGACGCCGCCGAGCAGCATTTCGGGGCTGGCGAACAGTCGGCAGATGGCGTAGTTGCCGAGCACGTGTTCGAGGCGTGCGGCGCGCGGTTTGTAGTGCTTGGAGTAGAGTGCGGCCAGCAGGCCTCCGAGTTCGGACATCTTGACCTTTGTGCGTCGGCCGCGCACCTGTCGCATGGCGTCCTCGACCAGGGTGCGGATGCGGCTGCGGGTGCGCAGTCCGATGCGCCGGCCGAACACTCCGGCGAGCGCCTCGTAGTGTGCGGCGGGGTCCGGTCGGAAGGTTCGGGCGTGTCGGACCATCTCGCTGAGCTGCTGTCCGGCCTGGGTGACACGCTGGCGGAGGGCGGCGTTGGAGTCGGGCCCGGCGTAGTCTTTGAGCAGGTGATCGAGCATCACGGGCATCAGGGTGAGTCGGTCGGAGAGGTTGATCTGCCAGTCGCGAGCGACGGCGAGCAGGAGGCCTTCGATCAGCCGGTGCGCGGTCCAGTCGAGTCCGTGCCGACCGCAGGCGACGGGGATGACGTGTCGGGCGGTGAGCGGTCGGACCACTGAGGGTGGCGGCGGCCCGGGCATGGAGAGGGCGAGGATATTGAGCGGCCGGCGCGGCCGGAGCAGAGCGACGGTTTGCGGACAGGCGAAGGAGAGTGCGTAGTTCACTCCGCGCGGAGTGACCAGAGGGGTGACGGGAAAGGTGATGCACCACAGGCCTCGGAGTTCGGGCACGCCGATATCGCAGAGGTGGCAGGTTCCGGACTCGGTTCGGAAGGCGCAGCGTTCGCCGACCAGGGCGAAGGTAACGGGTTCCGACGGGTCGATGTCGCTCTTCATCACGGCGTCGCGGAGCGGGTAGGCGAAGTCGGACTGGTTGAGTGCCCGAGCGAGGCGTGGGTATCGTGCGGCGGAGAGACGGATGGGCGGTGGCTGGGTGCAGCAGTCGCCGCATCGGGCGCACTGGAAGCCCGTGAACCCCTCGGGGACGAACACGGTGAGCGGCCTATCGGGGGTCGGCTGCTTCGCCAAGAGTCCCTCCCTGGGGTGAGCGGCGCGGGGTGCGTGCCGCGGAGTGCGTCCTGTTCGAGCGGTGGTGCCAGAGGTGGGACTCGAACCCACACGCCCGGTAAAGAGCACCGGATTTTGAATCCGGCGTGTCTGCCAATTCCACCACTCTGGCACAGGGCGTATTTTAACGTTGGTGCGGCGAGAAAACAAGGCGGGTCAGAGTTCCGCGAGGTCCCCGCGGTGGTCGGCGAGGATGTGGAGTGCGGTATCGATGTCGGCCTGTTTGAGGACCTGGTCGGCGACTTCGAAGGCGTCGGTGAGCTTGAGTTCGCGGATGGCGCGTTTGAGGCGCGGGAGAGCCTTTGGGCTGGTGCTGAACTGTCGGAGCCCGAGCCCGAGCAGCAGGATGAGGAAGGCGAGGTCGCCGGACATCTGTCCGCACATTGCGACGGGGATGCCGGCGGCATCTCCGGCGTGGATGGTGTGGCGGATGAGCCGTGCGACGGCGGGGTGAGCGGGCTCGAAGAGATGGGCGACGACGGGGTTGCCTCGGTCGACGGCCAGGGTGTATTGGATGAGGTCATTGGTTCCGATGGAGAAGAAGTCGGCTTCTTTGGCGAAGGCCTCTGCCATCAGTGCGGCGCTGGGCACCTCGATCATGATGCCGATTTCGATGTCTTTCTCGTGCTCGATGCCTGCGTCGTCCAGTTCCTCGCACACTTCGGCGACGATGCCCTTTGCGCGGCGCAGTTCGGCGAGCGAGGTGATCATCGGGAGCAGGATTTTGACGTAGCCGTGGAGGGAGGCCCGGAGGATGGCCCGGATTTGCGAGCGGAACATTCCGGGTCGCTCGAAGCAGAGGCGGATGGACCGGCAGCCGAGGAAGGGGTTTTGCTCGGGGGCCTGTCCGCTGGTGCCGGTGGCCTTGTCGGCGCCGAGGTCGAAGGTGCGGATGACGACGGGTCGTGGCCACATCAGTTCGGCTGCGGCGCGGTAGGCTTCGAAGTGTTCCTCTTCGGTGGGCTCGCGCCCCTTTTCGAGGTAGAGGTATTCGGTGCGATAGAGTCCGATGCCCTCGGCTCCGTTCTCCAGTGCGGTTTGTGCTTCTTCCGGGAACTCGATATTTGCGTAGAGTGTGATTCGGCGCCCGTCGAGTGTTTCTGCGGGGAGGGTGATGAGCTTGTCGAGGGTCGAGCGGGTGAGTTCGATGCGGTCGCGCTCCCGGTCGCTGTACCGGTTTCGCGTATCGTCGTCGGGGCCGACCATCACGTGGCCTGGTCCGCCGTCGGTGCTTCCGCCGTCGACGATGACCCACTCGCCGGCGCTGACGCTTTCGATGAGGTCCCTGACGCCGACCACAGCGGGGATGCCGAGAGCGTTGGCGATGATGGCGGTGTGCGAGGTCTTGCCGCCTTTTTCCATGGCGATGGCCAGGACCTTGTCGCGCTCGAAACCGACGGTTTGTGAGGGCATCAGGTTTTCGGCGACGATGATGGAGGGTTCGGCGAGTTCTCGGACCTCGGTGGAACTGCGGCCGAGGAGCACGCGCTGGAGGCGGCTCTGGACGTCGTAGAAGTCTGCGACCCAGCGGGCGGTGTCGGGGTCCTCGGCGAGGAGCTGGACCTGTTCGCGGATGTATTCGTCGACTGCGGCTTCGGCGGCCAGGCGCTTGGTTCGGATGCGGTCGATGACGTTGCGTCGGATGCGGGGGTCATCGAGCATTCGGATGTGGGTTTCGAAGATGGCGAGGTTCTCGCCCAGGCGGGGTGCCAGGCGGTTCTGGTCGTCTCGGATGTGCTGGATGGCGGTGTCGACGGCGTCGGTGTAGCGGGCTTCTTCGGCCTGGACCTGGTCTTGCTCGACGTGGCGTCGGCGGACCGAGGCGCCGGTGGTCTGGATGACCACGGCCCGGCCCACGGCCACTCCTTGCGACACGCCGATGCCGTCAAGGGTCTCCACGGGTCGTCCCCTCCCCGGCGCCGTTTTGCGGCTGTGCCTCCTCGGCCATCACGCGTTGGACGGCCTGGTCGATGATGGCGGCGAGTGCGGCGATCACCTCTCGGGCGTCTTCGCCTTCGGCCTGCAGGCGGACTCCGCCGTGCTCCGGAGCCAGTTGGATCACGGGCATCATTTCCTTTGCGTCGGCGGAGCGCTTTCCTCGCGAGATAACGACTCGGGACTTGAACTGCTGTGCCCTGGCGACCAGCTCGACGAGCGGGCGCAGGTGGAGGGCTTCGTCGCGGGCGATGGGGACCTCGGCGGAGACCACGCACACGGTCAATAAGCCCTCCCCGGACTGTCATCCAACTGGTCGAACAAGGCGAGGACTTCCTCCTTGGTGGACGACATTTTCAGCCGGGCCAAGACATCGGGGTGGGTGAGGAGCTTGCTGATTTGAGCGATGGCTTCGAGGTGCGGGCCGATGACGCCGACCGGCCAGAGGATGAGGAAGAAGACGCGTGCGGGCTCCCCGTCGAGTGCGTCGTATGGCACCCCAGCAGAGCTGTGGCCGAAAGCTCCGACCAGGCGGCCGATGGCGTGGTGTTTGACGTGCGGGATGGCGAGGCCGTTCCCGATTCCCGTGCTCCCGATCTCCTCGCGCTCCAACAGGGCGGTGACCACCGAGTCGGCTTCCTGTTCCTTGAGGCAGCCGGCGGCGATGATGGCGCGGACCAGCTCGGCCAGCACCTCGGGCTTGCTGGTGGCGCGCAGCTCACGAATGATGGCCTCTTCGAGCACGAAATCGGTCAGCCGCATCTACTCCTCCTCGGCCCATTGCTCCGCCGGCTCGTCCGTCAGGTCGTCCGTCAGGTCATCCATCGCATCGTCCATCGCGTCGTCCGCCGCAGGCCGTTCCCGCGTCTCTTCGTCGGCCGGTTTGGGGTGGCGTCGCTCGTGGAGTTTGTCTTTGTACTTTTTGATCTGCCGGGCCATGTTGTCGGAGGCGAATTCGAGCGACTCGTGGACGGTGGAGCCTTTCTCGACGGCGACCAGGGTGCGTCCGCCGCTGACTGCGCAGACGATTTCGGTCTTGAGTTGGAGGTGCTCGCGTTCGAAGCGGATGCGGACCTCGTTGATGCCGTCGAAGAACTTGCCCAGCTTGTGTGCCTCATTCTCCGCATGTTCGCGTTGATCCGCGCCCAAAGCCAGATGTCGCCCGACGATGTCGATCTGCATGACGTGTGACCTCCAGGTAGTGCGCCGACGGCGCGACCGATCCGGACCGCAGTAAAGTATAGCCGAGGTTTTCGGCCAATGCAACGACCGCGCGGCAGCCGGCGCGGCGCGCCGGGCCGTCGTGCGATTTTTCCGCTTTCCCCTGCAAAAGGAGCGTCGGGTTTGATACCATCAGGGCATCGGGAGGCGGCCCGGGCGGCGTGTGACGCGGGCGACGGGACGGCGCTCGGCCGGCTGGACTCCGCTCGGACGCCCGGCCGATCCGGACGGGATGCCGGACTCTCCCTGCAGGCCAGAGGCGACGGAAGGGGTAATACGTGACGACGGACGCGGACATCCGGGTCGACGCCGAGAAAGGCGACGTGCAGGCGTGGCTGGATGGGAAACAGGTGGGCCACGTGGCGGTCGAGCCCATCGAGTTCGACTGGGGCCGCGGGGTGGTGGTGCCGATGGGCGGCATCGCCGCGGTCGGGACGGCGGAGGAGCACCGCCGGCGTGGGATCGCCGGGCGCACGATGGCGGCGGCGGTCGAGCTGTCGCGGGAGCAGGGGTTTGTGGCGGGGGGCGTGTCGACGCATGTCGGCAACGTGGCGCGGCGGCTGTACACTCGAAGCGGGTACGTATGTCTGTTTGCAGTGGATGCGTGGGAGCGGCCGGTGGACCGGCCGGACCCGGCGGCGCCGCCGGACGGCGTGGCGGTCCGCCCGTACGCGCCCGGCGACGAGGCGGGGATCGTCGCGCTGTGGGATCGGTGCTACTCGGCCAACGATTTCTTCGGCGGGCGCGCGACGGACCCCTCGG
>Ga0272441_10009843_pt1 | contig 14644 bp, 25 predicted proteins | sample SSMProp6N_FD_193582 | JGI IMG/M metagenome (GOLD analysis project Ga0272441, IMG submission 193582) | Marine sediment archaeal communities from Little Sippewissett salt marsh, Falmouth, MA, United States - SSM-Prop-6N | ecosystem: Environmental > Aquatic > Marine > Wetlands > Sediment ... | reverse complement strand
GCGTCGACTTCGAGGTGCTTGGTCTTCTGCATCGTCCGCGTCTTGGTGCGAGCCTCGAAAAGCTCGCGGCAGGCGTCTTCGGCAAGGCCAAAAGCCCACTCGAAGCTCAGCTTCTGGCTGAGCCGGTGAACGATGTACTCCTCCCCTCTCGGGTAGGACTGTGCTTCGTCCTTGTCGCGCTGCGGCGGCTCGATGTGGAAAACCTCGAACATTTCCGGTTCTTTGTCGTTGGGTCGAATGAGGATGTAGCCGTGGCTTTTGCCGATGGACAGGGCGAAGCCGTGCTTGGTCTTGGCCCAGCGCAGGTTGGCCCTCGGAGGTGGCCTGCGAATGTCGACTTTTTCGGCCTCGCGAACCGCCGCCAGGATGCTCGGGATGTGCTTCTCCTCGGCGATGCCCTCCTGCTCTTTCTTCTTTGCACGAAGGGCTGGCATCTCGTCCATGCCGAAAAGATGCGGAAGCTGCACAATGTGGTGGCGCTTGGAGTTGTAGGCGAAGTCGAGGATCAGGCAGTCGTCCTTCATCGGAGCGAGTCTGGTTCCGCGTCCAACCGACTGAATGTAAAGGGATTGAGAGAGCGTCGGGCGAGCGAGCATGATGCAGGAGAGGGGAGCGGCATCGCCTGTTGGCTCGTCATCGAAGCCCTCGGTCAATATCATGCAATTGACGATGACATCGACCTCACCGGCCTGAAAAGCAGCCAGGCGCTTGCGTCTTTCCTCGGTCTCGAGGTCGCCGTAGACGCTGGTCGCCTTGACACCTCGAGCGTTGAAGATGCTGGCCAGGTGATTGGCGTGTGCCACGTCGACAGCGAAGACGATTGTTCGACGCGGTGCGGCGTGAGCCTTCCACGCATCGACCATCGAGGCCATGATGTCCTCGCGGATCATGACCCGCCGAACCTCGGAAGACTTGAGATCTCCACCTCTTTTCGGGATTCCGTCGATGGAGACCTTGAGGGGAACTTGCCGAAGCTGAAGATCGGAGAGGTAGCCTGCCTCGATCAGGTCCAGCATCGACTTGTGGAACGTAACCTCGCTGAATACTTGATTCATTCGGGTTGCGTCGGATCGAACAGGGGTCGCGGTCAGCCCGACGACGGCCATCTCGGGGTTGGCGGCGCACAGGGCGTCGATGACCTTGCGGTAGCTGTCGGCGGTGGCGTGGTGAGCCTCGTCGACGTAGAGCAGGCTGTAGTCCTGGGCCTCGATGAGCTGCGCGAGCCGCTTGTCGCGGTGAATCGTCTGGACGCTGGCCACCGTTACCTGGCGGCCAAGCTCGTTGTCCTTGGCCTTGACTCGACCGATGGTCGCCTCGGGCCAGACGAGTGGAATCTTTTTCGCAGGTTGGGTGATCAGCTCATCGCGATGAGCCATGAAGATGGCGCCCTTGCCGGTCTGCTCGACAACGCGCTTGATGTCGAGAGCCCCGACGATGGTCTTGCCAGCGCCGGTCGGGAGCGCGACCAGTTGTCGCTGACTCCCTTTGCGACGACCTTTCTCCAGGGCGTCGAGCGCCTCCTGTTGGTAGTCGCGGGGTTTGATTTTGATCTGCATCAGTCCTCGCTTTCGGTATCGGTCTTCCGTGAAAGAGCACGGATGAAGTCGTACTGGTCAGGCAAAGGTTCTTTGGGTGTCGGCTTCGGAGCCACCTTTTCGGGTGGCGGCGCTCCGACGTCTTGGGTCTTCACGCCGTCGAGGAAGAGCTTGAGGTCGGCGTTGGATTCAAAGGCAGGAGCGGCCTTTGGCTTCTTGGCAGCCTCGGCCATCTCGGCACTGAGGCTGCCCTGGTTTTCACCGAGGTCGTAGTTGTTGAAGACGGGGGAGACGTTGTCGAGCCCAATATCGCCTGCCAGGCCAGCGCCTGCAATGAGTGGCTTCCTTTTCTTCCACTTGTCGCAGTAGCCAGTGTCCTCGGTCGCTAGGGCTTTAATGTTGCAGTGCGGTGGGTTAGTCGGTCTTCGGTAAGCGCAGTTGGAGCAGTTCATAGGCTCCTCCTCGGAGATGATGACGATGAACGACGCCAGGAAGGCGAATCGCTTCTTGACGCCGTCCTTGGTTGTGTATGGTCCGCGGATATGGACATTGTAGACACCGGGGCCGTACAGGCGCCGCAGGTCTTTCGGGCTGATCGCGGATTCGAGCGTCGCGACGTAGCCCGACATTGCGTCGGGGTGGTGGCTCACGCGGTAAACGACGGTCTTGTGCGAGTCTCGCCACATGGGGAAGTGCTCTTTACCCAGCTTCTGACCGTCGTAGATCCATTCGTAGTTGGGGTTGTCCTTGAGCTTTTGCGGTTGGGTCACCGCAGAAAAGGCAGCCTCCTGTGAGAGAGACTGCCCTTTCTGCAGCTTGGCGATGTAGGCCATCCTACCCTCCCGCCCTCTGCGCTCCTCCGTTCGACGAGTCGTCGTCCTCCTCGTCTTCCTCCAGAACCTGGACGAAGGCGGCGAGCGCGGACTGAAGCTGATTGCAGGCGGCGATCAGGTTTGACTTCGCCTCCTTCTTCTTGTTCGTTGTCGAGGAGTTGCTGGTCTTGTTCATCGTCGTGGTGACGCGCTTCTTGACCGTCGGGCGCTCGGTCTGCTTCTTCGGCTTCTGAACTCGAGGAACAGCTTTGGGGCGTGGGTCGACCTGGCGAATGGGCTCCCTCACCTCGGGCATGTCGTCTTCGTCGTCGAAGTCGAGTGGGATGCCGTCGCCATCGTCGTCGTCCTCCTCCTCGCAGGCTTCGTCGTCGAGCATGAAGTGGAGGATGGTGGCCTCCTCGTCGACAGTGGCCTTGGTCGCTCGCTGCTCCACCTTCTCCATGAGGGCTTTCTGGTCCTCTTCGTCGTCCAGATGCACCATGTCGATGATCTCGGCGGGGAGGTCGACCTCTTCGAGACCCTTGATCATGCGGAGCATCTTGAGGTCGAAGTCAGCCCAGGTGCCCGTCTTGGTGTTGCCCAGCGCGGCGTAGAAAGCCTGCTTGATGGTGTAGATGTTGCGGCCCAGGCCGTGTGCTCGGTTGAAGGGCTCGAACATCTTCTCCTGGCTGTAGCGCTTGCGGTTGTTCGCTCGCTCGACCGCCAGTCCACTTTTCTTGATGAGTGCGTTGTTGTGCTCATCCTCGTAGAAAAGCTCCCAGGCTTCACGCTTCGATGCCCACATGACTTCTTCGAGCGCCTGGCGGTCGTCGATCAGCGGGTCGTCCACCTCAACGTATTGTGGTGGCTCGGGAAGCTCATCGGGCACGTCCTCGGGAAAGACGGTCCAGACGTTGTGGCCGCAGCGACCGCACAGCAGGTCGGTGTCGAGCAGGACGTGCATCGCCTTGTGCTCGGGGTCCATCGCGGCGTCGATCATGTCGAGTTCGTAGGGGGTGTACTGGTTGTTCCAGAACGGGACCTTGCCTTCGGCAATGGTCTCGCGGGTGACGGCGTAGTGCTCGTCGCCACGCTTAACGCAGCAGCAGCGGCCCCAGGGGTGTGTCCACATGTTCGGCGTCATCAGGACGCGCAGGTTGTGCTTGCCCTTGGGCTGCTCGGGCACCTGGAAGGGCGGCTCCTCGGGGACCTCTTCGACGCGAATCTCCTCGCCGAAGGTCGAGAGGATGCACCCCTCCATGGTCGTGGTCTCGTGGTCCTGGCACATCTCCTGGTAGTCGTCCTGGTACATTTCGACGGTGAAGACGACGCCTTCGTCGATGGAGTATTCGCTGGTCAGGATCATGGTGACCTGATCGTCATCGTCAGGATCGGGAGGGGAGGGGACGACCAGGTTGATGAGTCCCATCTCCTGGCCGATGGGGTGCCTGTAAAGCTCGATCTTCTTCTCTTCGGCCCGCTTGGCCTTCTTGCCCTTGTTACCCATGGGATGCCTCCGTGGATGATTGAATTGTAGTGGTTTCGCTCAGTCCGTCGACAGGTCATCGACGATCTCGTGATAGGCGACGCCGTCGACCTTGCCGATGTTGAGCCAGAGGTCGATGAACTCGCGGTCCTTGCCGATGAAGGCTGGCGACGATTTACCCTCGATGGTCGTGCAGGACGTGCAGATGCCGGTCTCGTCGTCGAAGGTGCAGATCCATTCGACGACGCGAGGGGTGGATTCGGAGCTGTTGGTTTTGCGCAGGTGGAGGGTTGTCACTTCTTGTCCTTGCCTTTCTTGTTGGGTTTCATCTTCTTGGTGTAGAGGCGGCTCGAGTGCGTCGTCTGGACGATGTTCGCCAGCGCGGCGCCCACCATGCGAGCGTCATGCTGGTCGGGGTGGGACTTGAGCAGACCGTCGATCTGCTTCTTGCCGACGGTGCAGACCTGATCGACGACGTCGGTGACCTCCATGTCCAGCCGCTCGCTCAGAAGGCGGATCGTCTCCAGCGTGGGGTAGACCTTCTTCGGAATCTGGGAGAGTTTGAAGAACCAGTCGCCAAGCTCCAGCCCTGTGCCGGTGGACTTGAGGTGCGACTTCATGATGGCGTCGATCTCCTTCTTGCGAGTCCCCGCTGCCTTCTCGCGCAGATGAACGGCCTCGCGCTCGATGGCCAGAGCTTCGAGGTCGTGCTCGTCCTCGACGACGAGGGGCATCGGGCCTTCGAGGGCGTCCTTGTAGGCGGCGCACTCGCGGCGAAGGTGGCAGTAGATGCAGTCGGAGTTCAGCGTGGGAGCCCACTGCTCGTCGTTCTCGATCTGCTGGGCCATCGCGTTGATGAACAGGATGTCCTCGGCCAGGTCGCGGTCGGAGCGGCGGGTCTTGAGCATGGTGCCAGAGTCGAGCATGTAGAGGGCGCCCGTGATGCGGTCAGCCTCGGGGAACGCCTGCTTGGCCGCCATGATGTAGAGTGAGAGCTGCAGGCTGTCGTGGGCGTCGGACGGCGCGGTGAAGAGCAGCGTGGTCTTCCAGTCGATGACCTCGATGTGGACGGTGACTTCGCCCGTCTCCTCATCGACCACCTCGCGGCCGACGATCAGGTCGATGACGCCGACGATCTCGAGGTCTTCGTTGAGCTTGATCGAGAACCACTGCTCCGTCGCCAGGATGCTGCTCGGGTCGACCTCGCCCATGTTCTCGATCAGGTCGTGAACCTGCTGCAGGCCGATGTTGAACCTGCTCTCGTCGTTCAGGCCCGTCTCGACGGCCCACTCCTCGCCGTAGATGGCGGTGGCCTCGTGAATGTCGAGGAAGTCGACCTCGCCTCGCTCTTTGTGGCTTTTGAGAAGGCGATCGATCGTCCTGTGGACGACGCGACCCATGAGCATGGCCTGGCCAGGCTCACCCTTGCGTTTGTGATGGCGCTCCTGGTGATACTGGTACGCGCATCGGATGTACTGTTCGAGTGCTGTGTTTGAAAGTCTCATGGCTCCCCTATGTAGCACATGCAAGTGACAGATATGGACAGGGTCAGTTGACCTTGGTCGGGTCGAACTGGTGTTTGGTGAAACCGGCGTCACTCAAAGCCTTCTCCAGGGCCTCTTTGATCGCTTGACCCTCTGGCCCAGTGATGACCTGCTCGATGCGAGCCTGGGCGATACCGTCGAACGCCTCGTGCGCTGCGTCGGCCATCGTCTTGAGCGAGTATGCCTTGGCGACAAGCATCATGGCGACTCCGATGGCCTTTGTCGCCGCGACGATGCGCTCGTCGCGGTCGGGGTCGCGGGACTTCTCGATCAGGAGGGTTCGGGTCTCCTCGATGCATTGGAGGTCAAGCTGGGTGAGCAACTTGCCGCAGGCGCAGACAGGGCAAGCGGTATCGTCGATGCTGTCGTAGACCAGTTGGAGGTGTTCGCCCGTCTTGTTGAGCAAGCGCATGGCGTTGGTCATGGACCGCGTGATCTGGTCATCGGTCATGGCGTCTCCTTGTGTTGTGTGTTGGGGGTTTTAAAAAGGTTTGCCCCCGGTGGGCGCGACACCACCGGGGGCAGGTGCAAAAGCAGAAACCGTGTCGGGGGCTAACCGACCTCTCAAGATTGATGGAAATGTCCAAGGATGTCAAGCCTAATGTGCAAGTTCGAGAGCGTAATGTCCCTCGGGCTGCTTGGTAAAGCCGTGGCGCTCGTAGAAGCGAATCTGGTCATCGTGACGACTCGGATCGTAGCCGCCTGGCTCGACGATGATGCGCTCGTGACCGGCGAGCTTCGCCTGCTCGATGAGCGTCGCCACGAGGCGCGATCCCAACCCGATGCCCTGGTGAGGGGCGGGGACGTTGACGCGGTTCAAGTAAAGATGGTTTCCCATCGCGGTCGCGTCGAGGATGGCGATCTGGCTCTTGGGCAGTATGATGTAGAGCGATCCACCCTCGGGGCCGATGCGGCCTTCAACGATGACGCTCATGGCTTCTCCACCTTCTCGATGGTGATTCGGAAAGACTGGCCGCAGTGAGGACATGCGATGTCGACGTCGTCCGCGTCGGTATGCTCGGGCTGCTTTTTCTGCTTGGGGTAGCGGACGGCGTTGATTGCAGCCTCGGCGGCTTCTCGGTCCCGCGTCGTGAGGACGGCTGGCATGTAGTGAGCCTGTTTGCCGGTGAGGGGCGCCTGGTCGGGGTCGACCTCCCAGTCCATCGGGCCGCCATGGTCGCCCATGATGGTCATGTGCGGAGCCATGACCCAGAGCCGGTCGGCTTCGTCAGCGTATGCCGTCTCATTGTCGAAGGGAGGCTCGGCAAGCTCGACGTCCCAGTAGGGGTTGCAGCAGTCGACATCGTGAATGTTGGCGGCCTCGTGCCACTCGAGCACGTCGCTTTCACGCTGGTTCTCGATGACTCGGACTCGGACGGGTCGGCTCGGGCCGAAGTCCTGGTTGCAGTCGGCGAGGAACCCGTGGAGCAGCTTGACCAGCAGGAACTTTCCTGCGTGCGCCTCGTAGTTGGACCAGCAGCAGCGCTCGACGTAGTATCGCGACAGGAGCTGGCTCTTTTCGTCGAGCTTCCAGCCGGTCGAGTGATCGACCGTTCCGTCTGTGCTGCGCGAGATGCCGCTCACCCATATGCTGCTCGCCTTTTCGAGGACGGGGTGCGGCTCCAGCAGGCTGACGTCCCAGTTGGGGTCGCACCAGTTGTCGCTCGGGCTGGTGTTCCACGAGATGACGCAGTCGCGTTGCTGGTTTTTGTCAACGAGCAAGCGAATGGGTGGGTCGAGGTCGACGTCGACACTTCCGTGATCGATCATCGCGACGACGCGGGATGCGAGGATGACCTTCCCTGCGTGCCGCTCGTAGTCCTCCCAGCAGCGGTCCTCGATCTCTTCTTTGGTGTAGCTCATGACTTCTCCTCTCTCAGCACTTGTGGGTGTGGCCCTCTTCGTCGAGGACGAGGTCGAAGCTCGACGGGTTCTGACCCTCGTCGTCGGTCTGTTCGACGTGAACGTGGGTGTGACCGTCCTCTTCCCAGACGTGAATTGACGCTGTCCTGTCGTTCGAGGTCAGGACCAACGTCTTCTTCTCGTGGTCGTGGTCCACGTAGAAGTCGGGTGCCATGGTTTTCTCCTTCTTGCGTCGTGACGACGCATTAGTTCTGATGGGGACGTATCAGGCAGCAGTTTGTTGGACCGACATCGCCATTGAGCCACCGTCGAGGCCCCTTGATCCAGGCGAACTCAGGGGAGTATTCGGCCAACTCCGGGTGCTGGTCCAGCGGGTTGACATCCCACAGTGGCTCGCATGAGTCACCGTACCACTGCAGTCTGAATGCGTCGTCACTGAGGACGCGGACGCGCATCATTAGCCCTCTTTCGTGAGAAAGGACCAGCCCACCACTAATGACGATGGCGTGTGTCTTGACAATCTTTCCCTCGTATTTCTTGAAGTCTTCCAGGCACATCGCTTCGATTTCTTCTTTTGTAAACATTCTCTTTTTCTTTCTACGGCTATTGCCGTGACGACACTCTGGTGCCCCGGCGGCGAGCAATCTGACCCGTCGGGGCGGCGAGCTACAAAGCCGCTCGCGGGGCTCAGTCGAAGTGAATCCAGCCTGCCCACATGAAAGCGAGCAGAATGAGGGCGCCGACGAGGATGATGACGTGGAGGCTGAGAACGATCTCCATGATCAAACAGCCTCGGTTGAGTTCTCGGGCGACGCCGATGATGGCGCCTGCGGCGAGCCTTTCACAGTTGGTCAGTTCTCGGTCGTCGCTCATTATCGCCACCTCATGATGTGGTCGACGTCTCCTCCATCCTCGTCCACACCTCGTAGGTCTGGATGATGTCGTCGACGTTGCGCCAGTCGCCGTCGCTGGCGCTGCCCTCGCGCAGGGCCTCCAGCATCACGACGGCGTCGTCGGCCAGGTCACGCCACTGCTCGCGGCTCTTCTGGTCGGTGTAGTAGACGAAGGCGCCGCACTCGACGCACTCGCCAGCGGGGACGGTGCAGCCGGGGTCCAGTCGCTCGCCCAGGTCGGCGCAGTAGCGCAGGCCCTTGACGTTCTCGTCCTCGTCGTTTCCGGTCCAGCCGCAGTCGGCGCACTTGACCGGCCTCGGGGTGGTGTCGCTCATAGCTGTCCTTTCTCGCGTCCTCACGACGCGCAATTACAAATCGGCGTCCTGGCGACGAGCAATCTGACCCGCCAGGACCGCGATACGAAGCCTCGCGTGGGGCTATTTGGTGGTCTTGGACTCGGCGTCTTCGCAAAGACGCTTTGCCTGGTCGCGGGTGAGTCGAAGGATCGTACCGCCGCCCATGGCGGTGCCGTCGTGGCCTCGGGATCCGGGCGGGAAGCCCTGGTCTTCGATGTCGAACGAGACGATGACCATGCGGAGGTCATCGACCGTGCCGATGAAGCCGCGAGCGTCGTGCTTGTTCTCGGGGTCGCCGTCGAAGGGTTGTTCGGTCCAGGCGATACCCTTCTCGATGAGCTTGTCGACGTCGATCATTCGTCGTCCTCGTCGGAAAACCACTTCCAAAGCTGGACGTAGGCTCCGTGGTCGGAGAGCGAGACCATGGGGTTCGAGTCGATGTCCCACTCGTTTTCGTCGAGGTGATCGACGAAGAAGTCGTGGGCTCGCTGGCGGAAGCTCGCGATGCGACCATGCTCCTCGGCGGTGGGGTCGGGCTTGGCCGACGTCTTCTTGTCGGCGGCGATGCCCTTGCCGAGAAGGTCGTGGGTGTAGTCCGTGAGCGAGACGCCGTTGTTGTTTGCCATCTCGCGAATGTATTGCGCGAAAGCTCCCTCGATCTGTACGTAGATCGGTCCCTCGGGCGGCGAGGGCTCGTCCTCGGGCTTGACGACCATCGTCCGAAGCTCGGCCATGAGGTTTCGCTCGAAGGTGGTCAACTCCTCGTCGGGCGACTCGGCCTCGGCGTCCATCTCCTCCAGGGTTGCGAGCCACTGCCGCCCATGGATGTTCCAGCGGTCCTGCGTTGCCATGTCAGTCCTCCATCGTGTTGCCGTCCAAGATCCAACGGCAGAGCCTGTCGTTGCGACGGATACGCTCCAGAAGCGCGACCAGCTTGTCGCGGTCGCGCAAGATGACGTCGCCGTCGTTGTTGGGGTAGAAGACGCAGCCCGAAAGCTCGGACAAGGCGACGGCGTCCTCGCGTGCCTTCTGGAGGATTCGCTCCTCCTCGGCTTGCTGTCCTGTCAGGGGCATCTCTGCTCCTTTCTGCGCATCGTCACGACGCGCTAGTTGCGACCACCGACGATGCGGAGAGAGTGCTGCTCGACGAATGCGAAGAGACCGGCGCATTCGTTGAAAAGCAGGATGTCCTCGTCGGGGTCGGTGCTGTTGGTCATCTGGTCGTAGCGCTCGTAGCCGATGACGCGCTCGATCATTGCGTCCATCACGCTCTCGACGCTGTAGTAGGCGCTGCCGATCTTGAACTGAGCCAGGTACTCCTTCCATATGTGCGGCTTGAGCAGCATGTAATGGAAGTCCTCGCCGCCGCCGTGTGTCACCACGACGTAGCGCTCATTGGTCATGTGTCCTCGCTTTCTGCGTCGTGGCGACGCGCTTTCTTGGTGCCAGGGGCGGCATCGAAGCCGCCCTCAGACCACCCCAGAGGATGGGGACTGGCAAAGATTGTTTGGTGTGAGTCAATCAGGAGGGCCTAGAAAGGGATGTCATCGTCGGTGAAGTCGCCACCGCCGCCGCCGTCGTAGCCGCCGCCGTAGTCGTCATCGCCAGGAGGTGGAGCGCCGCCGTTTCCGTTGCCGCCGCCGCCCTTCCTGCCCAGGAGCAGCACCTGGCGTGCGACGACCTCAGTCGTGTAGCGCTTTTGGCCCTGCTTGTCCTCCCATTGGCGCGTCTGGAGCTTGCCCTCGATGTAGAGGTGCGTGCCCTTGTCGACGACCTTGGCGAGACCTTCGGCACGCTTGCCCCACACCACGACGGTGTGCCACTCGGTGCGGTCGGTCCACTCGCCGTCGCGGGTCTTGAACCGCTCGTTGGTCGCGAGCCGCAGCGACAGGACGCCCTGTCCGCTGCCGGTGTGGCGAAGCTCGGGCTGTTGACCCAGGTTTCCGATGAGCATCACCTTGTTCAGTCCTTCGGCCATCTCGTTCTCCTCTCTCGCATCGTCACGATGCGGAAGTGTCCTCGTTCTTGAAGTTGTGGACGCGCCCCTCGAAGGTGCAGGTCATGCACGAGCAGTGCGAGTCGTCGTCCCACTCGGGGCCGTCGTACTCCAGCCCCGTGCCGTCGTCGTACACCGTGAAGGTCGCCTTGCACTCGATCTGGAACGGTCCCTCGCTTTCGCACTCGGGACACGCCATGCCGTAGAGGCAGTTCTCGTTGGGCATCTCTTCTCCTCTCCTTGTGTGAAGCATCGAGGCGCCTACCTTACTCACCAGGGCTATCCATGGTCACCTGGCTTTCATCCACGCCTTCCCGTTCGAGGTGCTGATACGGCTCGACCACGTCCATCAATCGTCGATCCTCGCAGTCCTCTCCTCGGCGCTCGATGCGGTGCCCCGGCGGCGAGCAATCTGACCCGCCAGGGCGGCGTGATGGGCTCACGCGGGCCTACTTCTTTCTCTGACCATGGACGCGAGCCTTCCAGCCGTTGTCGATGAGGAAGCTCCTCACGAGGGCGCGCTCCTTCTTGCCGCAGTTCATGTGGTCGGCCAGCTCGAAGTCGCTCAGGTCGGTGTGGACGACGATGGAGAGGGTGACGTGCTCCTCGATCCTTCCGTCTGTAGCTTTCTCCAGCATCGCGATGATGCGACGCTCCTCGTCCTTGGGGATGACCTCGAATGTGTGCGTCCCCTCGAAGTGGGACAGGCGCCCTGCCTTGTGGAGCTTGAGGACCGCCTCGACCTCGTCCGGTGAGTGAGTTGCCGAGATGCCGCCGTGCCAGAAGGTCGTCATCTGTCCTGGGGTGCAGTAGCCCTGGCAGCTCAGGATCTTCTTCTCGATGAAGTCGATCAGGATGACGCCGTACTCGGAGTAGGTGACGGAGTGGTGTCTCTTGGTGTAGATGCTTTCGCCGCTCGCCACACGCTCTTCGGCGAGGCGAATGAACTCGTCGACGCCACTTCCGTCGGTGACGAAGTCGGGGTTTGCGAACCACCAGGGTATCGAGTTGGTCCAGCACTCGTACAGGTGCTCGGATCCGTCGCCGCGCCTGATACCGACGAAGACGGTGCCGCCCATCAGAACGGCTCCTCGTCGCCGAGGCGCAGGAGCGCCATGATGTTCTCGGGGCCTCCGAGGACCGTTTCCTTCCACTGGCGCTCTTGGATGTCCTCCGGGAAGAAGTCGTGGACGCGCTTCCACCACTTGCGGAAGGGGTAGATGTCCTCCGCGAGGTCGTCCAGGAACAGCACCTCGTCGACGCCGTCGTCGTAGACGTTTCCGCCAAGCTCCGTGCGCAGAAGGATGAGCATGACGTCCTGCACCCAGTGGAATCCCGCTGCCCATGTCATTGAGTGCGGCATCTCGATGTGGTGCCCGTCGTTGAGCCAGACCTGAAATCCCTCCTCCTCCGAGAAGGAGACGGTCCATGCGGCCAGCTCTCCCTGCGGATCGCTCCACCTTTCGACCGTGAAGAGGCCGTTGAACTTTGTCGTCACGATGGATCGAAGGAGCGCTTCGACCATGTCTGGGGTCATGGCTCGGTCGGTGTCCTTCAGATGTGAGTGATTCATGTGTCCCTCCTTGGTGCCCCGGCGGCGAGCAATCTGACCCGCCGGGGCGGCGTGATTTCGGCCTCACGCAGGGCTCAGTCCTCGATGTCGACGTCGTTCGGCACCGACCACTCGCAGTAGCACTTGCGACACCACAAACGCGTGTTCGTCGCGGTGTCCCACTCAGTCTCGTGGTTGTCGTAGACGCGAATGACGTGGTCCTTGCTCTCGCGAACGGGACGGGAGATCTGCACGTCCTCGACCAGCTTGACCTCGGTGCTCCCGCAGATGGGGCACTGGCCGGGGGGTGTTTCGGGCTTGCGGGAGCGGTGGAAGTCTCCCTCGTGGCTGATGTTGCCGATGTCGGGCCACTCCTCATCCTCGGCCAGCGGGATGTCATGCTGACACCCGCACTGGGGGCAGTGCAGATACTCGTCGTACACCTCCAGGGTGTCGCCGTCCACCGGGTCTTCGACGAGGTAGGCTTCGTTCGTCTCCGCGTTGTATCGGATGCGATGGACGTCTTTACGGTGATGCAGGATGTGGTAGCGAAGCTCGACGTCCTTGCAGGCCGGGTTCGAGCAGAGCAGGCGCCCGTCGTCTGCGATGATGGCCTTTTCACTCATCGTCCACCTCCTCGATCTCAACCACAGCAGAGCAGGAGGCGGTGTCGAGCCGCCCTTCCCAATAGTTGTCGATCATGTGCGCTCGGATCTCGTCGTCGGTCTTGCCGAAGAAGGTTTCGTCGGCGAGCTTGTGACGCTCGCCGTCATCGGAGTCGAAGAGCAGCGTGGCTCGCTTGGCGCCGACAATCTCGAGCGTCTGTCGGCACAGCACCCAGCCCTGCTCGGCGGCGTCGTCCTCGGCGCCCCAGGTTTCCAGACCCTTTCGAGCCTTCTCGGGCGTCTCGAAGATGAAGTCGAAGGCGAACTCGTGCTCGTTGGGGTCGGACCAGGGGACGAGCAGGCGCGGGGTCTCCTCCATCGCCTCGCCGGTTTCCTCGTCTCGTGGAATCGTCAGGACGCGCCAGCAGTACCAGATCTCGGTGTGGCTCATGACTGCTCCTCTCTCTTGATGTACTCGTTCAGAGCGTCGTGAAGACGCTCGATCTGCGTCTGGCTCAGGTGCTCTTCGACGGAGTCTCGGGACGAGCACTGGTCGAAAAGCTCGACGGCGGTCTTCCGCCAGAAGTCGCGGTTGTCGGGGACGCTGCGGGAGCCGGTGAAGTCGGCGACGGTGCCGTCGAAGCCGCACTGCGCACACTCGCACGCGGAGTCGTCGCTCCACTCGACGTCCCCGTAGTCGTCGGTGCCATCGGCCATCACGGTGAAGGTCGAGGTGGCCTCGATGTGGTATGGTCCTCGCTCGCCGCACTTGGGGCACGGGACCAGTTGGTCGTTTTCGTCGTACATGGCACTACTCCTCGGTGATGGGCTCTTTTTCGTGTCCGTATTCACCCAGGACGAGCTTGTAGCGGTTGCCACCCTGCTCGACCCAGACGTGCGTCTCGTTGTCCTCGGCGAAGACCTTGACGTGCTCGGCGTCCTCGATGTCGATCTCCATCGCGGAGGTCTCGTTCATCACGGAGACGCCGGGGGTCGGGATGTCGATCTGCTGCCGACCGCTGATCTCGATCCACTCGTCCTCGCGGTCGGGCTCGTACAGGTCATCCAGGCTGGCGATGACCTCGTCCTTGGTCGGGCCGCGCTCGGGGTCGGCGCACTGATGCGCGAACACGGGCCATGCGTCGGTCCCGTGGCGGTGCGAGTAGATGACGGTCCAGTAGTTGACCTTCATGTCGGCTCCTTTCTCGTCATCCTCACGATGACGGGGTGATGTCGTAGAGCACGCCGCCGTTCTTCTTGTTGGCGTGCTCGATCCTGACGATGCTGTGCAGGGAGATGATGTCGCCTCCGATGGAGGTTCGGTGCGGCAGAAGCAAAGGAGCTTTGACCTTCGGGCCGCAGGAGCGACCGACGTAGCCGCAGGGGCGCTCGCTGTGGTGGTCGCCCCAGGGTTTGCCCGTCGCCGGGTTGCCGTAGACGATGCGAAGGCGGTAGCCCTCGCCACGCTTGTGGGCGAGCCGCGCCGCTTCGAGAATCTGGACGACGCGAGGCGGCGTGTCTTTGTGATAGGACGTCCCGTTCTTGTCAGGCGCCTTCGGCATCGCTCTCCTCCTTGGGGTTGCCGTCGATCAGGATGCCGTTCGGGAAGAGGCGGTCGAACTCGGCGAGCTTGATGAGCCAGCGGTCTCGGTGGCCTCGCATCAGCATGTCGTGGACGATGCCGAATGCCTCGAACAGGGTGTCGTTGACATCGAGCGTCACGACGTCGTCGTCTTGAGACAGGTTCGTGATTGTGATGGGCATTGTCGTCCTCCTACTCGTCGGTGACGATGGCTTCGGCGCCGCACTCCAGACAGGTCCAGATGTTGCCGGGGTCGGGGCCGTTGTCCGTCTGCAGGCTCTCGATTGTCGAGATCCAATTTCCGCGCTCGTCGACCTCCCAGTCCTCCATCACGGAGGCGACGGTCGAGAAGCGCTTGTGGGTCGGGTCATTCGGGCATCGCGCCAGCATGGCGTCTCCTTTCTGCGTCGTGACGACGCG
>Ga0272441_10009842_pt1 | contig 14644 bp, 18 predicted proteins | sample SSMProp6N_FD_193582 | JGI IMG/M metagenome (GOLD analysis project Ga0272441, IMG submission 193582) | Marine sediment archaeal communities from Little Sippewissett salt marsh, Falmouth, MA, United States - SSM-Prop-6N | ecosystem: Environmental > Aquatic > Marine > Wetlands > Sediment ... | reverse complement strand
TGCGGTCTAATGCTCTATTGTTCTATTGCTCTAAGGATGGCAACATATGGCGTTCATGTTCGAGACAGACGTGGGGACGGAGTTAACTTAATAACTTAAGTATGGCGTTAAGTTAATAAGTTAACTCCGTCCCCATTTTCTAATATATTTTTGATGTCACAAAACAAGTAAAAAAAGGATATGAATTTATCATTACGGAACTTACAGTAGTAGAAATAACAAGGATAATAACTGAAGCTATTTTTGAGACACTCAAAAAGGAAATCACAGACAAAGCGAAAGCATGTATTGTATATGAGGAAGCTCATACATTAATTCCGGAATGGAATTCTGTTTCTGCTGAAGGGGATCAAATAGCATCGAATGGAATTGCTAAAGCTATATTGCAGGGTAGAAAATATGGATTGGGGTGTATTATTGTGACTCAACGTACGGCGAATGTAACAAAAAGCATTTTGAACCAATGCAATACGGTGTTTGCCATGAGAGTATTCGATGCCACTGGCATGGATTTTCTGAAAAACTATATTGGTATAGATTATGCTAACATTCTCTCTTCTTTAGAAGATCGCTTTGCAGTAGTTTTTGGCAAAGCGTCATCTTCGAAACAACCAGTAATGTTAGAGCTAAATAATTTGGAGAAATTTAAAAGTAAATATTATGAGGAAGCTAATTAAACAAAAGTATTCATATTTGGCTCAAAAAAATAACAGATGTGCTTTTTTCTGGAAGAGTGATTTAAATGATAAAGTATAGTTCGGCTTCTTCAGGGCTTAATCCATGTTTAGCAGCAATGGTTGAAAATCTTAGAACCAAAGAAAAATTTGTAGTTTCTACTATACGCAACCCATATGGGGTATATGAAACAACCGTTTGCAAGGCGCCAAATCTATTTATCGCAGGTTTGAAAGCCTGTTTTTCAAGGTTTGTGTTTGTAATAAATTCACCCTCACTTCAGGAAGCAAAGAAGGCCCATGTGAAAACAGCTGAATTATTTGAACAATTGAATCCGAAAGATCTGATAAGAAAATATAAGATAGAAGGAAGAATTGGCTTGCAGTTTTTTGTGAGCAACGATGATAAAGAAAGTTCTTAATTTTTGATCAGAGTTATAAATTACAGTAAGCGTACAATACTCTTAGGTTTTAAGACATATAAGTATTTAAAAAATAAGACATTATGATTTTTTTAGGGGTGGACGGTTGCAAGATTGGCTGGTTTGTTATTGCGATTAATAGCGATGGCAAAACGTGGGAAGTAAGAGATTTTCGCAGCATTAGAGAGCTTTGGGAAAGATATAAGAATGCGGCATTAATTCTTATTGATATCCCTATCGGTTTAAGAGATAAAGGACCGGCCGAACGAAAGTGCGATCTTGAAGCGCGAAGATTGTTGGGGCAAAGAAAGTATTCTGTGTTTAGAGTTCCCTGTCGAGCAGCTGTTCATGCATCCACTCGAGAAGAAAGAGATATAAATGAGAGCTATACGGGGAAACGTTTATCTAAGCAAGTCATAAATATTATACCGAAGATCCGCCAGGTGGATGAGTTGATTTGCAGAGTGAAAACAGCGAAATATATCATTAAAGAAATACACCCGGAGTTGTGTTTCTGGGGGATAAACGGTGGTAACCCTATGAAACATCGTAAAAAAACCGATAAGGGTTTTAGGGAGCGCATAGAAGTATTACAAGCTGTGTATGATCAAACAGAGGCTGTTGTTAAATATTCTTTAAAGAAGTATAGACGGAGGCATGTGGCTAGAGATGATATCGCTGACGCCTTAGTAGCCGCAGTTACAGGAGTATTGGGAAAGGGAAAAGGGGAATTTATACCACAAAATGGCGAATATGATTCAAATGGGTTGCCGATGAGGATGCTGTATTACGTGTGTTGAAAACAATCCTTGTCTCATCAAAATTCTGAATTTGGCTCAAAAAAATAACAGAAGTGCTTTTTTCTGGGCAGATTTTGCCCTCATCAAAATCTGCCCAGAAAAAAGCATGAAGCGTACGCAGGCGGCTCGGCACTGTGCCGAGCGCCGGACAGACGTGGGGACGGAGTTAACTTAATAACTTAAGTATGGCGTTAAGTTAATAAGTAAACTCCGTCCCCATTTTCCCGTTTTTATTTGGGCAGACAGAAAGATCTTATCTATGAGTAACGATGAATCTAAGTATAAGGAGTGGTGGGAGACTCGGGGAGAAGACGTACAGAAGGAGCCCAAACGAGGGTATGAAATAGACAAAAGCAGAGGACGTCCAGTTTACTGCTGTTTGAAGCATGGGTGTTTTTGGGTAGATGAAGGAGATGAACTCGTATGCGATCAGTGTGGAGAGGCGCTGATTCCGCAACATGAGTATAATAAGTTGACAAGGAAAGACGTTAATAATAAAAAATCCTATAATTTACTTTCAAATCCTATTGTTTCAATAATTCTCTCTCCAATAGTTATCATAGGGATTATTTTTATCATCATTATGCTTGTACTGCTTAAGGAACCAAGCGATAAACTGGATTATGAAGCTATTCACGGACCCAAAAGATACGGACCGGGCCCTGTGGGGGATTAACCTCACATAACAATACTGCGTAGTTTAGTAATAGCTCGCCCATATTTCTTCCTTGCGGCATCTTCAGACATCCCGATTTTAACACCAATCTCACTAAAGGTGAATTCCTCCAGCCGTAATTGTATTATTTTTTGTTCATCTTCCGTAAACTTTGAAAAAATAATATGCATCAACTGCGATATATCTATTATAGATCTTGGTGTTAACCCTCGTTTATCTGCAAGTCGCCGATCACCGTTATCCATATCGTATAATAGGTCCAGCGATATTGTACCCTCTGGAGCTTTCCGTTTTAAGGCATTGGTAAAATCATAAATATTTTTTATATGATCCCTTATCTTACGGTAAAGCCAGGTACGGAATTCCTGTCTGTTACTGGGAATTGTATCTTTAAATTGAGACCAGACCTTAATGCAGATATCCTGTGAGATATCAGCAGATTCAAACTCAATTTCACGGGGAAGCCCCTTAGCATGTATCCATCTTCGGATTCTGGGCCAGTACCGTGCGAATAGACGGTTTTCGGCCATCATATCACCATGCTTGATGCTGTACAGGTCAATATCTGTTTGGCTAATGTTTTTTTTCTTCATACAATCCTCAAAATCAATGTCCGCTTTTTCGGTTTTTTACCCCCTATATCATTAGAGAACCTAATATATTATACCACGGGAGGCAAGGGGGTGAGATAAATGTGGTGGCAAATGATAGTATGCAAGCAGGGGAAAATGCTTTATAAGGAGGGTTTTTCCACGTTTGAAGCGGCCTTTATGAGGCGCTTTTCACTGGGGCATAAGCTGGGTAAAAAGTTTTATGATGAGGACTATGAGGTCATTATAAAAGAAAAGGAGAAGAAGAAATGAAAGAGATGCTGGTGAATTTCGTTCTGGATGAGACGGGATCAATGGATTCATGCAGAGATGCCACGATTTCCGGCTTTAATGGATATGTGAGGTCTCTGCAGGAACAGAGCAAAAGGATAAGGTTTACATTAATCAAGTTTAACGGTAAAAGGATAACAGTCGTTTGCAGTGATGAGGATATCAGGAATGTAAAAGAGCTAAACAGATCCTCGTATATACCGACTGACGCTACTCCGCTGAATGATGCAGTTGCATATGCGATAAAGGAGATAGAGAATAAATTGCGGGAACGCGACGAGAGCCCTGATGTGCTTTGCGTTATTATGACCGACGGAGAGGAGAATGCTTCCCAGAAGTATACAACGGAGAATATATTCAATCTTATTAGGTTGAAACAGGAAGAAGGCTGGACATTTGTTTATCTGGGAGCTAATCAGGATGCTCGTACAGTGGGCCGGTCTCTGGGATTGAGACTGGAGCATGTTTCGGGCTATAATACTGCACGGACGCAGCAGACGTTTAATCAGTTATCTCACATGACACAGACATATATAGATAACGGATTGATAAATATGATGGAGGATTTTGATGGCACTAATAAACGGTAATGTCTGGCAGGTATTGCAGGATATAATAGCAGAGCACGGAGGACTATATGATGAGGACAGACGTGGGGACGAAGGACAGACGTGGGGACGGAGTTAACTTAATAACTTAAGTATGGCGTTAAGTTAATAAGTAAACTCCGTCCCCATTTTCTACATATGAAGGCATTGGCAACGTAACGCCTGATGATGTCTATTATTGACACAGGGATGCTATATTAAAACAACGGAAGGAGGCAAAAGAAAAAACACTGCTGGCAAGAAGGAAATTTAATGGTAAAATGGTTAAACAAGGAGCTGAAATCGCAACTAAAAAACAAGCCTAAATTGTCCCATTTGATTTGAAGACGTACAAATAAATAGCAATTTTAATGAGAATTCACAAAAAAGTCACAAAAGCGTAACGCGAAGTTCATTAATATTTTCTATACTATTATCAGTTGAACGCGTTATGCAGTTATGACCATTTAGGAGAGATAAAGATGGCTAGACAAACAATTCTTGTAGTTGAGGATGATAAGCATATTTCTAAACTTGTTAAGTATAATCTAGAAAAGGCAGGTTTTGATTGCACTGTTACTGTAACCGGAGAGGATGCGCTGGAGGTATTAGATCGAGAATCAATTGATTTGATAATACTCGATATCATGCTGCCTAAAATGGATGGTTTTGAAACGTGCCGACATATTAAGCAGGATAAGAAGTTATCTGGTATTCCTATTATAATGCTTACCGCAAAAGGCGAAGAAGTCGATAAAGTTGTTGGTTTTGAACTAGGAGCTGACGATTATGTTGTAAAACCTTTTAGCCCAAGAGAGCTAATTCTTCGCGTAAAAGCCATATTAAAGCGTGGGAAACGTAAAGAAGCAGAAAAAGACATTTTAAGTGTTTATAAAATAACAATAGATATTCCGCGGCATAAAGTTTTCTTTGATAAGAAAGAAGTGGAGCTTACTCTTATGGAATTTAAGCTTTTAGTCACACTCATTGAGAGAATAGGCCGTGTCCAATCGCGGGAACAATTATTGGATGATGTCTGGAAAATAGACAGAGAAGTTACCACTCGCACCATAGACACGCACATAAAGCGCCTAAGGAAAAAATTGGGGAAGGCCGGAAAGTTAATTGAAACAGTAAGAGGTATCGGCTATAGATTTAACGAAGGGGATTAACCTTGAGGATAACTATTCAACATAAGATTGCCCTTATATTTATAATAGTAAGCGCAATCATACTATTAGGTATATTTTTCTACCTAAGCAATAATTTGAAAGATTATACCTACAATAGAATTAGAAGCAGCGTAACTAAACAGATCGCGCTATGCAAATCTTATTTAGCCGATATCACTTCAAAAGATATTAATTCCTATGACTTAGATGGCATAGCAGATAAGGTAGGTCAAGATTTAGATCTGCGAGTTACAATTATTGGCCTTGATGGCACTGTGTACGGTGATTCTGAGCTTGAAGGTGAAGCTTTAAGAAAAGTTGAAAATCACCTTTACAGACCCGAAGTTCAACAAGCGATTAAATCAGGTATTGGTGAAAGTAGACGATTTAGCACTACCATAAAAGAGGATTTTCTTTATATGGCTTCGGTATTTAACAAGAAAGATACCAAAGGCATTATTCGTTTATCTATCCCGTTATCTGAGATAGAGCAGCTGTTAAATCGTTTAAGCCATACACTCGGGTTTTCATTTTTGGCAGCCTTTATTTTATCAGTATTAGTCAGCTACTTGGCTTCTTATTTCATCTCCCGGCCTATCAAAGAAATATCGTGGGCTTCGCATGACATCGCTGGTGGCAATTACTCTAAAAAAATATTCCTTCAATCAAATGACGAAATAGGAGATTTAGCCTCAGCCTTTAACTATATGTCAGATCAAGTAAAAGCGCGCATTGAAGAAGTTAGCGAAAGTAAATCACGATTAGAAGCTGTTTTCTTAAGCATGTTTGAAGGAGTAATAGTCGTGGATGTGAGCGGTTCAATTTTACTAATGAATGAGGCGATAAAGAATTTTCTGAGAATCGAGGAACATCCGTTAGGGAGAAAGCCTATAGAAGTAATACGTAACTTACAGATACAAGAAATCGTTGATAATACATTGCGTTCTAACAATAATCTTATATCACAAGAAATATCTACGCTGCTTCCCGAAGAGAAGGTTTTATTAGTGCACGCAACTCCTATTAAGAAAGAGAGAAATATTGAAGGAGCTGTTTTAGTATTTCATGACGTAACGGATTTAAGAAGGCTTGAGAAAATTCGTCAAGACTTTGTGGCTAATGTATCCCATGAACTCAGGACCCCTATATCAAGTATCAAAGGATATGCTGAGACCTTGCTTGAAGGAGCTTTAAAAGATAAAGAAAATGCCAATGATTTTTTAAAAATTATCCTTTCTGATTCTAACCGCCTTGCGGCCTTGATAGATGATCTTTTGAATCTTTCAAAGATAGAATCGGGTAAGCTGGCTATGGAAACAAAGCCTTATAAATTACTACCTATCGCGGAAAAGGTTGTATCAAGTTTAAAAGGTCAAATAGAGAATAAATCAATCACCATAAAGATGAATATCCCTAGGGATATTCCCGATATACTTGCTGATGAGACAAGAATTAAGCAGGTTTTTCTTAACCTTATTGATAATGCTATAAAATATAATCGTCCCAATGGAGAAATCTCAATAAAAGCCCACGAAACAAATGGCTTCGTAAAGGTTGATATAACCGATACCGGCATCGGTATTCCTAATAAAGATTTACCTCGGATTTTCGAGCGATTTTATCGTGTAGATAAAGCTCGTTCTCGTGAATTGGGAGGTACCGGTTTAGGGCTTTCCATTGTCAAGCATATCGTCCAATCACATAATGGCGAGGTATCTGTCCAAAGTGCAGAAGGGCAAGGCTCCACATTTAGCTTTACCATTCCTAAGGTATAAAACGCCTTCAAATTCTCTTTATACCCCCACATAAGAAGTCACAAACATTTCACTTTTCTGTAATTTGTTCTTCACAGGCATACTTTATCCTTTCTCTTGAAAATGACAAAAGAGAAAGGAGGTGAGCAATGGTTGAAGTGAAGAAGTTGTCGAGATTACATAAAGATTACCTGACGAGTTTTTTACGGTCCCAGCTTACAACATTACAAAATGTTTTAAGCAGCGTGGAGAACTCCGAACGGTATGATGATGAATATCTTGAAGAATCAATGCGACGTATTGAGCAAGACATCCATCGTTTCAGAAAAGTATACAATAATTAAAGGAGGTTAACAAATGAAGAAGAAATTGTTTTTGGCGTTTGCAGGACTTATCATGACTTTGGCGTTTTGTGGGAAGTCATTTGCCGGAGAAGTGGATATTCTTGTGGATAAATTAGTCGAGAAAGGAATTCTTACACCGGTAGAAGCACAAATTATTTTAGATGAAACAAAACATGAAGTTGCCAAAGAGCTTGCGAAGGGTGAAGCCTCTACGGCACCCGAATGGACACAAAGGATAAAGGTAAAAGGAGATGTGAGATTCAGGACGCAATATGAAAGCGGAAAGCATATCTCATCCGGATCGCACCACCGTCTCAGGGAAAGGATTCGAGCCAGACTGGGTGTGGAAGGTAAGGTCGTAGATAGTTTATATGGTGGCATCAGGATTGCGACAGGAAGCGATGACGATCCTCGTTCTACAAATCAAACACTCACGGATGTATTTGAAAAATGGGACATTTGGTTTGATCAGGGATATATTCGCTGGGAACCCAAGGCTGACTGGCTTGACCCTATCCAGGAATCAACAAAGATCTGGTTAGGGAAATTCCCTAATCCTTTTGTGACGACTGCTCTTATGTGGGATGGCGATATTAACCCGGAAGGTATTGGATTGCAGTATATATCACCCGCATTTGGGTCGCGTTATGGAATGCGACCAATCCAGCTTTATGGCAATTTTGCTATGATGTGGCTGGATGAGGAAAGTGGTTCAGATTGGGAGCAGATGCTTTTCGGATATCAGGGCGGAGTAAAGATGGATGTTTTTGAAGACTGGGGATCCAAACTTGACTTAGCTCTGGGTTATTACACAGCCGCTAATGTTAAAGGAAAGACGCTTGAGTGGTCAGCTGGCACCAATGGATTGGACGCCTCCGGTAATCTGGAGCATGATTTCGATATGGTTGATATCGTATTAAAGTTAGACAACAAAAGGATATTCGACCTGGAAATGCCGCATGGTTTTTATACGGATTTCCTATGGAATGTTTCTGCGCCGAAGGATAACTTTGGATGGCTTGCTGGAACATATATAGGTAAAAAGAAACCGAAGAAACCGGGGGACTGGAAGCTTTACGGCGAGTATAGATACCTCCAGGAAGACGCTGTACTGGATGTTCTGCCGGATTCCGATTTCTATGGATATGACTACGATGGAGGCGGTTCGGGCGTAGGCGGTGGAACTAACGGCCAGGGATTTGTATTAGGCGCTAATTACGCATTATTGAAAAATACCGTTTTAGGGCTTAAGTACTACTATACAGATCCTATTAAATCAGGAGATGCGCATAATTCGTATATGTCACTCCTGCAGGCAGATGTTTCGGTAAAGTTTTAAATTTGCAGAGAATTTCCATGGTTGTCACACAATTGTCACAATTAAATATTAATATAGTATCAAAAAGGAGATAAGAGTCATGAAAAGGAAAATCAGAAGTTTAGCATTAGCAGCTGGGGTATTAAGTATTTTGGCATCCAATGTGTTCGCTCAAGAAATGCTTCAGATAAAAGGGTCTGATACATTAATAAATCTGGTGCAGAGATTGGCTGAGGAGTACATGGAAAAAAATCCCGAAAAGTACATCGCAGTGACCGGAGGTGGTTCAGGGACAGGAATAGCTGCATTGATTAATGGCAAATGTGACATTGCCAACGCATCGAGATTGATGAAATCCAAAGAAGTGGCTCAGGCAACAGATAATGGAGTTGAAGTTAATCGCGTTGTGATAGCTATGGATGGTTTAAGCGTCATTACCAATGGCAACAGTCCGGTCACCCAGCTTACTGTAGATGAAATTGGGAAAATCTTCAGAGGGGAAACAACAAACTGGAGTGAAGTTGGTGGGCCTAATATGTCGATTACACTTTATGGTCGTCAGTCAAATTCTGGGACTTTTGTGTTTTTCCGCGATGCGATATTAAAAGGCGACTATTCTCAAAAGATGAATCGAATGAATGGGAACGCCCAAATTGTTGAAGCAATAAAGCAAGACCGCTCTGGCATAGGGTATGTAGGGGTTGGTTATGTCAAAGAAGCAACCGGATTAAATGTCTTGAAAGTCGCTTCACGCGCTGGGGAAGTTTATGCGAGTCCTCTAAATTCCGCAGATGTAAAAAGCGGAAAATATCCTATTGCCCGTCCGCTAAATCAATACATAAACGGTACACCCGTGGGTGCTGTTAAGGATTTTATTAAGTTTGAATTAAGTGAAGAAGGGCAAAAAATAGTAGAGGATGAAGGATTTTTTCAGATTCCAAATGAGTATGATGAGTTCAATAAAAAGTCAGGGTTGTAATGTGATGCAGGTTAGTATCGCGATGAATAAGAAGAGATCATGGATAAGCACTCAGCTTAAAGAGAAGCTTATCCATGACTTTTTCTTTATTAACGGGATTATCTCTGTCATTGTTCTCCTGGGGATATTTGCTCTTTTGGTTTTTACATCTATTCCCGCATTCAGTGAAATCAATATAAAAGAATTTTTGCTTGGGCTGGAGTGGAATCCCACTTCATATGTTAAAGAGGTATATGGAATAGTCCCTATGATAGTAAGCACTTTGATGGTTGCCCTAGGCGCATTAATAATAGCCATTCCCCTAGGCGTTGGTACTGCTGCTTATTTATCCGATGTAGCCAGACCACGCACAAGAGAAATCGCTAAACCAATAATAGAGATTCTTGCGGGTATTCCTTCGGTTGTTATTGGATTTTTGGGGATCGTTCTTGTTGGGCCAATACTTGCTAAAATATTTGGAACACATAATGGATTAAATGCTTTAAACGGTTCCATACTTTTAGCGGTTATGGCTTTGCCTACGATTATTAGCATTTCCGAAGACGCTTTGATTAATGTGTCGGATTCATATTACAAAGCATCATTGGCTTTAGGTGCTACTAAATGGCAAACAGTAATTAAAGTAAAAATTCCAGCAGCTCTGTCAGGTATTATAGCAGCATGTATGTTAGGTATGGGAAGAGCAATTGGAGAGACTATGACCGTTCTTATGGCAACAGGATGCGCACCGGCAATGCCTGAAAGCATTTTAGGCCCTGTGCGCACATTAACTTCATCTATTGCTATTGAATTAGGCGAAGTGGCCTACAATACAACGCATTATTATGCTTTGTTCGCTTTAGGGTTAGTGCTTTTTATTATTACATTCCTGGTAAATATGACCTCTGATATTATTTTGCATAAATATGAGAAGGTGAATCGATGAAAAATCGTACAGTAGAACAATTTCTTGGTTTTTTAATTTTAAGAATATGTATCGGGTTTGTTATTTTAGCTTTGGCGATAATACTCTTTGACATCTTTAAAAAAGGCGCAGGAGTAATAAGCTGGGAGTTTTTAAGCGCAATGCCTAGAAAAGGCATGACCGAAGGCGGTATTTTTCCGGCAATTGTAGGAACCTTTTTTGTAACTATCATTACTGCTATCTTATCGATCCCTTTAGGTATGGGATGTGCCATCTATTTGAATGAATATGCCAATAAAGGAAAGATAACACGGCTTATTCGAATGTCCATACGAAATTTATCCGGTGTGCCTTCTATTGTTTATGGGTTATTTGGAGTTGTTCTTTTTGTGCAATTGATGAGGTTAGATACATCAATTTTATCCGCCGGATTAACGTTAGGCTTAATGACTCTTCCATGGACTATTACAGCTAGTGAAGAGGCTTTAAAAAACGTTCCTCAATCTTATCGAGATGGTGCTTTAGCAGTCGGGGCGACAAAATGGCAGGCGATACGAACTAATGTTTTACCTTATGCTATTCCGGGCATGTTGACAGGAACTATATTAGGGCTATCTCGTGCAGCCGGAGAAACCGCTCCTATATTATTTACCGGAGCAGCGTTCTATTTGCCGTTCTTGCCAAAATCCTTGTCGGATCAATTTATGGCTTTGCCGTATCATCTTTATATTATGGCAACGCAACATCACGCGATTGAAAAAGTTCGCCCCATAGCCTATGGAACTGCCTTGGTATTAATTGTTTTAATATTTTGCATGAATTTATTCGCGATATTAGCGCGTTATAAGCTAAGAAAGGTAAAAGTGGAATGAGTATAGTGATAGATAAGAAAATGGAAACTGATAGGCATAATCAAAACGGTACCATGGCCCATATTAACGACAATAATATTAAGATTTCTGTGGAGAAATTCAGTTTTTACTATGAAAGCACACATGCCTTGAAAAATATCAATATTAAGGTTAAGCAAAATACAGTAACCGGCATTATCGGCCCATCCGGATGCGGAAAGTCAACATTCTTAAGATGTTTTAACAGGATGAATGATACAATACCCGGGATTCGTTATGAGGGGGCAATTTATATTGATGGGAATAATATTTTTGATAAGGATTTGGATGTCGTGGATTTAAGACGAAATGTCGGAATGGTTTTTCAAAAATCGAATCCATTCCCAAAATCTATATTTGAAAATGTGGCGTATGGATTAAAAATAAATGGAATTAAGGATAAAAGCTTCATTACTGCTAAAGTAGAAAAGAGTTTACATAACGCGGCGCTTTGGGAAGAAGTAAAAGACCGCCTTAGTCAAAGCGCGTTTTCTCTTTCAGGTGGACAGCAACAACGCTTATGTATCGCTAGGGCTTTAGCGGTTGAACCGGAGATTTTGTTGCTGGACGAACCCGCCTCAGCATTGGATCCAATTGCCACAGCCAAAGTAGAAGAGTTAATACATGAATTGAAGAAAAAATATACAATCATTATTGTGACGCATAATATGCAGCAAGCAGCGAGGATTTCAGACTATACAGCTTTCTTTATGTTAGGAGAGTTGATCGAATATGATATTACGAATAAGATATTTACAAAGCCTTCTAAAAAAATTACTGAGGATTACATTACTGGAAGATTCGGATAAAATAAGGAGTTTTTATGAAGAGACATTTTGACGATGATTTGAAAAAACTAAATACCGACATCCTTAAAATGGCAACTCTTGCGGAAGAGGCTATCTTTAAGTCTGTTGAAGCGTTAAAGAATAGAGATAAGGAGATGGCGCGATTTGTAGTTCAAGAAGACAAAAAAATTGATGAACTAGAGTTAATAGTGGAGGAAACCGCTATTGATCTTCTAGCTTTAAAGCAGCCATTAGCACGAGATTTAAGGTTTGTCACTACCGGCATGAAGATTAATGCTGAACTGGAAAGAATTGCTGACCTTGCAGTAAATATAGCACAACGAGTACTTGATATCGCAGATAAGCCTATATTGAAACCTCTTATCGATATCCCTAAATTGACCGATATTGCCAGAAAAATGGTCAAGGATGTCATTGATGCTTTTGTTAATAGTGATGAGAAACTAGCAAAGAGTGTTATATTTTCTGACTCAGAAGCTGACAAATTGAGAAATTTAATTCAGGATGAGCTAATCAAGGATTATATGAGTAAGGATGCCTCGACCGCCACCCGTGCGGTACCACTTCTTTTAATCTCCCGCCATTTAGAAAGAATTTGCGATCATGCTACAAATATTGCCGAAGATGTTATATATATGGTTCAGGCCAAAGTAACAAGGCACCATCCAGAACGACTTAACAACAATTTATAGTAAATAGCTGTATTAAAATCGCAGCTTTTTTGATAGGGCAATCAGGGGACGGAGTTAACTCCGTCCCCATTTTTTAGTCCCCATTTTTTACCGTCCCCATTTTTTACAGTCCGGTAAAGAGAAAGTACTTGAAATAAGTAGGAGGGCGTAATATGATGATTTTGGGATTGCTTCCGCCCGCAATGACAGGGGTGGGATTGGTGTTAAAAGGGCAGTTTTGATCAGGACCGGGGCCTATCCCTGTTTAGGAGGAGTAATGAGAAAGAGATATTTGGCAATAGTACCATTGATAGTTGGCTTATTTGCTTCATTTGCTTGGTGCGAATCTGCCGAATATAGTCATTTACAACTAGGCGATCAATATCTTGAGCAAGGAAAACTCGTAAAGGCTATTTCTGAGTATAAAGAAGCTATAAAGAAAAACCCTAAAGACGCTACAGCCTGTCATAATCTTGGCCTTGCCTATTACCACTCAGGCGAAACCAAACAAGCTATCAAGTACTATAAAAAAGCCTTACGGATAGACCCCGACAATTTTAGTACCTATCGGAAGATTGGTTTTGCTTATGACCGCTTAAGCAAATACAAACAAGCTATTAAATATTATGAGAAGGCGGTAGAGATAAAACCCGATGACCCTATGACATATTACAATATTGGCGTTGCCTATGGTTTTTTACGACAACACAAACAAGCTATCAAATCTTATGAAAAGGCATTAGAGAAAGACCCTAATTATGCTAGCGCATATAACAATCTCGGGTTTTCGTATACGCAACTAGGTCGCCATGAGGAAGCTATCAAATACTACGAAAAGGCGTTACAGATAGATTCGCTCAAGGATAATGCATATTATAATATCGGTTTTGCTAATAGTGAATTGAACCGCCATGAGGAAGCTATCAAATACTATGAAAAAGCATTACAAGTAAACCCCAATTATGCCAATGCCTATTATCATCTCGGAGCTATCTATCGTGAATCAGGACAATACCAGAAAGCAGAAAAAAACGATCAAATAGCAAAAAAATTGTTCAAAATTTCTGATGCCCCTAACATGAGCCTTGTAACGAATTTTTCTGAACGGCGCTCAACCCTAGGACTATCTATTCTGCCTCCTCGTGGGGAAGGATGGTGTATAGTGCAGAGCCCATACGGGGGATTAAATTTTGCAAAGCTTCAAGACATGGACGCGCACACTTATGGCTGCAAAATAGTGATAATACCTTTAGATGTAGACGAAAAAGAGGTAATCTTCAGCAGTCCAAATGAATTTTTACAAGATTTTAAAAAAAAGGAAATCGACGTAGATAAGAAAAGGTTTAAGGATGTAGAAAGCAACTATAATTTAACGAGTCGCTTTGGGGCCTATTGCGTTGAATATCAAGTGAAGTGTAGAGACGTTAAATATAGAGATAAAGACAACACTCCTCTAATTATGAAAATGCATGGTTATTGTTTCATTCATCCGAAGGATCCAAAATACAGGGTCGAAATTGAATACTCCGAAAGAGGGGCGAGCGAAGAGTTTACGCCGTCATTTGAAAAAATTGGCAACAAATTCATTGATGATTTAATAATCGAAGAATAATAAATTGCGTAATCAGTTGCAATCAGGGGACGGAGTTAACTTATTGGTAGCATTGTCAAGTGTTGACATTTAAATGCCTAACCTCTGTATTATATATATTCTTAACGCTAACAAAATCCCATAAATTTTTCCATGCAGGATGCTGGTATCT
>Ga0272441_10009841_pt1 | contig 14644 bp, 12 predicted proteins | sample SSMProp6N_FD_193582 | JGI IMG/M metagenome (GOLD analysis project Ga0272441, IMG submission 193582) | Marine sediment archaeal communities from Little Sippewissett salt marsh, Falmouth, MA, United States - SSM-Prop-6N | ecosystem: Environmental > Aquatic > Marine > Wetlands > Sediment ... | reverse complement strand
CTGCACGCTGGGGTCTGTACGGGGGGCGTCGAGCAATCGGCGTCCCTACCGTGACTGGTAACATGGATCTTAGCATTTGACTTTGGGCTTTTCATAGGTGGAAGGGTGAGCCGTCATGAATGCCTGCTCATTTTCTTAGGACACATGAATAGGTTGGCGAGAAAATTCAGGAAAAGTTGAATGGAATTCTGTCTCGGAGCGTATATCATTGAAGAAGTAATTGTATCCGAGTATCAAACGAGCCAAATGGAGATATTTGAACATGAGGACAATAGAACTCTGGCTGATCTGTATTATGGCACTATTCGTTGTTCTCCTCTTTGTACCGGCCAAGAGACGATATCGATGGATGCACTTACTTCCCTTCCTTTCAATTGCTATGGCCACTCTTCATCTCCTGATCGAAGGATACCGTTGGCAGATGGTGCCAGCTTACTTCCTGTCTGTTCTTCTCGCTTCGTTTACTTTTACCAATGTTAAGCGATCAATCCGATCTTCAGAACAATCCTCCTTAGTTGACAGAAAATGGCTACGGATTCCTGGTGCCATAGCGAGTTGTCTTTTGCTGTTAATCGCAACAGCTCTCCCGATCCTTTTTCCCCACTTGTGGCTCCCGGTGCCATCGGGACCCTATTCCGTAGGAACAAGAAATCTCTACTTTATCGATACCGATCGCCCAGAGACCTTTACGCCCGATCCGAACGATCATCGCGAGGTGTATGCTCGGGTCTGGTATCCAGCAGAAACACAGACAGGAAAGAAACCCGTCAGTTATGCTGAAAGTGCCAAGGAGAGAGGTAGAATCCTCACACGCCACACGCCGTTTCCATCATTTATCTTCGACCACCTTTTCCTGGTAGAAACGCACTCTTATCGAGACGCTGAAATGTTGAAAGGACGGCAACGGTTTCCAATTGTAATATTCTCCCACGCTTACTGGGGTGGAATTCTGCAGAATACCGTTCTTATGGAAGAATTAGCAGGCCACGGTTATATTGTTGTCAGTATCGGGCACGCGCATGAAACACCCTACTTTATAGAAATGGATGGCACGTTAAAGGCCTTTGATCCTTTCAACGAAGAGTATCAACTAAGAAGCACGGAACGAAAAGCAGCTAAACACATAGAACAGAAGATTGTCCAGACACAAAATCGTCAAGAACTCGAGTTGCTGTTTCGCGATATCTGCGACCAGCGTCCCAAGTCGATAGCGAGTGTTCGCATTTGGGCAGACGACATCAGCTTCATCATCGACGAACTGGAAAAGATGAACAGCGAAAATAAGATGTTCACCGGCAGATTAGACACTGACCGCATCGGTGTGTTTGGACATTCCATGGGTGGAACTGCTTCAGGCCAAGTGTGTCTGACCGACAAGCGATGTAAGGCCGGCATTAACATGGACGGTATTCAGTTAGGTGACATGCTCGAGAGGAATCTGAGTCGCCCGTTCATGTTCATGCATCACGATAACGTTGGGGCAAGCAACAAGATGCTAAATCGCATATTCTTCGAGCGATCTGAAGGCCCCGCATATCTGGTCCTGATAAGAGGGGCCAGACATATGAACTTTTCGGATTTCTCTCTTTACGGATATGGAAGTATTGCACGACTTTCAGGTGTCATAGGAGAGATAGATGGCAAACGCTGCATGGTAATTCTGAGTGACTATGTCCTGGCGTTTTTTAACAAACACCTCAAAGGGCAGGATTCCGGCCTCCTGGATGGTTTTTCTCCAGAGTATCCGGAAGTAGAAATACGCATTCGAAACGGTTAAATATTGAAGCAAAGGATCATCGATGTATATCCTTGTACCGAGCAAAATTGGAACAAATGGAAGATTTTGAAAGGTGACAGAACTCACTCAAAGTCACCTCATTCAGAGGCTGGAAAACGGCCGTCAAGACCTAGTGACATCGTGATACCATTTTGTCTCCACGCCGGCCCATTTTTTCGAATCGAGTCCCAAAATATATCAATTTTAGACCAGAGACATAATTTGAAAAAAATTTATCGGGCGTCGTAGTCTTCAATGTACTGTTCGAAAAAAAGATGGTGACATCGTCCATAATTCAGAGGTCAATCAATCCCATTACAGAAGCGTATTTGACTAGGTCAACCATATTGTCAGCGCCGAACTTCTTCATTATATGGGAACGATGTACTTCAATGGTTCTTCTGGAGCGATTGAGCAATTCTGCTATTTGCTTATTACTCTTACCATTAAGAACCAACTTTAATATTTTGCTCTCTGTCTGGGTTAGAGATCGACCAACATGCTTGTGATTGCCATTTTGGGGAAGTAATGATTTAACCTTGCTTACAAAGCGGTTTTTATCCAGAGGTTTTTGGATGAAATCTGTTGCTCCGGCTTTGATGGCTTCGACTGCCGCTGGTATATCACCATAGCCGGTTATGATAAGGACTGGTAGCAAGGGATTAAGCTGTTTTGTCTCGCGCATCAAATCTATGCCATCCATCTTGGGCATCTTTAAGTCAGTTATCAACAAGTCGCATCTTTGGACTTGTAGTTCTTCGATACATCCCACTGGGCATCCAAAGCAACTGACTTTCAAACCATTCTGCTCAAGGATCTCCTCGATTACTCGACATATCTTAGGTTCGTCATCTGTGAAGAAAATATGGTGGCCGTTGCTGTTATTCTTTGAAATCATCTCTAAATACGTTTTGATCACTCATAAATTTAGTCAACACCACTGGAAGCCAAAAGGTCGTTAAGTCTGTCGACTTCCGGACATATCGGGTGTTTTCATTCTTTAACAAGTATTCCTTGGTTCGCCAATTATGATTGCTCGCATTTACCTTACTGACCAGAATCGACTGGAGGAAACTCTTCAAACAGATGATTCGCTAAGACTATCAGATCCTCGACATTTACAATTCCATCACCCCAGGGCATTGGACCGATGTCACAAAGCTTGTTATCCGTACCCCAATTGTCAACTATGATGCACATGTCTTCAGCATCGACGATTCCATCGGCATTTAGGTCCACGATCGGAATAATAGATGCTTTGCATAGATCAAACGCAAAAGTTCCGGACTGGTGGTTGCGGCTGAAGTAAAGCTCCAATCCTTCGGTCCAGAGACTCGGCATTGTCTCTACAACAAATGTACTTTCGAGCGTTGGTCCTAAATTGACAGCGGGCCCCCAGGGATCTTCTTTAGTGACTCGTGTGGATACAAATATATTACGGTTACCACTCTGTCCCACGGACTCAAAGAATAAGGCCAGACCGTCGGGAGAGATCTCAGGGTGCATCTCACGACCAGAAGTGTTGGGAGGTGAGGGAAGTACAACAGGTTCGCCCCATGGTTCTTCCTTGCTTATCCGTCTGGAAACCCAGATATCATGTCCTCCATTCCCGCCGGGACGATTCCAGGCACTGCCGTAAAGTTCCAGTCCGTCGGCCGTGATGCTAATACGGCCTATTCCAGCAAGGGCGGGCCCCAACTCTACTGGTTCACCCCATGCGTCTTCGGACGTTGCACGTGTCGAAACGTAAATACCTGCGCCACCAGCCTCGCTCGGCCTGTCGGAGCCGAAATATAGCTCCAGCCCGTCACACGAGATATAAGGGCTACCGTCTACATAAGGACTGTTCAGAGGAGGTTCGAGATTACGCGCCTCGCCCCATGGCTCTAACGTCGTGGCACGCGTGGTGACCCATAGGTCATGTTTCCCATGTCCGCCCGGCCGCTTGGATTGGAAGTAGAGTGACAGGCCATCAGAAGAGATAGTAGGCTGAACGTCCGTGTCTGATATGTTGACAATTGGCCCCAGATTCGTGGGGGGACCGAGAATGAAATCAGCCTTCGCAAGGTTGCTGCTCAGCAGAAGCGTAGTGATGCATCCCATCAACACAATTCTTTTTCTGTCACTGTTCAACCATTTCATTTTGCACCTACCTTTCTTCATAAAATCATCTATTCCTTTTGCTTTCCCCCTATTAGTAAGAACTGGAAAAACAGCGGAAATTGCGCGCATGCTCATTTTTTTTTGCTTTTTTTGTTTAAGTTGTTAGAATAAAAAGACTTGGAGAGTAAGCCGTTCGGAAAAATAGACGCAGAATTTTAGAATACACGGCTTGGTTCGGACGCCGGGCCTGATTTTCCCAGATGCCTTAAATCATCGTGAGCCATGACGACCATACAACAATGGGGGGAGACCAGAAGAGATTCCTTACAACTCAATGGTCTCTCATCGAAGCCATAAATGATGATGAAAAAGATGGGGGTCATGCTCTCGTTGGTTCATTGCTGAAACGATACTGGAAACCCGTTTATTGCTATCTAAGACGGCTTGGATTCGATAATGAAAAGGCCAAGGATATTACACAAGCCTTCTTTCACGACGTAGTGCTAGGTAGAAATCTGATCCAGAGAGCGGACAAGTCACTGGGGCGGTTCCGGACCTTTCTGTTAGTGGCCCTGAAACGATACGTAGCAGCAGTGCGCGACAAGGAGTTTGCTCAGAAACGCATATCTCAATACAAGCTTGTTCCGCTTGAGAAAGTAGATGAATCAGGTTTCAGTGCCTTGCGTACTGAGCTTACACCGGAAGATTCTTATCAGTATGTTTGGGTTTCATCTCTGCTTGAACAGGTTATTGAACTCGTCAAAAACGATTGCTATAAGGACGTCAAAGCATGCCATTGGCATTTATTTCATGAGCGAGTTTTAGAGCCAATTATTGAAAAAACTGATCTGCCTGTGATGGACGAACTTTGTTCCAAGTATCAGATAAAAGACCGCCAAACGGCCTCAAACATGATCGTTACCGTAAAAAGACGTTTTCGTAAGGCCTTGCGAGATTCCCTAAGGGATTTGGTTTCATCAGACGAGGAAGTCGATTCCGAATTGTTGGAAATAATGAAGTTTTTACCAAGGATTGCGCAAGATCACATTTAGAACCAGTACTTACTTATAGAATAAGTTTCCATTGTGAGTAAGAAAAATGAGTGATACATCGCTATCCGACTTGGATCCGGAACAGTTAAGAAAGATTCTTTCAGTTGCCGAAGAACCCGATGCAAGGGGCTCTCTAGAAGAGAATGTCTCAGCAGGCGACCGGGGAGTGTTCCCCCAACCCGGTAGTTGGATCGATCAATACAGACTTGTTGAGCAGCTTGGAGAAGGGGGGATGGCAGTTGTTTACCTTGCCGAGCAGCAATATCCAGTACAACGCACAGTTGCGCTTAAATTAATCAAGCCGGGGATGAACACCAGAAGGGTTATTGCTCGTTTTGAGATGGAACGTCAAACTTTAACCCTCCTGAACCATCCGTATATTGCTCAAATCTACGATGCAGGAACGACCAAGAGCGGGTTGCCATACTTTGTAATGGAATATGTTAAGGGCCTGCCCATCACCGAGTATTGCGATCAATACAAGCTTACAATCAAGCAGCGGCTCAATCTGTTTATACAAGTTTGTCAGGCAGTCAATCATGCCCACCAGAAAGGGATTATTCATCGCGATATTAAATCCTCGAATATCCTTGTTAAATCGGAAAATGACCAGGTTGTGCCCAAGATTATTGATTTTGGCATTGCCAAGGCCATAACTCAGCCGTTGACAGAGCGAACTATGTTTACCGAGGACAGTCAATTATTAGGTACGCCCGAATACATCAGTCCCGAACAGGCGGATACATCTGTTGAGGATATCGACATCACGTCTGACATCTACTCATTAGGTGTTCTTTTGTATGTCTTGCTGACTGGTGTCCTGCCCTTCAACGCCGAAACACTCCGGAGCAGTGGAATCGATCAAATTCGTAAAACTATTTGTGAAATCGATCCAGTAAAGCCAAGCACGCGACTGATGAAGCTTGGCATAGAAGCTACAAAAATCGCCCAGAACCGGAATCTGGAAATTGAAACCTTAGCGAAAAATCTCCGCAAAGAACTCGAATGGATTCCGCTCAAGGCTATGCGCAAGAAACGTGAAGAGCGCTATCGCTCCGCCTCTGAACTTTCAGATGAGATCGAGAACTATCTAAAGGGAGCCCCGCTCATAGCTGGTCCCCCAGCGAGCATATACCGAGCTAAGAAGATAATATGCCAGCACAAATCTCTCGTAGTCAGTGTTGCAGTCATTCTGGTTTTATCTATTTCAGCAATGATTGTGTCTCTATTATTCAATTTACGTCAAGCGCGTACTCTCAGAGAAGCGAGGATTACCACGGATTACTTCTACCACGGATTGCTTCGACCCATTTACGAGCAACAAGACCGTGAGGTAGCACAAGAGATTTTGGATTACGCTGTTAAGAACCTTAAGCGTGAGTTCAGGACAGGAAAGTTCAAAGACTATCCTCGCGCCGAAGCGCAGATCCGCGAGCATCTGGGTCATGCATATCTGTGGGGCGTCAAGGACTATAAGGCTGCAGAAATTCAGTTCAAGCATTTTCTTCGCTTACATCCCGAACCAGGACATAAACTTAACGGCTGGAATGCTCTGGGTATGGCATACTTTTACCAAGGCAAATACAAGGAAGCAACAGCCGAACTCGAACGTGCTGTGGAGCGTCTACGCCGTTCGGGAAAAGTTGAGAACTGGCACTCCTTAATGTGGAATAACCTTGCCAATGTCTACAAAGCGCAGGAGCAGTTCAAAGACGCCGAACAACTCCTGAATGAGAGCATGAAACGTCATCATCCGCATACAGTAGAATCTATCAAGAAGCTTATCGAACTCTACGAAGCTTGGGAAAAACCTGAAAAAGCTAAAGAGTGGCGAGCAAAACTGCCGCGCAAAAAGGCTGTAGAAAAGTGATATAATCCGTTTAGAGTCACCTTCCTCACAGGTTCATAAACGCTCTGACTAGCGCGTGACACAATGTCTCCGTTTTGTCACTACAAATCCCAATTTTCGAAAATCGAGACCGAAAACATGTGAATTTTTGGGTCCAAGAGGCATTGTGATAAAAATTATCGGGCGCGAATCGCCTTCAATGTACGGCGTAAACTTCTTGACAATAAGTTTAAGCCGCAACAGCCACATAAGCCTCCTCGCCAGTAGTCTCACACCCAGATTCTTTATCGGCCATAACTGCCCCCAAAATCTCCGCCGCCGTCCTCTGAATCCGCTCCAACGACTTCATGAGAGTTTCTTTATCACCATTATACAACTGTATATAATCACTACTGGCACTGTTTGCATCCAAACCTACCCCGTGACAAACAACAAAAGCCACAGCTTCAGCTTCGGTTTCCCGGACCTTTTTGTCTTTTGGCCTGTTATCCTTGTCTGAGTGAAGTATTTCGTGGGTCAGTTCATGGGCTAAAACAGACAGCTCTTCTGCCGCAGTTAATCCCTTCTTGAGCTTTATCAATCCACCGGTAGAAACGCCTTCAGCTGAGCCGATTGTATTGCTGTACTCTAACACAATGCCTTTGCTGGTGACATATTGCCTCAATCTCCCAGCATAGGCACCTGGGTCACCATCAACCCGAGCAAACTCCGGCAAAGGTTTTCCATCCGTCTGACTAATGTCAAAAACATACGCGGTTTTGAACGTCAGAGTTGTTTCCTCTTCACGTTCTTTTTCATCGTCTTCATCATTTTCTGGCGTTGTCTTTCTACGCCAAAGAATCGGCGCCATGATGGCAATTCCTTTTTCGTTTCGCTTCACATGTCTGCCGAGCTTCTGCCATGTACGAAAGCCCGCAACGTGTGTTGCATCCGGCTTCTGGAAGCCAATTAGAATTGCGTTACCTAAGCTGTAGTTGTGGAACCTGCCCATTGCCTTCAAATACTCGATGAGCTTCTGGCTCTTGCCTGCTTCGACAGCTTCGATTAATTCGTTGAAGGCCTGCTCTGAGACCTTTCTTGCACGATTTGATTTCATTGTTGCTCACCCCGCATCACACGACCAACTCTTTCGGCTCAAGTTCTGCAGCAAGACCGGCCTGCACATCGCCGACTAATTTATCGCACCGGCCACAGTATGGCCCAAGTAGCTCTGGCGTGTTTTTTCCACACAATTTGCACTTTCTCATTTTGCGTCACCTCTATGACTTTGGTTTTTCTACTCCTCGAAAAACCAAAGTCGGGCAAGATCGGTTCATCATTATTTGGGCAGCATATCGCGCGTCAAAGGTTGTTCAGAAATCACTGGGTTATAAGTCTGTAGCGGCTGAAATGGAGAAGGTATTTCGTACAATAGTATGTAGTGTCAGAAATGAAATTAGTTGTGCAGGAAAACGGCATGAAAAGAACAGAAAAGAATTCGAACATGCGGATCCAGATTCTTCGGAGCAGGTATCTGGGGAAAAATGAACAGGGTGATGTGATCGAGACCCCAGAGCAGATGTTCCGCCGCGTTGCAGATGCAATAGCCGCGAGCGAATCCAGATACGGAGTCAGTGGCAACGAGCAAAAGACTATTGCAGACAAATTCTATGACCTCATGGTCAAGGGATTGTTCCTGCCCAACAGTCCGACGCTGATGAACGCTGGCCGGGAGAACGAAATGCTGAGCGCCTGCTTTGTTCTATCCGTTGAAGACAGTATCGATGCGATTTTCGATGCGGTAAAGTACGCAGCGCTGATTCAAAAAGCCGGAGGCGGTACTGGATTCTCCTTCGACAGGCTTCGTCCTACAGGCGATATCGTCAAATCCAGCGGCGGCAAGACTTCCGGGCCCATTAGCTTCATGAAAGTATTCTCAGAGGCAACCAGCGCCATTCAGCAAGGGGCTTTTCGACGCGGCGCCAATATGGGCATGATGTCAATCGAGCATCCTGATATTCTCAATTTCATTCACACTAAAGAGGATCCCACAGCGTTTACCAATTTCAATTTGTCAGTCATCGGCTGGAATGATCAGCTTGTCAGATTCTACAGGCAGCGCAAAAAGGCGAAGCCTAAACCTGAGCACAAACAGCTAACGGCCATTCTCCGGAGATTGGGGCTCTCTGTGACTATTAGTCAGGTTAGAAAAGCGTCCAGACAACTCGGACTCTCAATAGCAAGCGAGGAATCGATTAATGGTGAAACCATTCAAAGGTTAATCAAATATTTCTATGGCGGCTGTCAGAAAGGTGTCTAATTGTTGTTTAATTCGCGTCAAATTGATATCAAAAAGTCCTCTGTCTTCCATGGGTGTTGGGGCATGGACAGGGTAAAGCTATGAACATGGGGCATGAAAAGTCCAATCCTGAAAGAGCTCCAATCTACTGGATGCATGAGGCCATTATATATAGCCCGGCAGACTGCACGACCATCAGAAACCATGCTATTCTTCGTCGAAAGCAAGGGCGATATTGCGTAAGAGTTCTGATGCATTTGAGGTGCTTGTTTCCAACAATATAAAGAACTACAGGATAATGAGGAACACTCGTGACAACCTAAACAGTTCGGAATCGCTGGACCAGAACGGTTGTTCCGTATGTAAAGATCTACTTGTACATATGCAGCGGTTCCTCGACATGCTCGAGACCGCCCGCAAGTCCCATACATCAGATTGGCTGACTGTAGACGAAATCGCTCGTGAATTGAAAATCTCAAAAAGTGTTGTCTACCGATTAATCCGAAATGGTAAGCTTGAGGCTGTCGACCTTGTCGATACCAATGGCAAGATTGCTCAAAAAGGTCATTATCGAGTGAGGAGGTCGAGTCTAAACCACTTCCTTGAATCCAAAAAGATAAAGCCGCCACCGAAACAAATCATTCATTCATCTCGTTCCCGGTGTCTGCTGGAGGTGAAAAATCACCTTGGATTATGAGTTTTCGCGTATTGTTGATCGCACGATCGGTTTGCTCAGAAACGTCCTGGACATAAGTAGTGGCCATCTTGAGATCAGCATGGCCGAGAAGACTCTTGACGGCAAAAGGATCGCCGGATCTTGCTGTCAGTGTTGCTGCTGTTCTTCTGAGAGTGTAGAAACCAACACCTTTTTCCATCTCTATACCTGCCTTCTTCTTTAGTTTTGAAAACGCTTGGGTAACGTTATCAGTTCTCGTGTATCTTGATGTGCCGTTCTTTTCTACGACTCGCCTCGTGGTCACCCAGGGAATTCCTCTCCGTGTGTAAAATACTAACTCACCAGATTTCGGTACGTTCTTCAGCGCCTGTATCGTCTCAGGCCAAAGCGGAAGATTCCTATCGATTCCTGTCTTGCTTCTTGCAAGTCTGACTCTGTTATTTTGAAAATCCAAGTCCTTCCATTTAAGATTACTGCAATCCGTACATCCAAAGCCACAATTCAAACCAAGCCAAATCATTGCCTTCATTTTAGGACTGGCATTTTGAAGCAACGCTTGAATTTGTGAAGGTGTAAAGGTCGGCTTATTATGGTTGCGCACTCTTACCATCTTAACTGCTCTCAAATTAGGTGTCCTACTGATGACCTCGTTATCTAAGGCCCACTTGTACACATCCTTCATTGAGCTAAGATAATTGTTGATGGTACGAGGAGCTTTCGATTCCTTAGCCAACTTCTGACGATAGCGCTGCAGGTCGAGTGTAGAGACTTCCGAAACTGGCCTGTTTGGTCCCACAAATTTAGCAAAACGACGCAGCTTCATGACCTGGTCATAGACATGTCGTGGAGTGATTTCACCCGTCGGAAGTCGAGATTCCTGGTAATCCAGATAGAGATTGCAGAGTGTCTTTATAGTCATTGACTTACCAGTTACTTGGGGTGGCAATTCTTTACCTGAATGCAAGTAAGCGGCTTGTTCATAATAGCGTTCTAATGCCTCTCGCTTATTAGAACCAAAATAATAGAGTTTGCCTTTGATCTTCTTGCAATATTGACCGGTCAGATGTTTGGTCAACGGAAATTTATTGGAGCGCGTCTTTTTAGTTGTTTTCATAACCAATAACCTCTCACATAATCAAAGAATTTGAAGAAGCTATTGGTAGCCTAAACGATGTTTTGGTTGTAGTAAAGGTTGTAGTGACAAAAAGGCCAAAAAAGCGGTGATTTATAATATGTTATTACATATACATTTATGGAGTAGAGGGGCAGTCTGTTTTGGCGAGTAGCGCCGGGTGCACTGAAAGCTCTTCAACCATTGTTTTTGCGGCTACGTGATTTGGACGGAGTTTCAGGCATATCTTAGCTTCCGCTATGGCTTCCTGGATTTTTTCCATTTCGATCAGTATCCTTGCCCGTTCCAAGCGCCATTTTATATGGCCGTATTCGCGCGCCAGCGCCTGGCGATAGTATTCTACCGCTTTTTCGCTATCCCCTTCGCGGCTGTAGATACCGCCTAATTGTGCAAAAACAGAGGGAGAGGCACCGGTTTCAGTGCATTTCGCTTCAAGAAGACTTTTGGCTTTTATTCGAACCTGTTCAGACAGGTCCAGGTACATCATATCATCGAGAATGCCCGCCACATAAGCAAGCCGGCCAACATCTTCTCCGGCGATGGAGATGGCAGACAGCGGCCGACTGATCTGGTAAACGAAGATTCGAGCGATTTCCCTGAACAAGCCGCCGTTTAATCGAACGGCTCTTTCGAACTTCGCAATACTGTCTTCTATTTTCCCCTCAAAAACATCGAGCCGAGCGGCGGTAAAGCACGTCGCCGGATCGGACGGTGCCAGCCGAAAGCCCTGTCTGATTCTCTTTGTGCCGTTTGGATCGTTGAGAACGAACTTTTCAATCTGGCCGGCCAGACAATACGACGGTCCATACAGCGGACATAAGAAACATATTTGATAGAGTTGCTCGACAAGACCGCGAATCTCCTGGATCGTATCTTCAGAAAAGGACGCCTCAGCATCCTTATTCCGGTTTAAGAGACGCCAGCGGTACGTAACGTACCAATACCGATATCGAACATTGTCCGTATCGTGCTCGAACGCCGACTGCGTTCCGGAGACCAGGTACGCAAACTCGGCCTCTGTCCCGCGCCATCGTTTGCGAGCGAGTTCGTTTTTAATGTCACGGGCCTTTGCCCAGCAGGCCTCGCCGCGACGGGCCTGATCCGCGCCGATAAGCGCCCAGATCCAGAAACCGCAGAAACCCATGATCACAAGACCCATGACAAAGGGCCGCCCCAAGCGAAGTCGGAGGGGCCTAAAAGTGAACCCTGCGGTCTGTTCTCTGTTTTGATGAGCCAACGAGACCAACAAAGCGCAAAAAATGGCTGAAAGGAATGCGTTGGCCGGCAGGTGCTGACCGTAATCACTAAAACTTTGAATGAGAATGGCCAGCAGCCCGAAACTCAATCCATACGCGGCTGAACGTATGGGCGACCTGGCATATCGAATGTTCTTTAAAAAGTTCCAGAATATGACGGCGCCGAAAAGTATGAGGATGACGAATCCAACTAGTCCCGCCTCTTCTAAAAGTTGGGCATATTCGTTATCGGCATACTGATACCGCGTCGTATCGCTGATCTGCTTAAACATGGGATAAGCAACGGCGTGCGTCCCGAGTCCCGTACCCAAAACAGGAAATTGTCCATAAGAATAAACAAGATCCCTCATAATCTGCATGCGAGCCTCTAAGGATTTTGAATCACTTAGATCGCCATAGCGATCATACACTGCGTCAAAGCCCACAAGTAATATACAGACAAACGCTCCCAGCGCTATGATCACCATAATCCAGCCCCGGCCTTTGAGAGAAGGCCGAGATACGAGAAACAACGTCATGAAGACGGAAGCAATGAGCAGACTCACCATGCCGCCCCGGCTCAGGGAAATGAAAATCGTTGCGATCCCCACGGTCACGATGATGACGAACAACCAGAAGAACTTTGCCGCACGCGAACCCAAATAGTCATACACAACGGACGGCTCCAACTTTCGTTCGGCAAAATATTCATGCAGGGACACATAGACCCACGCCAATGCCGCGCCGATGGATAGATTCATAAACTGTGCGTAATTGTTGTGGTTGACGAAGGGTCCGGAAATCGCCTGGCTTCTTTTCCAATCGACGAACCAGTATATCTTGCCGTTTCTAAAAAGAAATTGAACCAACGTAAAAGCCGCCACGGCGCCACCGATCAGCGCCATCGTCATCAGAAGACGCTTGATCCGGTCGGGCGATCTAAAATAGTTGACGGTGACAACAAAGACGGCCGCGATTGAGAGGATAAGCCTTAGATCGTGTCGTGTGGCGTTCGTATAGAAACTCAAGGGAGCCGTTTTCAGTAGTGCATCCGCACCGGGTAAGTCGCCCAATAATTCCTGTCGAAGGGCTATTGTGTTTGGCGAAATGGTACGAACTAAGTTGATCGGCAACGGAATCAACTGCAAGACAGCGATACACACAAACAAACCAAGAGGAAGATACGCCCAGGTCCAGATGAACCGTCGTTTCCCATCCAACAGCATCTTGATGAGAAAGCACAGTGTGATCATTCCCGATAAGGCGATGACCACCTCTTTGCTCCATGCCCTATCGGCACCGAAAGCAAACGGCATAAAAGCAAGAAGTGTTGCAAGCAACGCTTCAATTGCAACATCCAGCCTGCTCTTGTGCATCATCCTGATGCCAATATTATCTTCATACTCCGTCATCCATCCACGTCCTTGTTTTATACATCGCGTCCAAACGATCCCCCCCATCCGAAACCTTACCCACACACCATCCGCCGGAAAGGTCTTTTGTAAAGTCAACGTCGAATCGTGTGCATTCGGACCTCAATCGGCGCTTAGCGAAACGACGTCCCTAAACACTTACACCGCATTTGGGTTCCGGCCCTTCGGTGGTGGGTTCTCAATAACATGTTTTCAAAAATTACCAGCCATCATCTCCTTTTTCATTGCCCGAATTTCATCACTCCGCAGCACTCAATCCTCCAATCAAATATCAAGAATAATTATGCAAATAATAATCACATTTGTCAAGACGTTTGTGCTACAAGATCATCCCTCACGTCACGAGCTTATATTCATTTTCAAGAGAGCTCGAAAAAAAACGACGAAGGCCACAAAATAATGAATCCACATCAACCTTTTTATCGGACACATGCGAGTTATTGGACACTGATTCCTTTCGAAGTTGATATTCCTCTACATATAAGAAAAATTTATAAAATGAAATAAAGACACGTATTAACATCACAGCCTTACCTCTTATCAGACATGCCGATTTCCTTTTTATGAAACGTTGCATTTTACTCGTTTAGCTTACATCCCTACCCCAAAGCAAAGTGACACCCCCAAAAGAACTGGCCGGTCTCTTTTCAAAATCAACTCACAGAATTATTTCACAACAATGGGTCTATAGTCCCTATCCCATTTCACCTTCAATAATTCCGACGAGATTCCTCATCCTTTGATGTCCAGGAGATCAAAGAGGATATCGAATCAAATAGTCACAAACACGGGCTTCAACGCAATCCGTTGCATCCTGCCCTAACCCCTGGCTCTGTTTTATAGGAGCACAAACCACTCCCCTGAACACAATGTATATCGGACTCACCCACAAGCAAACTTTAGAAATTGTCTGGAATGAACGATAAAATTTCTTTTTGTCAATCTTTCCTGGAGGTATTAGAGCCATACCATCGTGCACAGGCCAAGACCCGGCCCTGCGGCATGCTCAGAGCCTTCGTCTTTGCTGAGCGGCATCTGCCGTCCGTACGGAAGCTACCTGGGATTCTCGAAGGTCTATTCTATCGCTCAGCGGTCTGCGAAGCAGGGCA
>Ga0272441_10009840_pt1 | contig 14647 bp, 12 predicted proteins | sample SSMProp6N_FD_193582 | JGI IMG/M metagenome (GOLD analysis project Ga0272441, IMG submission 193582) | Marine sediment archaeal communities from Little Sippewissett salt marsh, Falmouth, MA, United States - SSM-Prop-6N | ecosystem: Environmental > Aquatic > Marine > Wetlands > Sediment ... | reverse complement strand
CAGGTTGCCCGTGGGCTTCAGGTCAATCTCCCGATGTACGCCGCCGGCGTCGGCCACTACTCGAACCTTCACAGACCCGCTGACGATCAGCGCGGGCCTGCCGGTATCCACACTGGGCTCGATGTAGTACGCGATGGGCGCATTGGCCTCATCCATCGGCGGCGCCGCCGTATCGGATGGCCACATGGCGGCGATGTCGGCCGTCGTGGTCAGGGGGTACCACAGCGTGCGCTGCGGCGCCGGGGCGGTGAACCTCACAACACCCGACCGCTGCCGGCCCACTGTCACCGTTCCTCCGTCCGCCGACCAGCGCACCCGCACGGGCCGCGGGCCCGCGGTATATGAGTCCATCCGCGTCACCGAATGCGTGTGCGTGGTCACCGGATCATGGGCGAACAGCGAGATTCTCGGGTCCAGGGTCGAGCGTGCCAGGGAGAAGGTTGGCAGGTATCCCGTCCACGCAATCCCGTCCCACCCGCCGCGTCGCGCCGTGTAGACGGCCCCGTTCTGAGTGCTGAGCTGCTCACCGACGATGCGCCGAGGCTTGAACTGCAGGCCATCGAACAGGTACATGAGCCGTGTCTGACTGCAACTCGGGCACGTCGTCGCGTAACCCGCGATGCTGTTGGCGCAGTCCATGCACACCGAGGTGCTCGGCACGAAGGTGGAGCCTCGCTTGGGCGTCAACACGTTCTCCTGCACGGGGCTTCCCGGCGCCCAGGCGCCCCCCACGAAGTTGCCGTACGGATACGGGTCTGTGGGGTTGTGCAAGAACTCTTGGCGGTACAAGGCGAAGGGGTTGAAGTCGTCATGCGGCTGGCTGGGATTGACAAGGTGCACCGCATAGCGGATGACCTTCTGGTAGTCACCATCATTGACGCCGTCTCTGACCGTCTCAAAGGCGGGCCTGGGAGGGTAGTACACCTTGCCCATCGCGTCTCGCGCCGGAGGGTTGAAGTAGATCTGCGAGTGGTTGATGATGCGGTATTCATCACCGTTATTGGGGATGCTGTCCGGGTCGAAGTCCGCCCCCGGAGACTGCAGCACATAGACGGCCTCTCCAAGCTCGCGCCCGATCACCTCAAGGGCGTACCGGCATGCGTCCTGCATTCCCACGTCCGCCCGGCCGGTGGCCACCATGTCCAGCCCCGCCATCATCGGCGCGAACAGTAGAGCGAACAGGATGACCAGGATGGCCAGCGCCACCAAGAGCTCAGTCAGGGTGAAGCCCCGACGACTCGGCCTGGTGACTGTCAGCACACTACCACCTTCTTTGGTGCTTCCGAACCGCAATCTCGCGTAACGAGAACTCATGATCAGTTAGGACCTCCGCCGCGCCTGGGCACGCCGTCTTAGGGTGTGGGGTCGTCTGATGGATCGACGCGCCACGCCTCCGGTACCGCGGTGCCGTTACGGAACAGCGAGCCCGGCATTCTGCGAGCGGAGCCGTCCCAGAACAGCACTTGGTACTGGCCCTCGCCGGCTCGTTTGACCTGATGGTGATGGAAGTTGCACCACAGTAAGACTGTGCTGTCATTGGGGTGCCACTCTCGCGAGAAAATCGGAGTCAGGCGATCGATGGGATGATAGTCCGTCGCCGCCTGCTCGAGCTCGCACACCTGCCGCGTGAAATCCGGGTCGCCCGCGTTCCTGGCGATGCCTCGGCAGCTCAGGTACTTAAGCTGGTTACGGTCGCCGTACAGATTCGAAGGCTCGTACGAAGCGTCCGTATCCTGTGAGTAGTAGCTGTAGGCGTACAGCGGATTGTTGCGCCCATGGGCATAGTCCGCCGGACAGTGCAACGTCTGGATGCCGCTGAGGTAGCCCGCGTCGATCAGCCCCATCAAGCCCGTCCCCACCATATTGCCCGTGTACGCCCCGCCCGCATCCAACTCCGGGTAGTACGGTGGCGCCGAACCCTCGTCAAGCGTGTATATCTTCATCGCCTGCCCGATGCGCTGCATCCTCGAGGCGCATGTAATCATCTTGTTACCCCGTGACAGGCTCGTAGCGACGGGCACGGTAATGGCAGTCAGCGCCGCCATGATGCCTATCACCACCATCAACTCCACGAGGGTGAAGCCCTGTTGTCGCCTCAGTCGTCTCATGGCGATCTCCCTTCGGCTCTCGCGGCGGCAGGTCGCTCGGCGCCCCGCAGCCCTGCGGCCTGTGCGGCCAACGGGCTCAGATCATCACGCGCCCGGGAAAAGCATACTCGTGACATCCACTCGCCCAATGCGCCCCGTATAGGTCCGCCACCAGCCCACCACACGCATCGACGCCCCCCTCACACTACCCACGCCCGACACCTGGGGCTGGGCAAGCATGAAACCGTAGCCCAGCGAGGCGTCATCAAGGTCGGTGATGACATGCAGTTCGTTGGCCACCTGGCGCACCGTGGACCCGCTGGTGACCCTGTAGTCCACCTGCACGGCCTGGTCCTCGAGATAGGCCGGGAAGCCGTATAGATACGTGTACGTATTCGTGGCCCCCGCCCGCGTCCCGATGCTGTACTGCCGGTGCTCCCAGTTCGGTACGTTTGAGCTCCCCCCCGCCTGCACCTCGACGAACTCCGACGCAGCCTTCTGGATCTGGATGCAGTTCTCGTCAAAGGTCCGATAGTAGATCCTCACCGGGTGTCCCATCTTGCGGGCGGCCGCCGTGCCTTGCACCGCTGCACCGTTGATGGTCACGATCCCGTTGCTGAAGTCCACGTCCTCGATCATGCCCGTGCCATCGCTGGTGTCATCCCACACCCATGTTGTGCCGTCGATCAGGTCGACCATCATCAGCCAGATATCGGGGATGGTATTGCCGCTGAAGTCTTCGCTGGTCAGCGGATTCGCATCTTCCAGCCCACCATAGTTCAGGGTCATGCGGTACGGCGGCTCCGTGGGCAGCACGCTGTCTTCGTGCATGATCTTGGCCCGCCGGGGGTTCGTGTCGTCCAGCAAGTCCTCTCGCCGCACTCGGTAGCTCACCGACACCCTCCGGCCGCTCAAATAGCTGGGGAAGTACAAAGACTGGCCGGCGTCGGGGGATGTAGCCGTGAGGTTGTCCACCCAACAACGGCGCCCGGCCACAACCGCGGGCTTTGCGGTGGTGCATGCCCACAGATACAGTGTATATGCCTTAGTCGTGCCCGGGACCACCGTGCCGCCTCGGGCCGCCACGGCCTGCACAGTCGTACCGCTGGCCTGTATGAGCTCTCCCGCCACGCGCTTGACCATCCCAAGGGCCGGGTCGAACCAGTCGTAATGTACCAGCACGCCCGCCGCCGAGCCCGAAGTGCGGTAGATCATCTCGCCGGTGGGACGCAGGTAGTAGCAACCACGGCTCAGAGAGCCCCCGGGCCCCGGATCGCGATACGCCTGCGGCAACGCTACCTGCTCGCTCACCACCGGAACCGTGCCTGGGTCGACCATTCCCTGCTTGAGCACATAGCAGGCCGTGCCGCCTGCCGCTAGGGGCGCCGGCACCGTGACGTGCTCACCGTACACGTTGACAATGTCATCCCGGGAATTTAGCGGATTCTCGGCAAAGCTGTTGCTGTCCGGGTCCGCCGGCCGAGAGGATGGGTCGATCTGGTCGACGTCCACATCGAAGGGCGCCGTCGCATCAGGCGCTTCATAGGTGCCGCTCTGGTAGGCTTCGGCCACCCTCTGGGTCGCGCGGCCCATGGTGGTCCGCGTCTTATCCTCACCGATGTTGCGCGACAACTTGGGGAACAGAGCCGCCACGGAGTACACGCCCACCAGCAACACGACCATCGCCGCCAGAAGCTCGATAAGCGTCAAGCCGGCCCGGCGCCCGTGCGGGGACAAGCGTGCCCGCGCCCCCACGCGCCACGCTCCCGACGACCGACCCATTCCTATCCTGCTTTCTCCCATGTTGCGCCTCCGCACGACAGGTTCATCAGACTTCACGTCAGACACATCCCATTAAAAAGGGGGCTGTCAACGTCCGTGCGTAGCTCGTGACTAGCCCCCAGCTAATGGTGACGAATGACCTCGTGAGTACCTACTCCTGCATCTTCCACTGGGATGCGCCGCTGGCTTGGGCCTCCGTCCAAGGGTTGTAGTCCACGCCTTGGGCGTCGCCGCCAAGCCGGACGATCAAAGAGCGCCACTTGTGGGGCTCGGGGGAGGATTCCGTCTCGTCGTAGCCGCCCCGCTTATGGTGGGCCCGGCAACGCACGGGGATCGTGTTGTCGGGAGCGCGACGGTTCATCAGACGCGGGTAATGGCGCCACTTCTTGCCGTTCGACGAAAGAAAGCTCGGAGCCGGACCGGTCACCGGATCCTGCGTCGACCAGCCGTTGTTCCAGATCGTTGTGTCCCAGCCGTAGTTGTTATAGCCTCCGAAGTTGTACAAAATCGCGCTGGCTACCGTCGTTGCGCCAACACCGTTGGGGTACTGCCCATTGCCATCCAGCGCCGCAAAACGCCAGAAATCCACCCCCGTAGCGCCTGTGCTGGGCACGAATCCCGATACCAGCCCGTTGTACGAGGAGTAGTTCTTCGGCACCGAGGACAGACCACGGAGGTTCGCGATATCATTGGGGCATACCAGCACGCTGGTCTCGTTGATGTAGTCCGGGTAAAGTGCGCTCACGCCCCCGACGTACACTCCCAGAGTCCCCTCGTAGTAGGGTCGGAAGGGGTAGCGACCGTAGTCGGTCCGGTAGCTACGTAGCGCGGTGGATATCTGCATCATGTTCGTCATGCATCTGCCCTGCCGCGCCTTTTCGCGCACACTGCTTATCACCGGGAACAGGATACCAACGAGGATCGCGATGATCGCGATGACCACTAACAGCTCTATCAACGTGAACCCTGTAGTCTTGCGCGTCACCATGTGCAATGGTAACCCCTTTCTTGAGCCTAAGCGGAAATCCCGGGCGAGCGAACTCCCCCGTTCATGATTCCTGCCGGTCCCACGTCGCTTAGGCCGTTTAAGTGTCTACCCGCAACAACGTCCCGCTAAACCTGCTCGGCCGCCCCGCGGCACACCTGTTACTTTTCCGTACACAACGGCCACCCTACATTCCGCACCACATCAGTACTGATAGCGACTGATCACCATCGCACCCACCTCAGGGAACAGCAATAGCAGTATACCCCCGGCCGCCAACATCGGCCCGAAGGGAATATACTCCCCCCGCTTGCGGATCCGTAGCGCCATCAGAAACACCGACACCACGGCCCCGATCACAACCGAGATCAAAAACCAGGCGCCGAACAGGTATCCCGGCCCAAACAGCGAGCCCATGCCCGCCGCAAGTTTCACATCACCGAACCCCATCACCGGCTTGTGGAACAGCTTCTCGAAGAACCACGAGGTGAACATGAACAGGCCGCCTCCCAGCGCGATCCCCACGATGGAGGCCGGAAGGAAAGCCGTATGGTTGCGCCCGGCAATCTCCTGCGTAAACACCAAGGCCCGAGTGACCGGGTACTCCCCCGCGACAACCTCCGGCCTGAGGCCACCGATCCCAAACTCCGGATGCACAAGGTGGTATGCATTCAGCACGATGCCTGCCACCACAATGACGATGACCAACTCGTCGGGAATGATCATGTGGTCCAGGTCAATGAAGAAAATCACGATGAGGCAACAGCACACGACGAAGATCAGCACAGCGTGCCAGGACAGGCCAAGGCCTGTAGCGCCCACGGCGCCGACGAGCACCAGGCCGGTCAAAAGCTCCACAAAGGCATACCGGGGGCTGTAGGAGTGGTGACAGTGCCGACACCGTCCGCGAGAGAGCACGTACGTGAGAATCGGCACGAGGTCCAGCGCACTCAGCCGCGCCCCGCAACTCATACAATGCGAGGGTGGATGAACGATGGACTCTTGCCGCGGCCATCGGTAGATGACCACGTTTAGAAAGCTGCCGATCACCGCACCGACGGCGAACAGCACTCCCCAGGTGAACGGGTTCTCGGGCAGGTAGATCATCGATAGTCACGGGAGCAATGCTAGATGGGGGGCACTATACCCGCAGCCCGGCTACTGTCCCCTGATCTCGCCTGCTATTCCTCGCTGTCGTGGTCGACTCCTGCCGTTGTTTGAGCCGAAGCGGCCGGCCACCGACGCCGGTCTGCTGCTCCGCTCACACAATGCAGTTGTCGCGATCCCCAAATTGAGGATCATACCTGCCCCGCTCAGGCCGGTCAAGCTGATGAACGCCTTTCCCTTGACGCATGCACAACAGGCCCCCTCTCGCGCGCCGGCCCGCCGCCCGCCTTCGCGCAAGACGAGGTCACAGCCATCCCCCGAGGCCCCACACCGGTCCCAGTTCAATACCAGGGCCAGTCGTAGTACCAGTCGTAGTAGTACGTAGCGACCCGGAACGCCAGAATCAAACCGGCAACTACGATGATGGTGTAGGCGATTTTGCTCGTGAAGTCCCCGTCGCCGGACACGGGCTCCTCCCCCTCTTAGTGCGTCGTGCGAGCGGCCATCCGCCCTGGGGGCCTCACCGGCAAGAACACGTCGGGCCGGCTTCCTGTGTAGCGACCGGCCATCAGTAGCCTTTGTGGCCATCTGCCAGACGTGGCGAGGCAGCCGAAGCATCATTGGGCCGCTCTTATAGCTGGCGTGTACAGAATATGGGTACGGCAAGAACCGTGCCGGGAAGCGTGCTTTGCTCACCTACCCCCAGAACTGCGCGGGGCCGAAGCATCACGCTTCAGCCCCGCTACGTTCCTCTACGTCGCCTCGGACTACTTCGATAGCTCGCCGATGATACCGATCAAAGGCAAGAACATGGCGATAACGATGAAGCCGACCACGACACCCAGGAACACGATGAGCACCGGTTCCAGGGCGGCCGTCAGGGATTCCAGAGCGGCCTCGACCTCGGATTCGTAGAATTCCGCCACCTTCTCAAGCATCTGGTCGATCTGACCGGTTTCCTCACCGATGGTGATCATCTGCACCACCATTGGCGGGAACATGCGTGAGTTCGCCAGCGGGTCGGCGATGGTCTCACCCTCACGGATGCTGGTGCGGGACAGCAAGATTGCGTCCGAGATGACGTCATTGTCCACCGTACCCGCCACCGTCTCCATCGCCTGCAGGATGGGAACACCCGACGACAGCAGTGTAGACAGCGTGCGGGCAAAGCGCGCGACCGCGATCTTGTGGTTCAGAGACCCGAAAACCGGCACGCGCAATAGCAGCATGTCATAGTACCGTTTGCCCGTCTTGGTGGCTTTGATGCGGTTCACCGCCATGACCAGGCCCACGATGATGATGATCATGATGTACCATTTGCTGGTCATGAAGTTGCTGGCCCGCATCATGATCAAGGTCGGCAGCGGGAACTTGTCCTCGGTCATGCCCAACTCTTCGAACAGCTTGATGAACTTGGGCAGGATGAAAGTAACAAGGAACACCACGATACCGACAGCAACGACCATAACCAGGACCGGGTAGGTCATCGAGGCTTTGACCTTGCGGCGCAACTCCAGGTCTGCCTCAAGGAACCCCGCCAGCCGGTCTAGTGTCTCGTCAAGCACACCACCGACCTCGCCGGCGCGCACGAGACCCACAGCCAGGTTCGAGAACACCCGGGGGAACTTGGCCATGGAGCGCGACATCGTGGCGCCACCTTCGACCTCCACCTCGATCTCGCGGATGATCTCCTTGAGCCGCGCACTATCGGTCTGCTGCTCCAGAACGTCAAGACAGCGGACCAGGGACACACCGGCGTTGATCATCGTCGCGAACTGGCGGCAGAAGATCGACAGGTGCTTGATGCCAACCTTGCCGCCGAAAATCCGGCGCCCCGTCTTCTTCTTCACCACGCCCTGCGCCTTCTGCTCCTGCACGCTGCTGGCCATGAGCCCCTGCTGGCGCAGTTTCTGGATCAGAGCTTCCTTGTTGGGCGCATCAGCCGTAGCTGAGACTTCCTTGCCCGTCTTGTCCTTTGCCACATACTCGAAGGTTGGCACGGACCATCACTTCCTCTTGGGCACTCAGGATCGCGGGTCACCCGCGGTATGCCCGGCGCCGCATCCACGCCTCTGTACCCGGACTTGCCACGCACACCATCTACTAAACATCGGTGCCGTGCATAAGTTTCTCCAATTCGTCCGGGTTGTGCGATCGGCGCATCGCCAACTCGTAGCTAATCAGGCTCTGCTTGTACAGGTCGGCCAGGGCCTGATCCATGGACTGCATCCCCGCATCGCGGCTCGTCTGTAGAATCGAGTGCATCTGGTGGGCCTTGTTTTCGCGAATCAGGTTACGGATGGCCGACGAGGCGATCATGACCTCGATGGCCGCCACCCTGCCCTTCTCCCCGGCGCGCGGCATCAATTGCTGGGACATGATCGCGACTAGATTGTTCGATAGCTGCACTCGAATCTGTTCTTGCTCTTCGGCGGGGAACACGTCGATCATGCGGTCAACGGACTCCGCCGCATTGTTGGTGTGCAAGGTGGCCATTACAAGGTGCCCGGTCTCAGCGCACGTGATGGCCAACTGGATGGTCTCCAGGTCACGCATCTCACCGACCAGGATGACATCGGGGTCTTCACGCAGAGCCGACCGCAGCGCCGCGGCGAAGGACAGCGTATCCTGTCCTAACTCCCGCTGGTTGATGATCGACTTCTTGTGCGTGTGCAAATACTCAATGGGGTCCTCAATGGTGAGGATGTGCTCCGAGCGATCCACGTTGATCTGGTTAACCATCGACGCCAATGTCGTAGACTTGCCGCTACCCGTGGGCCCGGTGACCAGCAGCAGCCCACGGGGCCGCGTAGCCAACTCCTCGGTAACCGGGGGCAGCCCGAGCTGGGAGATGGTCGGCACTTCCTGCGGGATCAGACGCATCGCGGCGGCACAATTGGCCTTGTCGCGGTACACGTTCACGCGGAAGCGCGCCACCTGCCGCATCTGATACGAGCAGTCCAACTCAAGGTCCGTCTCGAAGCGCTGGATCTGGTCGTCGGTCAGGATGTCATACATCATCCGCTGCGCAATGGGCGGGGTGAAGGGCTCATAGCGCGTAGGCTTCAGGTCACCATCAACACGCAGCATCGGTGGCAAGCCGACGCAGATGTGCAGGTCAGAAGCGTTGTTCTCGACGACGATCTCGAGCAGTTCGTCGACGTGCACGTCTTCGATGGGCTTGAGCTTGGGGCGTGCGGGCTTGCCCGGCCGGGCTCCGGCCCCCCGAGCCGGCCCGCTGTTCGGGGAAGGTGTGCCTGCCCCGTTGTTGCCTCCTTGAACCATGCGAAGACTCCTCCTAAATGTCTTGAACAGCCGCCCAACAGCATCTTTGAGGCCGCGACGGCGCACCACGATGCTCGTGCAGGCTACTGCCTGGCAGTCTCTTGACGGGGACTCCGCCGGACGCGGCCATGCCGGCCCGACTTGCACGTGCGGAAGACAAGGGCTCTGGGCCCGAGTCGTGTCACACGCCGGCCGAACACGCTACGCGCTAGCCGGCGTAGCTGCCCGCGGTGAAGACGATTCGTGTCAGCTCCTCCACGGTGGTGACACCCTTGAGCACCTTCCGGAAGCCGTCCTTCTGCAGCGTGATCATGCCTCCGGCAAGGGCCGCCTCCTTGATTTGTCCTGCCGAGGCCCGCTTGATGATGAGCTCGGCGATCTCTTGGTTCATCGTCATGAGCTCGTACACGCCGATGCGCCCACGATAGCCGGTGTGCCGGCACTGCTCGCAGCCCCGGCCGTGGTAGAAGACCAGGTCCCGGTTTTCGGGCGCGTCCGGATCAAAGCCAAACCCCAGCAGCATGTCCTTAGGCGGCTCGTAGGGCTCCTTGCAATTGTCGCAGATGACTCGCGCGAGACGCTGCGACACCGAAGCGATGACCGAGGACGAGATCAGGAAGGGCTCAACACCCATGTCGACCAGACGCGTAACCGTCGACGGAGCGTCGTTGGTATGCAGCGTGCTGAGAACCAAGTGGCCGGTAAGGGCGGCCTGGATGGCGATCTCAGAGGTCTCAAGGTCACGAATCTCACCCACGAGGATCACGTCCGGGTCCTGTCGCAGGAAGTACTTCAACGCGATCGCGAAGGTCAGACCGGCCTTCCGGTTTACGTCCACCTGCGAAATACCATCCAACTGGTACTCCACCGGCTCCTCGATGGTGATGATGTTGATCTCCACAGAGTTGATGCGGTTAAGGATAGAGTACTGGGTCGTCGTCTTGCCCGACCCCGTGGGTCCGGTGGACAGGATCATCCCGTTGGGCTGGTGGATCAGGCTCTCGATATGCGACAGCATGCCGGGGTCAAAGCCAAGCTTCTCAAGACCGATCTGCACCGAGCTCTTATCAAGGATGCGCATAACGAACTTCTCGCCCAGTGTGGTGGGGATGACAGAGGCCCGAAGGTCGTATTCCTTGTTCTCGTGCCGCACGTGGATGCGACCGTCCTGAGGAACACGGCGTTCGGCGATGTTCATGTCCGACATGATCTTGAACCGCGAGATCAGCGGCGCGTGAACGTACTTGGGTACCTGCATGACCTCGTGCAGCACACCGTCGATACGGTAGCGAATACGGACTTTGTCGCGGTAGGGCTCGATGTGGATGTCACTGCTGCGCTCCTGGATGGCGCGCTGCAGGACGACCTTGGCGATCTTGATGACCGGGGCTTCGTCGGCGATATCACCAATCCGGTCCGTGGTCACCCGCGTCTCGTCCCGATCGTACTCTTCCTCCACACCCAGCATTCCCGACTCCCGTACGGCGCCGGTGAGCTCCTCCATGTTCACGCCACCGAAGCTCTTTGTGACGCCGCCGTCGTCGACGCTATCCTCTCCCCCTCCGGGGCTCGGTCCGCCGCCGCTGCCGACGCGGTCAAAGCTGTTCGAGATCGCAGCCCTGATCGACTCGGGATCGGCCAACAGCGGCTCGACGTTCTGCTGAAGATGCATCTTCAGGTCGTCGGCCGCAATGACATCTCCCGGCTCCACCATGGCGACACGGATGCAGCCATCGCCCCGCTCGACAGGGATGGCATTGTGTCTCTCGGCCACATCCTGGGGGACAAGCGTGGCGACCTTGGGGTCGGCGGGGCTTTGGGACAGGTCGACGAAGGGCACATTGAGCTGTTCGGCCAGGGTCTCGAAGAAACCGGCCCTCTCAACATGGCCCAAATCAATGAGAACCTCACCGATGAGTTGAGTCGTCTGCTTCTGAGTCTCAAGGGCCGCATTCAGCTGATCCTCGGTGATGAGGCCCTTCTCAATAAGCATCTGACCGATACGTTTGCGACCGCCTGCAGGCCTGCGCATGGCCGGCACACCTCTCAATAGGAGACTGCGAGGGGATGAAGCCGCCGAATCCCGCTTCTTTTGCCCGATGCTCGGATTATAGGCCACCCTCTTGACGCAAGTCAACTGACCCCCGGCCGCGTGTCGGCGCCGCCGACCACGCCCGGACGGGGATGCCGGCAGATCACTTCTCGCCCGCGCGTCTATTCCCCTGAAGCCCTCTCACGCGCTTGAAGCGCCGCCAACAGGGCGCGCTGCATGGTGGCCGCCGGCGCAGGGCGCCCCGTCCACCGCTCGAGGGCGATGGCGCCCTGGTGAACGAGCATCCCGGTACCGTCCAGGGTCCGGGCGCCGCGAGCCGCCGCCGCACGCAGCAGGCATGTCTCTCGCGGCGTATAGACCAAGTCGCACACCAACTGTCCGGGACCCAGCCAGTCAGCGGGAACCACCGGCGAATCGTCACTGTGCGGATGCATCCCACACGGCGTGCTATCCACCACAATCTCCGCGTCTCTGACGGTCCCCTCGGCCTGCTTCGAGCTCAGCGCTACGGCCCCGACCTTCATAGAGGACTGCCTGTTAACAAGATCGGCTAGGTCCTGGGCCTTCTCGAGGGTCCGATTCACGATCGATAGCCCCGCCGCCTGTTCCCGGGCCGCGACGAGTGCCACCGCCCTTGCGGCTCCCCCGGCCCCGATCAGCGTCACTCGCTTCCCTACCAGCGACTCCTCGGCATGGCGCAGCGACCGTAGGAAGCCCTCGCCATCCGTATTGTACCCATAGAGCGTGCCTTCCTTGTTCCACACCGTGTTCACCGCGCCGAGGGCCTTGGCCGTCTCTCCCAGCTCGTCCACCAGGTCGGCCACGGCCTCCTTATGAGGCACGGTGACGTTTAGCCCCACAATGCCCAGGGCCCGCATCCCCGCCAGAGCCTCGGGCAGCCGCGTGGGGGACACCTCGAAGGGTACATACGCCCAGTTGAGCTCCATCTCGGCGAGGGCCGCATTCTGCATGGCGGGCGACAGGCTGTGGCGCACAGGCCACCCAATCACCCCGGCAACCTGCGTCTCCCCGTCTAGCTGGTCGATGGTTCGCATCGCTTAGTCCGCACTCTCCGGCATGATCCCCAGCCTCGCAAACCGTTTCTTCAAAAGCCCCTCCAGCAAACGAGCCGGCTTGGTGCCCAGGAACTCCTTGCTGTGCAAAGGCTGCACCCAAACCGTATACAGGCCGACACGATTGCCCCCCAACACGTCGGCAAACAACTGATCGCCGATCATCGCGGCCGACTGCGGGGTCGCCTGGACCTGCTTGAGCCCCTCGATGATGCCCCCCCGCAACGGCTTGCGCCCTAAGCCCCACCTACCCACCGCCGGCACGCCCAGGACGGCGGCAATCCGGTTCAGACGCGCGGGCTTGATGCTATTGGACACCAGACAGATACTGAAGCGCTCAAGGGCCCGGCCGATCCACTGCCGACAATCCTGTGGAATCTCCTCGCCGTGCCACGGGCATATCGTGTTGTCCACATCTAGAAGCAGGGCCTGAATGTCCCGTTGTGTCAGCCCATCAAGGTCAATGTCGCTGAGCTTGTTGACCACCAGGTCCGGCGTCAGGTTGTTCAGCAACTGCAGGCCTCCGACATTCACTTCCCGCGGACGCGATCAATCGCGCGCTCGTGCTGTGCAAACGTCCGTGAGAAAACGTGGGTTCCATCGCCTCTGGACACGAAGTACAGGGCGTCGGTCTTACCGGGCCTGAGCGCGGCCATCAGCGAGGCCTCGCCCGGACTGCAGATCGGCCCCGGCGGCAGCCCCGCGTGGATGTAGGTGTTGTATGGTGAGTCTACCCGTGTATCGCTTAGTAGCAAGCGACTTTTGTGCGCGGGTAGGGCGTACTGCACCGTCGCGCACGACTCCAGCTTCTGGCCGATCTCAAGCCGGTTGAGGAACACGCGTGCCACTAAAGGCCGTTCCTTGTCCGCGGCCGCCTCGCGCTCTACTATCGAGGCCAGGGTCACAAGCTCATTGGCCGACAAGTCGTTTCGCCCAATCTCCTTGGCCCACCTGCCCGAAAAGCGGCGGTGGAATTCTCGCAGCAGCCGCGTGACGATCTGCTTGGCCGATGCGCCGGCCTCGAGATCATACGTCGCCGGGAACAGATAGCCCTCAGCCGTAGCACCCGGGACTTCAATGCCCGTGACCTGCTTCAGGAGGCCGCTTGTCGCCGCCTTCTCGATCTGTGGGGCCGAGGGTAGCCACTGCCCGCTCTCGAGCTTACCGGCATTCTGGATCTTCTGGGCGATCTGTCGAAGCGTAAGCCCCTCGGGGAGCGTCACCTTCACGCGCAGAGTATCATGGTTGACGATCTGCTGGGCGATCTGCTCGGAGTGCTGCCCCGTTCTGATTCTGTACAGCCCGGGTTTGAGCTTGAGGTCCCATCCGTTCTGCCGGAGCATCACCCCGAAGGCCCGGGCGCTACGGATCAGCCCCTCGTCGGCAAGCTGCCGGGCGACGGCCGCTGCGCTGGCGCCTGACTTCACCTCCAGCAGCACGTGGTCCTTGCTGTAGGCCCAGGAGGGAGGCCGCAATAGGGAGCGCTGCACCTTCGGCGCCACCACCCCGATGACCGACAGAGCCACTAGGACCCCGATTGCGATGCCCTGGAAAAGACGCTTCATCTTCCCTCGCATTCACCGTCCGTGTTCGGGCCGGATTGAGCGTCCAAGTAGCTCTGCAGGATGACGGCCGCGGCCACCTGGTCGACTTTGTCGCGCCGACCCGCACGCGAGACGTCATCGAGCAGCATCGCCTTGTTCGCGATGGCCGTGCTCATACGCTCGTCCCACAAGACCACCTCGACCTGCACGTGGGCCCTGAGAGCATCCGCAAACTGCCGCACCTGCTGGGCCGCCAACTCCATCTTGCCTCGGAGGCTCACCGGAAGGCCGATCACGATGCGCTCGGCCCCGTGGGCGCGTGCGATCGCCGCCAGATCGCGAGCATCCTGCTGCGGATCATCGCCCCGGGTGTACACTTGCACCGGCGAGGCAATGATGCCCAGAGCATCGCTGGCAGCCACGCCGATCCTGACTGTGCCGATGTCAAACGCGATCGATTTCATGGTTCCGTGACGCAAAGTGGGCACCGGGCTTACCCGGCCCCAAGGCGGCTGACGCGCCGGCGTCACTGCTTCTCACCGGCGCCCGTCGATGCATCCGCAGGTCCTGCCCGGGGAGGGGTGGCGAGAGGGGCCACAGCGCTGCCGGACTGTGTTGGGCTCCGGCAGGCGCCGGCGCCTAGGACAGTTGGGCTGTCAGCGTCTGGACGGCAACGCCCAGCGCGTCGTCCAGCTTCTCGGGCTCCTTGCCTCCGGCCTTGGCGAAGTTCG
>Ga0272441_10009839_pt1 | contig 14648 bp, 12 predicted proteins | sample SSMProp6N_FD_193582 | JGI IMG/M metagenome (GOLD analysis project Ga0272441, IMG submission 193582) | Marine sediment archaeal communities from Little Sippewissett salt marsh, Falmouth, MA, United States - SSM-Prop-6N | ecosystem: Environmental > Aquatic > Marine > Wetlands > Sediment ... | reverse complement strand
ATTTCCGGTAACCGCAATAAATGCATCCATAGATTCCAAACTTTCCTCATCCAATAACTCCACATTCCTACCATCGCCATTTATTACCAGTACATTTGGCAGACTATCAGATATGTCAAAAGCCTTTTCTTTGTTTTTTTCTATTAATTTTACATTAAATTTTTTAGCACAAAGATCTCGGGCCGTATTAAAACCTACTTTACTACCTCCTAAAATCATAACATTTTTTATGTCTTCCTTCGTTTTACCGGTAAGCTTGTAAAGTTCATCCACTCCTTCTTTGTCAGTTACAAAATACACCTGATCCTTGTCTTTAAAAACTGTATCGCCCCTGGGAATAAGTGTAAACTGGGTTCCAACCCGTTGCATCGCAATAGGCATAAAATGTAATCCAGGAAATATATTTGCTGCATCTTTGACAGATTTGCCAATGAAAGGGGCCCCCGTAGGCAAGGTAACACCAACCATTATTAACGCCCCTGCCTCAAATTCGTAAGTGTCAAAAAAAGCGGACTGATTCAGTAAAAGCTGAATTTCTGTGGCGGCCAGCTCTTCAGGCGAGATCAATTCATCAATGCCCATTTCAGAAAATCTAATCAGTTCCTTGTTATCGATGAATTCAATATTAGAAATTCTTGCAATCGTTTTTTTACACCCCATTTGTTTAGCTAATAAACAAAGGGTAATATTAGTTGTTTCAGAAGAAGTTACGCCAATTACAAGGTCAGAACTTTCAACTTTAGCCTCCCTTAATATAGAAATTGAAGTTGCATCACCTTTTAGAACTTTTATGTCCAAATGATTGTCTGCGTAGGTTAAACTTTCCTTGTTGGAATCAATCAAAGTAATGTTCTGGGATTCATAAGATAAAAGTTTTGCCAAATGAAAACCTACTTCACCTGCCCCCGCAATAATAATTCTCATCTTTAGTCTTTATTAATTATCAAGAGTCCGAATGTTGCGTAAAGGAGCTATTTTTATATAATATAAGCCATCGAAGCTCATGTACGTTGTATTTGCAAAGTTTGCAATGTCAAAATTACGCAATTTTATTTTGATTAATGTCTAACTTGGCATGCAAAAATGGACATTAAATCAATTTAGATTATCTCTATTAATACCCATTCTCGAAGCAGGCTTTATATTATCTTTGCCCGAAAATTTACCTTATGCCCAAAAAAGTAAAACCTTATAAGACATCTACGCTTGGAAAAAAAGAACAGGTCACACAAATGTTTGACACAATTTCCGGCAGCTATGACGGCTTAAATCGGGTAATTTCTTTTGGAATTGATATCAAATGGAGAAACAGGGTAGTAAAGATTTTAAAGAAGAAAAATCCAAAAAACATCCTCGACATTGCAACTGGAACAGGAGATTTAGCTATTAATTTGGTTAAAACTGGAGCAGAACAAATAATAGGTTTGGATATTTCCAGGGGAATGCTGGAGGTGGGAAAAAAGAAAGTGGCAGATAAAGATTTAAATACCACTATAAAAATGATTGTTGGAGATAGTGAAAACCTTCCTTTTGAAGATGACAGCTTCGATGCAGTTACCGTGGCTTTTGGGGTTCGTAATTTTGAAAATCTTGAAAAAGGCTTATCAGAAATATATCGTGTTTTAAAACCTTCCGGTACGTTCGTAGTCCTCGAGACTTCCGTACCCACCAAATCTCCCTTTAAGCAGGGGTATGGGTTTTATACTAAAAATATCCTTCCCTTAATTGGCAAACTTTTCTCCAAAGACCGCTCTGCCTATGCCTATCTTTCGGAATCTGCTGCAGTTTTTCCATACGGCCAGGCCTTCAACAATATTTTAGGGAAAATTGGGTTTATAGCTATGGAGAACAGGCCACAGACTTTTGGAGTGGCATCTATATATATAGCTACAAAATAGAAGAATGAAATATATCTTATTTTTTCTGATAGGTTTCTTACTGCTGGTCACTAGTCCAATGCATGCTCAATTTAAAGAAAAACCCATCATAAATCTTGAAAATGAAGATAAAGCATTATTAAATTGGGGATATTTTTTAGGATTTAATCAATATGACTTCAAATTTGAATACAAGAACGACTTGGATGATGTCTTGGTAGAAAAATCTATTGGTTTCAATGTAGGTCTGATTGGTGAATTGAGGCTTAACGAATTTTTGGATCTTCGCTTTGAACCCGGACTGTTTTACACTAAAAGAACTTTAGGTTATAAAGGATTTGCCGATCCAAATGATGCACTAAGGGATGTGAAATCTACCTATATCAATTTTCCCTTACTATTAAAAGTAAGTGCAAGAAGATTTGGCAACTGGAAACCGTATATTATTGGTGGTGCGTCTGCTTCTTTAAATTTGGGTAGTAATGAGGCTAGTCTTGACGATAACAGCAGTGGTACTTTTCGAATGACAAAAACACTCTATAACTGGGAAATTGGATTTGGAATTGATTTCTACACTGAATATTTTAAATTTTCCCCTTCTATAAGGGGGGTCTTTGCTCTCAGTAATGAATTAGTCCCTGACAATGATCCAAACAGTCCATGGACCGGAAATATAGATGCAATGAAAACCAGAGGGGTTTTCGTGAACTTTACTTTTGAATAAACAAAAGTATATTAAAGGCCTGGGGATTTTTCTACTTCCAAATCTTATCTATTAAATAGTTGAACTTTTGTCTCTTCTAATTTCACTTAAGAAAATGGCTGTGGCAGTTGCAACATTTAAACTTTCAGTAGTTTTTTTGCCATATTGAGGGATACTTATTCTGTTTTCATGATCTATCAGAAGGCCTGCTTTATCAGATATGCCCCTGCCTTCATTACCCAATATTAATAACCCCTTTTCAGGAAGATTTGTCGAGTATACAGAATTTCCATTCATATATGTACCATAAGCAACACTTTTGTTTTCTTCAAGTAGTGAGGTAATATCGCTATAAACAATATTAACCCTCGCAATAGAACCCATAGTTGCTTGTAAGACTTTATGATTATAACAATCTACTGTATCGGGAGAACAAACCAAATGTGCCACTCCAAACCAGTCGCATAACCTTATGATGGTTCCCAGATTTCCCGGGTCCTGAACAGCATCTAAAACAACTACCCAATCAGAAAAGTTAATGGCTGTTGGTTCAGGAATTTCAAAAATTCCCAATATTTTATTAGGGCTTTTATGAGAACTTATTCTTGATAAATCCTTTTCTGAAATATAATGAACTTCTACTTTGTTTTTTGTCCTAAATTCGGGATCGGCACTGTAGATACTATGGGTCTTAAATTTAGAACTCAAAAGCTCTGAAACGACCTTTTTCCCCTCTGCCACAAAAAGTCCGTTTTGAATTCGGTACTTTTTTTGATATAAGCTTTTTATAAATTTTAATTGACTTTTAACAACCATTCAAATAATGTATTTTTGGCTTCTATGAAGACCCTTCGGAGTTACGAAAAGAATATTGCAAAAATAGGTTTATTCTTGCTTATAGCTGCATTCACCTCCTGTAATACACTAAAAAGGGTAGAGGAGGATGAACTTTTATTAACTAAAACTAACATCTTCGTAAACAGTGAAAAAATCAAAAGTGAAGATATACAGAGTCTTGTCTTGCAGGAACCTAATAGTACTTTATTAGGCTATCCTTTAAGGCTTAACCTGTACAATTTAGCTAAAAAAGATCCCGATTCATTGTTCCAGGACTGGCTTTATAGAAAAGAAAACAGAGAGAAAAGACTTGTGAATATATTATCTCAGAAGCAAGTTAACAGATTAGGTGAATCTTTTTTGGTAAAGGGTTATAGTGATTGGCTTAAAAAGATTGGTGAACCTCCCTCCATTGTAGACACCTTAAAAGCGAAGAAATCATTGCAACGTTTGAGCGTCTATTATGGAAGCAAGGGATATTTTAATAACACTACATCCTATGAAATAGATAGTACCAAAAGAAAGCAGAGAGCTGAAATAAATTATAAGATAGCCCTTGGAAAACCTTTTATAGTAGATTCGATTACCAGAAACATCACTTCACCGGCCATTGATTCTATCTACATTCGTAATGAGGATAAATCCTTAATTAAAAATAGCAAACAGTTTGATCTTGCAGATTTTAATACTGAGCGAAATAGACTTTCAGAACTTTTTAGAAATACAGGGGTATATAATTTCCAGGAAAGTTCCATAGCCTATAATATTCTAAGAGATACTATGAGGATGAACGACGATCAGAAAATGAGCGTAGAACTTAACATTGGCAACCTTAGAAAACGGGGGGATAGTGTTATAACTACTTCAGAATATAAAGTCTTTCGCTTAGACAAAATCAACATTTATCCGGATTATGGTTTCAATGAGGATAAATCCAATTTAAAATCCGTAGAATACGACAATTACACTATTTATTACAAAGATAAACTCCGTTATAAGCCTAAAGCACTGGCAGATGCTATATTCCTGAAAAAGGATAGTCTTTACAGAGACATTGATAAAATTCGTACTTACAGGCGAATTACCAATTTAAATACATTTAAATATCCCAATATACTTTTTACAGAAGATAGTACTCAATCAAAACTTACAGCAGATATTTTTTTAGCGACAAGACCAAAATTCTCATGGGCTTTTGATTTTGATATTACTCACTCTAATATTAAATCATTGGGCATTGGCTTTAGTACTGCCCTTATCTCACGTAATATTTTCCGTGGTGCGGAAACTCTGAGTTTGTCGGTTGGGGGTACTTTTGGTTTGTTAAGTGATGACACTTCGACAGAGAATTTCTTTTCAGAAACTGGCGCCGATGTTAACATAACTTTCCCGCGAATCTGGTTTCCATTTTTTAACTGGAAGAAGATAATTCCGTCCTATAAACTTCCGCAGTCCAGAGTTTCAGTAGGCACAAGTTTTCAAAAAAATATTGGCCTGGACAAACAGACTTTTAATACCATATTAGGATATAACTGGGCTACGGATAGATTTAATAAAAATAACGTAGAATTATTAAATATTCAATTTGTCAATAATCTTAATCCCGATCGCTTTTATAACGTATATGGGAGCACGTTTGAGCGTTTGAATGATATTGCTGTGGATTATGCGGATGATCCCACTTTACAAGACTTTTATATTATACCCGAACCACCAGATGGACCCGAACTAATTATTCCTGAGGGTACTACAGGTTTTACCAGCGCCATTTTGAATGTTGATGTGCCTTCAACTCCCGAGGATTTTGACGATGTGGCCAGCATTGAAGAAAGAAGAATAAGGTTAACCGAAAACAATCTAATTTTTGCCAGTAACTATACTTTTAATAAAAATAACAGGACTAATATAAATGATAACGATTTTTATTCTTTCCGTTTCAAAGTTGAAAGCGCTGGAGGTCTATTATCAGGAATTTCCAACCTAATAGAATTTGATAAAAATGAAAATGGAGATCGCACCGTCTTTGGTGTTCCTTTTTCACAGTATATAAAAACGGAATTTGATTATATAAAACATTGGGATCTATCCAGATCCAATGTGCTTGCCTTCAGAAGCTTTTTTGGCATAGCCATACCTTACGGAAACTCTAACAGTGTACCCTTTGTCCGTAGTTATTTTGGGGGTGGATCTAATGATAACAGAGCTTGGTACCCCTATTCCCTGGGGCCGGGATCTACGGATAATATCAATGATTTTAATGAAGCTAACATGAAAATAGCACTTAATTTGGAATATCGGTTTCCTATCGTTGGAAACTTTAAAGGTGCTATTTTTGCCGATGCCGGTAATATTTGGAATGTTTGGGATAATGTACAAGATCCGGCTGCCGTGTTTCAAGGCTTTGAGTCCTTATCAGAATTGGCCCTTGGCACAGGAATGGGTGTTAGATACGACTTTACCTACTTCGTGTTCCGCCTGGATATGGGCTTTAAAACCCACAATCCGGCAGAATTACCGGGCCAAAGATGGTTTCGGGATTATAATTTTGCCAATGCGGTATTGCAAATTGGCATAAACTATCCTTTTTAGTCCTTTAATTATTTTACTACATTTGCCACATCTCATAAAATACTAACAGACCATAAAATTATGTCGCATTCAATAAAACCAGGAGTTGCTACAGGTGACCAAGTTCAACATATTTTTAATTATGCCAAGGAAAAAGGATTTGCTCTTCCCGCGGTTAATGTTATCGGCTCCGATACGATTAATGGCGTCCTGGAAACTGCAGCAGCGTTAAATTCTCCGGTTATTATTCAATTTTCCAATGGTGGAGCGCAGTTTAACGCGGGAAAAGGTTTGTCCAATGAAGGTCAACTTGCCGCCATACAAGGAGCTGTTGCAGGTGCAAAACATATACATCAGTTAGCTGAGGCTTATGGAGCTACCGTTATTCTTCATACAGATCATTGCGCAAAAAAATTATTACCATGGATAGATGGACTTCTTGACGCAAGTGAAAAACATTTTGCAGAGACAGGAAAATCACTCTATAGTTCTCATATGATAGATTTGTCTGAAGAACCTATTGAGGAAAATATTGCCATTTGTAAAGGATATCTTGAAAGAATGAGCAAAATGGATATGACTCTGGAAATAGAATTGGGAATTACCGGAGGTGAAGAAGATGGTGTAGATAACTCAGATGTTGATGATTCAAAATTATATACCCAACCTGAAGAGGTGGCTTATGCATATGAAGAATTGTCTAAAATAAGCCACAGGTTCACGATAGCTGCGGCATTTGGAAACGTTCATGGCGTTTACAAACCAGGCAATGTAAAATTAACCCCTAAAATTCTCAGGAATTCCCAGGAGTATATAACTAAAAAATACGGTGTTGAACATAATCATATAGATTTTGTATTCCATGGTGGCTCTGGCTCAACCGTTGAGGAAATACGTGAAGCGATCGGATATGGTGTGATAAAGATGAATATTGACACGGATTTACAGTATGCTTTCATGGAAGGTATTCGGGATTACATCCAGGGTAAATCTGCTTATTTACAAGCGCAGATAGGGAATCCGGATGGTGCCGACCAACCTAACAAAAAATACTACGACCCAAGAGTTTGGCTTCGGGAAGGAGAAAAGACTTTTATTGAGAGATTGAAAAAAGCTTTTGAAGATCTAAACAATATTAATACCTTGTAAGTAACTTTCAGACTTAAATTATATTCCAATGACTGCTTGGTTCAAAAGAACAGAAAAGGGTATTCAAACTGCAACTGAGCAGAAAAAAGATACACCCAAAGGCTTATGGTATAAATCCCCAACGGGGAAGATTGTTGAATCTGACGAATTAGCTAAAAACTTTTATGTTAGTCCTGAAGATGATTATCATGTTAGAATTGGGAGCAAAGAATATTTCGAGATTCTATTTGATAACAACAAATTTCAGGAATTAGATGCCAAATTAACTTCCAAAGATCCACTGAAATTTGAGGACACAAAGAAATATTCAGATAGACTGAAGGCGGCCCAAAAAAAGACAGGTTTAAAAGATGCCGTAAGAACAGCTGTAGGCAAATCCTTGGGTAAGGATGTGGTTGTTTGTTGTATGGATTTTAGTTTTATTGGCGGATCTATGGGAAGTGTGGTAGGTGAAAAAATTGCACGTGGAATTGATCATTCCATTAAAAAGGGAATTCCTTTTGTAATGATATCTAAATCTGGCGGGGCCAGAATGATGGAGGCGGCTTTGTCATTAATGCAGCTTGCCAAAACATCTGCAAAATTAGCCCAGTTAGCTGAAGCCAAAATTCCATATATTTCTTTATGCACAGATCCTACTACCGGTGGTACGACTGCTTCCTATGCCATGCTAGGTGATATTAATATTTCTGAACCTGGTGCGCTGATTGGTTTTGCAGGACCCAGAGTTGTTAAAGAAGCTACAGGAAAAGATCTCCCTAAGGGTTTTCAAACAGCAGAATTTGTTTTGGAAAATGGCTTTTTAGACTTTATTTCTCATAGAAGGGATCTAAAAAAGAAAATTAACCTTTATATAGATCTTATTCAGAATAATGCTGTAAGAGAATAAAAAAAGCCCTGAATTTAGTAAGTCAGGGCTAATAATTAATCATTTGCAGGCTCTTTAGTTCTTAAACCTTCTTAAAAATATTTCCTCAGTTTCTCCATTAGGGTAAGTTAGAATCCCTTTGGAATCACAACTACCATCTCCAAAATCTAGGCTCACCGTTGTATCATTGCGTGAAATTTCAAGTATTCCGCTTACCAGGAATCTGCAAGATAGTTCTCTTCTCAGCGGGCTAATGGTTTCTTTAACGAATACATTATCAAATTTCCCTGTGTAAGTACCTTTACCTGAAATAAGAAAAACATTATCGCCCCAGAATCCACTTCCAAATCCTTCAATCCATTCTCTGGTCCTGTTTCCAGTGAAACTGGCAGTACCACCATCTGGCCATTCTCCCGTAAAATTGGCTACCGCATCTGACTGTGGATTTCCATTTTCATTGGAACGCATTCGCTGAACAGTAGCATTTCCCTCAACAGACACTTCATTAAATGTAAAGTTCTCAAGTGAAAAACTAAGCGTTTTCATAGCCATCTCCATGTCCTTCAGATAACTCAGTTTAATGATACCACTTAAAAAATTCCCGTTGGGTAATTCACATCCCTCACCAAAATCAATAGTTTTTTCTTTACTGGTACTAGTCACCACAGTAGTAATTGTAACACATTCTGGCAAATAATCTGAAATGTAAGAACCCTTGGAGGTAGCCTGGATTTCATCGGTAGTATAAACATCCTCTCCAATGTTTATAATTTCCTCAGAAATTAATTCAGATTCGTCACTGGCCTGAAGTTGTGCCACCTCAAAAGTTTCTGTTTTGCCGGTTTCAATAATTTCCGGAGATTCTTCATTGTTACAGGAAACAATCAACACAATTGTCAAAATCAATAATCCTTCAAAATTCAATTTTTTAAAACAATTTTTCATATTATCATTTTTTTAATATTACTCTCCTATGACCCCAGGTATTCATAATGGTTTAATTGAAGGTCAAAAAAGATAAATGACATCTGCTTTGTATAAATTTATTACTATCTTTGCGCTCGATTGAAAATCAATCAGATACATAAAAATCATTTAAAATAATATTGGAATGTATTTAACAAAAGAAGTTAAGGCAGAAATCTTTAAAAAACACGGTGGTTCGGAAGGTAACACAGGTTCCACTGAAGGTCAGGTTGCGTTGTTCACGCATCGGATTAATCATTTAACAGGACATTTAAAAAACAACCAAAAGGATTATAATACGGAGAGATCTCTGGTAAGACTTGTTGGTAAAAGAAGAAGTTTGCTGGATTATTTGAAGAAAAAGGACATAGAAAAATATCGTGCCCTTATTAAAGAATTGAATATTAGAAAATAATATAAGGGGGAGGCATTGCTTCCCCTTTTTTTTAACAAAAGCCTCGAAATTTGAGGCAAACACAAAAAGCTTACACATAGTTTTTCATTGGTCGACAACACAACAACACAACTCAGACCGTCTATGTACGACGGTTGACCATTGTTTAACAGCCTGACAAAGATTCAGGTTCTAATTAAAATTTATGATTCCAAAAACATTTAAAGAGGTCATTGACCTTGGTGATGGTAGAGAGATTTCTATCGAAACCGGAAAACTTGCAAAACAGGCCCATGGTGCTGTTGTTGTACAATCGGGAAACTGCATGTTATTATGCACCGTAGTTTCCAATTATAGACAAAGTGATGTAGATTTTCTTCCTTTAACAGTAGATTACAGGGAAAAATTTGCGGCTTCAGGACGTTATCCGGGAGGCTTTTTTAAAAGAGAGGCCAGACCAAGTGACGGGGAAGTATTGACAATGCGACTGGTAGATCGCGTTTTGAGACCATTGTTCCCAAAAGATTACCATTCCGAAACCCAGGTGATGATACAGCTAATGTCTCATGATGACAATGTCATGCCTGATGCGATGGCAGGTCTGGCAGCATCTGCTGCAATTCAACTTTCAGACTTTCCATTTGAATGTGCAATTTCAGAAGTTCGTGTCGGAAGAGTGAATGGCGAATTTGTCATTAACCCTACTAGAGCACAATTACTCGAATCTGATATTGACATGGTCATTGGGGCATCCGAGGATTCCGTTATGATGGTTGAAGGTGAAATGGGTGAAATTTCTGAAGAAGAAATGGTTGAAGCAATCAAATTTGGTCATGAAGCTGCAAAAGTTCAGTGCGCTGCACAGATTAGATTAGCCAAGGCCTTTGGACAAAAAGAAGTGCGCGAATACGAAACCGAAGATGAGGACGAAGCGTTAATGAAAAAGATTCATGACCTTGCATATGATAAAGTATATAAAGTAGCCAAGGCTGGTTCTTCCAAACATGAACGAAGTGCATCATTTGCAGAAATAAAAGACGAAATTAAAGCACTCCATTCCGAAGAAGAACTAGAAGAAATTGGGGATTTAATCAGCAAGTATTACTACAAAGCCGAAAAAGCTGCTGTAAGAGACCTTACCTTAAATGAAGGATTAAGACTCGACGGAAGAAAGACAGATGAAATACGGCCTATCTGGTGCGAAGTGGATTATTTGCCCTCAACACATGGTTCGGCAATTTTTACAAGAGGAGAAACACAGGCACTGGCGACAGTTACTCTGGGAACATCAAGAGAAGCCAATCAAATAGATATGCCGTCATTTGAAGGCGAAGAGACATTTTATCTTCATTACAACTTCCCGCCCTTTTCTACAGGTGAAGCAAGACCCATTAGGGGAACTTCACGTAGAGAGATTGGCCATGGAAATTTAGCACAAAGAGCGTTAAAAGGAATGATACCTGAAGATTGCCCTTATACAGTCCGGATTGTTTCGGAAGTATTGGAAAGTAATGGTTCTTCCTCAATGGCAACTGTTTGTTCCGGTACAATGGCGCTAATGGATGCCGGGGTGCAGCTTAAAAAACCGGTGTCAGGAATTGCAATGGGATTGATTACAGATACCGAAACAGGAAAATATGCTGTATTATCAGATATTCTGGGTGATGAAGACCATTTAGGAGACATGGACTTTAAAGTTACCGGTACAGCCGATGGGATTACCGCCTGCCAGATGGACATTAAAGTTAAAGGCTTATCCTACGAAATTCTCGTTAAGGCATTAATGCAGGCAAGAGAAGGAAGGCTTCATATTCTTGAGAAATTGACCGAAACAATCGCTCAACCTAATGAAGATGTAAAAGCTCATGCACCAAAAATGGTAACAACTACGATTCCGGGAGATTATATAGGTGCATTAATTGGACCAGGTGGAAAAGTGATCCAGGAACTTCAGAAAACAACAGGAACTACCATAGTAATAAATGAAGATCCTGTTACAGAAGAAGGGCTAGTGGAGATCTTAGGAACAGATCAGGCAGGTATTGATGCCGTACTGGCTAAAATAGACTCAATTACTTTTAAACCGGAAGTAGGCAGTGTTTACGAGGTTAAAGTGATAAAGATTTTAGATTTTGGGGCTGTAGTCGAATACGTTGAAGCTCCGGGAAATGAAGTTTTACTTCATGTTTCTGAACTCGCATGGGAGCGTACTGAAAATGTTACCGATGTTGTAAACATGGGTGATGTTTTTGATGTTAAATATTTTGGTACAGACCCAAGAACGAGAAAGGAAAAAGTATCCCGTAAAGCTTTATTCCCAAAACCGGAAGGTTATAAGGAAAGACCCCCAAGAGAAAATCGGGATCGCGATAGAGGAAGAAACGATAGAAATCGGGATCGTAAACCCAGAAGAGACTAATTTTTATCCCTTAGATATATTAAAACCCCTTTAAAACAGGGGTTTTTTAATATAATTTAACCAAAAAGTTAAATTTTTATAACCTTATTGTAACATTTGCCGGTTTTTTACGTATAAGTATATGCAGCCCATGCACTTTGAACTTAATATATAAAGGAAAACCTAGATGAGACAGCTAAAGATTACAAAACAGGTTACGAATAGGGAAACTGCATCCTTAGATAAATACTTACAGGAAATAGGTAAGGTAGATCTAATTACTGCAGAGGAGGAAGTAGAATTAGCACAGCGTATAAAAGCAGGTGATCAGCTGGCTTTGGAAAAACTTACAAAAGCCAATCTTCGTTTTGTGGTATCCGTTGCGAAGCAGTATCAGAACCAGGGACTTACACTTCCGGATTTAATTAATGAAGGAAATCTTGGCCTTATTAAGGCTGCTCAGCGTTTTGACGAAACAAGGGGTTTTAAATTTATCTCCTATGCGGTATGGTGGATTCGTCAGTCTATATTACAGGCTTTGGCAGAACAATCGCGTATTGTTAGATTACCGCTAAATAAAATTGGTTCAATAAATAAGATAAATAAGACGTTTGCATTTCTTGAGCAAGCTCATGAGCGAATCCCATCAGCAGAGGAAATCGCCAAGGAATTAGATATGACTGTTGAAGATGTAAAACAGTCCTTGAAAAATTCGGGTCGTCACGTATCGATGGACGCACCTTTAATTGATGGGGAGGATTCAAATCTTTACGATGTTCTTCGAAGTGGAGAATCGCCCAATCCAGATAAAGAATTATTACATGAATCTCTACGTACGGAAATTGAAAGGGCTTTAGAAACCCTTACACCCAGAGAGGCAGATGTTATCAGATTGTATTTTGGTTTGGCCGGACAACATTCAATGACCCTTGAGGAAATTGGTGAAACTTTTGACCTTACCAGGGAGAGAGTACGTCAGATTAAAGAAAAGGCAATAAGAAGATTAAAACATACTTCAAGAAGCAAAATTTTAAAAACTTATCTCGGATAATAACGAGACATGAATTACATGTTAAATATTCCATAAATTGGAATTTTGGTATAAAAATTGTAATTTGTGATAGTAACAACAGTTTATCATGACTGTTCGTTTTTTGATTGATGAATAAACTCCGGCTGATTACCGGAGTTTTTCATTTTATCCAATTTCTATCCATAATTCCCCTTTATTTAAAAATAATTTCTTTTGCCCGGCCAATGCCTGTTTCGGCTGTTCAAACTTATTTTTAGTCTAATATTTCTTTAGGCTTCTTTCACTTTTGATTCCATATTCAGCTATTTGTGCCGGCTCATTTATGTATATTTATGGAACCCTATCCGTAACTGAAGCACTCATTTAAAATAATTATTATGAAAGGTCTATCTATAATATCCATTAAATTTATTTGTATTGCCTTTTATGTTTTTATGATTTCTTGCCAACAGAGTAAATCGTCTGAAGAAACAAATGACACTTCTGAAATAAAATTTGATATCCCGGAAAATTTTGTACTCGAAGAATTATACCACATCAGCGCTAACAAACAAGGTTCTTGGGTAGCTCTGGCCGAGGGCGCTGACAAAATGGTCTATGCATGTGATCAACGCGGTAAGATCTATTATTTTAAAATGCCTGAAAAAGGCGAGGTGGTCCAAACAGCAAATGTAGACAGCCTGAATCTTGATATTGGCGAAGCACATGGTTTGTTGTGGGCCTTTAATAGTCTGTATGTGGCTGTCAATAAAAATTGGGATGATACTATTGCAGATGAAAACCAAAGAGGGAGCGGTGTTTATAGAATTACAGATTCAAACGGAGATGGCCACCTTAATGATGTAAGAATGCTCATGAAATTAGAAGGGGCCGGTGAGCACGGGCCACACAGTTTTGTGTTAAGCCCAGATGGAAAATCTATCTATTTTATAGCCGGGAACCATGTACTCATCCCTGAAAGCCTGAAAAAAAATAGTCGCCTACCTATAAACTGGGGCGAAGATAATCTGTTTACACCCTATCTGGACGCCCGAGGGCATGCCAATGAAATAAAAGCGCCAGGAGGATGGGTAGCTGAATTTGATTCCAGCGGGGAAAACTGGGAACTAATTTCTGCCGGCTATAGAAATCCTTTTGACCTGGCATTTAACCAGGACGGTGAATTATTTACTTATGATGCCGATATGGAATGGGACATCGGAATGCCGTGGTACAGGCCAACCAGAATATGTCATGTTACTCCCGGAAGTGAGTATGGATGGCGGACAGGATCTGGCAAATGGCCGGAATATTATCCGGATAATCTGCCGGCTGTTCATAACCTGGAACAAGGTTCCCCAACAGCCATATTGTCTGGAGCCAAGTTAAAATTCCCTTCAAAGTACTACAACGGTCTTTTTATTATGGATTGGAGTTTTGGAACCATCTATTACGTAAACCTAATACCTAAGGGAAGCAGTTACTCTGCAACTAGAGAAGAATTTCTATCTGGTACACCCTTGCCATTAACTGATATGATTGCAGGTTCTGATGGCAATCTCTATTTCGCAACCGGGGGGAGAGGCCTGGATTCTCACTTATATCGATTGAGTTATGACGGATAACTTACGGCATCAGAAATTAAACCGAATGACGGTGGCAAAGAATTAAGGCAGCTTAGGCACCAATTAGAAAATTATTCGGCTATTAATCCTGAAGAAGCCATATCCAAAGCATGGGACAATCTTGACCACGAAGACAGATTTATAAGATATGCATCTCGAATTGCCCTGGAAAATCTTCCTACGGATAGTTGGCAGGCAATGTTCTATTCTGAAGAATCACCAGTAAAAACGATTGAGGCCGGGATTGCCTT
>Ga0272441_10009838_pt1 | contig 14649 bp, 11 predicted proteins | sample SSMProp6N_FD_193582 | JGI IMG/M metagenome (GOLD analysis project Ga0272441, IMG submission 193582) | Marine sediment archaeal communities from Little Sippewissett salt marsh, Falmouth, MA, United States - SSM-Prop-6N | ecosystem: Environmental > Aquatic > Marine > Wetlands > Sediment ... | reverse complement strand
GGTTACGATGGAAGTACTCATCATCGCCGTTGCCGTCCACGAACACCCCGATTGACCCGTCCCGGGCGCACGCCTGGGTCTGCGTCCGCATCGAATCGTTGCCGACGTTGTAACGGTCATCCCCCTTAAGGTCCACGCAGCAGCCGATGGCGAAATGGGGAGCAGACCCGAGGGAGTACCACAGGTTGCTGTAGCTGTCATCGCCCTTCCGGTCTTCGAGGATACCCAGTGCCCACCAGTACCCGGTTCCCTGGCAGTACACCCCGCCGGTGTACGAATCGTCACCGTCACCGTCAACCAGCATCCCGATGCCACCCGCCAGGCTGTGGCCGTCTCCGAAGTCCGCCCGCCTCCCGAAGCCCGCACCCTGGGCCAGCGAGACCGACCGGTTTCCGAAGGGCTCCGAGGGACGACCGTCGAGACGGGCGAGGTACACGTCGTCACCCGCAAGGTCCAGCAGCATCCCTGTCCCCAAGGTACCGCCGAACCCCTGCGACTCCGTCGCGCACGTGTACCGATCATTGCCCTCCAGGTCGACGAGCAGGCCCACCCCGCAGTGCGCCGCCCCCTGACCCCAGGCCTCCGCTGTCACGTACTCGTCGTCCCCGCGGTAGTCGACCAGCAGGCCGGTGCCGTACAGCCCTGAACCGAGCCCTGACCGCACGCTCTCATACCGGTCATCGCCGGCCAGGTCGAAGAGCGCCCCCACGCCCAGCATGCCCGACGCATGGCCCTGGAGGGTATCCTGCCCTGCCTCGTACCGGTCATCGCCGGCGAGGTCAACTATGACCTGTCGGACAGCGCAGCCATCGAACCGGAATCCGCCGGACCGGTAGGTGTCGTCGCCCCCTGTGTCGATGAAGATGCCGTTCTCGGTCAGGACCGTGTCCGCATCCGGGCCCAGGATGGTAACCATGCCCGCGGGAGTGGTCAGCACCAGCCGGTCGAAACCGGCCGGCGCGGTCCGGCCTGCGTCGGCCGAGGAACGGTACTCGTTCAGGGCATGGCGCGCCAGGCGAGCGAAGGCGACCGACCCGTACGCCATGTATCCCATGTCGAACTCCCCCACCATCTCGAACGACCGGCGCGGAACAGGGTCCGCACTGCCGTCCCACGGTGCGGCAAGAAACTCGACCCGGTCGTCCGGCCGAATCCACGCCTCGCCGTCACTCATCACCCCCGTGGTGACGAAACGGCTGTCCCAGGATTCCCGCAGCAGAGGGTCAGCCCGCATTGCCGCGATGACCAGCCTTACCGCGAGGCGCTTCACCGGGTAGGACAAGCTGCTCCAGGTGGAGGTCCAGTCGAGTCCCGACCCGCCGGGCGACAGAAGAAGCCGCAGGGCACCATCGGCGTCCGCGGTGTCCGGTATCATCTCCAGTCCCCAGGAAGCCGAATCAGGTTCCTCGAAACCCCGCCCGGCCCTGGCACCAAGCAGGGCATACCCGGTCCGCACGGCCGCGTCGAAGGTATCGGCATTCGCCAGCAGTCTGTCGCTCACCCGCCCGCTGAACCGGGGAACAGCCGTGACGTCACGGAAGAGGTTCTCGATCGTCGCAAGTTGGTGCGGGAACCCGGAGAAGTGCGCCATCTGCTCGGCGCTGTATCCGACCTTCCGGCCCTCGAAGTCCACCCCTTCACGGACACGGTCCCAGACCGGCCCCGGCACTTCCAGTTCGCCGCGGCGCTGCGGCAACTCAGCCGCCGCCGCGGCCAGCGGCAGGAAACACAGCAGCAGTGCTATCCTCGCGCCGCCCACAGTTACTACCGTACCAGCTGCTCGGAACGGACGATTCGCGCTATGACCCAGGCTTGTTGATACCCCGGATCATAATCTTGAGCTGGGATATCTGGTCGCTCTTCTTCGGAGCCATGAAACGAAACCACTCCTCCTGCCGCGACTCCAGGTTGATCTGCCGCCAACCCCAAGGGTCATCCAGTTGCACCCCGCTAGTGCTGTAGAACAGCACCTTGATCTTCCCGCCGATCGGCATGTGCCAGCCGTTCTTCAGCAGGACGTTGACGAACAGCACATCGTCCTTCACCTCCTCCTTCACGTCCATCACGCGGATATCGTTGGAAAGGAAGATGTTGTCCACCTGCCAGCGCCTTGTACCGGAATCGCGGTTGATGGTGACCGAGTTGATGCGGGCGCTGCACCCGGTCAGCACCGCCAGTCCGAGCAAAGCCAGCAGGACCGACAGGCATACTGCCTTCTGTTTCATACGAACCTCCTCATGATTCACTGATAGGAATAGAACTCCTCCGCCAGGCCCGCGAGCACGAACCGCATGCCGGCCGCCTGGACCACCCTTCGATTCCCGCCATCCAACGGGTAGCGAGCCGTGCCCAGTCTCCCGCCTGAACGCCCGAAGAACTCGAGCCGGAGTTCGTCGGTACCGACCGGTATCTCGAATCGCTCAGCCGACATCGCCACCGGCGCGTATCCCCAGGCCCGCTTGTCCCGATTCTCGTCCTCCTTGCCGACAAGCACGTCAGCGAAGAACTCGGCCAGGTCATCTCCCGAGTCACCGAGGAAGTGCCTTCCCAATACCCCGGCCAGGATTCTGATTCCTGCCCGGGCGGCAATCGCTCCTGCCTCCTGTGCCTGCTTGCGGGCAAGTTCCTGCTCGGTCAACTGGACCTCGAAGCAGTCGACCTGGCCAGGCAGCGCCTCGACGACCTCGCCGTCCGCGTAGACCGTGACCTTGCCCATCGACTTGGGAAACTGGTGGTCGACGTGGATGACCAGTTCGGTGTTACCCGGGGCAACGCCCGGCTCACCTTTCCTCAACGCCTCCACGCGGGCGACAAGCGCGTCGGCGTCGATGAGCGCATGGCGACCGGCATGGCCCATCTCCCGCAGGTCGCGGTACTCAATGAGGGCGTCGTCGTACATCTCGAGCTTCTCGTAGACCATCCCCATGTAGAAGTTCACCAGCGGAAGCTGCGATGCGTCCTGATCCCGCTGCCTGAGCTTCTTGAATTCGACCAGCGCGCCTTCCAGGTCGTCCTCGAACAGGTAGTTGAGCCCCAGGTAGAAATGCACCAGTTCACGCTCACGCTTGGTCAGCCGGTATACCGTCCGCGCGTCGACGACAAGCCACTGGTAGAACTTCGCCGCCTCGGGGATGTTGCCTTCGTCCACCCGGTACGCCGCGGTGAAGGCCCGGCGGGAACTCTCCAGTTCGCGACCGTACAGGCTGGTCACCGCGTAGGTGAGCAGCGAGAGCACGTAGGAGTGATCCTGGGCTTCAAACTTCTTCTCCACCACCTCCCGGTAACGCTCGGCTGCCGCCGCGTAGACCAGGTCACTGAAGAACGACCTGCCGCGCTGGCGGACCACCGGCTCGCTCACCATGCACGACGATGCGAGCAGGATGGAAAGGATGCCGAATACGGCCGCGCGGCTTGTCATCCCTGACGGACGCAGTCTCAGGTGCTAGTCGTACCAGCCCCTGCTGGCCGACTTCTTGATTTCCTTCTCCTCGGCCCAGACAATCTCCGATGTCTTCACATCGACCAGTCTCATGGTCAAGTTGTAGTACTTCAGTTCCTTCGACGCGCCGACCTTCTCGATGCTGAACAGGTCGCCGGTAAGGAAATAGTCGGCCCCGACGAGACCGCCCAGCTTGACCGCACCCGCGACATCTATCCGCTGGCTTCCGACGAGTGCCGCCTCCTGCGCCTGCTGCATGAGGAGTTCCCGGTCCACCACGCGGAACTTCCCCAGCTTCACCAGTTGAACCATTATCTTGTCGGATATCCCCTCGGTATCGATGTGCTGCGACGTCCGGTTGCCGATGTAGAGGAAAGCAAGGGTCGGCTTCTCCCCCGCTTCGGGCAGGTCGGCCTCGGACAGCGACATGACCATCTTCTCGGTCAGCATCTTCAGATCGGTATCGGTGTAGTCCGCATCCCACTCGGTCACCTCGTCGGGACGGACGTAGTGTGATGTCGCGCAGGCCGACATCAGGAGAACGAGTCCGCACACAACCACCACGGCCAACTCAGTCTTCATGTCCTCTCCCTTCTGTATTCCTGTCGAAATCTCTCACGCAAGCCGCTCCTGTGCGACTACTCCAACTCCTCGACCATCATCGAGGTGAAGGCCCGGGCGATCTTCGTTGTCGTCGTCGCCTCGTCGGGTTCGTAAAGCACCCAGATGAGCGTCTTGTCCATCGGCACGTCGACCACCGACAGCGATGCGATGCTCACCTTGACCGTTCGATACTGCCACTCTCCCGGTGGTTCGGTCACCACCGTGCCGGTGACGAGCGTGGTCGCCCCGACCGAAACAGCAACCTGGGACGGGTCGGCCCCGTGTTCCCGCCTCGGCTTGCCGAAGTTGGTTTCTTCGGGGTAGGCGACCTTGATGCCCTGCGCCATCAGGTTGATGGCGATGACGTCTTCCATGATCCGGTTGATGAACAGGTCGTCGCCGGTCATCACGACCGCCACCTCGCCGATCATGTCCAGCTTACCCGCCGCGTCTTCGTGTACGAACTTGGTCGCCGGGATCTCGTCCTTGGCCAGCACCGGAGTGCCTAGCGCGGCGACGCAGAGTGCGACGGCAGTGATTCTGAGCATGACGATACCTCCTATGATAGGTGACGATAGTGTCCGGCCGGTAGTTGTCAATCCGGTGCCGCACCCGTTGACACCGCGCCTCCCAACGCTATGCTGGCCGACCCGGCAATGAACTCAGGAGGATTCGATGGGCAAGTATGACGAACTGCGCGAGCGGTACTCCAAGGGTCGCGAGAAATTCGACACCAACCGTGAAACGTGTCTGTCCATAGTCGATGGGTTGGTCAAGGCTCTCGCCGCGCATCTCGAGTGTGACGGGGACCGGATTACGCTACACCCGGCCGAGACAGAGGTAACCTTTGAAAACGCCTGCCCGGTCGCCGAGGCGGTGCGCCTTGGACGCGACAACGCCTGGCACTTCCAGCTCGGGGTCACGTTCAACGCGGCGGACGATTCGACGAAGAAGGAGATGTGTGTCTTCGGCCTGTCGGTCGGAGCGCTCCGCCTCGGGTACGAGATCTTCATCAAGGGCAAGAACCAGAAGATCCCGATGCCTAAAGTCGAGCAACCGGCGAAGGCACACGCGGCCTTCTGCACTTTCATATACGACTTCATGAAGCTGAAGTACCAGGATGAGTTCCTCCTCTTTGACGCGGACGCGACCGTGCGCCTGCTGCCCTGACGCGCCCGGCAGGAAACAGCCCTGCGGCGCCCCGCCAAGGGACCGCCCCCTGTTCTGTTGTCCAACGCCGGCCTAGCGGACGTGTTGGACGCGTTCGCATCCCGGCCTATCCTGCCCTGACGTGGACATCGACATCAGGCCTTATGTGCAGGGAACGGACGACGAGGCCTGGGTCAACATCGCCAACGAAGCCTGGGCGTTCGACCCGGAGGACGTTCCCACAACCGTCGAGCGGTTCCGGGTGCACCAGAAGGCCCCGGACTTCAGCGCCGCGGGTCGCTTCGTTGCCGAACTTGACGGCACACCGGTAGGAACCGCCAATGCCGACATCGACCCCAAGGGACGCGATGACTACGGCTGGCTGAACCTGCAGGTGCTGCCCTCTCACCAGCGCAAGGGGGTCGGAACCGCCTTGTACCAACGCGCACGTGCCAGTTTCCTCGAGCGGGGCGTGTCTCTCGTACGGACAGGCTCTTCGGAGATCAACAAGGCGGGGACCTCCTTCATAACGAAACACGGGTTCAAGCAGGTGCGGACCTTCAGTCAACTGAAACGCCCCCTGACTGATCTGCCTTCAGGCATCGGTGAGTTTCCGAACCCGGACGTCAGGGTACTCGGCAGGACGAAGGAGGACGCCCGACTCCTGACGCAGCTGTCCAACGACGCCTTCTCCGAGCACTACCTTCACCGGGACAGCGAACCCGACGAGGAGGAGTTCTGGCAGGAACACGCAAAGGACATCGGCTACCAGGACTGGACGATGGTCGTCCGCTGCGAGGGTGAGGACGCCGGCTTCGTGATTCACGGCTTCAACCCTGAGGAGAACAGGCACCTGAATCGCAGGGAAGGCTGGCTGTTCTCGCTGGGCGTGCTCAAACGCTTCCGCAACCGGGGTATCGCCAAGGCTCTCATGCTTGAGGCGATGAGGGACCTGGCCGACCGTGGAATGGAAACCGCGGCCCTGGGCGTGGACGACACCAACGTAACCCACGCCATCCACCTCTACGAAAGGGTCGGATTCAAGGTGAGCCGGAAGTCGTTCACCTTCGAACGCAGGCTGGTGTAGCGCCGCTCCAAACAGGCGACCCCGACTCGAGGACGCAAAATGGACTGCGGCACCGCCGCAGACCGGAACGGCCGGGGATGCAGCCCCGGCCGTCGGTTGTCTTCCTGTTGCTGACTAGCGGAACAAGAACGCTCCGAACCCCAGTTCGAGGTATATCTTGCTCACGTCGTTCGGCCCATCGTCCGGCTCCCACTCGAAGTGGTCCAACTGGTACCCGAGTTCGGCGAATGCGGTCCCGCGTGGCCCGATAAGCGGCGACACGCCCACGCCGACTCTTCCGCGATACCCGCTGCCATTGGTCGTGTATAGGTCGGACTTGATCTGGCCGGCTCGGTACAGCAGAGACAACCCGGCGTAGGGCAGCCACCAACCGTTCGGCCCGATGCACGGTGTCACGCAGCAGGCCTGGGGATAGCGCATCCGGGGCTGGATGAAATACCAGGCAAGGCGTGGCCCTATCGCCAAGCCGCACTCGCTGTAGTGCTCCTGGCTGCGCAGGTCGTAGTTCGCCTCGAGCCCGACCGCCAACCCGGTGACGACGAAGTAGAGCACACGGGGTGCCAGCATCAACTTGACCCCGTCGCGCTGTGTGTCGGTCTCCTCGCCGCTCTCCAGGTACAGGTCCAACCCGGCCTGCCCGGTCACCAAGAAGCTGCCCTGGTGCCCGGCTTTCGTGCCTACCTGACCCGGGGCCATTCCCGCCAATACGAACACCGTCAGGACTGCCAGCATTGTCTTGGACATCTTTCCTCCTTTGGCACGGTCTCGGCCGATAGTAGTCCGGCGGGCTCCGGCGTCAAGTCAGCTCGGCAGACGTCAGTAGACAACCACGACGCCCGTCCGCTTCACCTTGACTCGGACCCGCCGCACGCCGCCGCCGACCTTGCGGTATACGCGTATCCGATAGTGGTAGTCGGTATCCGGTTCGTACCCGACAACTGAACGCGGGGACGGGCGCAGCGTTCGCCTCGGACCTGCCCAGACGAAAACCACCGCCTCAATCGACGCCCGGTCGTCCTCCCGGAAGGTTCGGCGGTCGTCGGCCGACATTCCGCGCGAAACCCGGCCGGCGATCTCGACGTGGGAGTGGAAGCTGCCGAGATACCGCAAGCGAAGCCGCGTGGCAAGCTCGCGCGAACGGCGACGTGCCCCGTACACCGGGTACTCGACGCCCCAGCGTGTTCGCCTTCCGCCGCGGTAGGCACGGGCGTGTCGCACCATCAACCTGCCATCTGAGCCCAGCCTGCCGAACAGAAACCCGTAGGCCTCCTGTTTCTGCATCGTCTCATAGCCCCTGCGGGCAAGCCGGCACAGCTCACGCACGGCATCCTCGTGGAGCAGTACCGGTGGCGTGAAGAGGAATGGCTGCTCGACCACGGCGCAGGATATGCCCAATGGTGTGAGTGTCAACGGAATCCTGTACCCCTCCGGGTGTGTCTAAGCGCCGTAGTGACTAGCGGCCGGACCGAGCAACCCGTAGCCTGAGCGGAGGAAATGATGCGTTGTCCCGAGTGCAACTCATACGTCGAGGACGGGTCCGAGTTCTGTCCCGAATGTGGCGCGGACATGCCGCAGCGGAAGAAATCGCTGCGGGACCACAGCAACCCGGATCACACCTGCCCGCAGTGCGGCGCCGAACTCGACTCAGGAACCGAGTCCTGCCCGGATTGCGGAAGTGCAATCCGGGGAACCGCACCCGGCCCGGAAGAGTGGTAGCAGGCCCTTCCTAGCCACGGGCCCTCGTCCGCAGGGCTTGGAGGAACACGCCCTTGCCGTAGTTGAGCCGGCGCAGGGCGAAGTTGCCCAATACCCGTATCGTCCGGACCACCCGTCGGCTCCGTCGCTCCTGTACCCTGACCAGCAAAGGCAGAAATGCGAAACGGAGTATCCCGGTAACGAGGAAGAGAACATGGTAGTTGACGAATTCCCGGCCGAACAGACTCAGGTGCATCCCTGCTAGCAATTGCGCCGCCGCGCCACCCACCAGGGATGCGATGAAGGTGGCCAACCCGACGACGACTGCGAATATCGCGAAGTAGCTCTCCTTGCGCACCGGGTTGTCGCCGATACCCAGCACCATGTTGAGCAGGCCGAGGTTCGCCCCGGTCCAGGCAACACCGTTCATCACGCCGTCTATCCATATCGGCAGCCTGAACGACTTCGAGGCGAACAGCCACAGCAAGGGCATCAACCCGACGAGGGCAAAACAGACTACGGTAACCGGCTTCGGCCCGAACCGGTCGATGAGCCATCCCCAGAGCAACTGGAACAGGATGCCGGACGCGCCGCCGATGACGGCATACAACCCGATGAGCGAGAACGGGAATTCCAGGTTCTGGATGAGATGGGCCATGTAGAACGGCGCGGCAATCGTCCCGGCCAGGAACCAGACCCCCATGAAGACCGTCAGCCGCCTGAACTGCGGTTCTCGCAGCGGCCCGAAAAGCCTTTCCCTCAACCCGGCCCGCGGCCTGGACACGAGTGGGGGTTCGGGCTGACGCGAGAGTAATACGGTCGACACCAACCCGAAGACAACCGCGACGCCGTATGCCAGGCCGTAGCCCGTCTCCGGGTTGGACTGGGTGTACCAGTCCATCACCCTTCCCCCGCCATAGGTAAGCAGCATCGCGAAGCCGCCGAGCACCGCGTTGCGCATCCCGAAGAAGCGGCCGCGCCGCTTCTCGGGAACCAGGTCGCTCATCCACGAGTTCCAGGATGTGTTGGCAACCGCCAGCAGGATGTTGTACGCGGCAACCACCGCGAAGAACAGCGGCATGCTCACCCTGAGTTTCAGCAGCAGGAACGGAACCAGCACGACGAACAGCGTCCTACCCAGGCCCGAGGTCCACAGCGTCAACCCCCGCCGGGCGCCGATGCGTCTAACCAGTATCGAAGAGAAGAAACCGAACACCGATGCCGCTGCCGGGATGGCGGCCAGCAGGCCTATCTGGAGCGAGTTGGCCCCGAGTAACAGAGCCAGACCGGTCAGGAACATGCCGCCGGTCAGGGAAAGATGGCCGGTCGCGAAGAAACCTTCGGCGACCGAGAAACGCAGTCCGCGGTTGACCTCGTCAGGCGAAAGGCCCTTGGAAGGAGGGGCGGGGTCCCGCACCGGGATTTCCATGGCGCGGCAGGATATTCCGGTTGGCGCTCCTGTCAACGCCGTCTGCACCGCAGTAGTATGCCCCTGTCCGGGTCTAGGGAGAAGTGGTCGAAAGCAGACCTGGCGAGTCTAACTCCTCCCGGAAAGGAGCGTACCGGTGAGCACAGCAAGCCTGTTGCACCTTGAGCGCACCCGAGTAGCATTGTCGTCTCCCATGAAAACCAGCATCGTCATCAGCGCGGCAGTCCTTTGCGGCCTTGCGGCAACCGTTTTCGCCCAGCCCGGGAGAGGTCCGGGACCGGGCAGGCCCGCCGGCACTATAGCCGGCCACGTCTACGACGCGGAGCTCAACGTTCCGGTCGAGTACGCCAATGTCGTCCTCTACCGCCAGTCGGACAGCACCCAGGTGAACGGCACGATAACCGGGGATGACGGCACCTGGCGCATCACCCCCGTCCCTCCGGGCAGGTACTACGTCGAGGTGTCGTTCATCGGGTACCGTCCGAGCACTGTGTCCGGGGTAGGGGTCACTCCCGGCGCGACTGTCAACGTCGGTAGCACACCGCTACACCAGGCAGCGGTCGCCGTCGAGGGAACGGAAACGGTCGCCGAGCGTCCGACCCTCACCTTCGAGATAGACAAGAAGGTCGTCGAGGTGGGCAAGATGGCCACCTCGCGTTCGGGCAACGCCGTGGATGTCCTCGAGGACGTTCCCTCGGTCCAGGTGGACGTCGAGGGCAACGTCAGCCTGCGCGGGTCCGAGAACTTCACGGTGCTGGTGGACAACCGGCCCTCGGTGCTCGATGCGAGCGACGCGCTCCAGCAGATACCGGCCGCATCAATAGACCGGATAGAGATAATCACCAACCCCTCCGCGAAGTACGACCCCGAGGGCGTCTCGGGCATCATCAACGTCCTGCTCAAGAAGGAGAAGTCTTCCGGGGTGAGCGGCACCGCCAGCGTCAATGCCGGGCTGCAGGGAAGCTACGGCGGCGAGTTCCTCTTCAGCTATCGCCGCGGCATCGCCAACCTCTACCTGGGCGGCAACTACAACCACCGGGCCTGGCCCGGCACCCGCTCGTCCGAGTCCTGGACCCGCAACGGCGACACCACGAACTACGTCTCGGCTTCCGGGGAAAGCGAGGGCGGCGGTACCTTCTCGGGCCTGCGCGGCGGTGCCGAACTGCGGCTCGGCACACGAGACCTGACGAGCATTTCGGGCAGCTGGGGCGGCCGGGACTTCGGCCGCGGCCAGCAGGCCGCGTACCTGGAGTGGACCGTACCGGGCACGGACACGCTCGCCTGGCTGAGCGACGACTGGGGCGGCAGGGGCGGTTCCTACTGGCGCGCAAGCCTCGACCACGTCCACACCTTCGGCCCGGACAAGCACACCCTGTCCGCGCGCGTCAACTACGGCGCGCGTGATTTCGTCTCCGAGAACATCACCGAGCTCTTCGACTCCGCGGGTGTTCAGACCGAGGGCAGGCGCTCGATCGAGCAGGGCCCGCGCCGGCGCCTCGACCTCAGCCTCGACTACGTCCTGCCCCTGCGCGAGAACGACCGGTTGGAAGCCGGTTACTCGGGCCGCATCGGCGGCCCGGTCGAGGAAAGACAGAGCTGGGTCTACAACCCGCAGGCGGACACCTACGAGTTCCAGGAGGAGTACAGCCACCGCACCGAAACCAGGCGCCGCATCCACGCGCTCTACGCCCTCTACGCCGGGGACCTGAAGCCGCTCGGTTTCCAGGCCGGTCTCAGGGGCGAGCACGTCGACCGCTCCATCGAACTGGTCGGCGACACGCTCGACCCGTTCACTTTGGTGCGCTGGGACCTGTTTCCCACGTTGCACCTGTCCTACGACCTGCCGGCACGGCAGCAGGTGATGGCGAGCTACACCCGGCGCATTCACCGGCCCCGTGCCTGGTACCTCGAACCCTACGAGACCTGGCGCGACGCCTACAACGTCAACCGGGGCAACCCGGACCTGAAGCCCGAGTACATCGACGCCTTCGAAGCCGGGTACCAGCTCCCCTTCGGCCAGAGCCGGCTGACCTTCGAGGGCTTCTGGCGTATCACCCACGACAACGTCGAGCGCATCCAGCAGCCGTACGAGGGCTACCCGAACGTCATCCTCCACACCGTCACGAACGCCGGTACCGCCCGGTCCATCGGTGCCGAGGTGATGCTCGACTTCCGGCCGGTCAAGTGGTGGAACGCCAGTCTCACCGGCGAGACCTACGACTACCGGGTCGAGGGCGAACTCAACGGCCGGGCGTTCTCGCGCTCGAGCCTGAACTGGGGCGGCCGGTTGAGCAACAGCTTCTACCTGCCGACCAACACGATGCTCCAGGTCAACACCCGGTACCGGAGCCCGTCGGTGTCGGCCCAGGGCGAACGGGAAGGACACGTCTCGGCCGACCTCGCGGTCCGACAGCAGTTCTTCAAGCGCCAGCTCACCGTCACCCTGCAGGCCCGGGACGTCCTCAACACCCGCCGGCACGAGTTCACCTCGGGCGGCGGCGAGGACGACGACTTCTACACCCACTACGAATTCGATCGCGCCTGGCCTTCCCTCCGGCTCAACGTCACCTGGAACTTCAACAACTACCGCCCCGACCGCCGGCAACGGGACGGGACGAACGGTGAGGATACCGACATGGAGGGCATGGACGAGTTCTAGCCTTCCCGAACGTGACCTTTGCGCCGGGCCGGTTGACCTCCGGCCCGGCGGCCTGATAATGGAAGGAAGACACTTGGAGGCACCATGCTGCTCTTGACCCTCTTACTGCTGCAGGCCCCGCCCCCGCAGCCGATTCCGTATTTCGACCCGGCCGGCAGGCTTCCCTCGACCTACGAGGACTATGCCGCGGCGCGGGTCGACGAGCCCTGCATCGCGACGACCGTGGCACGCACGGGCACGGGCGGAACCGACGACGAACTCGTCGTCGTCTTCGTCAATGCCGGTCTCCGGCCCGGCATCCAGTCCCGGCTCGACACGTGGCTTGCCGACATCGCGGCTGAAGGCTTCTCGGGCAAGGTAATCGAAGTCTCGGGTGGTCGTCCGTCCGACCTGCGCGGCATCCTGCAGGCCCACCGCGACTCCGGGTTGGTCGGCGCGCTGATGGTCGGCGACCTGCCCGTCGCCTGGTGGGAACAGGGCGCCCAGGGGGAGGACTACCCGCTCGAGCTGTTCTTCACCGACCTGGACGGTACCTTCGCGGACAACGACGGTGACGGCAAGTACGACAACCACTCCGGCTCGCGGGCCCCGGACATCTGGGTAGGCCGCGTCTACGCCTCGCGCCTCACCTACGGCTGCGAGGAGAAACTGGTCCGCGACTGGTTCGACCGGAACCACGCCTACCGGTCCGGCGGCCTCATCGTCCCCCACCGCGGCCTCGTCTACAACGAGGTCACCTGGTATCCGAACGACCACGGCATGGGCAACCTCTACTCCGACGTCACGATGTACAACAACGCGAACACCACCACCGCCCACCACTACAAGAACGAACTCCGCCTCGGCTACGAGTTCGTCCACGTCACCGCCCATTCCTCGCCCTGGGTCCACACGTTCTTCCTCGCGGGCGACGAACCCGGCGGCGGCTCGGTCTTCAACTTCGAGGTGCCCGCGCTCGAGCCCAACGCCTCCTTCTACTTTCTCAACGCCTGCATGTGCGCCCGGTTCACCGAGAAGGACAACCTGGGCAACTGGTACCTGTTCGCCCGGCCCTGGGCCCAGGCGGTCATCGCTTCGACCAGGCTGATGTACGGCCTCAGCAGTTTTTCCACCTTCTACAGCGCGGTGAGCAACGACGACTGCATCGGCGAGGCCTTCCTCCAGTGGCACCAGGGCAACTACTCGATGTACCATGGAACCTGCATGCTCGGCGACCCGACCCTGCGCATCGACGTAAGCGACCCGCAGCTCTGCCCGCCCGCCACTGTCCGCCGACCCGAGGAATCCCCGCGCGGCGGCCTCGACTGGACCGACTACCCGCTCGACTCGTCGGACTTCGTCAACGGCAACCCGGACATCGACTGCTCGGGCAGCGACGTTCGCATCGTCTTCGACTCGGGCCGCAAGGTCAGGGCCGATACCTACTGGTCCTGGTTCAACGGCTCGCAGTTCAGCCAGCCCGAGTCGGTCGCCTGGCACGAGTACTACGACCTGTTCCCGGCCTGCGCCACCGACGCCACCGGCCGCTTCTGGGTCGTTTGGCAGAGCTTCCGCGACTACAGCAGCTATGACCACTTCCAGCTCAGGTCCTCCTACTACCACGGCGGCAACTGGTCTTCGGTCGGCAGGGTCGGCCCGCAAGCCGGCTACCACGACATCCAGGCCGCGCTCGACGCGGGCAGCGACGACCGGGTATGGTGCGCCTTCAAGTCCTGGCGCAACGGCCAGGCCGACATCTGGGTTTCCTCGGCGCAGAGCGGCGGGTCCTGGTCGAGCCCGACCCGGCTGACCGACGACTCGCTCGGCCAGGTTTCCCCCTGCGTCGTCGTCGACTCCGATGACCACCCCTGGGTATTCTGGTCTTCACTCACCAACGGCAACTGGCGCATCCACGGCCGGCACCACAACGGCACCACCTGGTCGTCACCGGTGGCGCTCGACACCGTCGGCAACAACTCATGCCCGCGCGCCGCGGCCGGGAACGACGGAACCGTCTGGGTCACCTGGCACAAGTGGGACGGCAACCAGTTGGATGTCTACTACACCTGCTGGACCGGCTCCGAGTGGACCGCGCCCGGGCCGGTCACCGACGACCAGGGCGACGATATCCTCGCCGACATATGCCTCGGGCCGAACGGCGAACCCTGGGTGTGCTGGCAATCCGACCGGACCGGGCACTGGGACATCTACACCTCGAGCTACGCCGACGGCTGGACCACGCCGGACCCGGTCACCGCGGACGACGCCAGCGACTACGACCCGGTCATCGGCGCGTCGGGTACGGATATCTGGATCGCCTGGGCCACCGACCGGCGCGGCTACTGGAATATCCACGCCGCGCGAACCGACCTGACCGGGATTTCCGGACAGGAACCGATGACGCCCGCGACACGACTCGAGGTCAGTCCCAATCCCTTTGCCCGCCAGGCGACCTTCCGCGGCGACGGGGAATTCCGGGTCGAGGTGTTCGCCCCGGACGGCAGGCGTGTCTCCCTGCTGCACGGCAGGGACGGCCGGGCCACCTGGCGACCGCAGGGAATCGAATCGGGGCTGTACATCGCCCGTGTAACCGGCCGGGCGGGCACGGA
>Ga0272441_10009837_pt1 | contig 14650 bp, 12 predicted proteins | sample SSMProp6N_FD_193582 | JGI IMG/M metagenome (GOLD analysis project Ga0272441, IMG submission 193582) | Marine sediment archaeal communities from Little Sippewissett salt marsh, Falmouth, MA, United States - SSM-Prop-6N | ecosystem: Environmental > Aquatic > Marine > Wetlands > Sediment ... | reverse complement strand
GACTTTCAAAGACTTTCGCTCAGACGATCCTAATAAGCTTTCGATTGATAGCCGCTATACGATGTTGATGTCACAGGAATATGGTTCGAAGGCGATTATTGAAAAACGCGATCCCAATGGCGAAGAAATAACTGCAGCTATAAAATGTTATTATCCCCATCAGAAATTGTGTGAGATTGTGATCGGATACACAAAAAAGATATACAAACGTCGGGTAGCAGATATTCAGGCTCAAGATGAGCAGTCACAGAGCATAGAGGATTCGCTCTCCTCTCTCAAAGAGGTTCTGAATTCCAAACATGAAAACATTGGCAGGTCAATCATAGATGGTGTTGAAGTCGAAGGTTTCCAGACCACAAAGACTGACTACATTGTTAAGAACTACAGGTATAGGGGCCCAAGATTAATAAACGGTAAAGATAAACAGTACAATACCAAGTTGTGGGTAGATGTTAAGACGCTCTTGCCAGTTAGAATCGAATATCTTATAAGTTCTATTTATGATGGAAATAACAGAGTGTTCCTGCAACAAGTGGATTACAATTTCCAGTGGGATGTCCCCGTTGATGCGTCCACATTTGAGGCCCCACCCATGCCGGATGGCTACACCATTGAGGATATATTTCCGGAGTCTGCCAATGAAGAGAACGCCATCGAAGGTCTTCAGCAATGTGTAGAATTGTTCGGCGATTATCCAGAAAAAATCGATTTGACTTTTCTTTGGGCAGAATCTGAGAAGAGTGAAACCACCGCCGCCCTGCGATTAGAGGAAGAACTAAAAGAACTTATCGGACTTAAGAGAGACAACAAGAAGATGGACGCCTTGAAGCCTATTCGGTTTCTCAATAAGTTCTACATTGGGCTGGCTAAGAAGGACTCCGCATACTATGGAAAGACCGTCACCCCCAAACATACAGATAAGGTCCTAATGCGATGGCAGGTCTCGGATAACGAGTACCGTGTCATTTATGGCAATCTGCACACAGAAACCATTACGTCAGAGAAGTTGGCGCAACTTGAGAACGTAGTGACAAAGTAAAAGATAGAATCGTATAAGCATAAGGGCCGGATGCTTCTTGAAGCCGGCCTTTTTTCTTGCGCGGAGAAGGGGCACGTCCTTGATGGGGTCGAAGATGCTTGTCTTCTATATTTCTTCTCGAAGGGGTTTTCGAAATCGATCTTGGCGCTTATGGAGGAACAAAGTATATTTGCATCGATTTACAGCCGTATGTGATTACCGATTCAACGATTTGGGAAGACGTGGAATAGAGTCTCATCGTTCAGAGAAGGAGATTCAAAATGACTCGAATACTTCGCATGTTAAGTTGGGTATTGTTTGTATTTGTGATCGGTGGAGCCCTCCAGGATGGAGCTCAAACGGCAGAACGCCGCTACGCTCCGGACCGGAAAGCCGACATTCTTCATATTACCATCGACGTGACGCCCGATTTCAAGCAGCGGACCGTCGCCGGGACGACGACCCTCCGATTCGCGCCGATTGCCATGCCGTTGACAGAATTGCGGCTGGACGCCATTGATTTGGATGTCTCTTCGGTCACATCAGATGCGAAGATCGAAGGATACGACGTGACGGATCAGGCGATTACGATCACCTTCGATCCGGCGATTCGACCCGGCGTCAAAACCACACTCACGGTCGTGTACGAGGCGGAGCCGAAACGGGGGCTGTACTTTCGCACGCCGGAAATGGGCTACCCCGAAGGCGACACACATCTGTTCACGCAGGGCGAGTCGCATCTGGCCCCGCACTGGTATCCGAATTACGACTATCCGAACGAGCAATCGGCCTCGGAGGTCATTTGCCGTGTGCCGGAGGAGATGACGGTTGTCTCGAACGGACGGCTCGTCTCCGAAGAAATGGATACCGAAAGCGGACTGAAAGTCGTGACGTGGCGCCAGGACAAACCGCACGTTAATTACTTGGTCGCGCTCGTCGCGGGGCAGCTCAGGAAGATCGAATCAACGTACAGGGACATTCCAATCGCATTCTATACGCCGGCCTCGCAGATTGAGTACGCTGAGAACTCGTTCAAAGACACGGCAGACATGCTCAAATTCTATGAGAAGGAGATCGGCGTGCCCTATCCCTGGAACAAGTACGATCAGGCGGTCGTGAGCGATTTTGTTGCGGGCGGGATGGAGAATACGACCCTGACGATATTAACCGAAGGCACACTTCATACGAACGAAACGGAGACCATCCGTTCGAGCCAGAGTCTCGTGGCGCACGAGATGGTTCATCAGTGGTTCGGCGATTATGTGACGTGCAAGGACTGGAGTCACCTGTGGCTGAACGAGGGCTTTGCCGTTTATTATGAGAAGCTCTACGACGGTCACAAAAACGGGCGCGATGCCATGCTCTATAATCTTTATGGTATCTCGCATGGCGTACTGAGAAACCGGCCCGTCCATAAACCGATTGTCACCCGTTCGTATAGCAGTGCCGGCGAGCAGTTCGACTACCGCGCCTATCAGAAGGGCGGCTGGGTGCTGCACATGCTTCGCACGGAACTGGGCGAGGCGATGTTCCGAAAGTGCGTCAAAACCTATCTCGAACGCCATGCCTTGAGCAGCGTGGTCACCGAGGACTTGCGGTCGGTGATCGAGGAGCTGACGGGCCGGTCGTACGACCGGTTCTTCGACCAGTGGATATATCATGGCCGGCATCCTGACGTGAAAGTCAACTATGAGTGGTCGCAGAAGGACAAGCTGGCGAAAGTCTCCATTGAGCAAACGCACGAAGTCAACGACAAGATCATGCTGTTTCACTTTCAAACGAATTTGCGTTTCGTCATTGACGGAGAGGTCTTCGACCGGGACATCGTGATCGACAGCAAGCGGCACGATTTTTATTTTCGACTGCCCGGCAAGCCGGAGATCGTCCGATTCGATCCGGAGTATGGCTTGCTGGCCAATGTCACTTTCGACAAGCCGGTACCATTGCTGTACGCGCAGTTGACATACGAAGATGACGTGATCGGGCGATTGCGAGCCGTCGAGGCGCTGGCGAAGAGAAAAGATAAGAAAACGGTCGCCAAGTTGAAAGAGGCTCTCAACAACGATCCGTTCTATGGCGTCCGGCGAAGGGCCTCGGCGGCATTGGAGGAGATTCATACCGAGGAAGCCTTCCAGGCGCTTGCAGACTCGCTCGATCAGGAGGATGCACGGGTTCGACAGGACGTTGTAAGACATATCGGCGACTTTTATAGACCTGAAAGCCTGGCACTGATACGAAAGATTCTCAGGACCGAAAAGAATCCGGCCATCCTGGGAGGGGCGATTCGGAATCTGGGTCTCTACCATCATAAAAAGACGCGGCGTTTGCTTGTCAAATACCTTAAAACCAGATCGTTTCGTAACGAGCTGGCCGGTGCGGCTGTCGAAGCGATTCGCATGTTGGATGAGCCTTTTTTCATCGGCCCTCTTCAACAAATCCTGACGGAGCGCGAGCAGGAATTCCGATCCTGGGATTTTGGCCGGGCGCTGGAGACGCTGGCGCGGATCAGCCGAAACGAAGAGGACAAAACGAAAGTGCGTACGTTCCTGGTGGGCTACGTGAACCATCCGAAGGAGAGGATTCAGGTCGGCGCGATTAGTGCGCTGGGCGCCCTCGGTGATTCTAAGGCGATCCCGGTTCTGGAGACGTTCTCAAGCGATGAGCCGGATAACAGAATCGAGCGCGCCGTCGAAAGGGCCCTGAAGGATCTGAGAGACCGCAAAGAGCTGGTTCCCCAGGAGATCATCCAACTGCGCGAGGCCGTCGATAAACTTCAGAAAGAAACCGATAAGCTCAAGGACAATCTCGACGATATAAAAATGCGGCTGGATGCAAAAGAGAAAACCATTGAAAACGAGAACGCTGACGAAACATCCGATTCAAGCTAAATGGCGACCGAAGCGTCGGTGTAAAGCTTGTGTATGTTTAGCGGTGTAGCCATCCCCATCCCGATAAACAACAATCGGGATGAGGCTGCCACCCTGGAAAAATTGGTATAAGAGGGTGGCAGCCTCAAGCTTGGACCACCGCCCAGCGTGGTCCAAGATTGGGGATGGTCGTATTCCGGAATCCTGCATTTTCAAGCGGGAGAGGGAGAAGAGTCTTTAAAAAGTCAAATTCGCGCGCACATTTCGCGCGTAAAATGACACTATAGTAACGGAAGCTGATATCAGCGGTTTCTTGGAATGGTGGAATCTTGTGGATTTGAATTCAGACACACAATGGGTTGAAGCGGCTCAAAATGGCCATTTGGAAAGCTTTGGTGCGCTCTACGAGCGTTATCACAGCCCGATGGTCGCGCTGGCCTATTCGATGCTGGCCGACAGGGACCTCGCGGAAGATGCGGCGCAGGAAGTGTTCGCCGTCGCCTGCCGGGATATCGGGAATTTGAAAAGTAAAGAACGTTTCGCCGCCTGGTTGGCCGGGATTTGCCGGAATGTGTCCAGGCAGATGCTCAGGGCCCAAAAGATCAAGCCTGCGGCTCTCAGAGACGATTATGCCGCCCGAAGCGATAACGATGCGCAAGATCACCGGGAGGCGATTCGCCGGGCGGTTTGGCGCCTTCGGGAGGCTGAAAGAGAATTGGTCATCCTGCGTTACTTCGATGGATTTTCGCAGGCGCGCATCTCGGAAGTTCTGAATCTGACGCCTCAGGCGGTGAACGGCCGGCTGGTTCGGGCGAAACGAAAGATCGCAAAGTATTTGAAACGGAACGGCATGACGGGAGATGATTATGAAACGTCCTGAAAACGATCAATGGCTCGATAAAGCGTTGAGTGAGACTATCGGCTCGAAAGCGACGCGGACGGACTTCGAGCAGTGGAAGCGAAATCACCCTCAAGCCGTGGAAATGTTAACCTCGCGGGCAGGCCGGCAGATATCGTCAACGGTACGCTCGTTCAGTTTAAGGAACACGATTATGAAAAATCCAATCGCAAAATGTGCCGCTGCGGCGGTCATCATCATTGCAGTTATGTCGTCAATGCACTTCTGGGGCAAATCTACCCCGACAGCTTATGCCTTTGAGCAGACGATCGAAGCTATGCAGACCAAACGGTCCTTTCACATACAAACCTATTGGGGCTCGGTTCCGAAAGATGAGTTCTGGGCCGAGTTTGATGAGAATGGCCAAGTGATACGTTATCGACAAGAGGAAGAAGAATATGGAACAATAGTAACTTTATGGGAAGATAATATTCGAACCAGATATTTTCCCAAGCCCGTCGATGTTTGCTTGATAACTCACATTGGCAATACGGAACCTGAGTTGGAGGATTTCGATCCACAGAACACCGTGCAAAACGTTTACGAGCAGGTAGCTCAGGGCAAGGCCACAATTGAAATACAGGAACCTTCGTCTCATGAAGACCACATCACCATAACTGTAACTCAAATAAACAGTTCTTCCAGAAAGATTTTGCTTGTCGATCCTGATACAAAATTTGTTACTCGAACAGATAGTTACTGGTCCAATGAAGATGAAGAAGATGAAGAAAAGGAACGGGAAATCCATTTTGCCATTGAAGTCCTGGAATATAATCAGCCGATTGATGCGAACACGTTCAGCCTGAATCTCCCGGAAAGCACAATCACAATAGATCAGGTGACACAGGAAGTCGGTATGGCGCAGGGCGATATGAATGATGAGGCATTCACCCTTGAGCTCGTTCGATTCGCTCTGGAAACCTGGGCTGCGGGAGATTATGCCCAAGCCGGTAAACTCTTCGGTGGCTCGACCGAGGTTCTGATAGAGCGATATAGTCATCTACAGCCGCTCAATATTATTTCCATCGGGGAGCCTGTACGGGTTGAATACCGTAAACCTATATACACAGTTCCGTGTCAATACGAAGTCTCGCGTGATGGCCGGATAGAAACTGTAGAGCCGTGGCTGCAGGCTACAGCAGTAGATGGCCAACCGGGGCGATGGTATGTCAACATTATACTCAATCTCCCTAAAGGCTCATAAAATCACAACAGCTAATTCACAAGCCCTCGGAAGCAGTTCCGGGGGCTTTTTTATTTTGCAGATGCAACTTTTACGCGGTTTGTGCATTATAACAGATGAAGACTGACTTCGGAGCGAAAGAATGGCAGACGACGCGTTGGAATGTCCACTGGGATCTCAAATAGACTCGATTGACGAAGACCGGATGCTAATTGCCGCGGCCCGTCAGGACACGGAAGCCGCTGGAAGGCTCTTTGACAAATATTACAGTGAAGTGCTGGATTACATTTACCATTTTACTTTCAATAGCGCCGTGGCTGAGGATTTGACATCGAATGTCTTTCTGGCCGTCTTTCGGCACCTGGGTCGATTTCGGTGGCGGCAGATTCCCTTTCGGGCCTGGCTCTATCGTATCGCTACGAATGAAGTCCGAATGCACTGGCGGCGGCAAAAACGTGTCAAGATCGTCAGTCTTCAGACGGACGATAACGCAAATTTCGCCGGACCGTCGACCAGTGACAACATATCTTCGGCCGAAGAATATTTTCTGCTCCACAAAGCGCTGCTGGAATTGCGACTGAAATATCGAACGGTGATTATTCTTCGCTACTTCGAAGATAAGACGATTGCAGAGATCTGCGAGATCACTGGAAGAAAAGAAGGTACTGTTAAATGCCAGTTGCACCGCGGGCTGGCCCGGCTGCAGGATATCCTGGTCCGTTGGGGCATGTTACCTGAATAGTTGGGAACAGAATCATGAAAAAAAATATTGAGAACATAGACAGATACCTCAAAGGCGTTGAACTGCCGAAACATGCGTCGCATCCCCACCGGCAACAACTGCGCCGAGAGGTTCTCGCCAGAATCGAAAGGAGACAGACCATGTCTGGAAGAGTTAAGAGTTGGAAGGTTGCGGCGGTGATTGCCGTTGTGGTAGGCGTCGGAGCCATATCTGTCGTGGGCGTCACGATTGGAAGGTATATTTATTTGGGCAAAAACGATGCCGGCGCACACATTTTCCACACTGAAGATTGGGAGACCGTCGTTACACTTGACGATAACCAGGTAATAGATGTGGAGCAAACCCGCAAAGATCTGGAAGAGATCGAACTCCTAAGGCAACAGGATAAGAGAGAGTTGCTAAAGGTCAAGATAATGACAGCGGACGGCACCCTTGAGATGAGAGTGCATGTGTACAAGTATGAACTCTCAGACGGACGAACAATCGATATGCCGGAAGGCATCGAGGGGGAATACGCACTTGGCGAGGAGCGATTCCAGGAGTGGCGCCAACTTGAAAAAGCAGGATCTAAAGAAGATCTCGGCACTTATGAAGAGGTGGTGGAGGGCCGTGTCTTCAGCTTCAAACGAGAAAAGTACCTCCTCAGCGACGGAACCGAAGTTGTCTGGTCATGTGGCACGCCCAAAGACGACCAGTAGTCCCACAGTTATATCCCCTACAGTTGCAAAGGCCGATCCCATGGATTCGGCCTTTTTTCATGCGCCCGTTCGCGCCATGGCGGTCTCTGGGAGGATAGCATGAAATTTAGGAAGAAACCCGCATTTTTTTATATCCAAACAGATCGCTCAGTTGTGTTATATGTGGTGTTGAACCTAAGCTTGGGAAAGTCAATTACTGATGCTTGAAGATACGGTGCTGATATGGAAATTCAAGGGCGGCAGCCGCGAGGCGCTGTGTCGGATTTATCAGAAGTATAAAACAGACCTTCTGAAGCTCGCGACGATTCTGCTCAATAATACCGGCGACGCTGAAGATGTGGTGCACGATGTCTTTCTGTTATTTGTCCAATCGGCGGAGAAACTCAAGCTGCACGGCAACCTCAAGAGCTATCTGCTGACCTGCGTGGCGAATCGTGCCCGGAACAGGAACCGGATGCATCAACGCCGACAAACTGTCGGATTGGACGACGCCGAACAGGTTGTCTCAGATGCCAAGAGGCCCGATGAATGGATCATATGCAGCGAGGAATTGAGGCGATGGAGCGGTATCCTGGCGCGGCTTCCGTTCGAGCAGCGCGAAGTGGTCGTCTTGCACCTGCGTGCCGGGATGAAATTCAGGCAGATCGCGAAGTTGCAGGGCATCTCGGTTAATACGGTTAAAGGTCGATATCGATATGGACTGGACAAACTGCGGTTAATCTTGAATGGCGAGGTGAAAAAGTGAGATCGGCAGAAAACATAAAGAAACTTATCAGAAATTTGAATTTGGACTTTGATACAAACTCAGAAGCGGACCATAGAGTTCTACGGGATTTGCTCCAGGCGCAGGAGAAATCCCAAAACACTCAATTGTTATTCGCTTCACCGAAGATAAGGAGACGAAAAATGTTCAATAGAAAGAGAGCATGGAAAGTGGCCGCAGTGCTGGCCGTTGTGGTCGGCGCAGGAGCCATTGCGACAGCCGTCGGCGTTAGAGTGTACCGGTACCGCTACGAAGGTCAGGGCCGTGATGGCGCCTATCACTTCAGTAAGGAACCTGAAATCGTTTACAAGAGGACATATCAGGATGCGAATGGAGCCGAAAGAACCTACACCGTATCACGCAGTGGCGGGGTCTCGGTGGATGCGGCCGACGCAACGGATGCCGAGCAGGCGCGCAAGGATTTGGAAGAAATCGCCCGGCTGCGTCAGCAGAACGACAGAGAATTAGTGGGTGTGACCGAAACGGAGGTGAACGGCTATGTGCATAGGACCTTCCGCTACAGGTACGTTCTCTCAGATGGGCGTATAAAAACTATAGGTGAGGGCGAGCCCGGCAAAGACGAAACGAGAACTCCCCTTCAAATCGATGAGGAACGGGAACAAATCTCGCTTCTGCGTGAGAAAGCCGAAAGAGAACTCGCAAAAGTTGTCGACACGGAATTGGAAGGCGAACTTCACAGGCTCTGCATGTGGAAATATGTCCTGGCCGACGGACGCGAGAGAAGCGTCGGCGAGGCGGATACCGAACTGCCCCGGCCGGCGGACCCCCTGAGTCCGGAGATAATCCAGGAGATCTGGCGGTTGCGACGACTCGAGGAAGGAGAATTTCTGGGATATGAGGACAAGCAGGTACACGGCCAGACCTTCACCTTCGACACCTACTTCATCACCTTGTCGGACGGAACGGTGGTCACTCATGGCGTGGGCGAGCCGAAAGGACTAAAAACCAGCTTGACCAAGACAGATTGGGAAGAGGTTCACAGTCTTCTGCAAGCGGGGGCTGGAGAAGACCTTGGCGTTGTAGAGGAAGAAATCGAGGGCCGCGTGTTCGTATTCAAACGGCAGAGATTGATCCTGAGCGACGGAACCAAATTCATCTGGTCCCCCGGCGTACCCAAAGACAGCCAATAGTCACAAGATTGAATCCCCCTCCTAAAAAAAAAGCCGGGCTGGATGGGTCCGGCTTTTCTTTTGCGCTCTTGCAAAACGAACCGCATATCAGGGATCATTTCGAAAAGTGTCAAAAAAACCGGATTAGTTTATACTAAAAGCGTGTGGGCAATCGTGATATGAGTGATCGGCGGCGTTGCCGGGATCGAGCAAAGGAGCCTTCGATGATCGAAGATGAAGTGCTGAAGTGGAAGTTCAAGGCCGGCAGTCAAGAGGCCCTTCGGCGGATCTATGAGAAGTATTTGAACCGTCTGCTTTCGTTCGCGATGGCTTTGCTCGACGACGCCGGCGCCGCGGAAGACGTTGTGCACGATGTCTTTGTATCCTTTGCGGAATCCGCCGAAACCTTTAAGCTCCGCGGAAATCTCAGAAGCTATTTGACAACCTGTGTCTTGAATCGGGCCCGGGACACCATGCGAGCGAATCAGCGAAGGCCGGTCCGACTGGACGCATCCGAATCCATCGTCTCGGATAAAGAGAGGCCGGATCAGGCGATTTTGTACAGCGAGAGAGCACAACGATTGAATCGCGCTATCGCTCAGCTTCCGGACGAACAGCGGCTGGTCATTGTCCTTCGCTTGAAAGCCGACATGAAGTTCAGGGAAATCGCGAAACTGTTGAATGTGTCCATCAACACGATTCAGGGCCGATACCGGTATGGTTTGGATAAAGTACGGTCAGTCTTAAATGGCGAGGTGGAAAAATGAAACCTTCAGAAAATTTAGAAGATACGATCAAAAATGAGTTGAATTTTACTGCCGGCGCTGATCTTCACGACCGAATGTTGGATGATGTTCTGAACGCACAAGATAAATCTAGAAAAGCCCATTCGGCCGCCGCATGGCCGAATCTAAGGAGACAAATTATGAAGAGTCCAATCACAAAATTGGCCGCTGCAGTGGTGATCATCTTGGCCATCGTGCTGTCAATCAACGTCCTGGATAAGACAACGCCCGCAGCCTATGCCCTCGGACAAACCGTCGAAGCTAACCATACGGTCCATTCGCTTCGTATCACAGATTTTAGAACCGGTGAAGATGAGCCGAAGGAATTCTGGCTCCAATTCGACGAACAGGGCCAAATCGAGAGCGTCCGGGCCTCCATGCCTGAATGGAATTCACCTTCCGACGGAGCGAAAATAGTCATCTGGCAAGACGGTAAAGCACAAGTCTGGTTCAAGAGGAAGAATTCGCTACTGACGGTAAGAGAGCAGCGGCTTGCGGAGCAGATGCTGGGACTGGCACGTCAGGTTGACCCAAGGCCCACGATGGAGCGCCTCTATGAGCAGGAACAGCAGGGCAAGGTAAAGGTAGAGATCGACGAGCCTTCTGATAAGGCCGAACCGATTGCCGTAACAGCCACATACGAGCCTGAAGGCTCACGTCCGGGAAGACTTGTAGTGCTACTGGTTGACCAGGCCACTAAGCTCGTCACCGCTATGGAGGTTTTTCAATTGAAAGACGACGAGTATCAACAAGTGGGCCGCACAGAGTTCCACGACTACAATCAAGCTATCGACCCTCGAGTGTTCGCTTTGGAGGATGAGATTCCTGCTGATGCCATGCGAGTTGACCAGACAACTCAAGAGGTCGGGCTGGCCCAGGGTGACCTTTCCGACGAGGAGGTTGCCGTCGAGGTGGCACGGCAGTTCTTCACGGCGCTGATCGCCGAGGATTACGCCGCAGCGGGCCAATTGTTCGAAGGCATCCCGGCCGACAAAATGCGAGAGATGTTCGGCTCCATCAAAGTCCTTCGTATCATTTCCATCGGGCCGGCGGGTCCACACCCAAATCCTGAGACGAAAGGGCTGGTTGTCCCATGCACGGTTGAAGGAGGGCAGAGGGGGGATGGACAGATCGGCGAATGGAAGCTGGACCGGCTCGGCGTTCGCCAAGTCTATAACCAGCCGGGGCGGTGGACGATTTTTGGCGGAATCTAATAAAGCAGCCTGTTTTCAGATTAACGATCTATCACGAATAAGCCGGGCATGTTCAGCTCGGCTTTTTTATGCGCTGTTTGGGGGGAAAGATCGGATTTTGAGGGTCCAAGCTGGCAGAATGAAAAAAACAAGTTTCGATTATGTAAAAAGATGCCGCTCATTCGTTATTATGTATAGACGATCGTCAATTGCAAAGCAATAGGGCAGGCCTTACATGCTGGAAGACAAGCTGCTTGTATATAAATGTAGGCGCGGCAACAAAGAGGCGATGTGCCGGCTCTATGAAAAGTACAAAGATGATCTACTGACGCTGGCGAAAGGGCTTTTGGGCGAGCAGGCAGAGGCGGAGGACGTTGTGCACGATGTGTTTGTGTCCTTCGCGAGATCGGCCCGACGGTTTCAACTGACCGGGAGCTTACGAGGCTACCTGGCTACCTGTGTGAGCAATCGCGCGCGAGATAGAATTCGCGCCAAATCGCGGCGGGCTGAAGCTCAAGGCCCGGAGATACCAAGCGTCTCAGATTCAGATAATCCGGCCAAGCATGCGATAGAGTCAGAGGAATTGACGCGGCTCAGACAAGCCATGCGTCAGATTCCTTACGAGCAGCGGGAAGCGATTCTCCTGCACCTTCGAGGCGGCCTGAAATTCAGGGAGGTCGCGAAGCTGCAAGGCGTTTCCATCGGCACCCTTCACGGCCGATATCGTTACGGATTGAAGAAACTGCGGTCACTGTTGAATAGCGAGGCGTAAGAATGAGACCGGCAGAAAATATAAAGAGATTGGTTAAGAAGCTAAACGATACAACCAGTGCCGAGATGGATGAGCGCGTCCGTACGGACGTGTTGGGTGCACTGGCGGAATCCGAAGAATCATCGGCCGTTACCAGGCCGAAGAAATGGAGTACGATTATGAAAAGTCGAATCGCAAAACTCGCCGCTGCGGCGGTGATTGTCATCGCAGTGCTGATAAGCGTAAACCAGTTTGGAGGCTCAGCAACGGGGGTCGTCTGGGGTGAGGTGGTCCAAAACATTGAAGCCAGCTCCGGATTCATCGTCCAGTTGAAACAAGTCTACCACAGAGAAACGGGGACCATGGAAATGAATAGTGAGATTCATGGATCTGCGGAGTACGGTATTCGGATGGACAGCTACACCGATCCGGAAAACCGGATTCAGATGTATGTCAACCTCAAAGAAGGGACGCTCACTTCGATTGTGCATTCGTCAAAGACGTACAGCCGCCGGCCGCTTACCGGTGACCAGTTGGCGGAGTTGGAAAAAATGGATCCGAAAGAGGGTATCCGTGAGATGCTATCTGTAGGATACAGAAAACTGGGTCGCAAGACGATCAATGGCATTGAAGCGGAAGGCGTGGAAATAACGAATCCGGCTGGGGCGGATATTCACTCCGAGACGCCGGTCGAGATCGACAGCTACGTGGCCCAGTTATGGGTTGCAGTGGAAACGGGTTTACCGGTTTACTTAGAATCAAAAACAAGCATCAACAATGGAATGCAGAAAAGTCACACGATCCAGGACGAATTTCAGTGGAATGTCGAGTTGGATGCGAGCGAGTTCGAGCCGAATATCCCCGCCGATTATACGCTCATGGAAGACTAACCTGCCGTATGTCATGCTCAGGCCGATCCTCGATAGGATCGGCCGTCGTTTTTTCATCTCTGCAAGAATCCTTCGTCCAGGTGCATGGTGGAATCAAGAGGCGTGGAAAAAGGAAAGTCTACGCCTATCTATCTCGCCCTTAAGCAGATCAATGAGGCTGAGCAATAAGTATTTTGTTTGCGGTTTGGTGGTACTCTTGCGGATTGCGTGAATCAAACCTCTGAAGATCCACTGGTTTTCCTCAATTTTAAAATCATCTCCGAGGCTTCGGTAGTAATTCACAAACTCGGTAAATGCTTTATGACTGCTTACAATTTTACCCTCCAGCACGTATGAGGCAAAAACAAGGTATCGCATGACAGATTGAAAAACAACGTTTTGCGTTTCTTTCATGACCTGTGAAGCATACCTTCTTGCTTCTCGATACCGACCAACCGCCGTAAGGTCTTCCACCATTCCTGCCTTGGCAAACTCATTCCTGGGATTGATTTTCAGCATTTGCTGAGAAATCTCTATACCTTTTTTCGGTTCAAAGGTATAGTCTGAATAAACGGCTCCCAGTTTCATTAGAATATCTGCATTCGTGGGCTCTAAATTTAGAGCCTTTTTCAGACATTTCTTCGCTTCGGAGATCTGATCCATCGCCAGTAAGCTATCGCCTTTGGCAAGTTGTATATACAGATCCTCCGGATTGTTGCTGATGGCCCGGTCAGAATTTCGGACGGCTTTTCTGTACTGCTTAACGGCTTCTTTGTGGTTTCCAAGTAAATCAAGTGCATGACCTTTGTACGTCCATGCCCATATGTTGTAGCGATCCAGTTTGGCGGCCGTGTCGTAGCATGTGATTGCCTCGTGATACTTTTGCATGTCATAAAGCGCATTCCCTTTACGAGCCCATGCGTCGCTAAAATCGGGATCGATCTCTATGGCTTTGTCAAAGTATTTCATCGCCGTTTTAAGCTTTCCTAAAGAGCAGTATGCGCTTCCCTTGTCAATCCATGCATCAAGGAAATATCGGTCTATTCGAATCGCTTTGTCGTAGCACTTGATTGCCTCTGTATATTTCCCTAAAATGGAAAGTGACAGGCCTTTGTTACGCCATGCCCATGCCGCATGTTTGTCTACACTGATGGCTTTATCGTAATACTTGGTGGCTTCCTGGTATTTCTCCAGTTCATAAAGACGGTTGCCTATCTCGATCCATGTCCATGCATCGACATCATCCTGGTCCATCTCAAAAGCTTTCTCATAGGATCTGATGGCTTTTTTATACCTGCCTGAATCAAAGAGGGCGTTCCCTTTGTCAATCCACTCGTATGCATCGCGATCTATAGTCATTGTACCTTACCTTTATTACACACTTATTGTCACGATTATGACCTACGTTGAACTTCCTGATTGCCGGTGTTTCAGCTTGGGACTGTGGGAGGGCTTGGGCTTACTGGGTTGATTACTTTGACTGATGCGATAACTGCAGTTCTTTACGAAGATTTCGATGTCGTTGCTTTGGCTTGCCTCGCACAGATCGATAAGAAAATCCAAGTCGATTGGCGCCAGTTCCATAAAACCATCGAAGTCCGAAGACAAAGTGAGTCTGGTGAGTCTTTCGTACGGGAAGGCGTATCGCCATTTGTCACTAGTGCCGTTTCTGTTAAGAGAGTTTCGTGTTTATCAAATCGCTTATAAATCTTTTTGGGTAAAAGATTTGCGCTACCACAATATATGGTATACA
>Ga0272441_10009836_pt1 | contig 14652 bp, 14 predicted proteins | sample SSMProp6N_FD_193582 | JGI IMG/M metagenome (GOLD analysis project Ga0272441, IMG submission 193582) | Marine sediment archaeal communities from Little Sippewissett salt marsh, Falmouth, MA, United States - SSM-Prop-6N | ecosystem: Environmental > Aquatic > Marine > Wetlands > Sediment ... | reverse complement strand
TGCCTCCTCCTCTCTTCATTGGGATTCTGGAACACCAGTCAAGTCATTTCGGTTACCTTATTCGCTCAAAGCAGACACAGGTACAGGCTTTGTATAAACACAGGTACATAATGAGACACTACTAGGGCAGGTATCTGAATCCGGGATGCTCGCTGTCGCTGCACTGCTACTACCTGCACAGCTTACATAACGCTCCCCTTTCCAACTTCCACCAATGAAACTTATCACGCCGCTAGGCCGTTGTCAATAATGCCGACTACCCCAACAGCAATGATTGCCGATACAAGATTTTGTGAATGTGAATAGGCTTTACGAATTTACGAAACCAATCATCCAATCTAGGGCATCGAAACAAACCGCTGCGGGGCAACTTGACAATTAAAAAGGGCTGTGATTTAGTTAATTTAGGGAGTCGGGTAGAGGCCGAAGAAGTTATTCAGGAGGTGTGCTATGCGACTTCACGAAAGGTACGGAGTTTGGCAGGTTGACAGGTAAGCCTCGCCCCAGGGCGAGGCAAGCGCGGAGATTCAACTCGACTCGAGTTTGAGGAAGCGGGCTGTTTGGGATAGTCAAGCCTCTGCGGCGCAGATAACCGCAAGTGAGCCGGGTTGAATGTTTGGAGAAACAATGAGGGACACCGCCGTGGTGTTCCTCATTTTTATGCCGCTACCGCGCTCTCAGCGCTTGCCCCACCACCAAGCCCCATTGGCCTTTGGGAATAATGTATTCTATAATAAACCCGTGAAGTTCCAGCCGAAGATAAATAATCACGAACCCTAATACCTGACCCCGGGAGCAGCACCATGAGCACCAAGAATCTGATTTTCTACGACAAGCCGAAACTTAATAAACCCTACCTTATCGCCGGATTCGAAGGCTGGCCCGATGCCGGGCAGGTTTCGTCGAAGGCGGTCAGCTACCTACGGGACAAGCTGGCGGCCGAAAAGCTGGCCGATTTCGTGCCCGACGATTTCTATCTGTTCCAGTCCCCCGCCACGGAGACCCGACGCCCTATCGTTGATATTCAGGACGGACAGATCAGGGAACTGGGGCTGCCGGCGACCGAGGTCTGGTTCCACAAGAGCGAAACGGCCGCCCGTGACCTGATAATCCTGCTGGGGCAGGAACCCGAACTGCGCTGGAACGATTACGCCAACCTCATCTGGAAGGTGGCACACAACTTCGGTGTCAGCCGCATCTATGCCCTCGGCGGGACCTATGATGTCATCCCCCACACCATCGGGCCGATGGTCGCTGCGGTGCTTAGCCAGCCGGAGCTGGAAGCTGAGATGCAGCACTACGGAATACGCCTGATTAACTACCGGGGCCCGTCCAGCGTCCACACCATGCTGCTGGCCGGCGCCGGGCAGCAGGAGATCGAGGTCGTCAGCCTCTGGGGCTACGTCCCCCACTACATCCAGGCCCCCAACGCCAGCGTCTGCTACCACATGCTGGAAAAACTAACTCAGATGCTGGGTCTGGCGCTCGACCTGGCCGAACTTAAAGAAGAGAGCGAGCGGCTCGACCGGATCGTCAGCGAGGCGGTCGCCCAGAAAAGCGAGCTTACCGAATACGTCCGGCAGCTCGAAGCGGACTACGACGCGGGCAATACGGAGGCCCCGGGCACCCTCAGGAAAGAACAGGAAGATGTCCTTAAGGAAATCGAGGATTTTTTAAAAAAACGTGGTAATGAATCGTGAATGGGCACTGCGTGTGAACGGCTCCTCTCAGCCGGGTTAAACCATTTAAAAACCACGTGGCGGTACAGGTGGTACACTCATCTTGTAAATGCACCCTATGCGTAACGGCACGCCGGGCATAACTCGCATTTATACATGACGGACGCCGCGCCACAGTACGCGCCAAAATAAGGAACGGAGGTGATCTCATTTGAAACAACGAGCGGTAGTGTTAAGTCCCAAAGACAATGTGGCCACCGTCCTGGCCGACCTCAAGGCCGGGGAAAGCCTGGAAGTGGAGGCCGGCGGTAAGCCGACCAGCTTCAAGATGGCTCAGGATATCCCCTTCGGCCACAAGTTCAGCCTGGCCAGCATCGCAGCCGATGCGCCGATAATCAAGTACGGGGAGGTCATCGGGACGGCCACTACCCCGATTGCCCCCGGTGACTACGTTCACGTCCACAACATCGTCAGCGCCCGGGCACGGGGTGATCTAAAAGGAGGTAAGGCAGCATGAGCTTTCTCGGTTATCGCCGCAGCAACGGTAAGGTAGGCACCCGAAACTACATCGGCATTATCTCCAACGCCGTCTGTGCCAACGACGTGACCCACTGGATTTCGGAGAGAGTAACCGGCAGCGCGCCTTTCCTCCACGGGCAGGGTTGTACCCAGACCCAGCCCGATCTGGAGCAGTCCGCCCGCACCCTGGTTTCGCTGGGGCACAACCCCAACCTGGCCGGGGTATTGCTCGTCAGCCTCGGCTGTGAATCACTGCTGCCAGACAAGATTGCCGTCGGCATCGCTGAATCCGGCAAGCCGGTGGAGACCATCGTCATTCAGAAGCTGGGCGGGGCCACTGCTGCCGTCGAGAAGGGAGTCCGGCTGGCCCAGGCAATGGCAATGGAGGCCTCCGCCGCCAGGCGTGAGGAATGCCCCGATGCTGACCTCGTTCTCGGCGTCAAGTGTGGCGCTTCCGACGCCACCCAAGGGCTGATTGCCAACCCCACCAGCGGCGCCGCCTGCGACCTGATCAATGACAACGGCGGCACCTGTATCTTCGGGGAGACCACCGAGTTCATCGGCGCCGAGCATTTCCTGATTCGCCGCGCCGCTACACCTAAGGTGGGGAATCGCATTACCGAAATCATCGCCCGCATCGAAAAGCGGGTGACCGATATGGGCTACGATATGCGAGGCGGCCAGCCGACCACCGGCAACATCGCCGGCGGCCTGAGCACCATCGAGGAGAAGTCGCTGGGCGCCATCGTTAAATCGGGGACACGGACCATCAACGACGTCCTGGAGTACGGAGAACGGCCTGCGGGTAAGGGCCTCTATATCGTCGATACCCCGGGGCGCGAGCCGGAATTCCTGACGGCGCTGGCGGCCGCTGGCTGTCAGGTTATCGTTTTCAGCACCGGACTGGGGGCTCCGCAGGGCTTCCCCTTCGTGCCAGTCATCAAGACCACCGGTAACCCCAACACCTTCCAGACCCTGCCGGACCACATCGACATGTTCATCAACCTGGACAACTCATCCATCCCCGAGGCCGGACAGCAGCTCTACAAGCAGATTCTGGACGTGGCCTCGGGCCGGCAGACCAAGGCGGAGTCCATCGGCTACGGCATGTTCCCCAACATCTTCACCGTCGGCCCGGTCATCTAGCCCGGTACCATACCGATAACAACTTGAACACAAAAACCCCCTTGTGAAGGGGGTTTTTGTATTTGGGCCTATATTGGGGAGGTAGCTTCATAATCTCGAATTCGCCTACTCGGCGGCCGACGGCTCGTCCTTATTAGCCTCGGCCTTACCGGCCTCGTCCGGCTGTGGCGGGCGGTTCTCCTGGTCGCGCAGCCAGCGCTCGATCTCGTTCAGCGACGGCGGGGCGACGTAGAAGACCTGGATGTCCTCCGGGAACTGAATCTGGTGCCCCTCGCGCATGAAGAGCAGCCCGATTTCGTCCGCCTTCAGGGTATCGGCGAGACGGCGGGCAATCCCCTTACGGCGCTTCTGGGCGAGCTCGGTATACGACTGATAAGCAGTTTCAAAAACCTTCTGGCTCTGCAGGCCGATCGCCAGGCAGCGGCCCCAGTCCATGAACTCGGTCAGCAACTCGCTCTCCTCCAGGGCTTCGAGCTCGGCCCCCTTGTCGAGGCGGTTCTTGATAACCCCCGCGCTCTTCTCGTGCATCATCTGCACCGTCTTGAAGCCTTCCTCACCGCCGTGAGCGACCAGCTCGTGGTAAACCCGGCTCACCCGCCCCAAACTGAGTTCAAGAGAGCTGATTTTGTCCTCAACCTCATTCCAGTAGCGGTTATATTTCTCGCGGAACTCCTCCGGCGACTCGGCCGCGCCGTAAATCAGGGGCACGAAGTAGAGCTTCCGGCCCGCCCGGTAGTTCTCGGCCAGTGGTTTTTCAATCTTGCCCAGTTCCTCAGCCATGACAACCTCCTCACAGGACATCTTACAAGTCCAGTATCAGCCCTGACAACATTTCAGAACACGCTATCATTATCATAATATCCGGCAGTCGGTTTTGTCACGATTAGCCGTCGCCACCATCCACCGGGTGAGACTGGAACTCGGTTCGTCCGCTCTGCTATAATACAGGCAACGAGCGTTCCGACGCCGCCTGAGACTGACGCCCTCCGGGAAGTGGCCCGCCGGGCAGCATCAGCCCTTCTTACCCTGCGCCAGATGATTGGCAGCCGCCATAACGCCCTTCAGCGGAACCCGCTGATTACGCCCGCAAGCACAGTGAGATTAAGGCAGTGTAGTCATATCATGAGCGAACCGCAACTACCCGAAGCTATCGGGAAGCTCTACCGCCAGCGCTGGCGAATCTGGATAATCGCCTGTCTGGCCCACAGCATCGGGCTTTTCCACCGGGCGTCAATGGCACCCTTGGCCGACCGCCTGATGGCCGATTTCAGCATCAGCGCCACTGTCTTCGGCAGCCTGGGTGCGGTCTATTTTTACGTTTATTCCGCGATGCAGGTGCCGGCGGGAACCCTGGCCGATACCCTAGGGCCGCGTAAAACGATTACCCTGGGGCTAATCACCTCGGCCACCGGGGCGCTCATCATGAGCCAGGCCCCCACCTTTACCGCGGTCTACACCGGGCGCCTCCTCATCAGCTTCGGGGTATCCGTCGTCTGGATTAACGCCGTTAAGCTCATCTCAGAGTGGTTCCGTCACCGGGAACAGGCCACCATAACCGGCATCTCCATCTCGGTTATCAACCTGGGGCAGGTAGCTGCCGCCACCCCACTGGCTTTCTTCATCGGCCTGGTCGGCTGGCGGGTATCGATTCTGACCATTTCCCTGATAACCTACGGGCTGGCCGCCGCCGCCTGGCTTATCATCCGTAACAGCCCCGTCCAGGTGGGGCTGCCGCCGGTCTGGAAGCTCAACGGCCGCGACCATGCCCCTGACGGTATCAAAGCCGAGGCGAGCATCAGCCTGGGGCAGCGCCTGAAGCTAGTCTTCGGCAACAAACGCCTCATCCCCCTGTTTCTGGGTCACCTGGGCGTCGTCGGGGCTTACTCCACCTTCTTCAACAACTGGGCAGTCATCTACATCATGCAGACCTACGGCACCGCCCGCGACGCCGCCGCCAACTTCGTCCTTACCGCCGCCGTTGGGCTGATTGCCGGCTCGACAATAGCCGGGCTCTTCTCCGACCGGATATTCCGTAGCAAACGGCAGCCGGCAGTCGTTTTCATCGGTATCTTCCTCACCTTTTTCCTGGTGCTCACCTTCGGGAATGGGGGGCAGCCACCCTTAAACACCCTCTATCCGATTTGTTTCTTTATTGGCCTCGGGATCGGGGTATCGCCCATCATCTTTGCCGCCGTCAGCGACGTGGCTCCGCCTTCTCTCCGGGGCACCGCCACCGGGCTGGTCAACTCCGGGGGTTTCATCTCTGCCGCCGTCGCCCAGCCGCTGTTCGGCTATCTCATAGACCGGGGCTGGCAGGGCGAAATGGTGGACGGCGTCCGCTTCTACCCGCAAGCCGCTTTCCATCAGGGCCTCATTGTCTGCTGCATCCTAGCGGCAATCGGTTTTGTGGGCATACTGTTTTACCACGATAAGCATGGCCAAAAGAAATCGCCGGAATCGTTGTCCCCCAGGTAACCAGGCGATGTTCAGCCAGTCGTGTGTTCCGCGCCTCTAGCGGACAACCGGCGACGGCTCGGCTTGGAAGGGATGGGTACGCAGCACCAGGGAGAAGAGGAAGGGATACTTATTCTTCAGGTGCTCCAGATAGCTGACCCACTCGACCACCAGGCTCCCGTAGACCCGCTGAATATCAATTGCCAGGTGCTCGCGGTCGCTCTCGGGCAGGTTCTTGATGTCCGTCCTCGCCTCCAGCTCCTCCGCCAGGTGAAAGACGGCCCACATCAGGTCGGTAAAATACTCGTGCTCCAGCAGGTTAGGATTCTCCAGCAGCCGGAGGAGGAACCCCCGCTTCCCGATGAGGAAGGCACGCAGCTTTTCCAGGTCAACCCCCTTGCATTCAGCGTTAATGCGAACATTGGCGGCACAAAGTCGGGCCTGCTTGAAATCCCTGGCCGACCAGCTCTGTTTGACCGCCAGGCAGTCAAAGATTTCGTCACGGTTATCGAGGGCACAGATAAGGTTACCGATCAAGTGATCGCCGACCTCACTGAAGAAGACCCCGACCACCATATTCAGCTTCTGCAGCAGGGCTTGCTTCTCCCGCCAGGCCATAATGCGCTCGATGACGATGACGACGATGAACGCCTCCAGCGGCAGGAAGGCTAGGTCGCCGAGCAGATAAATAAAGATATGATGGGGATCGTGGAAAACACGGTAGTGGGCGTAGTAGAGGAGGCCCGAACAACCGATAAATATTGCCGCTAGGATAAAGATTTTACGGTTATTCCTGAAAAAGTCTAGAATCTCGCACCTCCGTCACTGGCTACAGAATCATGATAGCACACTCCGTAACAAACAGGAAAGAAACTGGCCCCAAACCGAGGCCAATATCTTGACAAATGACCAATGATGCGTTATAAAAGGTCAAATGGCACTTAAAAGCCGGCGGTCACACCACGGCAGAGGTGCACGATGAAAACCAGGGCTGAGCTGGAAGAAGAAATCGCGATCCTGGGCCACAACCTGGCTGAAATCAGAAGGCTGTTTGCGGAACGAATCGAAAGTGAACTGGAAAAAGAGAACCGCACCCTTCAGGAAACCAACCGGCAGTTGCTGGCGGAGATCGCCGAGCGCGACGGCGCCGATAACAAGATTGAGCGCGCCGCCCGGGAGTGGCGCACTACCTTCGACGCCATCACCGACATGGTTTCCATCCAGGACCGGGGATTCCGCCTTACCCGACTGAACCGGGCCTTCGCCGATTTCTTCGGTTATGCCCCCGCCGAGCTCATCGGCAAATCCTGCTGCCAGCTGGTCCACAACCGGCCGGACCCGATACCGGGATGCCCCCACCTTCTCACCCTGCAGACAGGGAAGCCCCAGACCAGCGAGTTCTACGAACCCCGAATGGAGGCCGATATCGAGGTGACGACGTCCCCTATCTTCGGGGAGGAGGGCACGGTAACGGCCTCGGTCCACGTCATCCGGGACGTTACCGTACGCAAGCGAATGGCCCAGCGGCTGATGATTGCCGACCGCCTGGCCTCAATCGGGGAACTGGCCTCAGGCATCGCCCACGAATTGAACAACCCCCTGACCAGTATCATCGGCTTCTCGCAGCTACTGCTCGACCGGGATATCCCGCCGGAAATCACCGCCGACCTGCACATCATCTCCAGCGAGGCTCAGCGCGCCGCCGGGGTTGTCAAGAACCTGCTCACCTTCGCCCGCAAACACGCCCCGCAAAAGCAGCTCCTCGACGTCCATGAGGTCATCAACAACGTCCTCGAGCTGCGCCGCTACGAGCAGAAGGTGAACAATATCCGGGTTAAAAGCCGCCTGGCCGATAATCTGCCTTTCATAATGGCCGACTACTTTCAGTTGCAGCAGGTGGTCCTGAACATCATCATCAACGCCGAGCACTTCATGCTGGAGGCCCACAACAAGGGTACCCTGACGGTCAGCACCCGCCGCCAGAACGACACGGTCGAGATCGCCTTTACCGATGACGGGCCGGGCATCCCCAAGGAAAACCTCAAACACCTCTTCGACCCCTTCTTCACCACCAAGGAGGTCGGCAAGGGCACCGGCCTCGGGCTCAGTATCTGTCACGGCATCATCACCGGGCACGGCGGCGAAATCATCGCTGACGGCGAACCCGGCCCCGGGGCCACCTTCACCATCAGACTGCCGATTGGCGAACGCGCCGGCGATTAAGGAGGTAATACGCACGATGAAACCGATGACTACCGGCGCCAAGAGAATCATGGTTATCGAGGATGAACCAACCGTTAAAGAGTTCTGTCACCGGGTGCTTTCCGAGGCCGGTTTCACGGTGGACACCGCCGTCCAGGGCCGCTCCGCACGGAGCATGATCCAGAAACAGAACTACGACCTGCTGATTATCGACCTGCGCATGCCGGTGATGAACGGTCAGGACTTTTACCGTTATCTGACCGACACCAACCCCCGGCTGGCCCGCCGGGTGATATTCACCACCGGCGACGTTATCTGCCCCCAGACGCGACATTTCATCCAGCACTGTCACCAGCCCTTCTTGCTCAAGCCCTTCACCCCCGACGAACTGCGGGGCATCGTCCACCAAACCCTGAGACGGACGGGGAAGTGACCAGCCCACCTCCCCAAATACTCATCGTCGACGACGAGCTACCCATCCGCAGCCTGCTCACGCAGACGCTGGCTAGCCGTGGCTACCAGTGCCTGAAAACAAACACCACAAAACGAGCCCGGGACATCCTCGACCGGCAGACCGTGGCGCTGGTGATTCTGGACATCAAGATGCCCGGCGAATCGGGTATCGCGCTGCTGCCGCACATCAAAGAGCAGCACCCGGAAACGATGGTCATCATGGCCACGGCCACCAACGATGTTAATACCGCCGTTAGCTGCCTGAAGATGGGGGCCTACGACTACCTTATCAAGCCCTTTAACCTCGAAGAATTGGCAATGAGCGTGGCCCGGGCCCTGGAAAGACGACGGCTGGAACTGGAAAACCGCGACTATCAGTACAATCTGGAGCAGAAGGTTGAGGCGCAATCGGCGCACATCCGCGCCACCGTTTTTAATGCCGTCACCGCCCTGGCCTATGCCCTGGAAGCCAAGGACGAGTATACCAGCGGCCACTCGCAGCGGGTGGCCCGGATCGCCGGTGACATCGCCCGCGAGATGGGCCTGTCCCCGGAGCAGACCGAACAGGTGGAGCTGGCCGGGCATGTTCACGACATCGGCAAAATCGGCATCCGGGAAGCGGTGCTCAACAAGCACGGCGGGCTGACGGAAGAGGAATTCGATCACGTTAAACGCCACCCCGAAATCGGAGAGCGCATCCTGGCGCCCATTGTTGACGACCAGGAGATCCTGCTCATTGTCCGCCACCACCACGAACAGTACGACGGCAGCGGCTACCCCGATGGCTTCGCCGGTCGTCGGATACCCCTCGGCGCCCGGATAATGGCCGCCGCCGACAGCTACGATGCTATGACCTCAGGCCGGCCTTACCGCCAGGCGATGAGCGCCGAGGCGGCGGCGATGGCTATCGAGAACGGCCGGGGCACCCAGTTTGACCCCGACGTGGTCACTGCCTTCATGCGGACGGCTCACTTCCCCGGCCGGGTCAGAGCCGACTAAACGGGCGTTATTGCCTCACCACGCTCAACCGCTGCCCGGTAATCGTTCTTGAGCTTTGGGTACAGGACGGCCCCCTTGAAGTTAAGCGGTATCGCCGCCAGCCGCAGGTAATCAGGGCGGTAGGCCTTGGTCACGGCTTGGGCCGCTTCCTGAAGAAAGATGGCCGCGATTTGCGACGCCGCTTCCGACTCGCCTTCACCAAGCTCAAGGGTAACGCAGCAGCTATCCTCATGCTCGCTGACCAGGCGCAGCCCGACCACCGCCAGCCGGAACCGGGCCGGGTCGAGATGATAGCGCTCGGTGACAAACCGGCTGAGCACGGCGGCCACCTGGGCGTAGGCGTAGTTCGCCCCACCCCGGATAAGCAGCTCCGAGTCCCGCGACAGCCAGTAGTAGTCCCACCCACCGTCTTCCTTGCTCTCCAGCGCAAAGCCGATGTCCTTGAGACCGGTGTACCAGCCGTCGGCAAAGACGGCGGCAGTGGCCTCGGGATTAGCGACGTAGCCGCTCATGATGTTGGCCCCACGGGTGATGAGGTAGCCCGGCTCCCCGGCGGCGCAGGGCTTGAGATAATCGGCCGCCGCCGGGTCGATTTCCAGCACCAGCCGCACCTCGGTGAAGGGGACGTGCGGGCGCCCGATGTAGTACCCCGGCTGCTTGTGAGCCCAGCCCGCCTCAAAGGCCGCCAGCTTGGCGGCGGGGGACAGCCCCGTCGGGGTGGCCATAACCTCCAGGCAGGTCTCGGTGGCGCCGAAACGGACGTGGGGATAACGCCCGCTGAAGCGGTAGATATTTTTGACCGTCTTGGGGCCCACCGGCGCCGAGCCGATCAGGAATTCGACCTTCGCGAGAGATTCGCGGAGCCTATCTTCAGGAAGCGGCAGCTTGCCCTCTTCAGCCAGCGACTCCAGGAAATCGAAGTGACGCGAGACCAGCGGGGCAATCAGCCAGTCGCGCTTTGCCATTGCTGCCTCATCGAGGATCTGCCAGTAGGGGGTCGTGTAACGCTCCAGGAGGTGCACCACCGCTCCCCGGCGGCGCAGCCCCCAGTCGGCAAAAACGGTTGAGTTGACGTGGTGCAGGGGATTAACCAGCAGCAGGTCGAGGCCATCACCGGGGGCGATGCCGAGGTAGTCCTCGAAGACCCGGCGCCCGGCCAGGAAGCTGCGCTGGGGCAGGCTGACCCCCTTGGGCAGGGCGGTCGTCCCCGAGGTGAAGATTATCGTCCGCTCGTCTTCCCAGTCCAGGGTAGCGTCGGGCAAGGGGGAAGCAGCGGCCGTATTTTCGATGTCCTCCGCCCTCAGCAGCGTAATTCCCTTAAGCTGCGGCTTGAGCGCGGCGACCCTCTCCGCCAGCGAGGCCGGATAGACCAGCGCCCGGGCCCCGGTCAGTTCCAGCTTGTAGAGCAGGCGCTCGTCATCGTCGGTCTGCCAGTTGACCGTTACCGGCACCGCCCCGGTAAACAGGGCCGCCAGCCGGAAAACCAGGTCGTAGGGGCTGTTGGCGGCGAAGAAATGCACCACCCGCTGCCCTTTGGTAATACCCCCGCGAGCGATGGCCGCGGCCGCCGCCCTGGCCAGGTCGTGGAACTCGCCGCGGCGGAAGGAACGCCGGGCAGGCACCCCCGCATCAAACGTATAGTAGTGGATGAAGGGCGCCTCCCGGTCGTCAAAGGCCGCTTGATACTCCGCCAGCGGCGACGGCGGCGGGTTAAGAATGCCTAACGAGTCCACTGACGGGTAGTCTGGTTCACGAGTCATTTTGCCTGCCTTTCCCCGGTAATCCGGGCCGCTTTCCGCTAGCTGCTATATCTAAGTAAAGATACCACACCCCACCCACAGCCCCCAACCCATGAACGAGAAAGGAGCCTAAATCTCCTGCCCCACTGCTTAAGTAATGATAATCAGTTAAAACCAACTAGTAATTTTTAGTTATCGGTCGGCGGGGAAATATTAGATAATGGTATTCTTACCCTCGAAACATCATTTTTGTGCCTCACCAATACAAGTATCAGCGTCACCAAAATTTGTTGACACTCAAAATTTGCCGATGGTATACTCGCCACGGCATAGATAATTTGAATGACCTAGTCAATCCCCAATACTATCCCGATGCTATTTGAAACAGGGAGAAGTGCAGTGTCTAGCGAAAAAATGCAGCTATTCGGCAAACAGATCATCGAGGAGTTCAAGAAGTGCGGCATCACCCACATCGTTTGGCTACCCTGCTTCCAGCTCGGTTTCATCTACGACGTTATGCTCAACCAGGATGATATCAAGTTGGTGCCGGTGGCCCGCGAAGGCGAGGGGGTTGCCGTCGCTGCCGGAATTGCCCTGGGCGGCAAGAAGCCGGTCGTGCTCTACCAGAACACGGGCATCTATGAGTCGGGAGACTCAATACGGCTGGCGACCTTCGAGCTCAAGGTTCCCATGCTCGTTATGCTCGGCTACCGCGGCTGGCAGGGCACCGACTCGGCCGGGGTCGTCATGGAGCCGACGATGGACGCCTGGCACGTTAAGTACCACATCATGAAGGATGAGAAAGACATCGGCATGATAGCCATCGCCGATAAAGAGGCGCAGGAGCTTCAGCAGCCGGTCGCGCTTCTAATAGTGGGGGAGACACCAAAATGATAGAAAGTATGGATGCCGTAAAGATTATTTCCGCGCACCGGGGTGAAGCGCTCATCGTAGCCGACATGACGCCGGGCACCGAGCTCCCCATTGTGACCACCCGTCCCGAACTCGACCTGCCCTTTAACTGGGCGGCCATGGGCAAAGGCTCGTCGGTGAGCCTCGGCCTGGCCCTCGCCCGGCCAGACCGGAAGGTCATGGTGACCGACTGTGACGGCTCGCTGCTCAACAACCTCGGCTCGATAATGACCATCGGCAGTGTCGCCCCGCCTAACCTTATCCACTTCATGTTCGATAACGGGGTCTACCGCTGCACCGGCGGCCAGAACCTGCCCAAGGTCAGCGGCTTTAATTTCTCGACGCTGGCCCTGGAAGCCGGCTACCCCAACATCCACCGCTTCTCCGATGCCGAGACCTTCGAGAAGAATATCGACTACATCATCGCCGAGAGCGGGCCGACCTTCGTTCATCTGAAGATTGTTCCTGGTTGCGGGCCGAACTACCCTTACGTCCGGGTGAGCGACTGCGTCGATGCCTTCCGGGAAGCCCTGGCCAAGTCCTAGACGCGGTCAAAGAGGTGAGTTTCTGTGCCCCGATAGTGCTATCGGGGCACTTTTATATTCACCCCGACAAGGGGCAAAACACAACCTGAATGGAGGATGATATGCCCTATAAAATAGTAATGACGATGACCCATGTCGGCGGCGTCGCCGAGGAGGCCCGCAAGATTGGCGCCGAACTCTCGATTGTCCCCTGCACCACCGAGGAGGAAGTACTGGCCGTCACCCGCGATGCTGACGCTGTCATCACCGGATTAGAATGCCCCGTACCCTACAACCGGAACGTCATTAGCAAGCTCGAGAAGTGCCGCATCATCCACAACATCGGGGCGGGATACGAGCGCATCGACGTCCCGGCGGCCACCGACTACGGCATCTGCGTTTCCTACCCCGCCGATTACTGCGCCGAGGAGGTCGCCGAGCACTCGATGACCCTACTCTTCGCCTGCGCCCGGCGCCTCACCCGGCTCAACCGAGCGGTTCGCCAGGGCAAGTGGAGCTTCGCCTCGGCGCGGACGGACACCGAGGTCTGGCTACCGATGTTCCGTATCGCCGAGCAGACCCTGGGCATAATCGGCTTCGGCCGGGTGGGCCGCCTCATCGTTCCCAAGGCCAAGGGCTTCGGGATGCGGGTCATTGCCCACGACCGTTACGTGCCAGCCGAGGTTTTCGAGCAGATGAAGGTGGATTCGGCCAGCCTCGACGAGGTCATCAGCCAGTCGGACTACGTCATCATCAGCGCCGCCCTGACTAAGGAGACCTTCAACCTGGTGGGCGCTGAGCAATTCCGGAAGATGAAACCGACGGCCTACTTAATAAACTGCGCCCGGGCGGAGCTGGCCGACGAAGATGCTTTAATTAACGCCCTCAAGGACGGCCAGATTGCCGGGGCCGGACTCGATGTCGTCCGGGGCGAGGCTATCACCCCCAACCACCCAATACTCCAATTCGATAACGTCATCGTCACCGGCCACTCCGCCTGGTATTCCGAACGATCCGTGGCCGAGATTAAGACACGGCCTTACATCAACATCGGGGCGGTTTTCAACGGGGGGTGGCCGAAGTGGTTCATCAACCCCGAGGTCAAGGACAAGTACCTGGAGAGGTGGGGCAAGGCCTGATTCCAAACGGGCGAATTGGGCGAAATATTAAGGAGGCAGCACGATGAAGATTTATGATATCAGTGTTACGCTGGGGGCAGACGCGGTTAACTGGCCAGAGTTGCCGATTTACCAGCGGGAGCTGGTCTCCGAAATGGCTAGGGGCGACGAGGCCGTCGTCTCCAAGCTAACCATGGTCTGTCACGTCGGGACCCATATCGACACCCCATCCCATTTCATCGCCGGGGCGAGGACCCTGGATGACTACCCAATCGAGCGCTGGATTGTCCCCGCTCAGGTCATCGACATCAAGGATAAGCAGTCCGTCAAACCCGCCGAGCTAGCCGGACTGGATATCAAGCCGGGTGAGGCCATCCTCTTCCGCACCGATAACTCCCGCAGCGGACGCTCCTGTAACGGCGTCTTTTCCGAGCAGTATGTCTTTATCTCGCCGGAGGCCTCCGATATGCTGGTCGAAAAAAAGGTCGGACTGGTGGGTATCGACTACGCCAGTGTCGACGGCTTCCCCCTGGGAGACGCCCCGGCCCACTACAAGCTGCTCGGCGGCGACATCCTGCTGCTGGAGGGTATCAACCTCAAGGACGTACCTCCCGGCAAGTACACACTCTACTGCATGCCGCTCAAGCTCAGCGGGGCCGAAGGCGCCCCCGCTCGCGCCGTCCTTGTTAGCTGAGAGAATGCAAGCGTCGAGGCATTATCCATTAATACTTGGATGGTGTTGGGGAGGGTATCAGCGTGAGACGAAAATGGAGCCAGCGGTCGGAGTCGAACCGACGGCCAGCGGTTTACGAAACCGCTGCTCTACCTCTGAGCTACGCTGGCAAATGAACCTAATATGCGGTTATCTTCTAACGTTATGTCTGCTTTTGGCGTTAATTTGGCGTTA
>Ga0272441_10009835_pt1 | contig 14652 bp, 14 predicted proteins | sample SSMProp6N_FD_193582 | JGI IMG/M metagenome (GOLD analysis project Ga0272441, IMG submission 193582) | Marine sediment archaeal communities from Little Sippewissett salt marsh, Falmouth, MA, United States - SSM-Prop-6N | ecosystem: Environmental > Aquatic > Marine > Wetlands > Sediment ... | reverse complement strand
CATTCTCGATCCCACAGCCATCCCTGAAGGTCTGAATGATTCGAAAAAACTGACGAAGCGGCAACGCAGCCTGCTGTTCGACGCCATCCTGACCCATGCGACGGTTGCTTTTGCCAGTGTCCCGGCCAGAGAGATCGACCGGCTGAACATCCGCCGCGCCAGCCTCGTCGCCATGACAAGAGCCGTCAGGGCCCTGGCGATCACGCCCGACAGGGCCCTGATTGACGGGCGCGACGTTCCGAACGGTCTTGTCTGCCCCGCCGAGGCACTGATCGGGGGGGATGCGCGCTCCTCATCCATCGCCGCCGCCTCGATCGTCGCCAAGGTGATGCGCGACCGCATGATGGTTTGCGCGGCCCGTCTCTATCCGGCTTACGGCTTCGAACGGCATGCCGGTTACGGAACCCGCCATCATCGCGAAGCGCTGGCGAAATTTGGCCCTTGCCCGCTGCACCGGAAAACATTTCGCCTGTCGAAAAAGGAAGACGCCGCATGGTCTGGCAACCACGCGGCGTTATCGAAATCAGAGTGAGGCGCGCAAGGCAAAAACCCGATCTTCGCAAGACCCGCTCAGTTCATGCGCTCCTTGATCGACGCCAATGACGAGGTGAAAAGTTCATCTTGAAGACTTGCATCCGCCTTGTCGGCGATCACCCGTTCGGCTGCGGCAACCGCCAGATCGATTGCCGAAGACCTGACTTCATTGAGCGCGTCACTCTCTGCCTGGGCAATCTTCTGTTCAGCAAGCGCCATGCGGCGGGCCACGAACTCTTCGGTTCTCATGCGGGCGTCCGTCACGATTGCCGCCGCTTCACGCTCGGCGCCCGCCAGAATGTCGGCGGCCTCGCTTTCGGCTTCCTGCCGTTTGCGCTGATATTCGGCCAGCAATTGCTGGGCTTCCTCGCGCAAGCGCTTGGCTTCCTCGATCTCATTGCTGATCAGTGCGGCGCGTTTGTCGAGCGCCGAGGTGATCAGCCCGGGCACCTTGAAATAGGCAAGCACGCCGAAAAACAGAAACAGCGAAACAAGTGCCCAGAAACTGGCGTCCATCACACACCTCCCGGATTCGCGACACGGCCGATCGCCTGGCTGATGTCCTTTTTCGAACCGGACACACCGATCAGGCGCTGCACGATTTCGCCCGTCAGTTCGGTGGCGATATCGCCGACTTCGCCAAGTGCCTTGTCCTTGACCGTGCGGATCTTGGCATCGGCAGCGGCCAGTTTTTCCGTCAGGTCGGCTTCCGTTCTGGTTCTCTCGGCATCCGCTTCGCTCTTGGCCTTGTCACGGGCTGTCGCGGCAATCTGGCCCGCCTTGGCACGGGCATCGGCCAATTCCTGCTCATAGGCGGCGATCGCCTCATCCGCATCGCCCTTAAGACGGCTCGCCTCGTCAAGATCCTGCGCGATACGATCACGCCGCATCTCCAGAATACCGCCAACGCGGGGAACAAGAACCTTTTTCATGACGAGATAGAAGCCGCCGAACGTAATCGCCAGCCATAAAAGTTGTGACGGATAAAAGGAGCCGTCGAAAGGTGGAAATACCAACTCTTCCGCAGCATGGTCGGCCACACCGGTTTCCGTATTGGTCTCCGTCTCCGCAGCCAGAGCGCTGGCGATCAGTATGTCAGTCACACGCATGGATTTCTCCGGTTGCGATCAGGCGCAGGATAATCGTCTCACACAATTTGCTTACGGGCGTTGCACATTGCTTACGGGCATTGCACGATTGCGCTTCGATCTGCCCGCCTTGCCAGCGAGGCAAGAACGCAAGACCCGTCACCGGCCTGTCCCCGCGCCCGTCGCCACGAAAATGTCGCGACATGAGTTCGCGATATCCCGTCAGCCACACGTCATGCGCCTGACGGGATGACAAAATTCACCTAGACGGCGAACAGGAGAAGAAGCGCGACCAGCAGCGAAAAGATGCCGAGCGCCTCGGTCACGGCAAAGCCGAACACCAGACGACCGAACTGACCGTCGGCGGCCGAGGGATTGCGCAGGGCACCGGCCAGATAATTGCCGAAAATGCTGCCAAGGCCGATGGCTGCACCGCCCATGCCTACGCAGGCGATGCCGGCGCCGATGAATTTTGCTGCTTCTGCTTCCATGGTGAACTCCTTGTCTGGAAAGGTTGAAGTCTTGGCAATGATGAACCGCCTTGCGCCGCCTTATGGCACCGGCAAGGCGCCAGTTCAATGGCTGGGATGGAGAGCGTCGTTGAGATACATGCAGGTCAGAACCGTAAAGACATAGGCCTGCAGAAAGGCGACCAGAAACTCAAGCGCGGTCAGCGCGATCGTCATGATGAGCGGCAGGATCGAGCCGACAACGCCGATCAGACCCATCCCGCCAAGCGCGGTCACGAAACCGGCAAACACCTTCAGCGTGATATGGCCGGCCAGCATGTTGGCAAACAGGCGAACCGACAGACTGATCGGGCGCGACAGGAATGAGATGATCTCGATCAGCACGATCAGCGGCATGATGATCGCCGGCACGCCGCTCGGCACGAAAAGCTTGAAGAAGCCAAGCCCGTGCCGGGAGAAGCCATAGACCAGCACGGTGCCGATCACGACCATGGCGAGCGCGAATGTGACGATGATCTGGCTGGTCACCGTGTAGAAATACGGAAACATGCCGAACAGGTTCGCGACAAGCACGAACATGAACAGCGAAAAGACCATCGGAAAGAATTTCATGCCCTGCGACCCGGCCCCATCGCGCAACAGCGAGGCGACGAACTCATAGGAAATCTCGGAGATCGATTGCAGACGTGAGGGCACGAGACCGCGATTGGATGTCGACCAATACAGCAAGCCCACCGCCGAGACCGTTGTCAGCACCATGAACAGCGAGGAATTGGTGAAGGAAAAATTCAGATCGCCAATATGGATAGGCACGAGTTCCTTGATCTGGAACTGTTTGATCGGATCGTTTGCCACCGCGGCCCTCATAAACCCTGTTTGTCTCAAACCCTGTCAATCCCGTCGGGGATTGCCCAGGGCTGCGGACCCTAACGGCCCGTCTTGTCATCACCGTTGCGTGTCTGACTTTTCACACCCGCAGGCGCGACATAGCCGACAGAGCGCAACACATTCAAGACCCCGGCGCAAAAACCGAGCATCAGCATGACGATCATGCCCCAAGGCGCCGTTCCCAGAAACCGGTCGGACAGATAACCGATGATACCGCCGGCAAAGATGCCGGCAATGAATTCGCTCGACAGTTTCAGGGCCTGTGCGTAACCGGCCTTGCCACTGTCATCGCCGGAGGTCTTGCCTTCCGCGGCACGATGGCGCGACAATTCCAGATCGAGTTGCGCCCTGCGGGCCTCAAGCGGGTCTTCGTCCTTAGCTGCCGCACGCTCCGGCTTGCCGGTGTTTGCGTCCTTGCCATCCTGCCCCCTCAAGCGGGAGGCTTCCGGCCTGCCCTTGTCGGCCTCCTTGTCGGCCTCTTTGTCAACCCCTTTGTCAATCATCGTGATCCCCCGGAACATACCGGTCATGAACCAGACGATGCCCCTGAAATTTCGCGCACACCATAGTTTTGGCCGCCTGACTAGTCAAGACGGGCCAACTCACGGCAACTCTCAAATTTCTCTTTTCTTATCAGTGATATAGCGGGTTTCGATTGGAAGCGGGGACATTTGTCCGGGCCCGTCTGCCAGCATGCGGCAAATTGCCATCGCCAGGCGGGATCAGCTCCAGCCGCCGCCATAGGTGCGGTAGAAAATATGCAAGCCGATCCGACCAACGCGCTCCATGCGACGCGCCCAGCCGGGGCGCACATAGGTGGCGTGATAGTGGCTGGACGAGCCGACCTCGGCAAGCCAGATCTTGCCGGCCGTCACCGCCATGGCGATTTCCTCGGCCATATCCCAGTGCCTGGGCGAACGTACCCGGTCCTTGATGCCGTCGCAGGCAAAGGAAAACTGGCATCGGTTGCGCCAATGGACATTCTGGTAGACCACGCCGCATATCGAATCGGGAAATGCCGGATTGCGCACGCGATTGAGAATCACCTGTGCAACGGCGGCCTGTCCCTTGACAGGTTCGCCACGGGCTTCGAAGTAGATGCCGGCGGCAAGACATTGCTGTTCGCGATCACTGAAAGCAGCGGGCGGCAAGGCTGTGGCTGCCCAGGCATGGTCACCCCCGGCCAGCGGCGGAATGAACCGCCCGGCCTCTTCCGATTCATCGGTCAGAATGGAGGCAAACGGCGATTGCCGTGCGTAGTCGGGTGGCGGCGGTGCATAGGCCGTTGCCAGCACATCCGGTTTCGTATTGGTCACGAGACCAGCCAGCATCGAGGAAACACCCGGTACCTCGATGACCTCCCGCTTCGGGTGGAACGCCATGGCGATTTCGATTTCCCTGCCTTCGATGGCGGGCTCGACGAAAGCCATCGAGACATTGTCTGGCTGTTGCAGAAAACTGGTGCGATCAAGAATGGATCCGGCCGAAAAATCCTTGGGCGGCGTTGTCGGTGATACGGAAATTACCCGGCCTCTTTTCAGATTTCGCGTCACGCGTTCGCTGTCGGGCCTCGGGTCGGCCATGCCGACCCGGCCGGAAATCACCGCGCTACCACCATCGGGCAAGCTGAAGGATGCCGCATTTTGCGTCGCCCCGGTCATCACCGGATCGCGGAAGGGAATTTCAACCCTGTGCAGCGAGCCGGCCGGCGCCGCATTCATATGGGCACGCCAGCGTTCGCTGTGACCGCCCGCCCCGGCGATCAGGCTCGCCATATCGGCGTGACGCACTTCGCCGGGAAATGTCAGAAAGACGGCCAGGCCGAACGCCACAGGCGAAGACAGACGCGCCGAGAGGCGGGAAAGATCTCTCTTCAGGCTCATCATGTAACGCAAACCTCAACTCCAGCCATGCCGGGATCACATCCTTGGCGGAAATCGATCATGTCTGATTAACCTTGACCGAAAGTTAACAGCAGCGCTTGAGGGTCTTGAAACGAAACAGAACGGACGGACACAATACAGATTGCGGATCATCGGAAGCCGGGTCATCGAAAGCCGGATCATTGAAAGAATGACTTTCGTCAGCGCGAGGCGCGCTTTTTCTTCGGCGCAAAGGGGTTGTCCCCCTTGCGGTAACTGATCCGGATCGGCACGCCCGGCAATGTGAAGGCCGAACGCAGACCATTGATGAGATAGCGCGTATAGGAATCCGGCAAGGCTTCGGGCCTGGTGCAGGAAATGATGAAACCCGGCGGGCGCGCCTTGATCTGCGTCATGTATTTCAGCCGCACACGACGCCCCGAAACCGCCGGCGGCGGGTGCTGCGCCTGAACGGTTTCAAGCCAGCGGTTGAGCCTGGCGGTCGGGATACGACGGTTCCATATCTTGTGGGTCTCGACAACGGCCTGCATGAGCCGGTCCAGACCTTCGGCCATGATGCCGGCAACCGGCACGGCACGAATCCCGCGCACCTGTGGCAACAACCGCTCGACCTGCGCATGCAATTCGTTGAGAGTGACCTGGCGATCCTCGATCAGATCCCACTTGTTCAAGGCAATCACCGCGGCCCGGCCCTCACGAATGACAAGATCGGCAATCTGCAGATCCTGCTTTTCAAACGGCATGGTCGCATCGATGACGATCACGACGACCTCGGCGAAGCGGATCGCGCGCAAAGCATCCCCCACCGAAAGCTTTTCCAGTTTTTCCTGAACGCGCGCCCGGCGTCGCAGTCCGGCGGTATCGAACAGAATGACCTTGCGACCCTCCCAGGACCACTCGACGGAGATCGAATCACGCGTGATGCCTGCTTCGGGTCCGGTCAAAAGCCGCTCCTGGCCGAGCAACCGGTTGATCAGTGTCGACTTGCCGGCATTCGGACGCCCGACAATGGCCACCCGCATCGGCTTTGTTTCATCATAGGCCTCGATGGTCTCGTCTGCCTGCGCCGGTGCGGCTTTGTCATCGGCCTGCACGACGATATCGACATCGCTTTCGGCTTCCTCGACCCGGTCCTTGTCGGCAAAGACCCGCTCCTCGCCCAGGGCAGCGATGATGGCGTCGCGCAAGTCCGGCATGCCTTCGCCATGTTCGGCCGAAATCGGACAGGGCTCGCCCAGCCCGAGGCCGAACGCGTCATAAAACCCGGACGCCGCGGCGCGCGCCTCGGCCTTGTTGGCGACAAGCACCACGGGCTTGCCACGCTTGCGCAGGAGATCGGCAAAGACCTGGTCGAGCGGCGTCAGGCCGGATTTCGCATCGACGATGAACAGCGACAGATCGGCCTCTTCGATCGCAGCCTCGGTCTGCGCGCGCATGCGCGTTTCCAGCGTATCGGGACCGCTTTCCTCCAGGCCCGCCGTATCGATGACGCGAAATCTGAGATCGGCCAGTCTGGCCTCGCCCGGGCGGCGGTCCCGGGTCACACCCGGCGTGTCATCGACAAGCGCCAGCTTGCGACCGACCAGCCGGTTGAAAAGCGTCGATTTGCCAACATTCGGCCGGCCGATAATGGCAACGGTAAAGCTCATGATGACAAACGGCTTTTCCCTGTTCCAGGCGATCAGATGGCACTGCTTTTCTGGCCCATCTCAGCGCGCAGCGTCTGTGTCACGGGCCGTAAGCAGATCCGACAGGATGGCGACGCGTCTGGCGATACCGGCAGGCGTTGAGGGATCAGCATCGATTTCATCGATCCACTGTCTCGCCCTTTCCATATCCCCGCTCTTCCAGGCGGACAGCGCCAGAATTTCGCGTGCACCATGACGCATGGCATGACCCGACACCGCAAAACGCTCGACGGCCGACGAAACATCCGCATAGGAAGCATAATCGACCATCAGGTAACCGGCCCTGATGGCAACGGTCTGACGCAGGACTTCCGGCACCGTGCTGTCGGCGGCGATGGCATTGAAACTGGAAACGGCCTCTTCCAGTGCACCGCTATCCGCCAGGATCGTGGCCGCACGCAACCGCGCCAGTACCGGATAGGCACCATGACCATCACTTTCGATGACTTCCAGTTCGGTCAGGGCCGCCTCTGTCTGGCCATCGCGGGCCAGATTGAGCGCCGCCAGGAACTGATCGCCCGAACGCGATGCCTGCAGATCACTCCAATAGCGATAGCCATTGTAGCCCGCGGTTCCGATGACGATGACCACGGCGATTGCGATGATGATCGGACCGAATCGCGCCCATAGCGCCTTTGCCCGGTCGGAGCGGAGGTCTTCATTGACTTCCCTGAAGAAGCTGTCGTCATTGGCCATCAGCACTTACTCTTCGGCTTGATGATGGGGTTTCAGATCCCGAAACGGGGACGCAATGCAGTCCCCATAGCCTGACCGGCGCGGAATGCAAACAGCAAGATGCATCCAAAATGGCCGATCAGACGGCAATGCCGGGTGAGACGCCAAACAACCAGCGATGCAGAAAGAGGACGAACGCGAAATAGATCGCAAGCCCGATCAGGATCGCGATGACATCGTTTCGCACGGGCCCCGGTTCGGGCTCGCTGATGATACCGGCTTCTGCCCGACGGCGGGCCGATATCCGGTCGACCACCGCCCAGATCAGGAATGAGCCAAACAGGATGATCGAAGCCAGATCGCCGTTGACGAGCAGATGGGAAAAAGCCCAGATCTTAACCGCGGCCAGTTGCGGATGCTTGACCCAGGCCTTGATCCGCCCCCCCGGCGCACCGGACATGCAAAACAGGATGATCGCCGGGATCATCAACAGCCAGACGACATGCACCATCCAGAAGGGCGCGACATAGAGGACCGGTGCCGTGACCCGCCCCTGGCCATATCCCCAGATGATCAGCACGAAACCGATCAGCGAAACGACCGCATAAAGGCCCTTCCAGGCCTGCTCGCCGCGTTTGGCGATAAAAGCCTCACGCTTGTCCTCGGCAAATATCCGTGTGGAATGCATGCCGAGAAACAAGATCAGCCCGATTATCAGTATCAACATCGCAGACCCTGCCTCCCATTGGTTGGCTCCCTACAGGTCACGCAACAGGATTTAACACCTGTTCGCCCCGCGCTGAACCGACCCGTTGTTTCAAGAACCATCCTGCGCGATCATTGCGCCGGCTGTCGCCCGGCCGTTCCGGCCAGATACTCCTCGTCGATATCAGGAAGAGGAATTCCGTCAATAGCCGCCTCGAAGGCGAACAGACGTTTGTAAATCGACATCAGTTCGACGATCGTCGTCCAGGAATTGACAAGATACTGGAACGAATTCGAAACCTGGTTGAAGGCTGTCAGGATCTGCTGCAGCAGGCCGAAGGTGATGGCACCGGCCGCGATCGTCGGGATCAAGAGGATATAGGCAAAGATCGCGTCTGCCTGAATGTAAAATCCGCGCGCCACGTTGAAATACATGTAGTGGAAATACAGCCGGAAATAATTGCGCCGCACATTGGCGAAGAGTTCACGCACGGTCGGCGGCTGGGCACGCAGTTCATCGTCCTCGCCATAGACGAGTTCCTTGCGATAGGCCGCTTCGACGCGCTGATTTCGAAACTCCAGTCCCGGCAGCTTGATCCCGACAAAGGCGAGCAGCACCGTCCCGAAAATCGACCACAGCAAGGCCGCCCAGAACAGCGAGCCGGCAACCTCTCCAATGACCGGCAGTTCGGTGACATAACCCGACAACGACCACAGGAGCGGCAGAAAGGCGATCAGCGTCATCACCGCATCGATCATGCTGACGCCCAGCCCTTCCATGATCGACGCAAAGCGCATCGTGTCTTCCTGCACGCGCTGTGAGGCGCCTTCGATATGACGCACGCGCTTCCATTTCGACATGTAGTAATCGTTCATCGCGGTACGCCAGCGAAAGATATAGTGGCTGACGAAGAAACGCGTGATGACGAAAATCCCCATCGACACGAAGGCAATCTGGGTAAAGATGATGATCAGGGCATAAAGGTCGCCCGCGGTCACGCTGCTGTCGGGATCGAGAGCAGTCTGGACGGAATCGAAGAAGGGGCGACGCCAGTTGTTGATCGCCACACTGACCTGAACCGAGAAATAGGTCGTGAAAATGATGAAGATCGAACCGAGAATCGACCAGTTCTGCCAGCGGTGAGGCGAATAGCGCATCCAGAAGGCGGCAAAAATACCCGTGAAGATGACGTAGTAGAGATAGAACCAGATGAAATCCGGTGTCCAGAAATAATGCAGACCGACAACAGGCTGCGCATCCGGCCCGGCCAACGCAAAACCAAGCGCAGCCCCGATATCATCGCCGACCGTATACCAGATCACAATGGCCACGGCACTCCACAGAAGTGCGGAGAGAAAAAGCAGTTTCGGTTTGGGGAAGAAGGATTGAAACACGATCTATGCCCTTTCCCGCCTTGGCGGATTTTTACCCTTGCGGGCTTTGCGATGTCTGCGCGCGAGGCGAAGAATGATCAAATGCCGTTACAGTCAGGCGTTTCTGTCATGTCTGCCTGGCGACACCCGCCAGAACGTCATGTGATGTGCGCCATGCTAGCATGGCCAATATGCCCGCCACGATGAGAGCGGCTGCAGCCATCAGACTTGCGGCCATATATGTCCCGGTTTCATCCACGACAATCCCGGCGGCAAGAGGGCCGACGATCTGACCGGTGCCAAATGCCGCCGTCATGACCGCAAAGGCCCGACGCGGGCTCGCTGCGGCCAGCATGCTGCCGGCCTGCAGGCCATAGGCCGTCACCATCATGAATGTCGCGCCAAGCAGAACGCCGCCGACCAGCGGTCCGGCAGGCAAGGCCAGAAGCACGCTGGCCGCCACGCCGAATGCCTCGACCACGCAGCCGACGGCCATGACCCGTATCGGCCCGAAGGCCGTGGCCAGGGGCGACCAGGCCATGATCGAGAAGGCCGCGACGAGACCGGTGAGCAGCCAGACCAGCATTTCAAACGACGGGCCGCCTTCAAAGGAACGCACGATGGCAACCAGAAAGGTTGCCGTGACGATATAGCCGAAGCCGAAAACGCCGTAGGCAAGTGTGATCGCCACAAGGCCCGGCGACCAGATCAGAGGCGGTTCGCGACGATTTTCGGTGCTTCGAGGCCGGTCCTGATATCGCCGTACCGCCACTTCATCGGCAGATACCGGCGCCAGGTCACCATCGGCACTCTCCTGCTTGCGGGGCAGCCTTGTGAATCTGACGTTTGCGAAAAGGCGTTGGCGCAAACGGGCGGCAGATACCGAATTCTGGCCATCGGGTGCGGCAGAACCAGACGCGCCGCTTTGCTCGCCCTGGGGGTGCCTTGCCAGCAACAGGGACACCGCCAGGAAGCCGAAAAGGCCAAGCATGCCAATCGACAGCCAGTCTGTCTGCCAGTTGCCGCCGACCATCCCGACCAGCCAGACGATCAACGCGGATGCGGCAATGCCGATCCCGACCCCGCCAAAATGGGCCCATTGCAAATAGGGCTTGCCACTGGCCCTGGCGACCGACAACACGATAGAGGACGTGAAGATCATCACGAAGGCACTGGCCAGACCGGCCAGAAAGCGGATCAGGGAAAATCCGATGAGTGAACCGGCCAGCGCCATCGCAAACAGCAAGATGACCGTCAGCAGGAGTGCGGCAAGTGCAACAACACGTTCCCGCCCGTCGGCCCACCCATAGATGGCCAGTATCGCGCCAATCAGGTAACCGAGATAATTGGCCGAAGCGATGACGCCGGCCTGTGCGGCACTGAAGCCCAGTTCCTCCATCATCGCAGGCAGGATCGGCGTATAGGCAAAGCGGCCGAGCCCCATGGCAACCGCCATGGCGACACAACCGGCAACGGCCGTTGCGACGAGGGAGAGGGAAGCCGGTCGGCGATCGGGCATGCCTTTCTATGGCACCACGCGCAACAACGTGCAACGCTGCGGCAATCAGCTTTGATCGCGACTGTGTGATCGTCCTTTCGGGTAGCGTCAATGAAGGTTCACACGGTCAGATGCTGACGCACCGCGGGATCATCGAGATCGCTTGCCGGGCCGGAATGCACGACAGCACCGCGATCCATGATATAGACCTGATCGGCCAGTTCGCGACAGAAATCGAGATATTGCTCGACCAGCAGAATGGCCAGACCGGCATTGTCGCGCAGATAACGGATTGCACGCGCGATGTCCTTGATGATCGAGGGCTGGATGCCCTCGGTCGGCTCATCCAGGACCAGAAGCTTCGGCCGTGTGACCAGTGCGCGGCCGATCGCCAATTGCTGTTGCTGGCCGCCGGACAGATCGCCGCCACGCCGCGACAGCATGTCGCCCAGCACCGGAAACAGTTCGAAAATATAGTCCGGGATCGAGCGATCGGCACGCTCGAGCGGCGCGTAGCCGGTCAACAGATTTTCCCTGACCGTCAGCAGCGGAAAGATCTCACGGCCCTGCGGCACGAAAGCGATGCCGGAACGCGCCCGATCATAGGTCGGTTTGCGGCCCAATCTCGCACCATCGAAACGGATCGTGCCGGAAGTCAGCGGGTGAAGGCCGACAATCGCATTCATCAGGCTCGTCTTGCCAACCCCGTTGCGGCCCAGCACGCAGGTGATCTTTTCATCCAGGGCATCAAGCGATACGCCGCGCAGGGCCTGTGCAGCCCCATAATAAAGAACCGCATTTTCGACCTGAAGCATGTCCGTCACTTCCATGTTTCAACTGGTTTACGGGCACGCCCCGCTATCGCCCGAGATAGACCTCGATCACCCGTTCATCGGCGCTGACCATCTCAAGCGGCCCCTCCGCCAGCACGGATCCTTCATGCAGGCAGGTGACCTTGACATCGAGTTCACGCACGAAATGCATGTCATGCTCGACAACGATCACGGAATGGGTCCTGGCAATGTCGCGAAGCAGACGTGCGGTTTCTTCCGTCTCGGCATCGGTCATGCCGGCCACCGGTTCATCGACAAGCAGAAGCTTGGGATCCTGGGCAAGCAGCATGCCGATTTCCAGCCATTGTTTCTGACCATGGCTGAGATTGGCAGCGACCTCATATTGCTTGTCGCCAAGCCTGATTATTTCCAGAATTGCATCGATTCTGGCCTCTTCCTCGGCGGATCTACGGTGAAAGAGTTGCGAAAACACCCCACGTGGACCGGCCAGTGCCAGAAGCAGATTGTCTTCGACCGTATGGTTCTCAAAGACCGTCGGCTTCTGAAATTTCCGACCGATCCCCATCATGGCGATATCGGCCTCGTCATGACGCAGGAGATCGATCTCGCCGTTGAAGAACACCTCGCCCCTGTCCGGTTTGGTCTTGCCCGTGATGATGTCCATCATCGTCGTCTTGCCGGCGCCGTTCGGGCCGATGATCGCCCGCATTTCTCCCTCGACCATGACGAGAGAAAGATTGTTGATCGCCTTGAAGCCATCGAAGGACACCGACACGCCGTCGAGATAAAGCAGGGTACCATCCTTTGACATGACTTACTGCGCTGCCTCCGGACTGGTGTCGGAGGGAACCGGTTCGCCGGTTCTACGCCCGCCCGAACGCCGCGCCCACAGCGACTGGAACAGGCCGACAATGCCGCGCGGCAGAAACAGGGTCGAGAAGACGAATAGGGCGCCGAGTGCAAACAGCCACAGTTCGGGCAGCGCCCCGGTAAACCAGCTTTTGCCGATATTGACGGTAACCGCGCCGATAATCGGGCCGATGATCGTGCCACGTCCGCCGACCGCCGTCCAGATCACCACCTCGATGGAATTGGCGGGCGCAAACTCACCCGGATTGATGATACCGACCTGCGGCACGTAGAGCGCGCCGGCAATGCCGGCCATGACGGCCGAAAGCGTGAAGGCAAAGAGTTTCACATTTTCGGCGCGGTAGCCGAGAAAGCGCGTGCGGCTTTCGCCATCACGCACGGCAATCAGAAGCTTGCCGTATTTCGAACGCACCACCGCCGCCGTCACCAGAACGCCAAGCGCCAGCATCAGCGCACTGGCGGCAAACAGGGCCGAACGGGTAGCATCCGCCTGCACGCTGAAACCCAGTATATCCTTGAAATCGGTCAGTCCGTTGTTGCCGCCAAAACCCATATTGTTGCGGAAAAAGGCCAGCATCAGCGCATAGGTCATCGCCTGGGTGATGATCGACAGATAGACGCCGGTCACCCGCGAGCGAAAGGCAAACCAGCCGAAAACGAAAGCCAGCAGGCCCGGCACCAGCATGACCATCAGCATGGCAAACCAGAACTGGTCGAAACCGTACCAGTACCAGGGCAGTTCCTGCCAGTCGAGGAAAACCATGAAATCCGGCAGGTCCGGATTGCCATAGACCCCGCGCGAGCCGATCTGGCGCATCAGATACATGCCCATGGCATAGCCGCCGAGCGCGAAAAACGCACCATGGCCGAGCGACAGGATGCCGCAATAGCCCCAGACCAGATCGAGCGCCAGCGCCAGCAGCGCATAGCACAGATATTTTCCGATCAACGCCACCAGATAGGTCGGCATGTGAAAGGGGCTGTCCTCCGGCACGGCCAGATGCAGGACGGGCACGAGGATGGCCAGGCCGACCAGGATCGCGACCGTGATCTGGATACGCCGCTCGAGACCATCGGCAAGGAAACGGGCAATCATCATTGCTCGACCGCCCTTCCCTTCAGGGCGAAAAGACCGCGCGGCCGCTTCTGGATGAACAGGATGATCAGCACCAGAACCATGATCTTGGCGAGCACCGCGCCGGCATAGGGCTCGAGAAACTTGTTGACAACGCCGAGCGTCATCGCGCCGACCAGCGTTCCCCACAGATTACCGACCCCGCCGAAGACGACGACCATGAAACTGTCGATGATATAGCCCTGGCCGAGATTGGGCGAGACATTGCCGATCTGGCTGAGCGCGACACCGGCAATGCCGGCGATGCCCGAACCGAGCGCAAAGGTCATGGCGTCGACCCATGGCGTGCGGATGCCCATGGCCGCGGCCATCCGGCGGTTCTGCGTGACCGCACGCATCTGCAGGCCGAGTGACGAACGGTTGACGACGAGCCATAGGATGAGGAACACCGCCATCGAGAACAGAAAGATCCAGAAACGGTTCCAGGTGATCGACAACTCACCGATTTCGAAGGCGCCGGACATCCAGGACGGATTGCCGACTTCCTGATTGGTCGGCCCGAAAATCGTGCGCACCGACTGCTGCAGGATCAGCGATATGCCCCAGGTGGCAAGCAGCGTTTCGAGCGGACGCCCATACAGAAACCGGATGACGCCGCGCTCGATGGCCAGACCGACCAGAGCCGCGGCGAGAAAGGCGAGCGGCAAGGCGATCGCCAGCGAATAGTCGAACAGACCCGGCGCGCTTGTCCTGATGATCTCCTGCACGACGAAGGTGGTGTAGGCACCGATCATCACCATTTCGCCATGCGCCATGTTGATCACGCCCATGACGCCGAAGGTAATCGCCAGTCCGATGGCCGCCAGGAGCAGCACGGAACCCAGCGACAAGCCATACCAGACATTCTGGGCAATTTCCCACAATTGCAACTGCCGCTCGATCTGGGCGATGGCTTCGCCGGTGGCTTCGGCCAGCACGCCATCTGCCTGATCCTGATATCCGCGCAACAGCGAGATCGTCTCGCGCCCGCCCAGTGCTGCCAGAACGGCAATGGCCTCAAGCTTGTCCGCCTCGGCCCGCTCGGAGGCCAGGGTTGCAGACGCCAGTGCA
>Ga0272441_10009833_pt1 | contig 14657 bp, 10 predicted proteins | sample SSMProp6N_FD_193582 | JGI IMG/M metagenome (GOLD analysis project Ga0272441, IMG submission 193582) | Marine sediment archaeal communities from Little Sippewissett salt marsh, Falmouth, MA, United States - SSM-Prop-6N | ecosystem: Environmental > Aquatic > Marine > Wetlands > Sediment ... | reverse complement strand
GCAGCATTTTGTATGCCGCTAATAATTGACGGTACATACTCTTTGGGAATCACGCCTTGTGACAAATGGTCCTCAAAAACCAGGTGCTCATCTTCAGACGCCGAATGAAAAGGTTCGACCGATAATACCACATGCCCATATTGACCTCGCCCACCTGTCTGTTTAATAAATTTCCCCTCACCTTGCGCCAATTGCGAAATAGTCTCTTTATATGCCACCCGTGGTCGGCCCACTAAAATATTTAAACCCATATCCCTAGTTAACTTATTCTGTAAAATCTCCAGATGCAGTTCGCCCATACCGCTAATAATGGTCTGCCCAGTTTCAGTGTTATAGTCAGCAGCGAAAGTAGGATCTTCACGTTTGAGAACATTGAGCGCATGAGCCAGTTTGCTTCTTTCACCGGCGGTGCGCGGTTCGATCGACAGGCTCATGACCGGTTCAGGAAATTTTATCGTCTGGAGGATAACTGGATTTTTAGGCATGCACAGCGTGTCACCGGTAAGCGTATTTTTCAGTCCCACCAAGGCCACTATATCACCGGCATAGGCCTGCTGACACTGTATTTTCCGGACGGCATGCATTCGGTAAATCTTGGTGATATTCTCTTTGCATTCCCGGGTGCTGTTCCACAATTTGGAATTAGTATTGAGCGTGCCGGAATAAATTCTGGTAAAGGTTAAATCACCATGTTGGTCCGCAGCAATCTTAAAAGCATAAGCGACTAAAGGTCCGTCCGGGTCGCATCGATACTCGATTCTTTTATCCGGGTGACCCGGCAGGGAACCAGGAATATAATCACGTTCCAGGGGACTGGGCAAAAAATGAACCACCGCATTTAACAAAGCCCGGGCCCCGATACTCTGCAGAGCGGCGCCGCATAAAATCGGATTAATTTTGCCTGCTATCGTGCCGGCCCTTAAACCAACGCGGATTTCCTCCGGATCTACCGGCTGATCATCAACGTATTTTTCCATCAGGTGATTATCGAACTCGGCGGCCTGCTCGATCAAATCATGACGCGCTTGCTCTGCGGCTTCAAGATACTGCCGGGGTATCTCTTGAGTGACACAAGTTGCTCCAACTTTGTCCGGAGTAAAAATGAGCGCTTGCATTTCCAGCAAATCAATAAAACCATGATAATCGTTCTCGGCGCCAATCGGCAGGTGGATAAGAACAGGATGAGCTAACAATTTTTCCCGCATACTTCTCACCGACATCTCAAAATCGGCCCCGATTTTATCCATTTTATTAATAAAACAAATGCAAGGCACTCGATATTTTTGCGCCTGACGCCAGACAGTTTCGGATTGCGCCTGGACGCCTTCGCTGGCATCGAATACCGCCACTGCACCGTCGAGAATATTCAAAGACCGTTCCACCTCTACGGTAAAATCGACATGACCGGGAGTGTCGATCAGGTTGATCGTATATCCCTTCCAGGGACAGGTGGTGGCCGCGGCGGTGATAGTAATGCCGCGTTGTTGCTCTTCACTAAGATAATCCATTACGGTAGTCCCGTCATGAACCTCGCCAATTTTATGGGTCTTGCCCGTATAATAGAGAATACGTTCGGTAACTGTGGTTTTACCGGCATCGATGTGAGCCATGATGCCGATATTACGAATTTTATCCAGATTTCGACTCATATCAGCTTAATTTCCACGCTGCCATCCATATCATAAGCGAAAATTTTTATGCAAAACTGCCACAACCTGACATAATAACCTGATTGTGGCAGTACTATATTACGAAACGATCACCAGGCAAAATGAGCAAACGCTTTATTTGCCTCGGCCATCCGATGTACATTTTCCCGGGTCGTCATGGCGGCGCCTTCTTTATTATATGCGGCGACCAGTTCATCGGCAAGCCGGACACTCATGGGTTTTCCTTTCTTCCCACGGGCCGCCGCCAACACCCAGCGAAATGCCAACGCCCGTTGGCGATTGGTGTTGACCTGCATCGGAACTTGATAGCTGGCGCCGCCTACCCGGCGCGATCGAACTTCAATTAAAGGCTTGACATTATTGATCGCCGTCTGAAACACTTCCGCCGGCGGAACATCTTTTACCCGCTTGCCGATAATATCCATCGCACCATACATTACCCGTTGGGCGACACTTTTTTTGCCGTCCCACATCAGGCAATTAATAAACTTGGACACCAGTTTACTGTCATACTTCGGATCGGGCTTCAAATATTCAGCCGTGGGCACATAACGCTTTGTCATTAGAACATCATCTCCGGTTTTATTACTTTTTATTTCAATGTTATTCTTTACGGACAATTAGTCCGTCGCTATTTAGGTCGGCGAGCGCCATACTTGCTGCGTCCCTGCTTACGGTTAGTCACGCCCAGCGTATCCAAAACCCCACGAATAATATGATACCGCACACCAGGCAAATCGCGAACCCGACCGCCGCGAACCAATACGATACTGTGTTCCTGGAGATTATGATCAATCCCCGGAATATAGGCGGTTACTTCTTTGCCGTTACTCAGTCGGACACGAGCTACCTTCCGCAAGGCGGAATTGGGTTTCTTGGGAGTTTGCGTGCGAACCTGCAGGCAAACACCCCGCTTAAAAGGATGTCCATCCAAATCAGGGGTGCGGTTTTTATGACGCACTTTCTTTCGTCCGTATCGTACTAATTGATTAATCGTCGGCATTTAATTCTCCAAATCCAGTCAAACTGACTCTGTTACTTATCGGGCGTCAAACCAAGAGCTTCCTTGATCGCCGCCTCAGCGCGAATTTCTTTTTCCTTTTCCTTGAGTAAATCTTCCGTTTCTAATTCCGGCGGGGTTGGCGGGGCCGCCAGGTGATCCACCTGAATATCTATATAAGGCTTGAATCCCGTACCCGCCGGGATCAAATGCCCCAGTATAACATTTTCTTTCAAACCAAGCAACCTGTCTTCTTTGCCGGAAATACTGGCCTCGGTGAGGACCCGGGTCGTCTCCTGAAAACTCGCCGCCGACACAAAACTCTCAGACTGCAGGGATGCTTTGGTGATACCCAACAGCAGAGTTGCTGCGGTCGCCGGCCGACACTTGGTCCCTTCCGCCAAATCCCCACCGATAGCGCCTACGGGCTCGTTGATACGATCCAACTCTTCTTTAGTTATTACGTCGTTCACCTTCAAATCGGTGTCACCAGGCTCGGTTATTTTCAAACTGCGGCCGATGGTCTGGTTGACGCTGCGGAACCGGAATTTATCCAGCACATCTCCCGGAAGCAATTCTGTGTCCCCGGGATTCTCCACTTTTACTTTACGCAGCATCTGGGCGACTATCACTTCGACATGCTTGTCATTAATCTTCACATTCTGGGCCCGGTACACGTTCTGAATCTCAATCAGTAAATAATTTTGCAGGGCCTCTTCACCTCGTATCCGGAGGATGTCATGAGGCACCAGCGGACCGTCAATCAGGGGATCTCCGGCGTCAACATAATCACCCGTATGAACATTCAGGTGCTTATCATGGGGCACGTGGTGCTCCACTTCCAAACCGGATTCGGAGCGGACGGTAATCGTCATCTTACCGCGCCGTTTGTCGCTGCGCAGCTCGACCCAACCGGAAATTTCCGCCATGGCCGAAGGTTCCTTGGGACGGCGCGCCTCAAAAACCTCAGTCACACGCGGCAAACCGCCGGTAATATCCTGGGTGCCGGAAATCGCCCGAGGTTGCTGGGCCAAAAGGGCGCCGGCGGGAATTTCCTGTCCTTCTTCGACCTGGATTATCGCTTTGGCGGGTAAATAGTGAAAATCCAAAATGGTGCCTTCGGTATTTTCTATCACTACCCGGGGGTGCTTTTCCCCTTTGTGTTCGATGACCATCGGTTTAAGCTTGCGACCCTGCGGATCGATCTCCGTGCGAATGGTCTCACCTTCTTCGATATCCTGGAATTTAACGATACCGCCAACTTCCGACAAAATCGGCACCCGGTGCGGATCCCACCAGAACAATCGCTGCCCCGCCTTGACTTCCTGCCCGTCTTTGACCACAATATGTGATCCGTAATGCACCGGGTAATTTTCGAGTTCTCGACCCTTATTGTCTAATATAAGTATCGCCCCGTTTCGTTTCAGCGCCACTAATCCAGCGATATACGGGCGCTCAACCGTCTTGGTCTCATCTGCTTTCTTCTCCACGCCCACGACAAAAGACTTGCCATCTTTATCGGTAAAATCCGGCGGTTCCTCCACCGCGTTTAAATCTTTGAATACCACCTTGCCGGCGACCGCCGTTTTGGTGTCACTTTCCATAACGGCGCGCTCGGCGATGCCGCCGGTGTGGAAGGTCCGCATGGTAAGCTGGGTGCCGGGCTCACCGATGGATTGCGCCGCAATAATCCCCACGGCCATCCCTTCTTCCACCTGACGACCGCTGCTCAGGTCCACGCCGTAACACCGGGCGCACATGCCCAAAGAACTCTCACAAGTCATCGGCCCTCTTACCCGAATAGTGTCCAGGCCCAACTCCTCGATCTCCTTGGCGACTGCCGGGGTAATAATATCATTTTCGGCGACGATAATCTTATCGGTGATCGGATTACGAATCGTATCCCGCGCCGTACGACCGAGAATAACTTCACTCAGAGGTATCGAAATCTGCTCGCCTTTATAAATAGCGCTCTTACTGATCCCCTGGAGAGTACCGCAATCATGCGCGGTCACAATAACATTTTGCGCCACATCGGCGAGCTTGCGGGTTAGATATCCGCTGTCCGCCGTCTTTAAAGCAGTGTCCGCCAATCCCTTGCGGGCGCCGTGCGTCGAACTGAAATATTCCAGAACATTGAGACCTTCCCGAAAATTCGCTTTAATCGGTGTTTCAATAATTTCCCCGGAAGGCTTCGCCATCAAGGCCCGCATCCCGCAAAGCTGCTGAATCTGATCGACCTTACCGCGGGCGCCGGATTCGGTCATAATAAATATCGGATTAAGATAGGGTACGCCATCTCGGGTGTCATCTTCAAGCTCTTTCATCATTTCCGCCGTCACTTCCACCCGAGCATGAGTCCAGGAGTCGATAATCTGATTATAACGCTCTCCTTCGGTGAGCGCGCCTTTATCAAAATTCTTCTCAATTTGATCGACGCGTTTCTGAGTCTTTGCAATAATATTCGGCTTGAGACTGGGGACACGCATATCCGTCACGCAAATAGACAATCCCGCCAGCGTGGCTTGCTTAAAACCGCTTTCTTTTACGTCGTCAAGCAGTTGAATAGTCGCCGCACGTCCGATAAACTGGAAACAGTCGCTGATAACCTGACTTAATCCCTTCGAACCCTGCGGACAATTATAAAAAGGCATCGCCTCCGGAAGAATTTCATTAAACAGGCACCGCCCCACCGATGTTTCAATCAAAGCACCGTATTTACTGTATTTATTCTTATCGTCAACAGCGCGTTTATTGCGCGGCAAACGAACTTTGACAAGGGCGTGCAAATCAACCAGACCATGTTCATACGCTAATGTCGCTTCAAATGGGCTGGCGAATGACTTCCCCTCACCCTTCAATCCGGGACGAACCAGGGTAATATAATAATTACCCAACACAATATCCTGGGAAGGAGACATGATCGGCGCCCCATTGGATGGTGAGAAAATATTATTGGTCGCCATCATCAAGGTATGAGCTTCCGCCTGCGCTTCCACGCTCAACGGCAGATGCACCGCCATCTGGTCCCCGTCGAAATCGGCGTTGAATCCTCGACAAACCAACGGATGTATCTTAATGGCGTTGCCTTCGATTAATATCGGCTCAAACGCCTGAATCCCCATACGGTGCAGGGTGGGGGCGCGGTTCAACATCACCGGGTGTCCCCGAATCACTTCTTCGAGAACATCCCAGACCTTTTCATCGCGGCGCTCCAGCATCTTTTTCGCGCTTTTAATAGTGTCGGCCAAACCCAACTCTTTTAACCGCCGAATAATAAAGGGCTGATACAACTCCAAGGCAATACGTTTCGGCATGCCACACTGGTGCAGACTAAGTTCCGGACCGACCACAATCACCGATCGGGCGGAATAGTCCACACGTTTACCCAGCAGGTTTTCCCGAAAACGTCCCTGTTTGCCTTTAATCATATCCGTTAGGCTCTTCAAAGGACGATTACTCGAACCCAATACCGGACGACGACAACGACCGTTGTCAAATAAAGCGTCGCACGCTTGCTGCAGCATACGCTTTTCATTACGAATAATAACTTCCGGAGCGTTCAGATCGACCAGTTTCTTCAACCGATTATTCCGGTTGATGATCCGGCGATATAAATCGTTCAAATCGCTCGTCGCAAAATTGCCGCTCTCCAAAAGCACCAAAGGACGCAAATCCGGGGGTATCACCGGCAGCACATCAAACACCATCCACTCGGGTTTGTTTTCGCTGTTTCGCAGCGACTCGACGATTTTCAGCCGCTTGCTGATGTCCTTGGCCTTTTGCTGACTGTTCGTCTTGGCTAAATCCTCCCGCAATCCCGCCATTTCCACTTCTAAATCAAGCGTAGATAACAAAGATCGCACCGCATCGGCGCCCAACTCCGCCGTAAAAGTGCCGCCATATTTCTCCAAAGCCCGACGATACTCTTCTTCCGTCAGCAACTGTTTAAGTTTTAACGGTGTATCCCCCGGATCGGTCACGACATAATCCTGAAAATAAACAACTTTCTCCAAATCGATGGTTTTCATCGCCAGCAAATTCGCCAACCGCGACGGCATCGCCTTGAAAAACCATATATGCACCACCGGCGCCGCCAGATTAATATGCCCCATCCGCTTGCGACGAACCCGACTGTGCGTCACCTTCACCCCGCAGCGATCACAAATAATACCCTTGTATTTCGTCCCTTTATACTTACCGCAGGCACATTCCCAATCTCGCTCGGGACCAAAAATCCGTTCGCAAAACAATCCATCCTTTTCCGGACGATACGTCCGGTAATTAATGGTTTCAGGCTTGCGCACTTCTCCGAAGGACCAACTGCGTATATCGTTGGGACTCGCCAGGGCAATCTTCACCGAACCATAATCATTGATACGGTCGTAAATCGACTCTATCATATCTGGTTCACTCCTTTATCATGACAAAAAACATTTCCCGCTTCAAACTCAAAGCTTAAAAAAAACTGCTGAATTGTCGTTCGTCGTTCAAAATTCATAATCCGAATTTAAGTGATCCGTTTCTTCTCTAATTGCATATTCAATCCCAAACCCCGGATCTCATTACACAACACATCAAACGAAACCGGCGTGCCCGCCTCCAGGCAATTCAATCCCTTCACCATCGACTCATATATCTTGGTCCGCCCTTCCACGTCGTCGCTCTTCACCGTCAGCAACTCCTGCAGAATATACGCCGTACCGTATGCTTCCAGACCCCACACTTCCATTTCACCAAAGCGCTGCCCGCCCGTCCGCGCCTTGCCCCCCAAAGGCTGCTGCGTAATCAAACTGTACGGACCCGTCGCCCGCGCATGTATCTTATCATCCACCAAATGATGCAGCTTCATCAAATACATATATCCCACCGTCACCTCCTGATCCATAGCCTCACCCGTCCGACCGTCATACACCTTAATCTTTCCACCATAAGGCATCGGCACAATCACTTGATCCGCCTGGGGCGCCAGTTTCTTTTGCTTAATCTCGTTTATATCACTTTCAACTTTCTTATTCGCCTCTTCCATAACCTTATGAATGTCCTCTTCGGTCGCACCGTCAAACACCGGCGTCGCCGCCTGGAATCCCAATATCTTCGCCGCCCAACCCAAATGTGTTTCCAGAATCTGCCCCACATTCATTCGACTCGGCACCCCCAATGGATTCAGCAACACCTCCAGCGGCGTCCCGTCCTCCAAAAACGGCATATCTTCCTCCGGCAATATCCGGGCGATCACACCCTTGTTCCCATGCCGCCCCGCCATCTTATCACCCACCGACAACCGCCGCTTGGTGGCGATATAAATCTTCACCATCTCCAGCACCCCCGACGGCAACTCGTCGCCCCGCTTCATCTGTTGCAGCTTACGCTGCTTCTCCTCCTGCAACTCCCCGATCCGATCCCAAAACGGCGTATATAACTCCACCGCTTCCTTCCGCTTGGCCGCCGGCTTGATCCAACCCTCATTAAAACCGTCCACCTGCTCCAATATCACCTCATCCGAATCGCTTACCCCCATCTTCTGTCGCGTCGCCGGATCCACCACCACAATACCAAGCTCGGTAATCTGCTGCGACATCTGCCGAAACACCTCGGCGATCTTATGCGACATCTCCTGATCATATTGCTTCATCGCCGCATTATGCGCCTTACGCTGTTCGTCGCTCATATACATCCGACGCGAAAAACGCTTCGTATCGATCACAATCCCTTCCTGACCGCTCGGCACCTCCAGCGAATCATTCTTAACATCTTCGCCCGCCCGACCAAATATCGCATACAGCAGCTTCTCTTCCGGCGACAACTCACTCTTACTCTTCGGCGAAACCTTACCCACCAAAATATCACCGGGCTTGACACTTGTCCCCACACACACCACTCCGCCTTCGTCCAGACTCGCCAAAGCCTTTTCCGAAACATTGGGAATATCCCGCGTGAATTCTTCACGTCCCAACTTGGTCTCGCGTATCTCAATCTCATATTCTTCAATATGAATGCTGGTGTAAACGTCATCTTTTACCAGCTTCTCGCTGATTAAAATGGCGTCCTCGAAGTTGTATCCGTCAAACATCATGAATCCGACCAGCACATTACGCCCTAAGGCCAACTCACCCTTGCACGTCGCCGCCCCATCGGCGATTACATCCCCCACTTTCACCTTCTGGCCAACTTCCACCACCGGCTTCTGATTCAAACACGTCCGCTCATTCAGACCCACAAACTTACGCAAAGCATACTCATCCGCCTGATTGATCACAATCCGTAATGAATCCACATACGTCACCACCCCCCCACGACGCGCCTGAATCACCATGCTGCTGTTCAGCGCCACCTTATGCTCCATCCCCGTGCCCACTATCGGCGGCTCGGTCTGCATCAAGGGCACCGCCTGCCTCTGCATATTAGACCCCATCAACGCCCGGTTGGCGTCGTCATGTTCCAAAAACGGAATCAACGCCGCCGACACCCCCACCGTCTGACGCGACGCCACGTCAACATATTGAACTTCGCTGCTGTCCACCTGAGATAAATCGCCGCCGACCCGCGCCAATACCAATCCTTTTTTCAGCTTCTTCCCGCCCACATCCAACGCATCCGTCGGCGCTAAAATCGCTTCAATCTCCTGATCGGCTCGTAACTCCTCTACCCCAACCACCTTGCCACCTTCTATCTTACGATAAGGCGTAACCAAAAATCCATATTCATCCACTCCCGAATAAATACTCAAAGAGGATATTAACCCAATATTGGTCCCTTCCGGTGTCTCAATCGGACAAATGCGACCATAGTGACTAATATGAACATCTCGCACCTCAAATCCCGCACGCTTGCGGTTCAAACCGCCCGGACCCAACGCCGACAAACGCCGTTCATGAGTCAATTGACTCAGCGGATTCGTCTGGTCCACCACCTGACTCAATTCACCGCGACCAAAAAAGAAATCGATACTGCTGCTGATGCTCTTACTGTTGACCAACTCGGCGATGCGACCCAACTGCTCCGGATCCTTGATGCTCATCCGTTCCTGAACCGAACGCCGCAGCTTGAGAAAACCCTTACGCAATTCGTCAATCGCCAACTCGTCGATGGTCCGCAGGCGGCGATTACCCAAATGATCGATGTCGTCAACTTCGCCCTGACCGTTACGCAAATTCACCAGGTACTTCAGCGAATTCAAAAAATCGTCCGGCTTGAGCGTCATCTCGTCTTCCGTGATCTCTTGACCAAACTTGCGATTCAAGCGAAAACGACCCACCCGACCCAATCGATAACGGTTCGCGTCGTAAAACTTCTCCTTAAACAACGTCTTGGCCTTATCCGTCTGCGCCGGATTACCCGGACGCAAACGAGTGTATATCTTCAAAAGAGCGCCTTCATGATCTTCGGTGCTGTCTTCCGCCAGCGAGTTAAAGATAATTTGGTCCGTCGGTTTATCCACCACTTCGATTTTTTTCAGTTCGGATTGCTGTATCTTGGCCAACGCCTCGCCGATCTGACAACCCGCCTTGACCAGCACCTCACCGGTCTCTTTATCGATAATCGGACCCACTGACCACATCTCCGGCTTGAGTTTATCCACCCCCACCTTCTTGGTCGCGTGAAATTCCCGGATAATCGTCTCGGTGCTGCTGAACCGCTCATCCATCGCCCGCAAAAATGTCGTCGCACTGAGCTTGGACGATTGATCGATACGCACCACGACAATCTCTTTCTTGGTCACGCTGATCTCAATCCAACTGCCCCGCTCCGGGATTATCCGGCAGCCGTGCAAAGGACGATCACTCTCCTGAGACTCAATCACAAAATCCACCCCCGGACTGCGATGCAACTGGTTCACAATCACCCGCTCGGCCCCGTTGACGATAAACTCCCCCCCACCGATCATCAGCGGTATCTCACCCAAATAGACGCTGTCTTCCATGATCTCGCCCTGATCCTTACGCATCAACCGACACCGTATCCGAAACGGTACGCCATAAGTCAAACGCAAATAGCGACACTCATCCGGCGTATAACGCGGCTTGCCCAATTCGTAATTGAGATACTCCAGCCGCAGGTTCTCGTCATAACTTACTATCGGAAATATCTCCTGTAATAAGCCTTCCAAACCTGCGGTCTTACGCTCCGCAACCGGGCTCTTCGACTGCAGCAGTCGATCATAACTGTTCCGCTGCAAACGACTCAACTCCGGAATCTCTATAGCCTCGGTGGTCTTGCCGAATACGCGAGTCTCTTTAAAGAACATACTCTTTCCTCGCTATCTTAATATACAACATTCTCATAGGTGCGATCATCTCATCGATTATTTAATTTCAACCGTAGCGCCGACTTCTTCCAGAGCCTTGGCAACCTTCTCGGCCTCTTCCTTGTCCACGTCTTCTTTGACTTCCTTGGGCGCCGATTCCACCAAATCCTTGGCTTCTTTCAGACCCAATCCCGTCGCCGCTCGCACTTCCTTAATCACTTTAATCTTCTGATCGCCCACCACCTTCAAAATCACGCTAAACGAAGTCTGCTCGACTTCTTCAGCCGCGTCTCCTCCACCGTCGCCGGGCATCGACGCCACCGCTACCGCACCCGCCGCCGGGACAATACCGTGAACATCTTTCAGGTAATCGCTCAATTCCTGGGCCTGCAGCAAGGTCAAGCCCACAATCTTTTCACCTAGCTCTTTAATCTCTTCGCTATAAGTCTTTTCGGCTACTGTTTCTGCTTGCTCGGTCATCAAAAAACTCCTATACTTACTTACGCCTGCCGAGTGCCGAAATAACACTATTTCGTTTTACCCCAAAGGGACAGTCGGCCTGGCAATCTTATCTTGCTTATCTCGTTAAGCCGCCTCCGACGACTTATTATCAATTAACGTCTTAATACAACCGGCTATCACGCTCGCCGGACCGACAAGCGCCCCGGCCACATTGCTCCCCGGAGACAATGCCTGACACACGATAATCCCGCTCAACTCACGACGGTTCGGCATCTTCGAAAGACCCACCGTCGCCTTGCCATCCAAAACCTTACCATCCAGGTAACTGCCTTTAATTTCCAGTTGCTCGAGCTTTTTGCTCCACTCCACCAGACTCTTGGCCACATCGACTATACTGTCGCCGCCGTAAACGACCGCACTCGGACCGCTTAACAACTCCGGCATCGACTCCATTCCCAATTCACAAAAAGCCCGACTCGCTAATGAATTCTTGACCACATTCAATGAAATCTTCTGATTCAGCAAATCGCTGCGCAGCGCATTGTTTTCGTCACCTTTGAGCCCGCGTATGGAAACCACCAGGCATTCATTCACGCCGGTAAAGCGGCTCTTCAATTCCTTCTCGATTATCGCCTTAACTGTCTTACTCATCTTCGCCTCAAAAATATTTTGTATTCGTCATTCAATCGTTATTCGAATCTCGTCATCCGTACTTAAATACACTCGTTTGCGCGTCAACAACCTAATTTTATACCTTCTGCATCACCAACTCTTGTCCCACTACGCCATTTCAACCTGAACCGCCGGACTCATCGTAGCGCATATACAAACCTTCTTAATATAAGTTCCCTTGGCCGCTGTCGGTTTCATCCGTTTAATCATATTGATAAAGGCATCGATATTGTCCACCAGCTTCGGCGATTCGAAACTGAGCTTGCCCACCAGGGCATGAACATTACCGCCGCTGTCATTGCGAAACTCAACCTTACCGGCCGCATAGTCCTTAACCGCCGCCGCTATATCAGGCGTTACCGTGCCACCCTTCGGTGATGGCATCTTGCCCTGGGGACCTAATATCCGACCCAGCTTGCCTACCTTGCTCATCATCCGCGGATGCGCCACCGCCACATCAAAATCCAGCCAGCCCCCTTGTATCTTTTCCACCAACTCATCGCCGCCGGCTTCCGAAGCGCCCGCCGCCAACGCCGCCTCGGCCTCGTCTCCTTCACAAAACGCAATGACGCGTAATGTCTTGCCAATACCGTGCGGCAGCGATATCGCGCCCCGCACCGACTGTTCGGCATGACGGGTATCTATGCCCAGTTGGATCACACATTCGACTGACTGATCAAATTTGGTGCCGCCCCAGTCCTTAATTTGATTCACCGCTTCCCCCAGTGACAAAGTCTGACGCTCGGGCGGTGGTGCCATCTTCTTAAAGCGCTTACTTCTAAAACGCATCTTTCACCTCGCAAGTTTCTGCTCGCTCCCACTGTCGCCGGCCGTGGTTCGCCGTCTCTTAATATCTATCGCAACGGTTAAAAACCAATCGCTTCTTCTTCCAACTTCCAGGGCGTGTGGCCCAATTCCTGTCATTCCCGCGAAAACCTGTCATTCCTGCGAAAACCTGTCATTCCCGCGAAAGCGGGAATCCATTCGCACAAATACGTGAAAACGCCGATATTGCTTAATCAAACTGCAATTTTTCCACTTCGGCAACACGCCTGCTAACCCGCCACCTCCACTCCCATACTCCGCGCCGTGCCTTCGATAATCTTCACCGCTTGATCTAACGAAAAAGCGTTCAAATCCTCCATCTTGGTCTTGGCGATCGTTTCCAACTGCTCCCGTGTCACCGTACCTATCTTCTCACGATTGGGAACACCGCTCCCCTTGACGATACCCACTGCTTGTTTCAGCAGCTCCGCCGCCGGTGGACTCTTGCAGATAAAATCAAACGTCTTATCCTTATATACCGTAATCACCACCGGAACTATCGTCCCATTGTATTCCTTGGTTCGCTCGTTAAACTGGGACACAAACTGACCAATGTTAACGCCGTGCTGACCCAACGCCGGACCAATCGGTGGGGCCGGTGTCGCCTGACCCCCGGCCGCCTGCAACTTTATCTGTCCCTTAATTTCCTTCTTCGCTTTTGCCACTATAGCTTCTCCAACTGCCAATACTCAATATCCAACGGCGTCGCTCTGCCAAATATAGTCACGATAACCCGCACCGTACCTTTTTCCGGATCAATGTCTTCGACATCTCCTTCAAATCCTTCGAACGACCCGCCTTTGATCTTGATGCGATCGGCTTTCTTGAACTCCATCTGAATCGAAGGGGTCTCTTCAGGCCTGTCCGCCTGATTCAGCATCTTCGACACTTCCACATCACTCATCGGGGAGGGCTTGCCTTCCGTGCCGATAAAATCACCTACCCCGCTGGTCTCCTTGATTATAAACCACGATTCTTCCTGAACGGCCCCGTCCTCCGTCGGCGCCATCTCTACAAAGACATAACCCGGGTATAACTTCCGCTCGTAAACCCGCTGTTGACCGCCACGAACCCGCTTGACCTTTTCGGTCGGAACCAGAATACGACCGATCTGTTGGTGCAAACCTTCAATCTCAACCTTACGGGACAAGGCTTCACGCACCTGCTCCTCACGATTAGACGCCACCCGAAGTACATACCAACGCTTTGTAAAATCTGTCTCTGTCAATATCTCATCCCATTTTTAGGACAGCTTAAATACCTTTAAAACTCCGATTTCGTAAAACAGGTAGCTAAAACCCAAATCGACAGCCATCAACAGTAACGCCATCACTGCCACTGTAATGATCACCACCACCGTCGAGGATATAATCTCCTTGCGACTCGACCACGACACCTTCTTCATCTCACCTTCGGTCGCAATCATAAAATCAGCGCATCGCGGACTGTTTAACAACTTCAACAACAGCCAGGACAAAAACAAAAACAATACCGCCGGAATACCCGCCCGCAACCACGTCTTCAACGCCGGCGTAATCGTCTCGCCCACCCCGATCATATCCAGCTTCTCATACAACCGGTAACAGCCCAAAACCGATATCACACCCGCCGCTATCGCCGAACACATCCGAGTATAATAACCCTGTCCTTTTTTATAAAACTCTAGCCCCATAGTCCTTGTTCTCCTTAACAGGCCAGGAGGGAATCGAACCCCCAACCTGCGGTTTTGGAGACCGCTGCTCTGCCAAATTGAGCTACTGGCCTGGGTTTTTCTTCCAAT
>Ga0272441_10009832_pt1 | contig 14658 bp, 14 predicted proteins | sample SSMProp6N_FD_193582 | JGI IMG/M metagenome (GOLD analysis project Ga0272441, IMG submission 193582) | Marine sediment archaeal communities from Little Sippewissett salt marsh, Falmouth, MA, United States - SSM-Prop-6N | ecosystem: Environmental > Aquatic > Marine > Wetlands > Sediment ... | reverse complement strand
ATTTTTCTATTTGCAGCAAGTTTAGAGCAATCATTGATAGTACCTCCAAGAGCTAGTAGAATTATTGCAGCTAGTCTTACTATACTAGTGTTGTATTTTATAGTAATTCCTCTTCAAGAAACAATTTATGACTTCGGTTCATTAACTATAATTATTTTTGATATTCTTACTACGGAGTTTTATGGTTTTATTTTCGGTTTCATTGTTTTGTGTAGTGCTTTATTACTTATTCCTGTAATAGTACGATATGCTAAAACATTTAGTGCTTCCAACGATAAGAGAATATTCTGGAAAATGATAATTACAATTTTTTTAGCTTTGATGCTAATAGGAATGGCATATATCACAACTATAAAACATAAAGTAGAAGCTAATCATTTAAATCTTGGTGGCTTTCAACTCTTCGAAATAATTTATTCATTTGTTGGTATTTCAATTGTAGCTATTTATCAAAGTCAATCAGTATCCCATGGAATACAAGCTATCTTAGTAGTTGATAAAGAAGGCAATCCTTTAATTGGTTATTCTCCTTCTAGAAAAAGTAGAATTTCTTTTGAAGAGAAAATTATCGCAGCTTCTGGTTACTTGGCAGGACTTTTTCATTTTATTCAAGATTATGTGTCAACGGCTTCTGATGAGGAATTTAGAGAAATTAAGACAACAGCTTCAACCCTTGCCTTCTATTCTGGAGAATCTGTTTTTATGATTGTGCAAGCGAAAATTTCAGGTAAATTGTTAGACAAGAATACTCAGCTATCTCTTGAGGAAATAGACAAGTTATTGGTAGATTTTGAAGCAAATAAACTACCTGATGAAACACAGATTAACAAGATTATAGGAATTCTTGATAAAAATTTCTACTTAATATCTTAAATTCATTAAACTTATATCCAATAATGCTTTTATCTACATGATGTCTTATATTGTCTTCATTGTAGGAACTAGACCTGAAATCATTAAAATTGCTCCCGTTGTTCTACTTGCAGAAGAAAGAGGGAAAGATTACATTATAATTCACACTGGTCAACACTATGATGAAAATATGTCCAAACAATTCTTTACTTCTCTGGGATTAAGACAACCTGATATAAATCTTGGAGTACAAGAGGAAAGTTCTACTGATAAACTAGGTGAAATGGTCAAAAAAATTGGTTCTGAGCTTGAAAGAATTAAACCATACATTGTTCTTGCTCAAGGAGATACAATTAGTGTATTAGCTAGTTGTTTAGCTAGTGTGCAATTAGAAATACCTTTTGGCCATCTAGAAGCTGGTTTGAGATCTTTTGATTTGACTATGCCTGAAGAAAGAAATAGAAGAATTATAGATAGTATGTCTTCATTATATTTTGCACCTTCTGAGAGAGCTGTAACAAATCTTCTGTACGAAGGGGTGGATCCTAAGAGAATTTTCTTTACAGGAAACACCGTAGTAGATGCGATAAGAATCTTCAAGGATAGAATAAATGAAGAAAATTCCCAACAAGCTTCTAATATTCTCTCTGAGCTTAAAGATAGTTATATTATATGTACTATTCATAGAGTTGCTAATGTAGAAGATATGAAAAACTTAGATGCTATTGTTTCTTTTCTTTCAAGATTTGATGCTTTACCAATTGTTTTCTTACTTCATCCTCGTACAAAGAAGAAGCTAGATATTGTTGACAAGTTTTGGGTATTAGAAAAAAATCCGAATATCTTTTACTATGAATCTATCAACTACTTCTCAATGATTAGATTGATGAATGATAAAAGATGTTTATTGATTCTTACTGATTCTGGAGGATTACAAGAAGAAGCTGCTATTTTGAGAAAACCTTGTTTAACAGTTAGATCTAATACAGAGAGGCCAGAAACAGTTGAAGGGGATATTAATACTCTGGTTCCAGCTAATGAAGACATCATTATTAGAGAAATAAAACGCATTATATCTGAAGATTTTGTGAATCGCTTTAACCAATTCGGTAGCCCCTATGGCAAAGGTTTTGCCAGTGAAGAAATCCTTGATGCTATTGATTACATGTTGAGTTACCTTCCATTTGAATCACCGAAAACATATAAAACAGGTTCAAAAACCTATCATTTACTTGAATTAGGGGCAACAATACGAAAAGAAGATATTGAAGATCAATTCGACTGCAAAATCACTAATGTTTATGATGATGAAGGGAATCCAAAAATTATAACGGATAAAATGAAAAAGGGAGATAGAGTCAGGATTCAAAGAGGATAATTCTACCAATCTATTATATCTAATGCTTTCAATAAAACTCTTACAGCAGCAAATGTTGCAAGTGACCAAAATCCAATTAATATTGCTTCTGATTTAACTTTGTGTAAAAATCGTGGAATAATGTTTGCTGTAATTACAGTTCCTATAGCCATTAACAATACTATGTCCCATTGTATGGAAACACAACTAACACCTAGGGATCCAAGCGATTTTGATAATAAATCAGATGGTACTGCATAGAATAGAGAAGATCCAGAATTAAAAATATCAAGAGATCTAATCAAAACTGCAAATGGTGTTGCAAACAATATAGTGAAAGTAGAAGTTGCTGCTGCGATTGGTGCGGGCATTCCTATAGCCATAGTTAAAATTGGAACATAAATGACTCCTCCACCTAATCCTAAGGTAGCTCCAATAAATCCCCCTACAGTTGCAATAATAATTCCAGGGAAGAGTTTTGCTTTGTATTTGAATTTAATTCCTCTTTTATCCGTAAACTCGCGATAGAATACTGATTTTTGCCACCACTCTTTGATTTTTTGTTCTTCATCACAGTCTTCTTCTAAGCATTCATCTTTATCATCATTGAATTTTCCACTTCGCTCCTTAATCCAATTTAAAACAATATTAAACATCTTATAAAGAGCTATAGCAATCATTGTTACTCCAAAGATGATTTGGAATATATCCTTTCTAACTGTTGTAGTAACTAGCCATTTTGAAAATAATCCTCCAGAAACTGCTCCTGGGATGGCAAAGACCATAAATCTAAGAGCAACTTGGTAATCGATTCTCTTCTCCCGTATATAAGATATAGAACCACTTAATGCTGTGAAGACTATAACACCCAAAGATGTAGCACTGGCTGTGTTTCCTAATAAATTTGGGTTATCTAATACTGCTGCTTGCCCTCCAACTTTGCTAACTAAAAGGGTTTCAAAAGCTATAAGAAGGATAGGTACGTTTAATAGCCCCCCACCTATGCCAAAGACAGGTGAAATTGCGCCAGTTAACAAACCTGCGCCGAATAAAGCTAAGAAATGCCACCATTCAAAAAACTCAAACATCTTATCATCATATCTTATTTGGTCATCATAAAGGGTAGTTATTTAAAACTTTAATGTAATCGCAAAACACTGTCAATCATAAATGTTTTAAACCTTCATAAATATCCTAAATCAATGAATTCAGGTATAGAGGAATCAATAGCGGATCATTTGCTGGCGTTGATCGATAAGAAATCTATTTGGGAGCTGGAGATTATTTCCTCTATTCTTAACATTCATCCTGATGACCTTACTGAATTTATCCAGCAATTTCCGATGGCTTATGGTCTTTCGATACAAGGAAAAAGATTCTATATTACTCATGAACTAGTGTTTGATGTTTTAGATGAAGTAAAAGCAAAATTCATTGCATGGTACCAGAGTAAGTCTCCTCGAAGATACTCTCAATTGAAAAGAGTTGAAGAGATTAAAAAAGAGTATTTTATCGAAGATAAACCAGAAAGAATCTCACCCAAGATTAAGATAAGTGTTTATGGAAATAACTATGTAGTGGAAGATGTTCTTAATAATTTTCTAGCTAGAGAAGGTCTTAGTCCCTCTTTTAGTTATACAGGCGGTTATGAGCCATTTGATTTCCAAAAGACTATTGGAAATGATATCTATAATTGCCAGTTTTTGATTATTGATTATAAACGTGATATACTGGCTTTAGCTCCGCTTCTTTTTGAGATGCCTGAAGCTTTTATTTTCATATTTGATCCTTTAGACAAGTTGCAGATTGATAGACTAGCAAAAATGATACAGAATTTGATTGCTAAACGTAAAACTGATATGCTAGTCACTTTTCTAGCTATTGTTAAATCAAGTATTCAAACTTCTGAGTTGGATGAGATATCTGGAACTTTATCTTATCTTGTGGAGTTCTTAGAAGAGAAGTCGATTTTCAAGGTATCTTTTGCTATACTTTCTTCAGATGATCAAACAGAAAGAAAAATGAATGATTTGATTCAAACCGCTAAGTTGCTTTTTTAGTTTTCTTGGGGGAAGAAGTTTGTTGTTTCTTCAGTTGTTCTTCTTCTAGTATCTCCAATATTTTCGGGTAAGTTCTAAATGATATAAATATTGGATAATAACCAACTCCTAAACCAATTATAGAAATGATATTTGCAATTAGTCCTATAAGAAAGAAAATTGTGAATATACTAGTACCTTCAAAAAAGGTTGAAGTGAATAAAAAGGTTAATCCTATAGTTTGTACCAAATAAGCAATACTAGTATAAATATTCGGAAATTTGAAAATATATTTGTTAAAATAATGAGGTTTTAAATCCAGTCTTAGAATAAAGAAACCAATTGAGTTAAGTGGTGCTGTTAGGATTAGCAAAATTGATCCCATAATTCTTAGAACATCTTTAGCAGTTTCATTGTCAAGATAATAAGAAAAAATTATAAAAACTGTAGATAACAGAATTGCTACTACTCCTGCTATGATAAAGTAAGCAGATTTCTTTGCATAGTCCCATTTTACAGCTGGATCAAAGGTGAGATTGTACAATCCCCAGCTAAGACCTGAAAAGCCTAGAACAATCGGAATTAAGAGTATTTGATATACACTCCAACCTTCATAAAATAAGAAATAAAATCCTCTAGAAACAGCTGCTAGTATGATATAGAAAAGATATATCATGATTAGACTGTTTGTAACCATTTTAGAGTGCTGTTGGCGATGAAACATTTATTCTTCTACCTCCAATGTTTCGGGTTCGGGTTCTTGTTCATGACTCCACTTTTGAAGGAGTGTCATAGTTGATGTTAAACCTAGAAAACCAAGTAGGATAAAGAAGACAGCTATTATGTATAGAATAAGAGCAAGATTCAAATAAGATAAATCACCAGTGAAATCTTCATACCATCCAATTATGGAAGGGATAAGATTGAGTAAGAAACCTACTGTTAAGTAATATTGTCCCTTCCTCTCTATAATGTTGTTTTCTGCTAGATAATCTATATTTAGTTTAAGAAAAAGAAAACCAATTACAAGAATAATTGTTTGAACCACAACAATTGTAAGATTTAAGTAAACTAAAGGCTCAGTTTGCCAGCTAGCTTCAAAGTTTGTTAAATGTATAATCACAGATGTAACATCCAAAAACGCCGAAATAAAAAATAAAATCGGTGCAACTAGCCATTTTGATTTATAGTCTAAACTATACCCTAGTCTTAAGATTCCAATTCCAAACAGAATCAGCGCACAATCAAACGCTATATCTGCAATTGGTAGTAACAATTCAAATGATGTTATAATTACTCCACCAACTCGAATCATTTCGATACTTACTAATATCCATGCAGAATAGAATAGGTGCTTAGTGACATCAGTAAGATTGTTCACTTCTAAAACCTACTTGTCTTTTAGATAAGGGTTAGGCTCACCACATTCAGCACAAAATGCAGAGTCTTCATCTAATTCCAGGCCACATTTAACACAAAACATCTTCTTTGTTGATGTGGAATCTTCTTCGATAAGAAGATCATCCAAAGGATCAGGTTTAGTTTGTGTTTGTGTAGGTGGTGGTGGTGTAAAACCGCCAAATAGACCTCCTCTTCGACCAAAAAGACCTGCACCACCTGCTTGTTGTCTCTGGGCAGCAGCTTCTTTTTGTTGTTGGATTCGATCAAAAACTTCATCTGGTACTTTATCTAGCACTAAAAATGCTCTTCTTAGGTACCAGAAACCTAGTACTGTTAATATTAGTGATCCCATGTCAAGGAAGTAATTGATCCATAATAGAATTTCATATCCTTCCTCAACAACTGCTAATCCATCCACATAGCTAATATAGGTCTCAGTAGGAATAATTGTATTTAACAAAATGCTAAGAGTTAGAAAACCAAATGCCATAGGTAGTGACATCTGTCCTTTGTAGATGTTTCTTCTGGCTGTTGCATAAGAATCTACTGAGGTTTTTAATTGATAAAATCCAACGGTCATTAATATAGCTGCGATAATCTCAACGATGTGTGTAGGAATTAAGCTTATCGGATTTATAGCTATTGCACCAGTAGTGTGTAACATGTATAACGCTTGTGCAACAATATTAAATAGAGATGCAATAAACAATAATATTGTTGAAACCATAATCAGTTTGTTTTTTTCGTCTCCATAGAAATTTAGAAAACCAAATATCAACCAAATTATAGCTACTATTTTTATTACTTCAAATACTAATTGAAGATAGATTATTAAGTCACCTACATTCAGAAATACAATGAACATTTCAACCATCATTGCCAGAACATAAATTAATGCTGCATTAGTAATATTCTTCCTGGATTTATCACTTATCATACTATTTCCCACTTTGTCAAGTACTATTTAAATTTGCGGAGTATTGACTTCAAAACCAAAATATCATAAAAATATATAAGGACTCCCAAATAGCTTTTTTTTATTCCAGATTATATCGAAGACAAAGTTAGTTGTTTTTAAGCCTTGATGAAAATAGTTTTTAATTGCATAATAATCTATTTCTTAACAATTGTTGGTAGAAAGACATGACGTCATCTCTGTTTGTTCCTTATATTGCTCTCCTTGTTCTAGATGAAACCGGCATGTCTTTACGAAGTACAAGTCCAATACCAGAAATTTCTCGAGAGGAGATAATAGGGATTGGTAATTTCTACAGTCCTGTTGTTTCAGCTTCATCACCAAATTTGGAAATTTACGGGCCATTACCCATACCCCACTTTGAAAAATACCATCTATTAATAGTCACTTTTAGAAAAAAAGACTCACAAGTAGTTAATCCTAGGGCGAAATATCAAGAATCTCTTTCTTTTTGCCAATTATTAATTTTTTACAAGAAAGAATGCGATGAAAAAGTGAAATTTGGGCACGGACAAATCTATACAACTGTTGACATTTTTCTACAGAAGTATGATGATGTAACTACTATTACTGATGACGAGCTTTTAATATTAAGTGAGATGTTAATCGAAAATATTCTTCTAGATGATCAGATTAAGTCCAAGAGTATTGAAGATATAGTCCGAGATATAGCTTCCCGTTTTAACACAATCCAGCAGATATCTAATTTACTCAATAGAAGAACGAAAATTGGCATAATCTCATCTGATTCATTATCGTATAATCTAGTTATTCAGTCCTTATTTCATTTTCAGAATATTGATTTTATCTACCAATTGGATCGAAATGAATTCATAACTAGAATAGATACCTACTTTATGAGAATTGTACTAACACTTCTTTTCGATACAGAGAAAATTGTTGGTAAAGAGTATTTTAGAGAAATGGATTACTATGTTTATTTAGCATCTTTTGATGATCAAGAAACTTGCAAGAGACACATAAAAAACATTGATTCTTTGTTTGAAAGAGATCCACAAGCAAAAATATTCTTTATATCAGCTGAAAGAGCAGAACAATTACCCTTGGAATATAAGAAATATTTATTCAATGAAACTGAAAGAAGGAAAAATCTAAAATTGATGATATCAGTAGGCGATGTTTTTAGAACTCTAGATAATGCTATCTACTTGATTCTTAATGATATTTTGGAGCTGAGAAAAATAATACTTAGCCAGAATAAACTATAGATTATTCAGGCTTTCTGTCAGGAATCAGTGCGATTAGTATTCCACCTGGACCAACTCTGCTGCCAACTACAGGTGTCATAAAACTGATGTGTGATTGACTTATTGATATCTTAGTTTTTATTATCGCCTCAATCTCTTTAGCATCTTCTTCTGAATCAGCATGAGTAATCAACATTGAATATGTTATTCCATCAGAATTTGTCCTTTCAATAATTTCGTCAATTGCTCGTTTCTTAGCATTTTTCAAACTTATTACTCTGCAGAGAGGTAAATTTTCTCCATCTTGAGTAATTATCATTGGTTTCATTCTTCCAAGAGAAGCAAAGAATTCTGAAGCTTTACTGATTCTTCCTGATCTAACTAACATTTTTAGAGAATCCATGTATCCCAATTGAAGAACTGAAGGACGGAATGATTCCATAAAAGAAAGTATTTGGTCAAAATCATATCCTTCCTCAATTAATTGAGCGAATTTTATGCCTATAAGTCCCTCTCCTCCAGATGCATTTAAAGAATCAAAGACTATGACTTTATCGGAACCGAATTTTTTAGCAGCAACAGCACCTTGTTGATATGTATTCGAGAACTTACTGGAAAGAGTAACAATAACTACCTTGTCATAGCCATTATTCAGATAACTCTCAAACATTTCTTTCCATTGAGCAAGATTAGGGGCAGATGTATTTGGTAAATCTAACTTGTCTATGTTTTTATAATATTCTTGTGGAGTTATGTCTATTCGATCTCTCATCATTTTACCAATTTCGATATTAAGAGGAATCATGCCGATGTTGAATTCTTCCATGATTTCTTCTGACAAATCACCACAGCTATCTACTACAACTTTGATCTGCATGGCTTGCATTTTAACCATACATACTTAACTTTGCTGGTGTAACATAGTTTCTTTAGTATATTCAGAATTCTTTTAAATTAGCTGCGTTTCTCTCTTCTTATGGGATTTGAATTTCTTCAAACATCGGAAAAACCTCTAATTAAATTAAGGCATAAATATTTCAAGGCAGAAAATATAGAGTATCAGAAAAGGACTGTGGTTATGATACCTGGTTTTTTGGATAACATAGATAATAGGATACCTTTGGTGAAAGCATTTCAAAAGATTTGCAATGTTATTATGTATGAACCAAGAGGATATGGATATTCAGTTGGTCCAAGAAAAAGAAGAATATACAAAGTTCAATACTATGTCGATGATTTAGCCAAGCTAATTGAACATTATGATTTGAAAGACCAAGAATATTATATTTGGGGAAGCTGTGTAGGGTCAGCAATAGCGTTTTTATATTATATGGATCGTGATGGATCAAAACCTAAGGCGATAATTGCTGCAAGTCCAGATGCCAAGTTTAAGACTCAATGGTGGTTTGATGTACTAAATGTGTTACCGTATCCGTTCATTTGGGTAGCTTATAAACTCACAATGTTTTTTCTGAGAAGAATATTGAGAAAGAAAAATCCTGACGATGTAAAGAATGTTGATTACTCGATTGATCGATTTAATAAACTAGATTTGTATATACAAATGAGAATTCTCGTAGAATTTATTCATAAATATGATATAAGAGGACGAGAAGTTGAACTTGATCTACCAATCTTAGTCTTATCACCAAAAAAAGACTGGTTTGTAGAACCTGAAAATTCCAAGAAACTAGCAAATTATCATCCTAAATCAAAGTATATAAGTCTTGGTGATGCACATAGGTTGATTGTTGATACTGAAGAAAAAATAGTGGGTTATGCAAATGAGTTCTTTGCTTCAATAGAGCAATTGTAATCTAACAATGTCGAAGTATAATTTATTAATATAATCAAGAAACTTTTTAATCCATAATCTAAAAATATACTTGATAATTATGGTCGTTTTTGAAGTAAATGAAGTTACGTTATATAAGATGGGAATTGGCTGGCTAAGTTCTCAAGCAACTTTCAAAGATAAAGAAGTTAGTTTTCCAGTTCTGGTAAAAAACCAAGATGATTTCCTAAAGACTTTTCATGTAGATGTTGAAGGAAGTGCTTTACTTTCTTCTATAGCATTTGATACAGAAGCTTCCAAGGATTTGGAAATAAATCAAGAAGGTGATGCTCTTAAATCTATTATCGGAATTCTTTCTGGTTCGAGAGTAGTTATTGATACAAAAGATGAAAAAAATCTAGAAGGAAAACTCTTAGGTTATCAAGTAATGGGTAACTATGAAGAGGAATCTGATCTTGAAGTTATTTTGATGGCTGATGACTATCAAATCTATCATATTAATTCAGATGATTTGCAAAACATTTTACCCAAAGAAGATTTCTTTAAGAAAAGTTTGCAAGAACAATCAGATATACTCTCTAAAAGTAAAAAAGAAAATGTGAAAAATATTAAGATAAATTTCACTGAAGAATCTGATAAGAATGTAAAAATTTCCTATCTCACTGAACTTCCTGCTTGGTTGTCTTCTTACAGGATTTATTCCCTAGATGAACAGAATGCAGTGTTTGAATTGTGGAGTCTTGTAACTAATAACTCACAGCAAGATTGGATTGATGCTCAAATACATCTAATTACAGGACTCCCATTGTCTTTCAGATATGATATAAGTTCTCCTTGGTTAATTGATCGTCCAAGAGTAGATCGACCAAAGCAGATGGGTATTAATATAGTCACTCCTGAAGGAGAATATGAGATGGAGGATGTAATGCCACCTCCTATGGCTGCCCCCTCTGCTAAAAAAATGAGAAGTGTCAGAGCTCTGGGAGCCCCTGGAGGCGCTGCTCTTGCAGAGAGAATGGAAGACAAATACGAGTATGCCGCTGCATCAGAAGCTGCCGCTGAAGTTGTAAGTACAACTGAGAGTGTCTCTTTTAGTCTCAAACAGCTTGTATCAATTAAGAAAGGAGAGTCTGCATTATTACTACTTCATTCGGTTAATGTTCCCAAAGAAACGATAAACATCTATAATAAGCAACAACATGCAACACATCCGTTCAAAGCTATAGAAGTGGAGAATACTGCAGGATATGGCTGGGAACAAGGACCAGTTACCATCTATGAACAAGGTGTCTATGCTGGTGAATCTATGTTACCAAGAGTTGCAAAAGATGAGAAGCAGATTATACCTTACTTGGTTGAACAAGATGTTACAATAAAACAGGAAGAATTCAATACTTCCAAGAAAATTGGGATTTCTCTCTCGAATCAATACTATGTTGAAACCTATCTTAACACAAAGACCTTCAAATTTGAAATTGATAATAAAAGTGATGAAGAGAAAACCGTACTCGTAGAGGTTCCTAAGTTATATGGATACATGATTAATAAAAGAAAGATGAAATCAGAAGCCAAAGAGACTGCAAATTTCTTCAGAATCAAGATTCAAATCGAATCAAAAACAACACTAAAATTGGAAGTCCCAACTGAGAGGAAGACATCAGAAAGTGTATCTATTGCTTCAGTTTCGGAAGAATATCTTGATGAGTTACTCAAACTTGAAACTCTGAAAGCAAATCAAGTTTCAGTTCTGAAGAAAATTAAACAACTTAGAAAAGAGAAAACCAAGATCAATGATCAAGTGGAATCAGATCAATCTAACCTCAATAGAATTGACAATGAGTACAAGAGAATAACTCAGTCAATTAAAGTTCTAACAAGTAGTGGTGAAGAAGCTAATACTCGAGCTAAGTATGTAGAACGAATGAACTCTCTATTCGAGACTATGGAAGAACAACGTAAGAAAATAGAAGAATCGAAACGAAGATTTAATGAAATAGATGAGACTATCTACAAGTTATTAGATGATTTGTAGAGAATATTCTCATTTTTCTTCTTTTAACCACAAATCTATTTCTTGAAAGAGCTGTTTCCTCCCAGCATCTTTAGGTATGACATGCCCACCTTTCTCAATGCATACAATTTTCTTCTTTTGAGATATTATACTATCATATATACTTTGAGCATGTTTTATAGAAATGGATGGGTCGTTTTTTGAATAAACTATTAACGTTGGGATTGTGATTTCTCTCAAATTCTTCTTAGTAACATTAAACATCTTCCGTAACTGTTTTATGAATTTAAGAGGATAGCCTCCATAACTTTTATGTGTTTGTAATTCTTCTAAATCTTCCCATCCAACCTCTTCATTTTTGTGATAGGGGTAAAAAAATTCGATAAATGGGACAAAAGCAACTATAGCCATTCTCCAGTCTGGAGAAAAGGCTGGAGCAGCTAAAGGTATTATGCCAGCTATATCTGGATTTTTCTCACCAAGATAGAGTGTAATAGATCCACCCATTGATAATCCACAGACATATACAGTTTCGAAATCTTGCTTCAATATGTCTAGACGTTTTTGGGCATATTCAGCTAATTCCTGCCATTTCTTATTTGCTAAATCTTCAAGTGAAGTTTCATGTCCTGGAAGTACAATATTATCCACAAAATATCCACTTTTTCTTAGATGTTTAGCAAGTGGTTCCATCTCATAGTGTGTTCCAGTGAATCCATGGATAAGCAGAAATGCTATCTTAGTATCAGAACTCATTAGGCATAATTTGATACTCAAGAATAAAAATATTCACCCTAAACGTCGGTTGAAATTATTTAATTATCAGAAAAACTCAAAAAGAATGACGATAAATTAATTTCGTGATAGACCCTACTATCTTCTATACTCTCGTTGGTATTATATCATTAGTTGTCTTCATATGGTTAATATTAGCGTTATATAGACGAATGAGATATGAGGTTCTACTAGTTTCAGGTTTTATACTTATTATTTTGTCTTTAACCTTAACTGGTGAATACTCGGGGGTTTATACTATAACTGCTCAGAGTTTATTTGTTTATCAGATAATTTCCATATCAATATCTTGTATTGCACTACTTTTCACTCTCTTTGGTTTATTTTCCTCTAATAAAAGATGGATCAAAAAGAGAGGAACTGATAATCTTAACAGCTTCAAACGCCTAGCTTTCTTTGCTTATGTAAGACATCCTATTACTTTTAGTTGCATATTAGTCTCTATTTCAATTATGTTGCTAATTCAATCAATATTATCTAATGTTCTTGCAGGTTTGGCTATAATTATCTTTACAATTTCCTCTTTTGAAAAAGATACCTTCTTTCAAAAAATATATGGTTACCCATATAAAGTATACAGTAGAAGAGTACCTCGATTTAACATTATCCATGGTGTGATTAGATCGTTTATCATAGGTGAAAGAAGCAGAGGTAGCGATGATGATATTTTGATTTATGATTAAATCTTGTTTTGTGAGATTATTTGATTATTCCCTCGATTATAGATGGACACACATCTATAATTCCATCTAAACCTCTCAGATACCTTTCAAACTTATCTAAGTCTTCTACATTTTTCATCCAACATTCAAGCATAATCATGTGGTCACCTCTAGAAGAATAGAGCCTTAGAACCTCCTTTTTTGTTTTCATTATTTGGATGATTGTGATATATTTTTGAGGTGTTGTGTCAATACCTATAAGAACTCTCCTTCCTAAATCAAGTCTTTCAGGATTCACATCAATAGAATATCGTTCAATTGTTCCGTTTTTTTCCATTCTATGAATACGCTTTCTAACAGCTGTTTCTGTAACATTTAGCTCTTTAGCAATTTCAACAAAAGATTTTCTACTGTTCATGAGAAGAATAGAAATTATATCTAGATCACTTATTTTTTGTGAATTTGAAGAGTCTGATATTCGAACCACCTTATTTTGAAATTCGGAAAGGTTTATATAAAGATATTCTTTCAACAATTTGGTGACACATATGTCGTTAAAAGAATACGAAGAAACTGGAAAAATACCTCTAATAGGTACAAACTTCCCTAAGATGGTTGTTCAAACAACTCATGGTATGAAGAAGCTACCTGGAGATTATTCTGGTAAATGGCTTATTTTGTTTAGCCATCCTGCAGATTACACACCTGTATGTACTACTGAATTTGTTTCTTTTCAGAAACACTATGATGAATTTCAAGCAATGAACACTGAATTAATTGGTTTAAGTATAGATCAAGTTTTCAGTCATATGAAATGGGTTGATTGGATTAAAGAAAAACTAGATGTTGAAATTCAGTTCCCAATTATAGCTGATCATGGTGAGGTAGCAAAACAGTTAGGTATGATTCATGCCAAGGGAAGTAACACTGTAAGAGCTGTGTTCATAATTGATCCCAAAGGAATAATTCAAGCTATTTTATACTATCCTTCTGATTTAGGAAGAAATATGAAAGAAATAGTAAGAATGATTAAAGCATTGAGAGTATCTGCCAAGAATGGGGTTGCTATGCCAGCTAATTGGCCAGAAAATGAGCTATTTGGTGATGATGTAATAGTACCTCCAGCTAAGGATCAAAAAACTGCCAAAGAACGTCTAGAAGATAAAGATATCGAATGTCTTGATTGGTGGCTTTGTCATAAGAAGAATCCTGAGTAATTCTTCTTTTTTCTACTTTTTCTAATAAACTATTTAATCTAGTCATGTTCTATAAAATTAATGTCTTCCAAGATTATCAACATCATTACTAAAGATGATCCTGAAGTAAATATACGTCTTGGGATATTTGAAACTAAACAATCTAATAAGGATAAATTACCTGTTATTATAATACCTGGATGGTTAAGTGCTATAGATAATTTTACTAATCTAGCACAAGCTATTCAAAAATATAGAACAGCCATAATTTATGAACCGAGAGGTTTTGGAAAATCCATTACTCCACATAAAAAGGGTATTTTTAGTCCTGAAGAATATAATGAAGAACTTGGAAAAATAATTGAA
>Ga0272441_10009831_pt1 | contig 14659 bp, 11 predicted proteins | sample SSMProp6N_FD_193582 | JGI IMG/M metagenome (GOLD analysis project Ga0272441, IMG submission 193582) | Marine sediment archaeal communities from Little Sippewissett salt marsh, Falmouth, MA, United States - SSM-Prop-6N | ecosystem: Environmental > Aquatic > Marine > Wetlands > Sediment ... | reverse complement strand
TCAATTCTTTGGCGATTGCAACTGCAGTTAGTTTGTGGTCGCCCGTAATCATCACGGTTTTTATTCCCGCTTTACGGCACAGCTCATTTGCGCCCTTAGCTTCGTCTCTAGGTGGGTCAATCATTCCTGCCAATCCAACAAAAGTCAAGTCAACTTCAAGGAAGTCTTCTTCATATTTGCCAGTTTCAGTTTCAGGCAACTTCTTGTATGCTACAGCGAGAACACGAAGAGCCTGACTAGCCATTTTCTCGTTTATTTTTAAGATTTCCTTCTTATCTTTCGGGGACAAGTTAACTACTTTACCGCCTTTCAAGATGTGAGTAGAACGTTCCAAAAGTCTTTCTACAGCACCTTTAACGTAAGAGAAAATTTCTCCATCAGGTGACTTGTGAACAGTTGCCATGCGCTTCCGCTCAGAAGTGAAGGGCACTTCTTGTAAACGGGGGTATGTTTTTGCCAAAGTTTCTTTGTCAAGTCCTGCTTTGGTTGCAGCCACAACCAATGCACCCTCTGTGGTATCTCCAAGCACACGTTTTCCATCATAACTGACGTTAGAGCACAAAGTGCTAGCGGTCAACAGCAAAGTTAGGTTCTCATCCTCATTGGGATTGAGGACGCTATTGTTCACAAGGAAGTCTCCGGTGGGTTCATATCCAGCGCCAGTTACATCAATCATCCTGTTGTTGACGTAGATTTTGCGCACAGTCATTTCGCCCTTTGTCAAGGTGCCCGTTTTGTCAGAGCAGATTATGTCTGTGGCGCCCAAAGTTTCTGCTGAAGATAGCCTCCTTATGAGTGCGTTACGCTTTGCAAGTTCTCTGGCGCCAAGTGCAAGTGAAACTGTTACAACAGCGGGTAAACCTTCGGGAACCGCTGAAACAGCAAGAGCAACAGCAACTTCAAATGCATCAATAATTTCATATATTCCACTTTTGCCGAGAACAGACAATTCATAGAACTCAAGTAGGAAAATAATGACACACACAAAAATAACGATGGTTCCCAGTTTCTTGGCGAACTTGTTCAACTTCTGGTTAAGAGGGGTTTCCATTTGTTCTACAGACTGAACCAGCTCAGCGACTTTGCCGAATTCTGTTTTCATACCAGTGGAAGTGATTATTGCTTTGCCCCTTCCATAGGTTGTGTGTGTTGCCATGAAAACCGTGTTTTTCCGGTCAGCCACAGCGGTTTTTGAATCAAGAACAACGTTTTCTTTGCTTACTGCTGCGGACTCTCCCGTCAAAATAGCTTCATCAGTTTTCAGGTCCACAACTTCAAGAAGCCGAGCATCAGCGGGGATACGGTCTCCGGCTTCAATGAGCACCAGGTCACCAGGCACAACGTCTTTTGATGGAATCATTTTTTCGGTTCCATCTCTTAAGACACGGGCTTTGGGAGCAGTAAGCTGCTTCATTGCCTCCATTGCCTTTTCTGAACGGTATTCTTGAACAAAACCAACCACAGCGTTTAAAATGATTATGGCGCCTATCGTTATAGCGTCTACGAATTCTGTGCTTTCGCTTTTTGCAAGGGCAATGGCTATAGAAATAGCCATAGCAACGAGAAGCATGATTACGAATATGTCTTTAAACTGCCCAAGAAATATACGAAGTGGAGATACAGCCTTTTTCGCCACTAGCTCGTTTGGTCCATACTCTTGGAGTCGACGTTCAGCTTCTTCAGTGCTCAATCCATTCTCGGTGGCTTTGAGCGACTCCAGAAGTTTCTCTTTTTCTAGGGCGTGCCATTCGTTGCTCATTTCAACCGCCTGCTATATTGACTAAGGTCAGAAGGTTAAAGTTAACGTATCGACTAAAAAGCGTTTCTTCCAGTTGGCACAGAATTTCTTTCTCGCTGATACAGCAAAATCTGAAATTAGAACTAAATTGGAGTTAAACTCCAAAACAGAGCTGCAAACCAAACATTCTGATAACATTTCGGCGAAAAACTTAAGACAGACTTGTTGAAACCGTAATAACTCAAAATACGGGTGTGTAAAGATATTATGATGATTGATTGGACAATTGCGCCGATTACGGCGGTAGTGTCAATACTAGTTGCGATTTACCTTTACTTCTACATTAACAGGCAAAGTAGCGGAACCGCAAAGATGCAGGAAATTTCGGACGCCATACAAGAAGGCGCCAGAGCATTCCTGAAGGTGGAATTCACGTATCTTGCAGTCTTCGTTGCAGTAGTAGGCGTCATCTTAGCGATATTTCTAAACCCAATTATGGCAGTAGCATACATTTTTGGTTCAGTATGTTCGGCGATTGCAGGTGTGCTGGGAATGACAGTTGCGCTGAAAGCAAACGTTAGGTCAGCAAACGCAGCAAAAGAAGGACTCAACAAAGCATTTCCCATAGCTTTCCGTGGAGGAGCAGTTATGGGTTTAGCAGTAGTTGGTTTGGCTTTACTTGGCTTAAGTTTTGTTTACGCAATGACTAACGACACAGGAATAGTTCTGGGCTTCAGCTTCGGAGCAAGCGCGATGGCACTGTTCGCGAAGATTGGAGGCGGAATCTACACAAAAACCGCTGACGTTGGAGCAGACCTTGTAGGCAAAGTTGAAATGAACATCCCAGAAGATGACCCACGAAACCCGGGGGTAATAGCGGACAATGTTGGCGATAACGTTGGTGACGTCGCAGGAATGGGAGCAGACCTTTTTGACTCGTACGTGGCAAGTATTGTTGCAGTTATGACACTTGGTGGAGCTCAAGCGCTAGTTGATTTTGGGGTTAAATGGGTACCATTTGTGGATGTGCCGCTGGTGTTTGCTGGACTTGGGGCTATAGCTTCAATTTTGGGAGTTGCAATAGTTCGAGTGGGCAAAAAAGGAAATCCTGGAAAAGCGCTCAACTTGGGAACATACCTAACATGCATCATTTTTGGTCTATTAACTCTTGGAGCAACATTATATTTGGAAATTAATATTGGCGTCTGGGCAGCAGCGGTCATTGGATTGTTTGGCGGTGTTGTAATCGGAATTACAACAGACTTCTTTACGTCGATAGACAAGTTTCCTGTAATCAAAACAGCTGAAGCTTCACAGACAGGCTCTGCCGTTAACATAATCACGGGCTTTTCTTACGGATTGCTGAGCATGTTTCCAGCACTGTTAGGAATTGCGTTTGCATCTATAGGCTCATACAAAGTTGCAGAATACTACATGCAAGTTGATGGAACTGCAGTTGCAGGAGCAGGCGTTTACGGAATTGGCATGGCAGCAGTTGGAATGTTGTCGATTGTTGGAATGATTGTAGCGGGCGACGCTTTTGGACCCATCTCTGATAACGCAGGTGGAATTGCAGAACAAGCAGGACTTGACGAAGAGGTTCTCGAAATCACCGCAAGTCTTGATGCAGCGGGCAACACTTCGAAGGCTATAACCAAAGGGTTTGCCATTGGAGCAGCAGGATTAACGGTGATTGCGTTGCTTGCAGCGTTTCAAGAGATAGTTCAAACAGAAACGGGTGCAATTATTACCTTTGATTTGATGAATCCATTGGTTTTGACGGGTGCACTTATCGGTATTGCTATACCCGCAGTGTTTTCAGCTATGGTAATGCTCAGTGTTGGCAAAAATGCGTTCTGTATGATCGAAGAAATCCGTCGACAGTTCAGAGAGATTCCGGGCTTGCTAGAAGGCAAAGAAGGCGTTAAAGCAGACTATGCATCTTGCGTTGACATCGCCACTAAAGGTGCGCTTAAAGAGTTGATTCTTCCAAGCGTTCTGTCTATTGGCATCACCTTGGTGGTAGGCTTCGTCGGCGGAATACAGGCTCTTGGCGGCTATCTGGCAGGCAGCATATTCTCTGGGCTAATCTTTGCTTTGCTGATGTCTAATGCTGGCGGACTATGGGACAATGCGAAAAAATATGTTGAAGCTGGAGCGTTTGGTGGTAAAGGCTCAGACACTCACAAGGCTGCTGTTGTAGGCGACACTGTGGGAGACCCATTCAAGGACACTGCAGGACCCTCACTGAATACTTTGATAACTGTGATGTCTCTGGTAGCTTCAGTGTTTGCACCGACAATAGTGATGTATGCGCTACTGTAGAAAACGCAGCTAAATGCATGCTTTACCGAGGAAACTCCAATCCTCGGTCACAAACCTTTCTTTTTTGATTTTTTCAGCCAACTTCTGCTCATATTCTGTGAGTTTTCCAGCTACAAACTGCACGTTAAGCGCCTTCTCGAAGCCCTCAACTAAGGCGTGGTAAGCTTCTTCTGTAGAAAAGTCTGAGTCAAGTTCTTGTCTTGCAGAGGTCAACTTTCTTTTTGAGACAGCGAGCACGTCATCTAATGTTTTTGCCCAGGGAACACGTAGAAAAGTGAACATTTTTTCGTGGTCTATGTCCAGCAGGAATGTTCCGTGCTGAAGCAGTATGCCTTTTTTGGATGATTGGGCGTTTCCAGAGATTTTTTTTCCGCTTATGGTTAGGTTGGGGCAGCGTTTCGGGTCTGGCGGGTGGTAGTCGGCTTTGGCTCCCAAGATTTTTACTGCTTCGTTGAGTCCTCTGCAGATTTTCTGGTATGCACAGAGCATGTCCAGATCCTTGCATCCTAGGTCTCCTGTTTTGGCGGTTATGCTGTAGGTGATTTCGCCCTCAGAGTCGTGGTATACGGCTCCGCCGCCTGTGATTCTTCGCACAATGTCTACGCCGTGTTTTCTGCAGTTTTCTACGTGAACTTCGTCTGCCAGCGTTTGGAAGCGTCCGATGGAGACGGCTGAGGGGCGCCACATGTAGAAGCGGAGAGTGTTGGGCACTCTGTTTTGGATTCTTGCCTTCATTATCGCTTCGTCGATTGCCATGTTTGTGTAAGCGTCTGATGTTCGGGGTTTGAGTAGTCTCCAGACGTCCATTTTCAGCCTCAGCAGAAAAAGAGATGGTGAAGAGATTATTAAAGTTGAAGCATGCTTGGAGGGATTATTTATGCTTCTTGTTTTTTCAGAAAAAACCTATTTTTCAACAATGAAGTATTATTAGTCTCCCAATATGATTGTTTATTTGTTTTGTGCTGGAGAATTTCCAGAAAAAGCTGGATAACCACATGGTTAACAATTTGTCAGTTGAAAATGCAGCACGCAAGACACTTAGATTATGTGTATGTCTCCAAAAACAGTTGCATGTCCAGAAAAATAGACCGAAAAATCAACTGATGAGAAAAGTTGGAGCCAATCTGTGTTTTTGGTCTAATAACGAGGTATTAAATATTCGCACAGCGGCTATGTTTTGGGGGAAACAAAGATGGATGCCGAAAACATTGACGAGGAAAGGAAACGAGCAGAGGTTTTTGATTCACTCAGCCATCCTGCGCGAATAACGCTTCTGAAGGCTTTAAGTGAGGAGGCTTTAGGCTTCGCCGAACTGAAGAAGAAGCTGGGGATTGAAAGCAGCGGACATCTTCAACACCACATAAGCAAGTTAGGCAGTCTGATTAAAACAGACAATTATGGAAAATACGTCTTGTCGGACCAAGGCAAGGATGCTCTGCACAGTGTCAAAACTGTGGAAATAGCAGCTGGAGCAAAACCAATCAAAAACAGGGAAGCTTACACCTCCAAAAGCAATACTGCCTTGAAATTAACGGCAGTGATTCTCGCTGTTCTGTTAGCTCTCAGTTTGGCGCTGGCATCATTTGAGTACAGCAACGTGTTGTCTTTGCAGAGTGAAGTAAGCCAACGCGACAGCACGATAATCGACCGTGACACACTGATTACTCAACTTGACACTGCGATTAGTTTGGCAGAGTCTGTAATGGACCTGAAAACTCCAAGCGATTCCCAGTATCTAACGAAGATTTCAGACTCAAACGGTGAGGGAGAAAACACAAAAATCTTTCTAACACATACCGCAGCAAGCTACAGTTATAGACCATCTTATCCATTTAATGCCACACCCGATGTCAGTTCCCTAAACACATTCAGTTCCCTAAAAACATTCGAACTCACGGAAAATAGGTCTATCAAACTGTCATTTTGGGGATGGTGGTTCAGTAGTGGTGGAATTACGGAGGATGTATATGGTGGTGTGGTGGGCACGGGCTCTCCAACTTTGCATATCGGTGTCACAGTTAAAAACGATTATACAGCTTCCGACATTGGTGCGCCTATTGGAAATAGGACTGGCAGCTACTTTTCCGTTGTTAATTTGGGTATAACGTTCTACAGCCATAACGGCAGCATTGTTGAAGTTGCAGAGAAAACTGACGCCCCAACCCCTACAGCCAGTTCAAACACTAAAACGGGAGGAATCCCATTTCTCTTGGGGAGTGAGCAAACACAGCAAGTCATCTTCTATATGTCCCCTTCTCCGTCAGACATTGAAGCCATTGACCACTATGAAATCTATGTGTCTTCGCTGTCAGCCTACTGAAAATCTCTTTAAACCTAAAGATTAAAAGCAGCAGATTTGTTCCTATCAGTATCCAATCTCAGACAGTGGAACGCATGGGGTTAGGGTCTAGAATTAAGAACGAGTTCTCGTTCATCCAAGGCAACTACCGAATACTGTTCATAAGTTGGATACTGATGGACATAGCCTGGGAAATGCCCAACCCTAACTTCCAGTACTACGTGGAAGCCTTAGGTGGAACAGAGGTCGCCCTAGGAATAATAGGTTTAGCAAATTTCTTGGGAATGGCAATAGTGGCTTTCCCTGGTGGCTACTTGGCAGATAAATGTGGAAGACAAAAACTCATATCAGTGATGTCTTTCGGTATTGCATTATCGTTTCTTTTCTTTGCTCTTGCCCCCACCTGGGAATTCATCCTATTAGGCACAATAGCAAGTAGCCTTTGTCTGATTTATCAGCCGGCGCTTTTTGCTATGGTTCAAGACTCGCTTCCACCTGGAAGAAGAGGTATGGGTTCGTCTCTCATCGAATTAATTCACGGCACATTTAATACACCTGGACCAATAATCGCCGGATTTCTGTTACTGCAGTTTGGGTTAGTGCCCAGCATGCGAATCATCTATCTTATCATGACAGCACTCTTTCTAACCGCAGCAGTATGGAGATTAAGGTTAAAGGAAACCCTGAAAAACAAAGATCCCATCAAGTTCCACTATTTCATAACTTTATACGCAAAATCTGTGAAGGAGGGCTTCTCAATTTGGAAAAAGGTTCCGCGTTCAGTTCTTTGGGTGTGCATTATACAGGCTACTTTCATGTTCACTTTTTCGCTGACCAACGTCATAAACGCAATTTATGCTCGGGATGTGCTGCTTATTTCTCAAAATCAGTGGTGGTTAACGTTTGTTCCACTTTTGTTGACTATGGTTGTCGCCTCAATTCCAGTAGGCAAAATGGTGGACGTTGTCGGGAGAAGAATACCGATGGCTCTAGGGTCAGTGATATTTGGGCTTTCAACGCTTTGTTTTGTTTTCGGGAACTTCATTATGGTTATGATATCGATGATTCTGTATGGAATTGCCTTTCTGTTGCTGATGAGTTCAATAAGTGCGATACTAACTGATTATGTCCAAGAGGAAAAAAGAGGCAGAGTAAACGGTTTTGTCAATTTTACTACTTACGTCAGTCAAGGAGCAGCAATGCTGATAGGCAGTTTCCTTTTTGCTGAAGTTTTCCCGCAAGCGCCTTTCTTTCTCTCACTTGCGTTAGTTATCCCCATCTTTTTGATGATTCTCCTTCGAGTAGCTGAACCAAAAGAGCATTTAGAACTTCAACTTCACATCGAGCCAACAGCCTTCAAGTAATCCACATTACATAACGCACGCAAAAATTTAATACAAAAACGTTCGGAGATTAAAGTTCATGACTGAAACAAGAAAAAGATCGATTGCGAAATCATTCACATGGAGAATTATCTGCATAGTAGTCAGCATTGTTACAGCATATCTTCTAACAGGAAAGCTTGATGTTGCTGTTGCAATCGGAACCGTGTACAATGCCATTACAATGATACTGTATTACTTTCATGAAAGATTCTGGAATGTGCTTGATTGGGGAAAACAAAAATTTTAAACACATCTTTTTCTAGGAACACGTACGCGAATTCACTTCATCGCTTATGCCTTCGATTATTCCAACAGCCTTCTTCACATGTTCACCTTCGATTCCTCTATGCGTAACCATCCGCACTTTATTCTCAGCAAGTGGCAAAGCAAGCACCCCATTCTCTCTAAGCTTTGACACGAAAACTTCAGCGGATAAACACAAATCGCCAACATCGTAAAACACAATGTTCGTCTGCACACGGTTCAAGTCAATTCGAATTCCTTGAATTTTGGATATTCCTTCAGCCAAAAGTCTCGCATTTTTGTGGTCCTCTTCCAGCCTGTCAACCATTTTTTCTAGTGCCACAATGCCTGGAGCCGCAATTACTCCTGCTTGGCGCATTCCACCGCCTAACAGTTTTCTGTTTTTTCGCGCCTTTTCAATGAAATCGTTGGTTCCGACAAGCAGCGAACCTACTGGGCAGCACAAACTTTTGGATAAACAAAACATCAGATTGTCAACGTGCTTTACAATTTCCTTTACATCAATTTTTAATGCGACTGCAGCGTTGAAAATTCGGGCGCCATCCATGTAAAGCTTCAGATTGTGTCGTTGGGCAACTTCGTTTATCGCCTTTACCTGACTGGGCGTTATGATGGTGCCCCCGTGTCTGTTATGTGTGTTCTCGATGCAGATTATGGCAGGTTTTGGAAAATGTATGTCGTTTGAGTGTATTGAAGCTTCGACATCTTCTGGGTCAAGAGCTCCAAACTCGCTTTTCACTGGCCAAGGTAGCAATCCGGCTATCTTGGAAACTCCGCCCACTTCATACCAAATGATGTGTGATTCAGATTCAAGTATTACAAGTTCTCCGGGGTTCGAGTTGCTCATTAGAGAAGTTAGATTGGCTTGGGTTCCACTGGTAACAAGAAGTGCTGCCTCTTTTCCCATCTTTTCGGCGGAGAGTTGCTCAAGTCTATTGACTGTCGGGTCTTCCCTGAAAACGTCGTCCCCTAATTTTGCATGTCTAATTGCTTCCAACATTTCTTCTGTTGGCAATGTGACAGTGTCGCTTCTCAAATCAATAGCATCATCTGAACTCATGTTGTTCCCTTCCGATTGTCTTTTGTTCGTTTTGTTAATCAAATTTCGACTCTAGCTAGTAAGAGGCTGGATTTGCTTGTGCATGTATATGTCAAGGTATAACGGTTTATACAAGTTTTCCAATGCCTATTATCTCCACTTTTCCACCGACGTACACAGAAATTTCCTGCTTTTTCTTTTCCCCTCTCAAATAGAGTAGTGACGGTCTACCTATTTCATAGCCCTGCTCAACTTTCAGGTCTATTCGGTATGTTCCAAAGAAGCGATGCTTCACAAGGTATCCTGCCAAACATCCGTTTGCACTTCCCGTTGCCGGGTCCTCTGGGATACCATACTGGTCTGCAAAGACTCTCACATTCAAATCGTTTGTCTTACTGTAGGTTTCGGGACAGAAAACTAGTATTAGTTTAGCTTCAATATCTTTGATGAATTCGAAATATTTGTCCTTGTTTATTCTGGCTTTTTTTACCGCTTCCAATGTCCTCAGCGGAACTATAACTACAGGTAATCCGGTTGAAACCTCTTGAATAGGGAAACTTGCATTAACGTCGCTCACGTCAAGATTCAAAATTTCTGAAACAAAATCGGCGTCAAACTTTTCTCCAAATATTGGTTGGAGCTGCTTCATCCACAAGGTAACTGAATCTCCCGTATAAGTGAAGGAAACCGGAATTTTGCCAGCTTTCAGATTCAGAACCACCTCTTTCACTGGCTTTTTTATGATTTCGCTTTGTATCACAAAGGCTGTCCCTAATGTTGGATGACCTGCAAAAGGCACCTCTGTTTCCGGCGTAAAAATGCGGACATCGTATCCCCCATCGCGTTCTTCATCCGATAGAATGAATGTTGTCTCTGAGTAATTCATCTCTTTGGCTATTCGCTGCATTTGCTCATCAGATAACTGTTTCACAAATCTAAAAACCGCAAGCTGGTTCCCTGCAAATTTTTCTTCAGCAAAAACGTCTACAATACAAAAAGTTGGTTTCCCCATTTTTTCTCAACCTAGCCTAGTCGCTGTTAATGCACCGCACATTGATAGTCTGCGTGTTCATCTAAAATATTTTTTCGGAAACACTCTTTCTAGATGCTGAAACGAACATCATCAATACGAAACCAGCATGATTGCCAATAATATGAAAACAGCGCCAACCCCGGAGACTATTGTCAGGGCGTCTCCAAGAACGATTATGGAGATTGCTATGGCAACTATTGTTTCATTCAAGAGAATCACTGACGAAGTTACAGGCGAAATATTTTCCAGTCCTTTGGACCAAAGATAATATGGTATGACCCAGCAAAGGATTGCGGTGTAGATGATTGCAATCCATGCCTCCCACGTTAATGCTAGAAAGTTTGTTGCCGAAAAAGGTGCAAGCGGAATTAACGGCAGCATAGTGAACAGCAGAAGCCAGGTCAGGGACTGGGTCAGGTTTTTGCTTTCGTCTACCAGCTGCTTGTTGTATATGATGAAGAGCGCCCAGATTATTCCAGCTGTGACCATGAGCAGATTTCCCACGGTTTCTCCCACATAAAATGATTGAAAATCTAGCTTCGTTGTTATGAGAACAATTCCTGTAATGCTCAGAAACACGCCTGCAATCTTTTTTCTGCCTATTTGTTCCTTCAAAATTATTGGGCTCAGCAGGGCAACCCAGACAACAGTAAGATTGACCAGTAGCGACGAGTTCGAGGCGAATGTGTGAACCATGCCGACATACTGCAGAATGTACGCGACTCCATTTGTGATGCCCAGAAACAAGAGTAAACGCTTCTTGTTGAAGTTAAAACTGAAATTTTTTGTAAACAAAGCTGCGGCAAGCATTATCAGCGTGGCAAGAAGGAATCGCAGGAACACAAACGTGTAAGCGTCCATATACTGTAGTCCAATCTTTATTGCAGGAAAGGATGTGCCCCATAGAGAACTTGCTATAATGGTGAACACTATTGCTTCTTTTTTGCTAGAGCTTGATGGCTGTTTTGGTTTTTGCAAGGATTGTTCCGTTACTTCTGTGAAATCTGGGGTTGTTTTTAACGTTTTGCCAACCGATTCAGATTACGTTTTTGGTGCTCTGAAGTATGTGCTGAGGCTAACTAGTTCTTTTGTGTCTGTTCCTCTGGCATCTTTGTGGCTCTAAAGAAAACCCAAAACAAGATGATTGAAACGATATAGAACATTCCACCTATGAAGAAGGGTTCATACAGCAATCCCAACCCCATAACCACTGCCCCAATAGACGAACCCACAGAGTTGGGCAATCGCCATATTGCACCACTTATGCCTGACACGGTTCCCCTGTCCTCTTTATTAACCAAACCCATAATCATCGACTGCGACAAAGGATTTGACATGTTCATCAACAATGCCCGAAGACTGTAGATAGTTCCAGCTAAAACGAAACTGGACGAAAAAGGAATTGCAAACATGAAAACCATAGAACTAATCTGAGTTATCACAATCGCCTTAATGAGGCCAAACTTTTTTGCCACAATAGGCGCAACAAGTATCGCCAACCCTATCAATATTCCCGAAACCGCTATGATAACTGCACTAACACTGTCTGAAATGCCGTACCTCAGATTAAACCAGAAAGTCATGAGCGGAACAACCATTCCCGCCCCGAAAGCAATCAGCCCCCCAGTCAAAACGTACTTGGCTACAACACCCTTAGATTTACGCGGCAACAAATCCCGAAGGTTACCACCGAGTTTCTTTAGACTCTTAGATTCTTCCACTTTTGTCATGAAAACTATGGACGTCAGACTCGTAGCTGAAATGAGAACGTAAAGCAAAACGTGGCTTTCCTGAACGTTCAATCCTAACGCTTCAAAAATTATTACTGCTGATATTGCAAGACTTCCCAAACCGTAAGCAATGTTTTGAGCAAAGCCATAAAACGAGAAAACGCTGGTTCTTTTATCGTCCTGAACTTTATCTGAAAGCAATGCATTGCTTGAGGCTATGATGGCTGCTTCAGAAATTCCTTGAAGTACTGCAGCTATAAGCAAAAGCGCGGGGTTTGTAGTCAAAGCAAAAACTGCGATTATCATGCTGGACAGCACGTTTCCTATGATGAGAACCCGTTTTCTTCCGTAAAGGTCTGCAACAACTCCGAGAAAAATGCTTGCAACGAAGGTTGAAACGCCCATCAAGGTTATCACTAACCCCATGAACTCGGCAGACATTCCCTGAACAACAGTCAAGAGATACGATAAATCAGTGTACAGCAGTCCATAAGCTAGAGAAGGCATTACAGCTGCAAGCGTAACATACTTTGCTTCTTTCGGCATCCCCGAGTAGCTTTCGGCAACTTTTTTGATGAACATGCCTATCCTTCGTTTGATAACTGCACATAACTATTTTTCGCGCAATTTAAACTCTAATCTAACGTCTTTAGGTTCAATGATGCTCCCAGTTTAAAAGCACGGTTAGCGCCTAAACTGGGACAAGGAAAAACTTTTGTTACCAACAACGCATTAGAACTAAACAGCGGCTCATTCAGGAATGTGAAGATAGGACATAATGACAAAACTAAAAGATGCATTAACTTTGCTTGTTGAGTGTTCTATTCTGTCCTTGATTATCGTTTTCATTGATTTCATAATCTTTTTCGTTTTTGCTAGCGAATTAAGCCCCATAACCTCAGGTGTTTCTTTGATTGTGCTATTAGAGGGCGGATTATGCCTTGTTGCAGGCGGCGGAGTTGTTCTATATACTCCATCAATTGCCAAACTAGGTCAAGTTTTTTTGACCTCAAAGCCTTGGAATGCCACTAGACAGAAACGCATAGAAAAGCAGATGCAAATACTGATCATAACAGGTTTGTTTCTAGTGATATACGGGCTGATCATCTCCGTCATATGAAAAGCGTTACTCCAATTTTTCCGCGTCTATGTTTTCGCGACACCATTTACTTGTATAGAAAAATTAATGAAATACAACCTAAAACATGTAAGTTAGGATAGTTTTCATGCCAAGAATTAATTCTCTTGGATTTCATCAGTCTGCTAGAGCAAACAAGCTCCGTTTTATGCTGCCAATCATGCTCACTATATTGCTTGCGACGTTTTTTGCATATTTTGTTTTATCTGTAGCATTTCACGGCTTTCCTTCATCACTGTTCGATGGTGGAAACAACGTTTTCGTCGAATTGAACATCTTCGTCATTGTAGCTGTTTCACTGACAAGTCTGTTACTGTTTGTTCACTATTTCCGAAAGGAGCCTGAACTGGCTGTGAAAGTTTTTGCGGCGGCATTCATATTAAGTGGGATTCTTTCAACTTTGCTGTTTGTAAAACTGATTTTTGTGTCTCTGAGTTTGGAATTGCCTATACTCCTTTTGATTGTTGCGCTTGTGACGTATGTTGGAGCCTATTTCGCATATCTGCTCTTCGTTGACTCTCTGTCCGTGACTATCAGAAATGCGCTTTTTGTTTTTTGTAGTGCTGCTCTAGGCTCATTCGTGGGAATCACAATTCCCCCATTTCTTGTTATAGCAATTTCTTTATGTCTTTCTGTTGTTGACCTTGTTCTAATCAAAAGAAAAACAATGGAACAATTTCTTGGAAATACCGGTTATGAGCGAATCGTTACCCAAATTTCCTTCTCAAGCAGGCATTGGGGCATTGGAATAGGTGATTTAACGTGTTATTCAATAGTTGCGGCTAACACGTTACTAAATTTTGGGTTGATAGCAGGCGGAATTTCTGTTCTTATGATTCTGTTGGGCTCCCTGATCTCATTAACACTTACTTTGCGAATGTTCAGGGTTCCGGGTCTTCCCATCTCGATAACGTTAGGCTTGTTGCCTTCGATAGCTCTTCTGTTTTTCTAACTTCTTTCACTCCAACAATGTCTGCCAATTAGAAAATGTAATGAACAATCACAATTTTCTATCCTGTGAAAGAAACGAAACTCCAATCTACAACATTAAAATTGAATTCAAAAAAAAAGTGGAGGATAGGTTTAGTTTTAGCGTTTTCTTCTAAGGAAGAATACCGCTCCAACTACAACTACTACTGCTACCACAGCTACTGCAATGTAAAGTCCGTATTCCGCTAAGAAATCCTGTGAATCATCAGAAACGTCTGCACCGTAACCTGCTTTTGCCAACAGAGCCTTTGCTTCTTCGATGTCAAAACTGTATGCTTCGAGGCTTGTGTCGAATCCAGCCGTCAATGGAGTAACCGGTGTTGTGATGCCTGGTGAACCATACCCGTCCAAGATTTCGTCTATGATGTCTTGTCTGGGAACTAGATGGCTGATTGCTTGCCTTACATAGCGTGCAGCTTCAGCAGCTCTAGATGGATCTTCTTGACCTAAGGGAGTGTCAACGCCTGTGCCCAGTATTGGATGTTTCATGTTGATGCCTAGTTCCTGCAAACCAAATGCGTCGTATTCTATCCATTGACCCCATGCGTCTTCAAGGCTGCCTAGTTGCTCTTGGAGACCATACTGTGAATCTAAGACGTCCACTTCACCAGTTTTCAGTGATGTGATAGCCGCATCAGAACCTTCTATGAAAACCACCGCATACTGTTCAATTTGGTACAATCCTGCACCTTCGAGAGCCGCTGCATTCCAGTAGTCA
>Ga0272441_10009829_pt1 | contig 14662 bp, 13 predicted proteins | sample SSMProp6N_FD_193582 | JGI IMG/M metagenome (GOLD analysis project Ga0272441, IMG submission 193582) | Marine sediment archaeal communities from Little Sippewissett salt marsh, Falmouth, MA, United States - SSM-Prop-6N | ecosystem: Environmental > Aquatic > Marine > Wetlands > Sediment ... | reverse complement strand
AATAATGGTTCAGCTTCGGCATCTGAGATTTTAGCAGGAGCATTAAGAGATCAAAGAGGAATTCAATTAGTAGGAGAGACTTCTTTTGGAAAAGGTTCAGTTCAAAAACCTATATTTCTCTCCGATGGTTCCTTCTTAAAAGTAACCATAGCTAAATGGTTAACTCCTAATGGTCATTGTATTAATGAAATGGGGTTAGAACCGGATGTTGTAGTAGAAGTTTCAGAAGATGAAATAGAACAAGATCTACAACTTGAGAAGGCAATTGAAATGATTAAAAATTTAATGTAAAATATGTTTAAAGAGCAAAATAATATGAAAGTAATTTTTATAAAGGACAATGGAAAATCGGGTAAGAAGTATGAGGTTAAAGAAGTGTCTTCAGGACATGCTAGGAATTATTTAATTCCTAAGAAAATAGCTGTTCAAGCAACAGAAAAGCTTTTAAAATGGGCTGAAACAAAAAGAGAAGAACAAGAGAAAGAAGCAGAAGAAAAATTAAAGAAAATTAGCAATTATGTTACGGAGATAGATGGATTAGAATTAGAGATTTCTGTTAAAATTGGAGATGAAGGACAACTTTTTGAGAAAATAAATCAGCAAAAGATATCAGAAGCATTGAAAGAATTAGGTTACGACGTAAAAAAGAATCAAATTGAATTAGAAGAATCATTACAGCAAATGGGAGAATTTCCAGTAAAAATAAAATTTCAAGATAATTTAGAAGCAGAGATAAGAGTAATAATAACAGAAGAAAATAATGCCTAAATATATATTTGTTGCAGGTGGAGTTATGTCTGGAATCGGAAAAGGTGTGACGATATCTTCAATTGGTAGGATTTTAAAAGGAAAAGGATTCAAAGTTTCAGCTATTAAAATTGATCCTTATGTAAATGTAGATGCTGGGACCATGAATCCCATTGAACACGGAGAAGTTTTTGTTACTAATGATGGCACAGAATGTGATCAAGACATAGGTAATTATGAAAGATTCCTAGATCAGGACTTAGAAGATCTTAATTATCTGACAACGGGTAGAGTTTATCAAAATGTAATAAACAAAGAGAGAAATTTAGAGTATGAAGGTAAATGTGTTGAGGTAGTTCCTCATATACCTCAAGAAGTCATATCAAGAATCAAAAAAGTACAAAGAAAAAATAAATCAGATTTTTGTCTAATAGAGATTGGGGGAACAGTAGGGGAATATCAAAATCTTTTATTTTTAGAAGCAGCTAGAATGTTAAAATTAAAACATCCCAAAGATGTTATTTTTATTTTAGTAAGTTATTTACCGGTTCCAAAAATTATAGGGGAAATGAAAACAAAACCTACTCAACATGCTGTAAGATCTTTGAACTCAGCGGGAATTCAGCCAAATATAATAATAGCTCGCTCTAAAGTTCCTTTAGACAATTTAAGAAAACAAAAGATTTCTATATTTTGTAATGTTTTAGAGAATGATGTTATTTCTGCTCCAGATATAAAATCTATTTATGAGATACCAGTTAATTTTGAAAAAGACAATTTAGGAAATCAGATTCTGAAAAAATTTAATATGAAGCCTAGAAAAAATGATTTAAAAGATTGGAAAAAATTAGTTAAAAAAATTAATAATTTAAAAGGAAAAGCTAAAATAGGAATAGTAGGTAAATACTTTAAAACAGGAAATTTTACGTTAACAGACTCTTATATTTCAGTTATTGAAGCCATAAAACATGCTTGTTATAGCTTTGGTGTTAACCCAGAGATAACATGGCTTTCTTCTCAGGAATATGAAAAAAATCCTTCAAATATCAAAGAACTTAAGAATTTTGATGGCATAATAGTACCAGGAGGGTTTGGAAGTAGGGGAGTAGAGGGCAAAATAAAAACGATTGAATATTGTCGAAAAAATAAAATACCTTTTTTAGGATTATGTCTAGGAATGCAATTAGCTGTTGTTGAATTTGCTCGTAATGTTTGTAAAATTAAAAAGGCGAACTCTACTGAATTTTCTAAAAATTGTCAAGCTCCAATTATTGACATAATGCAAGAACAAAAGAAAAATTTAAAAGATAAAAAATATGGAGGAACTATGAGATTAGGTGCTTATTCTTGTAAACTTGATTCTAAAAGTTTGTCGCACAAAGCTTATAAATTCTCTATTATTTCAGAACGTCATCGTCATAGATATGAATTAAATAATGATTTTAGAGATATATTAGAGAAAAAAGGCATGGTTATGGCGGGTATTAACCCAAAACGTAACTTAGTTGAAATAATAGAAATCCCATCTCATCCTTTCTTTATAGGAGTTCAATTTCACCCAGAACTTAAATCAAGACCCTTAAATCCACATCCTTTGTTCAAGGCATTTATTAAAAATTGCATAAAAAAAAGTACCTAGGCTAGCTAAGTACAAAATTTATTTAAATAGGTTTTATTATTTAGAAACTACTTCGACAACTTTTACTATTCTTTGAGACTCATTAAAACCTTTTTTTCTTTTTGTTGTAAATTTTATAATTCCTGGTTGTAAAGCAAAAAGAGTATGATCTCTACCACAACCAACATTATTCCCTGGAAGAAATTTTGTTCCTCTTTGACGAATTATAATAGCACCAGACTTAACTTTTTGTCCTTCATATATTTTAACTCCTAGTCTCTTTGAACGAGAATCTCTTCCTAATCTAGTTGAACCTGCTGACTTTGTTTTAGACATAATATTTTAATAATAAATTTATGTTAGCAAATTTAAAAGAATTTTTCAAGCTTAATAAAAAAAACATTTTATTGTTTTTAATTATATTACTTTTGTGTCTTTTTTCTTTTGGAATGGGCATGTTGACTCAACTTTATCTTCAAAAGCCAGATTTGGAGATAATAAATACAATTTAATCCTTTAAAGGATGAAACTTACGAAGAGTTTTTTCAGCATAACGATCTGAAGCGTGAACATAACGCGTAGTTGTGTCCAATGACTCATGACCTAATAATATTTGAATTGCGGCTGGATTAGCTCCATTTTCTGCTAAATATGTTGCAAAAGCGTGACGGATTGAATGGCAAGAGATAGGTAAGTTAATGCCTAGTAATTCTCTATATTTCTTAATTTTTGTCTGTAAATAGGTGGCAGAGATCTTTTTATCCTTTTCTTGAACATTTTTGCCCATAAATGGTATAAAAAGGTATATGGAGTCAACTATTCCTCTAATTTCAAGATAATTTTTTAAATGTTTTTGAGCTCGGGGGGTTAAATAAACAAATCTTTCCTTTTTTCCTTTTCCTAGAATAAAAATCCGACCATTTTTATCAATTTGTTCTTTTTTAAGACTTATTAGTTCTGAAATTCTCATCCCAGTTGAAAATAACATTTCAAAGATTGCTCTATTTCTAAGAGCAACTTTTTTATTCTTTTCAAATTGCATTGGAGCTTCTATTATCTTAATTATTTCTTCAAAGTCAGATATTTTAGGATGTTTTTTAATAGTTTTGACTAATTTAACCATATCAGGAGATATTGGTGCTTTATAGTCCATATCTGCTAAAAAACGCAAATAGGAGCGAATAGAGGATAAATTCCTATTAATTGAGAATCCGCCAAGTCTTTTTTTACCTAATGCTGATTTGGGAGTTTTTCTATCTTTAGAGTTTAAGTATGCCTTATAGTTTAGAATACTTTTTTTATTAATATCATCAAACTCTTTTTTATTTTCTATTAAAAAGTTTTCCAGAATTTCTAAATCTCTTTCGTAGTTATAAATTGTCTCCTGGGAATAGTTATTTGTCTTCAAATTTAGAAGAAAATCGTCTAAATAAGGTAAGCTTATATTCATATAATTGAGTGTAAGGGATATTATACTCACTTAAGTATATTAAACTATAAGGGGCCTGTCAACCCCCTATTAGAGTTTAGATAGAGCAAAATCTATTCTTTCTAATGTTTTTTCTTTATCTAATATTGCCGCAACCTCAAAAGGTCCAGCCGAAGCTTTTTCTCCTGTTAAGGCAACTCTTAATGGCCATAACATTTCACCTCGGTTATCCATTTTATCAGCTTCTTCCATCAAAGTGTCTGTTAAGTTTTGTTCAGTCCAATTTTCAGGTTTTATTCTAGAAAAAATTTTCTTTAATTTGTTAAAAACATTTTTAATCTCTTTATCCTCCATCTCTTTCCATACTAAAAGTTCTTTTTCATAGTTTAATTCTTTTTTAAAGAAATAATGAACTAATTCAGTTATATTAGAAAGTTTTTTTAATCTTTCTTGATATAAACCTATAATCTTTTCTATTTTTTTTAGACTTATTTTTTCTTTAGTCTCTGTAATTTCATAAAATTCTCCTGGTAAACCATTAAACTCAAATTCAGCCTTTATCAATTTGTCTTTTATTAAATAAGGAATACATTCTTCAGTCAATTTTTTTAAAGATTTTTCTCTGATATAAAAACCATTCATCCAGTCTAATTTATCAATATTAAAAACAGCTCCTGCTTTTTGTATTTTTTCCAAGGAGAATTCTTTTATTAGAGACGGCATTGAAAATATTTCTCTCTCTGTCCCAGGGTTCCAGCTTAAAAGAGATATAAAATTAACTAAAGCTTCTGGTAAATAACCATCTTCTTGATATTCTGTGATAGAAGTAGCTCCATGTCTTTTACTTAATTTACTTTTATCTGGCCCTAGAATTAATGGTAGATGGGCAAATTTTGGTTGAGGAAGTCCAAGGGCCTCTTCTATCAAAATCTGTTTAGGTGTATTAGATATATGATCTTCCCCTCTTATTATATGAGTAATTTTCATTTCAAAATCATCTATAACACAGGCTAAGTTATACAAAGGATCATCAAGCCCTTTGGCAATAGAAAAATCTCCAAAAAGAGAAGAATCAAACTCTATTTTTCCACGAATCAAATCATTAAATATGATTTTTTTACATGGATTCTTTAATCTAATAATATAAGGTTTTTTCTCAGCTAAATGTTTTTTTACATCTTTTTCTGAAAGTCCCCTACATTTGCCAGAATAAATAGTTGGCTCCCCTATGCTCATTTGATATTCTTTTCTCGCTTGTAATTCTTCTTTAGAACAAAAACAATAATAAGCTTTTTCTTCTTTCAAAAGTTTTTGAATATATTTTGAATAAATATCTTTTCTTTTTGATTGATAATATGGACCATACTCCCCTTTTTCATCAGGTCCCTCTGACCAATTTATACCTAACCACCTAAATCCATCAATAATGTTTTTTTCATATTCTTTTCCTGATCTTTCTAAGTCAGTATCCTCAATTCTTAAAATAAAGCTTCCATTATATTTTTTAGCAAAAAGATAATTAAAAAGAGCCGTCCTGGCAGTACCAATATGTAAATTTCCTGTTGGTGAAGGTGCTATACGTACTCTTACTTCACCTGGACTCATTAATTCTAAATCTTCTTTAATCATTTTTTTCTAGGTGAAAGATATTCTAATACATAAAAAGCTATCATTTCGGCTGCTCTTGGTTTTGAAAACTTCTCAGCACTCATTGCCATTTTTTTAATATCTTGAGGTCTGGAAAATAAATATTTTAATTTTTCCAGAAAAAAGTGAGGCTTTAAGTTTTCTTGTTCCACAACATGGCAAGCTCCTGTTTTAGCATAAGCATAAGCATTCTTAATCTGATGGTTTTGAGCAGAGTTAGGCAGGGGTATTAAAATACTTGCTTTTTTGCTAGAGGCGATTTCAAAAATAGTTCCTGCTCCAGCTCTAGCAATAACCATAGAGGAAACACAAAGTGCGCTTTTATATTCTCTTTCATTCAAAAATGGAAAAGAATGATAATATTTTCTTAAAGAAGGCGTTAAAATAGTGTTTGATTCACTTTTAACTTGAGAAAAGTTTTTTCTCCCGGTTTGGTGTATAACTTCAAAGGTTTTAAGCATTTCAGGTAAAATTGACAATATAGTATCATTTATCCTCTGAGAGCCCTGAGAACCCCCTAGAATCAAAATTAAAGGTTTATCCCCCATTAACCCAAATATCTGCTTTGCCTCTTTTACAGAGCCAGTTAGAACACTTTTACGAATAGCATTTCCTATATTAATGATCTTTTTCTTTGGAAAAAACTCGGTATTAGGGAAAGAAGTAAATATCTCCACAGTCCATTTGCTTGTCTTTCTGGATACTAGTCCTGGCGTTATATCAGACTCATGCAGAATAATAGGAATATGTAATATTCTAGCAGCCATAACTACTGGTAAAGAACCATATCCTCCTTTGCTAATTATAAGATCAGGAGCTAAAAAGAAAAGATAAAAGAAGGCTTGAATAACTCCAATAGGGACTTTGAGAATATCAATTATATTTTGAAAAGAAAAATATCTTCTTAACTTGCCAGCTAAAATTCTTTTAATAATAATATTTTCTTCATTCAACAAATCCAAACTGTAATTATCCTTTGGTCCTATATAGAACATTTTCAAATCTTGGCGATCATATATTTTTCTCATTTCCCTGGCAATTGCTGCTATCGGAAAAACATGTCCTCCTGTTCCTCCGCCTGTAAAAACTATTTCCATAATTTTATAAAAATTTATTTTGAATTAAGACTTTGATGTTTTGAAATATTTAAAAGTATTCCGATTCCTACCATTTCTACTATTATATGCGATCCTCCATAACTAATAAAGGGCAATGGTATTCCTGTTAAAGGAAGCAAGCTGGTTACTGCTCCAATATTGAAGAAAGCTTGTATTACCAAATAAACAGTAATACCTGATGCTAATAAATAAAGAAATCTGTCAGAACATTTTTGAGCTATTTTAAATCCTTTCCATAAAAGAAACAAGAAAAGAAAAATAACTATAATGCATCCTATAAATCCCATTTCTTCTCCTATTATAGCAAATATTGAGTCAGACATGGAGTTTGGTAAGAATCCAAATTTCTGTTGACTGGTTCCAAGTCCAAAAGGAGGATTAATTCCAAATATTTTTCCAGAACCAATAGACATTAATAGTTGATTTATTTGATAATTTTCTCTTAAAGGATTTATTTCTGGATGAAGAAAACTCATAACTCTCTGCATTCTGTATGGAGCAAATATTGCCATTAAAACTGATAATATTCCAGTTCCCACAAATATTGAAATTTTATACCAAATAGATGTTGGAGTTATAAGATATAAACAAATAGAGGAAGCTACTATTATCATCAAGGTTCCCATGTCTGGTTGCATGATTAGAAAAGTTCCAATAATGATTAAAATTACAAAAAAAGCAATGGCTGTTTCTTTCTCTGATTTTTTTTTACTAAGCCAGGCCGCAATATAAGTTAAGAAACTAATCTTTAAAAACTCTGAAGGCTGGAGAAGAATAGGTCCTAATGATATCCAACGATTTGAATTATTTAAGGAAACACCTATTTTAGGAACAAATACAAGTAATAATGCGATTAGATTTAGAAATAAAAGAGGAACAATATATTTTTTTAAAAGAGATAAAGGAATTTTAAAAAACAAAAAACCTAGAAAAAGCCCAGGAAGTATTCCGAATAAAAGTTGATGAACTGAATAGTGCCAGGTATTGCCAAATTTTTCTAAACTCAAAGGGCCAGAAACAGTAGAAATCATTACTATCCCTAAAAGTATTAATCCGCCAACAATGCCAAGCAAAGTATAATCAAGATTTTTTACCATAATTTTTCACGTATTTTTTAAAAAGATTTCCTCTTTCTTTATAATTTTTAAAAGTAGTAAAACTTGCGCAAGCAGGAGAAAGTAAGCAAACACTCCCCTTTTTTGTATTTTGATAAGCTATATTTACAGCTTTACTCATACTGTCTACAAAAAAATGCTTTGGTAATTTTTTCTTATTTACCTTGAAAGAAATCTGAATAATCCTCCAGATATCTTTTCCTGTCAAAGGGAAAAAAATAAGATTTTCTATTTTGCTTTTTGAAATTTTCTTTGCCAAATTAGAAAAATCAATCTTTCCTTTTTTTGATCCTCCTAAAATTAAAGTCTTAACATCTTTTAGAGTATCCATGGCAAAAATAGTTGCTTCTGGAATAGTAGCAAAAGAGTCATTATAAAATTTTATATTTTTATAATTTCCAACAAATTCCAATCTATGATTTAAGAATTTAAAATATTTTATGGCTTTTTTAATTTCTTTTTCAGGTATTTTCAATATTTTAGCTACCAAAATAGAAGCTTCTAAATTCATTAAATTAATATTTTTAGGAAGATCTTTTTTTATTCTTCTTACATTAATATCTTTAATAGCTATTTTTTTTGCTTTTGCATTTCTAACAATATCTCTTAATTTAGGATTGAAAATAAGATAATCTTCTCTTGTTTGATATTTAAAAATACTTTCTTTTGATTTGTAATATTCGTTAAGACTTTTATAGTAATCTAAATGATCAGGATAAAGGTTTAAAAAAACAGCAATATGTGGTGATTTTTTTAAGCTTTGGAGTTGATGACTGGAAAGCTCATAAACAAAAATATCATCTTTTTCTGATTTTAATAGTTTTTGGAAAACAGGATTTCCTATATTCCCTACTAAATAAGTGTTAGGTATAGTTTTTTTTAATATTTGATAAATTAAAGAACATGTTGTTCCTTTCCCTTTTGTCCCAGTTACTCCAATTATTTTACCTGGACAATAATCAAAAAAAATCTCTGTTTGAGAGGTTATTTTTGTTCTGGTATTTAAAAAAGGTTTTATCTTTTTTAGATTAACACCAGGTGCTTTGATTATAAATTCGTATTTTTTAAGAAAATTAAGATAATTCTTACCAAGATAAGATTTTAAGTTTTTATTTTTTCTAAAAATTTCCTTGGCCTTTTTATCAAAATCTTTAAACTCTAACCTATCAGCAATATCAATCTTCTTTTTAGGAAATAATTTTCTCAAAGCTAAAAAAGTATCTATCCCCTCCTTTCCGAATCCGAGAATCAATATTTTTTTATCTTTTAAGTTATTTTTCAATTTTTCTAAAAACATCTTTAAGATACTAATTTAATAATAACTCCTATAATTGCCATAATCATTCCCAGGATCCAAAATCTCATAGTAATTTTAGGTTGACTCCATCCTATTGCTTCAAGATGATGATGAACAGGAGAAGAAATAAATATTTTTTTATGACGGAATTTTTTTGATAATAATTGTAAAATTATTGAACCAGCTTCAATAACTAAAAGTCCGCCTATAATTGGTAAAACAAAGACAGAATTAGTTAGAAAAGCAACTGCAGCCAATGTTGCGGTTAGCCCCATCATTCCGCTTTCTCCCATATAGAATCTGGCTGGTGGAATATTAAACCATAAAAAAGCTAAAATTGCTCCAGCTAAAACAGCACAAAAAGTGGCTAAATCTATTTGAGATTGGGAAAAAGCAATAAGAGAAAAGGCAGAAAAAATTATAGCTAATGTCCCTCCTGCTAATCCATCTATCCCATCTATCACTCCCCCAGCCCAGCATCCCAAAGTTGTAATAATAAAAAGAGGAACATATAAAAATCCAATATTAATATCTCCCAGCATGGGAATAAAAATAGTTGTCCATCCTAATTTAGAATAAAACCACCAAGCACCAATTGCCGCTATTATTATCATAATAAAAAGCCTTCTGGAAAATTTCATACCTCCTCCTATATATTTACCCTTATTAAAAACTTGAAGCAAATCATCAATAAGACCTAGTAAAGATGCTGCTATTAATATTCCTAAAGGAAGATATGTTTGGCTTCTTGATAAAAAGTTTAACTTTTCTAGCCAAAAATTATTAAAAAACTTAGCTAGAATTGCAAAAAACAAGATAACAAAAACAACAGTAATCCAAATTAAAAGTCCTCCTAATCTAGGAGTTCCTACTTCCTTTTCTTTATGTAGTCTATTGAAAACAGGTGCTAATTTTCCATCTATGGATTTTTTTCTTACTTCTTTTTTCCAGAGTTTATATTTATAAAGAAAATGAGTCAGAATAGGGGTCCAAATTATTGCTAAAAAAGAAGTAAAAGTAAAAAGAAATAAAATTTTAATTATATCAGCAGAAAACATATTTAAATTAAAATATTTGTTTATCCCAATCTATTATTTTTTTCATCTCCCCGAATCTATCGTTTGATCCTAGAATTACATTTATAAAATAAGTATTTTTAATTGGTCCTTTAAGAATTAAAATCAAACATTCCCCAGCTTCTTCTGTATATCCTGTTTTCCCTCCTATTATTCCGTTAACTTCTCCTAAAAGTTTATTTGTGCTTTCAAGTGCATAATGAAAAGCAGAGTTTTCTTTTTGAGAAATAATATCTATAATCTCGGGATTATTTTTAATCAAATATTGGACTAATTTAGCTAGATCTTTAACACTGGAATGGTTTATATCCTCAAAAGGTTTTTCAGGATCTAGTCCAGTAGGATTTACAAAATGAGTTGTTTCCGGGTTTAAATCTACATTATAATGAGCGTATAGATTCATTAAATCAACAAAATTTTGTTCAGACATAGGTTTGGGAGTAGCTAAAGCATAGGCAGCATCGTTACTTGATTCAATCAACATTATATGTAGAATTTCATTTATTGGTAATCTTTCTCCAACTTTTAAAGAAACCTCATTCCCCTCTTGCTCTATTGCTTGTTTTGATATTTCTATTTTGTCAGATTTTTTATATATGTCTGAAGCAACCAAAGCAGTCATTAATTTTGTCAAACTGGCTATAGGAAGTTTTTCATTTTCATTTTTTTTAAAAATAATAGTTTCTTTTCCACAAGAGTCAACAAATACAGAAATAGCAGATTTAGCTGAAATATCTAAATTATTGTTTTCTTTATATTGATTCAAATGTTCTTGGCTAAGAGAGAAAGAAGAAATATTTGCATATAAGACAGGATGTTTTTGTAATTCCATAGCGTAAAAGAAATCTTCAACATTTTTTTCTAAAACATTAATTCCAAATCCAAAAAATGCTCCTGCTACAATAGAAATTAATAATAATTTAATACTTTTATACATTTTATTTTTTAGAATCGTTATTAATTGTTTTAATATGTAATTCTTTCAATTGTTTTTCCGAGACACTTGAAGGAACATCCATCATTAACCCTCTATTATCTCCTGTTTTTGGAAAAGCAATAACTTCTCTGATATTTGGCTCATCTAAAATTATTGATAGAAATCTATCAAGACCAGAAGCTATCCCACCATGAGGAGGAACTCCATATTTAAAAGCTTCAAAGTAATTTTTAAATTGTTCCTTAGTCTCTCCAGATGTATGTCCTAAAACTTCAAACACTGCAGTTAGAACTTCAAGATTGGTACTTCTTATACTCCCTCCTCCTATTTCATATCCGTTTAAAGCCAGATCGTATTGATGGGCTAGTATTTTTTCGGGATGTTTTTTAATTTCTTTAACATCTGTGGATTGAGGCATAGTAAAGGGATGATGCATGGCTCCCCATTTTTTATCTCCTTCATGCCATTCAAACATTGGGAAATCTGTGACAAAACAAAAAGCAAGTTCGTTGTTATCTTTTTTATCTTTTCTTAAATCTGGTTTATCACTATTGTATTTTTTCATAGCTTCCTTATAAGTCATTCTTGGAAACGGAATTTCTTTTATTTTTTTATCAGGAAAAATTGTTTTACACATATCAATGTAAATTGCTTCAATTAAATTCAAGACATCTTCTGTTTCTATAAAAGACATTTCAATATCTAATTGAGTATGTTCTGCTTGTCTATCAGATCTTGGATCTTCGTCTCTAAGACATCTGGCAATTTGAAAATATCTTTCTAATCCAGCTACCATTAAAAGCTGTTTGTATTGCTGGGGAGATTGGGGTAGAGCATAAAACTTTCCAGCTTGTAATCTTGCTGGAACAAGAAAATCACGAGCTCCTTCAGGAGTGGACTTAGTCAGCATGGGTGTTTCCACTTCAACAAATCCTTTTTCTTTAAGGTAAGTTCTGACAAAATAAATAACTTCTTGTCTCATTCTTAAATTCTTTTGTAGTCTTTTCCTCCTTAAGTCTAGATAACGATATTTTAATCTTTTTTCTTCGTCTATTTCATGTCCTTCACTCTGAACGGAAAAAGGTAATGTTTCAGCTTTGTTGTAGACATTAAGTTTTTCAGCTTTTATTTCTATGCCTCCTGTCTCAATCTTTTCATTTTTCATTGTTTCTGGTCTTTGTTTAACCGTTCCAATAACTTCTATCACCCATTCTGGTCTTAAACTCTCGGAAAGCTTATACATTTCAGATTCTAACTTATCAGAAAAAACTATTTGAGCTAAACCAGTTTTATCTCTTAAATCAATAAAAATTATCTTTCCGTGGTCTCTACGGGAATCTACCCAACCGCATAATCTAACTTTTTCATCAATATGTTTTATAGTTTCATTTATAAAAATTCTTTTCATAAATTATTTAATTATTATTTTTACGAATTTTCTTTTTCCAACTTTTAAGATCATATTATTTTTTAATATGACAATTTTTTGCCAATCTTTAACTTGTTTATTATCTATACTCACTCCTCCTTGCATTATTAATCTTTTGGCTTCTTTTTTGGATGAAGATAATTTTGTTATAGCGAGTAAATCCAGAATTGGAGAAGATTCTTTAGAAATTTTAAAACAAGGAATGTTTAAGGGAGTTTTATTTTCCTTAAAAACACGATTGAACTTTTTTTCCGCTTCCTCCCCTGCTTCTTTACTATGGTAAATACTAATAATCTCCTTGGCTAAAATATTTTTAGCATCTTTAGGATTAATTTCTTTTTTCTTTAGCTGCTTTTTTATTTTTTCTACCTCTACTAAATCAATTTGAGTTGTTAATTCAAAATAATGTGGTATTAATTCGTCTTTCATTGACATAATCTTTCCATACATATCTTCGGGGCTATCAAGGATATTTATAACATTACCCCAGCTGGTTGACATTTTTCTATTATCTAAACCATATAACATTTTAGAAACCATGATGTCTTGAGGTTTTTGTTTAAATATTTTCTGCATATCTCGTCCTGTTTTTAGATTAAACAATTGATCGTATCCTCCAATTTCAACATCTGCTTTTATCATAACTGAATCATATCCTTGAAGGATAGGATAAGCTAATTCGTGTAAACCAATTGGCTTGCCACCATCCCACCTTTCTTTGAAATTTCTACGTTGAATCATTTGTTGAGCAGTAAAATTCATTGCTATGGAAAGAAAATCATTAAGCTTTAATTTTTTTGACCATTCGGAGTTGTAATGAAACTCAACCTTTTTCATATTTAAAATTTTTCCGATTTGTTTTTTATAATCCTTCAAATTTCTTTGAATTTCTTTGTCAGTTAATGGCTTTCTTATGGATTGTTTATCAGACGCATCTCCAATTTTTCCTGTAAAATCACCAACAATAAAAACAATTTGATGTCCTAAATCTTGAAATGCCCTAAGTTTCCAAAGTTGGATAGCTCGGCCAATATGTATTTTAGGCCCAGTAGGATCGACTCCAAGTTTAATTCTTAGTTTTTTTCCAGATTTAAGTTTTTTAAGTAAATTATTTTTATTAATAACTTTTTCAACCCCTCTTTCCAATACTTCTTTTATTTTTTTAGAATCAGTATTTATAGCCATATTTTTCACTTAGTTGTTTTATTTTAATCAAATTTTTGACTATAATCAAGCGCATATTTAAAAACCGCGTAAGTTAATTCGCGGTTTTCAATTACATATGTATTTATTCTTCTTCTGTTGTATCTTCTGGTGCTTCTTCTTGACTAGGAGTCTCTGGGGTTTCTGGTTCAATTTTTGGTTCGATTGGGGTTTCTAATGGAGCAGAAAAAATTTCTTTTTCTACAGGTTTTTTCTTTTTTGACTTGCTAAGCCAAAAAAATAAAGCAACTACTACTACTATTGCTACGACCCAAAATACTAAAGTTAGAGTGTCCATATTTTTTTAATATTATTTAATTTAACCTTTAATCCATTTTAAATGTTTATTTTTTAAAAGTCAATTCTCTAATACTTTATAAATATCTCCAGCTCCCATTATCATTATTATTTCTTTGCCTTTTATATTTTTCCTTAAATAATTAAGTATATTTTTCTTTGGTAAATAGATTACAGATGTTTTATTAATTTCTTTTACCATCTTTTCAGAATTAATTTTTTTCTTTATGGTTTTTTTCTCCCTTCCAGCAACATCATATATGTCCGTAATTATGATTTTATTAATTTTTGCTTTTTTAAATACTTTAATAAAATTTTTAAACAAATAAAATGTTCTCTGATATTGATGAGGTTGAAAAATACACCAAATTTCTTTTTGAGGGAACTTTTCTCTTACTGCTTTTAAGGTGGCATTTATTTCTGTAGGATGGTGAGCATAATCAAAAATTATTTTTGACTCTGATTTCCCAATTTTAATTTTCTGTTCGTCAAAACGACGCCAAGCTCCTTTATATTCTGATAATGATTTATAAGAAACTTTATCAGAAATCTTTAAAATACGAGCTATAGTCAAAGCTGTTAAAGCATTAGAAATATTATGCTCTCCTGGAACATTAAGGATTGTTTTAAGTTTTTTAGCATCTTTTAATCTTGAACATTGAAAATCAAAAATTGAGAGATGTTTAAATTTAGAAATTAGTTTTTTAATATTTTTATCTTTTCCGTTTATTACTAAAGTCCCTTTTTCT
>Ga0272441_10009828_pt1 | contig 14663 bp, 9 predicted proteins | sample SSMProp6N_FD_193582 | JGI IMG/M metagenome (GOLD analysis project Ga0272441, IMG submission 193582) | Marine sediment archaeal communities from Little Sippewissett salt marsh, Falmouth, MA, United States - SSM-Prop-6N | ecosystem: Environmental > Aquatic > Marine > Wetlands > Sediment ... | reverse complement strand
ATCCAGATATTGTGCGTGTTGCACTCGATCTGGATCCCGGCCACTCCGCTGTGATGCACCTTGTTCCCGCGGATCAGCACCCCGTCGGTGTTGTAGGTGCAGATGTTCTGGCCGCGCCCGACCGTCGAGGGGCCGACCTCGTTGTCGAGAATGAAGATGTCTTTACTCCAGACCTGCGGGCGGAACGACGCGATATACGCCCATTTCGCCCGATCGAGGGCTGCCGGCTCCGCGGTTCCCGTTTCGAACACGCCCGTGCCGTCTTCGTTCATGCTCTCGAGCCTGTACCAATGCCGCCCGTCATGATGCGCGATCGTGCCGCCCGGGATCCCGAGCCCGGCGCCCTTCGGCCACGACGCGCGGCCGACCTTGCGACTGAAGAACAGCACGGCGTTCGCCTCGGGCAGCGGGCGGTTGCCGACCTTGTATTCGTATTTGCCCATGGCAAAGCGCGCGCGGCCGTTGCGCTCATGCGCAAGCGATGCGACGGCGCCGCTGCGCAGCACCAGGCCGGTGCCCTGCCCGAAGATCTTGATCTCGTCGCCGCCGGAGTGATGGATGCGGTTGTTCTCGATCGTGATGTGTTTGGATGCATAGACGGACACGTTGCGATGGCTGTTGTGATGGACGCGGCTACGCCGCAGCGTGCAATTTTCGGAGCCGTGTATGGAGACGCCCCAGCGCCCGCCCGACGCTTCGATGTTCTCGAGCCGCACGTTGCGCCGGTTTCTCGCGAACACCACGTACTGCACGATGCCGGGCTCCGGGCTCAGGACCAGCCCGTCGATCACGACGTGGTCCGCGCGGCCGTTGGGCGGCAGATGCAGGGTCGTGTGCACGGGCGGCCTCCGCACGCGTGCCTCGACGCCTTTAGGCAGGGCCGTCTTGAAGACCGGCCGTTCGCCGGGGAACGCCTTGATTACCAACGGCCGGTCCGCTTCTCCGCCGCGCCGGATCGTGACCGGCTCGGCGTACGTGCCGCCGCGCACGTAGACCGTGTCCCCGGCCCGGGGCAGACCGGCCGGCTCGCCCGGTTCCGGCGCCTTGGCCAGCACGTTCAAGCTGCGCCACGGCCGTTTTTTTGTGCCCGGATTCGCGTCGTCGGCGGGCCCGCCCCGCGATTCGGGGTCGACATAGTACGTTGCGGCCAGCCCGGTTGTCGCGGCACAAACCAGCGATATTGCGAGATGTTTCCACATAGCGGCCTCCGTTTCGAGCGGATCCTTGGATTCAATCGGGACTCTACAACTATATTACCGGCCGGCCCCGGAATTGAACGCGCTTTGTGTCTCTTTCTCTTGGTCGCAGAGGGCGGGGGAATCAGACGGATTGGACGGATCCGAGGGATCGGGTGGCTGGACCGTCGCATTGCGGTGCGCGGGCCGCGTTCACTCGCGCGCGGCAGCGTGCGGCGGCGGGAACGCGGGCCGCTCGCCCCAGCGTTCCACGGCGCGCATGCGGTTGGCCGCAATTTCGAGTCCGTGCCCCTGTGCGAGTTCCTCGAAGGTTTCGTAGCCCGAGCCATACATGAATCCGACGATCCCGGTCGCGCCCGCTGCTTCGGCGGCCTCGAGTCCATGCAGACGGCCGCTGATCGCGTCCGTGCGCGCGGGACAGGCGACAATCTGTTCGTGGCGGCGCCGCGCGAAGAACAGCAGGCTTTCGGTCAGGTGCTCGGGATTGCGGTTCACGATCAAGGTCGAGCGCGCGACGCCTTCCCATGCGCCTTCGAGCGAGCCGCGCCAGAGCCCGTAGGCCGGCTTGGCGCAGGCGAACGGGTCGACGATATCGTTCCAGAGATAGAGCTCGCAGGAGGCGCGGACACCGCGCAAGAGGGTTTCCGATTTTCGGATGGTCAGCGCGATAAGGGCGCCCGCTTTCATTTCGCCGCAGGCGGGGTCCCAGTTGCCGAGATACCAGCCATTGTGGCCGCCCGCATAGCGCATCATGAAACCGGGCGGGCCGCCGAACGCGGCGTCGAGACCGGCCACAAGTTGCTTGTGGATCGCGTAGTATTCGGGATGACACGTGCTGGCGGGAATACGCGTACTATAGATCTGAGGCCGCATATGCCAGGAGACGGCCAGGCCGGCGCCCTCGCGAATGCGGGAGCCGGGCGGCAGGACCAGTTGCTCGTCGCCGACCGTATAGTCCCGGCCCTCTTCAAAAAGCGCGCCGCCATCGGCCGCGCGCACGACGACGGGCAGCGAATCGCGGCGGACCGTGTTGCGCAGGCCGACGTCGCGCAACGCGACGTCATCGAGCCAGACGTCCGCGCGCGTGCCGGGCGCTGGCGAGAAATCGAGCCAGACATTCTTGTTTGCCAGGGCGTTGAACACTGCCTCGGCGCTTCGGTAGCGGTCTGACCCGGTGCGCGCACTGACCGCGCCGAGCGTCGTGTAACCGGCGCCCTCGATCCGCATGCGCAGCTCCGTGCCGGGCGCCGAGGCGCGAGCCCAGAACGAGACCGTGTAGGCGCGGTAGGGCTTGACCCGGAGGCGTTGGACGAGCTGCGTTTCGGCTTGGGCCGGCGCCCGGCCCGCGGCCGGGCGCAGCCGCACGGCATATTCGCCGCTGCGTGCGCCGCTGCGCACATGTTCGATGCGTGCGGTCTGTTGCCGGATCTCCCAGCCGGCGGGTTGCCCGCCGCCTGCGGTCTCGAAGCCGGGATTCGCCAGCGCAACTGCGGGGTCGGATTCCGCCCTGGCAACATTCGCTTGTGCGCGGAACGGGGTATCGCGTACGGGCAACGCGGCGGTCAGGGACCGGTCTGTGTAGCTGACCTGGTCGGGCTCGAGCGAGCAGGGGATGAGGGCCAGGCCCAGTGCATCGGCCTTCCGGCGAATCGCGTCGATCTGGTCGAGCAGTTGGCGGGACGGGCGTTGCAGGTTCAGGTAGCGGCCGAACCGGTCGCCCAGCACCAGCCCGTTGTAGCCGGCCGCCGCGGCGCGTTCCATGAGCCGCTGCAGTGCGTGGGTTTCCGCTTTCTCTTGCGGATCGACCTGGCACATGACGTAGCGTTTCTTGAACACGCTACGCGCGGGATCCGGCGCCGGGATCGGGCGCGGCTCGAGCGCGATGCCGGCCGCGGCGACCGCATAGTGCCGTGCCGGCACCAGGACACGGCGCGCGTCGCGCGCGTGGGTCAACCGCACGGTGCCCTCGCGCACGTCGAGCCTTGTCCAGTAGGGCGCGACAGCAAGTGAGAGTGTTGTGGAAATCACTTCGGTCAGCGCGTTCGGGCTCGCGAATACGACGCTGGTCGAATCCGGCTGCCGCGCCACAGTGGCGGCGAGCGTGCCGCGTAAGACAAGGATCTGTTTGCCGCTCGGGTCCGTCTCCCGCAGCGCCGCATCCGCGCCGGGCATCGGCGTTTCGAGTGTGGCGCGGGCTTCACGCACGGCGGCGCGGCCGGCTCCGATCACGATTTCCGTGTTGGCTCCGAGCTCGATGCTCGTCGTGTCGTGATAGAGGCAACGGGCCCTGCCGCCCGCCGCCGTGCGGATGCGGTCGCCCGGCAGCAGGGCCATGTCCGGGACCACATCCAGTGTCCCGGTCCCGCGCCGGACAACGACCATACCGGAGGACGCGTCGAGATGCGCGACCGTGCCGGCCGGTTCCGATGCGGGCCGGAGCCGCAACACGTAGGCGCCGAGCCATGCGACGAGCAGGCTCGCGGCGATCAGCCCGGCGATCTGGCGTGTGCGGCCGCCTGTTGCGAACGCGAACCGCTTGTGCCGGGCGCGCGCCGCGCCAAACGGGATCACGGCGCCCGCGTCGGCGCCGGATTCTGAAAGCGAATCGATCAACGTCTTTTCGTGATAGAGCTGGCGGGCAAGCCGCACGCGCGCAGGCTCGGACGCGTCGAGCTCGGCGAGCAGACGCCGCACATCCTCGTCGGTCGCCAAACCTTCGAGGTATCGCCCGATCAGACTGTCGAGCTCCTGCAGGGTCACGAGGTCGCCTCCTGCATCCGGTTCGTGATGCATTCGAGCAGCTTGCCGCGCAGCCGGGTCAGCAGCATGTTCGTGGCGCCGTAGCTTTTGCGGATGCTCTGCGCGATACGGCTCAGGCTGAGCCGCTGTGCATACTTCATCAGCAGCAGTTCCCTCGATTTGCGGGGTAGTTCCTCGAGGCAGGCGGCCATGTAGGGTTTCTCGCGGGCGAACGCCGAGTCCTGCGTCTCGAGCGTGAGCGCGACATGGTCCGCGATCCGCTCGCTCAACTCCGTGTTGACCACGACCCGTTCGCGCACTTTCATGTGCCGGAACCGTTTGCGGATCACGTTGCGCGTCACGCCGAACGCCCACCGCACGAACGGGCGGGCCGGATCGTAGGAGCCGAAACTCTCCCATAACGCGACCGCCACGTCCTGCATCACATCGTCGGTGTCCGTCAGCGTGAAGCCGGCCGATCGAACATAGGCGTAAAGCGCCTGGTGCACGGCAGTGAACTGCTTCAGAAATTCCGTATGTCGGTCGGCCATCACACGCCTCCCTACCTATGATTACCGTGTGAACATGGATCTGAACGCGTGATGCAGTATTATCGTGAGGGCGGTCTTGGCGCAACGCCGAATTCCCGGGCCGCGAAAAAAGGCGAATTCTGCGTTCAATCCCGGACGTTCGCGGCAATACACTACACAGCGGCGGGTCGTGGCCGGCGCGCGGCGTGTACGACCCGTCCGGATAGATAAAGAGGCAACACGCGTCACCCGGCAGGATTTTCGTCCGCTAAACACCGGACCACGCGAAAGGATCTTTCCTTTTCGCGAGTTCTTGCGACTTTAGCGGGAATAGGAGGCTCCAGAAAGTGTGTCTTTGGAGGAGGTCCGATCCATGAAGACAGTACACAAGACGGTATGGGTTCTGACCGCGGCGATCTGGGCGTTTGGGCAGTGGGCATGCAGTGCGAGTGCGCCTGTGCAGCGCTTCGATTTCGGCAGCGCGCGCGGGGCCTGGCCGGGGTTTGTCGGGGTCGACGAAAAACTCGAATACGCGCCGGAGGCGGGCTACGGGTGGACCCGCCATACGGGCCGGTTCAAGAAGACACAGCGCGCGCGGCCCGAGAAGCTGAGCGCGGATTTCATGGCGCCGCGGGACGCCGATTTCAGGGTCGACCTGCCGAACGGGCGATACCGGGTCTGGATCCGGCGCGGGGACAGCCAGGTGACCGGTGTGTACCAGATCTATCGCGGCCAGGTGCTGGCCCTGAACGGGCGGCGCGTGTTCGAGGAGAATCCGTCGGCCCGCGAGATCTTTGAGGAACGCATGATGCGGCATTACCGCGACGTGTGGACGCCGGACCTGGACCTGTACGAGACGTTCATAGAGGAGAATTTCGACGAGCAGACGTTCGATGTGACGGTGACGCAGGGTTTGTTGAACGTACACATAGAAAACGTGCCGCTCACGGCTATGATCGTGTATCCCGCGGCGGCCGAATCGCAGATGCGGGCCGAGTTGGCAAGACTGCACGCGGGCTGGCGTGCGGCTACCGTGTTGCGGGATATCGGGAAGCAGAAAGGCGAGCCCTCGGCTTTCACAGCGAATCCCGCGGAACGCGCGCGCGGGTATGTGGTCTTCGAGCGCATGATGGGCCGGCGTCCCTATCCGTCGACGGTGCCGCAGCCGGAAGAGCGGGTCGAGGCACTGCGCGCGTTCGGTGCGCGCGGCGAGTGGGAACCGGTCTGCTTCGCGATCTACCCGCTGCGCGCGTTGCGGCAGGTGCGCGTGAGCGTCGGCCCGCTGCGCGCGGCATCGGGTTCGGTGCTGCCGGCTTCGGCGGTGGATGTTCGGTTCAACCGCTACATGGCGCACCAGAAACAGAAGCGGGGCTGGGTATCCGAATACGAGTATGACGTGCGCGCGGACATTCTGGATCGGACCGACGCGCTCGATATTCCGGCGGGCGTTACGTACAAGTATTGGCTGCGCATTCACGTGCCGGCCAATCAGGCGGCGGGCGTCTACAAGGGTGCGGTACGCATCCAGGAGGGCGCGAACGGGCCGGCCATGCGGGTGCCGTTGACGTTTGAGGTGTTTCCCTTCGAACTGCCGCCGGCCCGCATCCCGTTCGGCATGTACTACGGGATCAGTCCGGCCTGGTACACGCGGTACTGGGGTTCGAACGTGTTCGGCCCGTCGCTCGCGGACGATCCTGAGATGGACCGAATCACGTGGGCGACCGAGCGTGCGCATCTGCGATTCATGAAAACGCTCGGGTTCCGGACCGTGGCATTCTGCGCGGATCAGCGCAAGGACCTGGCCTTCCAGGGCACACGCCCGGTCATCAAGCCGGACAACCGGTTCGTGCGGTGGATGGACCTGTACACGCAGATGGGCATGGACGTGATGCCCTACTACGGATTCGTGCGGATGGGCGAGAGACCCCACGCTTTGCGTTCGTTGTACGGCGCGCGGTTCGAGCGGCCCGCGCCGGAATGGAATGAGGCGTACAGGAACATCATTCTCGCGTTCGCTGCCGAGGGCCGCAAGCGGGGCTGGCCCGAAATCCTGTGGTACATCTCGGACGAGCTGTCGAACACCAAGGAAGAAGGCGCACAGATCGGGCTGGAACTCGCGACGCTGACCAAGGACCTGCCGGGCATCCGCACGTTCGCGTCGATGAACGGGCAGTACGAGTGCATCATGCTGCCGCACATCGATATCGCGACGCCGAACTACGGGTTCCCGATCAACGAGGAGACGCTCAAGAAGATCCATGACTCCGGCGCGACACTGTGGCTCTACAACGTGGGTGAGAACCGCTTCTCGTTCGGGCTCTATCCTTGGGCGCTGCGCGCGCACGGGCGGTTGCAGTGGCATTATGGGTCTGTCTATGCCGACGACTGGGACACGCTCGATAACGGCGGACGATACGGCATCCAGCGGCTCGGACCGGGCTACGAGGTCTTTCCCCACCATCGCGCGGAACAGGAGCGCGAGGGGATCGACGACTATCGCTACCTGCAATTGCTCGAGACGCGCCTCGAACAGGCGCGGGGCAAGTCGCGCGCGAAGGCTGAGGCCCGCGCGTTCCTGGATGGGCTCCGTGCGCAGATTCCGGCCGATGTGCGCAAGATGTGGAAAGTACAACTGGACCCCAAGGACGTCGGCGGGGTCGTCACCGGCCGGCTGTCCTCGGACAAGACCATGAATTCGATCCGGCGTACCGCGGCCGGGTATATCCTGGCGCTGCAATAACGCGAGCTTCGGGCATGACCCGGAACGAGCGGGATATCGCCAAACCCTCCGCCACGATCACGTCTGGCAAGAGAGCACACTTGAGCGGGCGCGTCTTGTCGGCTATGTTCCGAGTCAGGCGGCGATCGGAGCGGTTCGCAACTTCGGTTGTCCGGGATGAGGCGATGCGTATTCTGTTTTGGTCCGACACATTCTATCCGAGCATCGGCGGTGTTGAAGTGTTTGCCGCGCGGCTGATCCCGGCCTTGCGCCGGCGCGGCCATGAGCTGTTGGTGATCAGCCGGCGTCAACATGAATCGCACGAACCCGAATCGTGCATGCACGGTACGCGCGTATACCGGTTCCCGTTCACGGAGGCGCTGGGTTCCGGGCGGCCGGCGCGCATCCTCCGTTTGTGCAAGGAGTTGGCGCGCATCAAGCGGGATTTCAGGCCCGATCTCGTGCATTGCAATTCCCTGGTGGCCAGCACCCTGTTCCACGTACGAACGGCGGCGTCCGCGCCCGTGGTGCCGAGCCTGCTGAGCATGCACGGCAATCTGGAGGGCCTGGACACATCGGCGCGCAGTGTGACGGGCCAGGCGATTCGGTCCGCGAAACGGATCAACTGCTGTTCGCGTGCGATCCTGGCGGACCTGGTCGGGGCGGTACCCGAAGTGGAATCGCGCACAAGCGTGATCTACTACGGGCTGGACCCGGCCCCCGCGCCGCCGGCCCCGCGCCCCTCGGAACCGCGTCTTCTGTGCCTGGGCCGGCTGGTAAGGGAGAAGGGTTTCGATCTGGCGCTCGACGCGTTTTCGTTGCTGAGCGTGGCATTTCCGGGCGCGCACCTGACGATCGCGGGCGACGGCCCGGCGGCGGGCGAGCTGGCGCAACAGGCTGTTGGGCTGGGCCTGCGCGATCGCGTGCGGTTCACGGGCTGGGTGGCGCCCGCCGATATTGCGACTTTACTGGATGCCTGTTCGTTGCTTATAGTGCCCTCACGTTGGCGGGAAGCCTTCGGGCTCGTGGCTCTGGAGGCGGCGCTCCGCGAGCGGCCGGTCGTCGCGTCCGGGGTCGGCGGGCTGGCCGAGGCAATCGAAGACGGTGTCACGGGCATTCTGGTTGCGAACGAGGACAGCCGTGCACTTGCCGAAGGGGTCGTGTCGCTTCTGCGCCGGCCGTCCGAGGCCGATGCGCTGGGCCGGCGTGCCCGTGAACGCGCGTTGCGCCGCTTCTCGTGGGCACGCTGCGTGGACGCGTACGAAGCGCTGTATCGGGAAGTCTTGGGAGAGTGACATGAACGTGGGATCTGCAGACGCCTTATCGCCAAACGAACAGGAAGCGGTCGCGGAGGTGATCGACAACGAGGCCATCATCATCCGGGTCTCGGACGGCGTGTACTATAGTCTCGACAAAACGGGCGGCTTTATCTGGCAGCTGATCCAACAGAACGGCAAGGTTTCGGACATCGTGGATGCGGTCACGCGCTGCTACGGGATCCCTCAGCAGCAGGCACATGCGGACGTGCTGCGGCTGGCCGAGGAGCTTGTGCGGGAACGGCTCGTCTGCGTGTCTCCGAACGCCGGGCCGAACGCGCCGCCGGCCGCGCTCCCGGCCGCACCGGCGGGCGCGACGGCGTATGAGACGCCGCGCCTGAACGTCTACAGCGACATGAGCGACCTGCTCGCGCTGGACCCGCCGGCGCCGGGCATGAGCGATCTTGCATGGGGTCCCACCGACACCGAGCCGGCCCCGGCCGGCACGGCACGCACCGAGCCGGCATGAGCGCGTCCGGACCCCACGCGACGACGTGTGGTGCCGCGACGCCGGATGCCTGTGCCGCGCGGTTCGGGCGGATGTGCGAGGTCTTCGATGCGGTTCGCAAGCGGCATGCCGACCACGTGCGCGTTGCCGACTATCGGTTTGGCGGCAGGCCGGTTCGCATTCAGGTTGCCGGCGCAGCACTTTCCGATCGGGTTGCGCGCGCCTTTGCGCATCTGGCCGCGGCCCCTCCCGAGAGCGCGGCGCCGGCCTTGCGCATCGATGTGTGGGACGAGGAAGCGACCGGCGTTGCCTGCCCGCTGACGGGGCCGGAGCAATGCGCGGCGGCGCATGTCTGGTCGGTCGATCACGGGGTCTTCACCGCATCCGAGGACGGCAGCTGTATCGGGTTCTGCTGTGACGGCGCGTTCACCATGTTCGACCGGCGCCGGCACCGCATTGTGGGCTGCAGGCCGAGCGCCGGCCGGCTTTCGCGGGCCGAACTGAGCAAGCCGTTCCGTATTCTGCTGTCCGTCTGGTACCACGACAACGATATCCACATGTTCCACGCCGGCCTCGTTGCGCGAGACGGGCTGGGCGTGTTGATTCCGGGCCGCGAAAGGACGGGCAAATCGACGGTGGCCCTGAGCTGTGTCAACGCGGGCATGGACTATGCGGGTGACGACTTCGTCGGGCTGCGGCGCCGTGCGGACGGCACGTTTGTCGGGCACAGCATGTACGGGTCCGCTTGCGTGGCGCTCGAACATCTCGCGCGATTCCCGGGGCTCGAGCCGCACGCGCTGGAGGACAAGGCCGTGCTGTACGTTTCCGACCTGTACGCGGACAGGATGAAGGCGTCCGTCCGGATCGCGGCCCTGGCGCTGCCCTGCATCGTGGACACGGAACGCTCGCGCGTGCGTCCGGCGCGGAGGCCGGATGTGCTCTTGCGGCTGGCGCCCAGCACGCTGATGTACGTGATTCCGCGCCCGGAACGCCAGCTCATGCGGCTGATGCGGGAACTGGTCGAGCGGACGCCGTGTTTTGTGCTCGAGCTGGGCAGCGACCTCGCAAGCATCCCTGTCTGCATGGCGGATATCCTGGATCGGGCCGCCTCGAGCTGATACGGTACGCGACATGCGGATACTGCACTGGACCCAAGCCTTCCTGCCCGTGATCGGCGGGATCGAACTGTTCACCGCCGAGCTGCTCCCGGAACTGCAGGCGCGCGGTCATGACTGCATGCTGATCACCTCGCTGATCCGCAACGATCTGCCGCGGGAATCCGAGTTCCATGGCATTCCCGTGCATCGGCTCCCGTTTCGCCAGGCGTTGGCCGCCCGGAACCCCAGGCAGACACTCGAGCTACGTAAGCGTGTGGCCGGCCTCAAACAGAGCTTCGCGCCCGAGCTCGTGCACATCACTTTCAACGACCCCAGTGTCCTGTTCCATCTTCAGACCACGTCGGTCAGCCCGGCGCCCACGCTGGTCACGTACCAGTCGCCCCCGCCGGAGTCGGTCCGGGAGCCGGGCAGCCTGGCGCGGCGGCTTATGGAGCATGCGGACTGGGTCACCGGCGTGTCCGAGAGCGTGCGCTGCGATGCCGTACGGCTCATGCCGGAACTGGCAGACCGGTCTTCGGTCATCTACAACGGTGCCGACGAACCGGACCTGGCGCCCGCCCCCTTGCCCCGTGACCCGCCGCGGCTGCTTTGTCTCGGCCGGCTCAACCGGATCAAGGGGATCGACACGGCCTTGGACGCGTTCGCCATGCTCGCGGCCCGCCGGCCGCGGGTCCGGCTGCTTGTTGCGGGCGACGGCCCGGCCCGCGCGGAACTGGAGGCGCAGGCCGGCCGGCTGGGCATCGCCGATCGCACGGACTTCACGGGCTGGACCGAGCCGTGCGACGTGCCCGCGCTGCTGAACACGGCCACCATGATCCTGATGCCTTCCCGCAGCGAAGGGCTGCCGTTCGTAGCCGTGCAAGCGGCAATGATGGCCAGGCCGATCGTGGCGACGCGCGTGGACGGTCTGCCGGAAGCGGTCGTTGACGGCGAGACCGGCATCCTGGTCGAGCCGGAGGACGCGCAAGGGCTCGCGGCGGGCATCGAGTCGTTGCTGACCGACCTGCCGCTGGCCGAGCGGCTGGGCCGGCAGGGCCGCGAGTTTGCGTTGGACACGTTCGGCTGGAAGCGCTGCGTTGCGGGCTACGAATCCGTGTATCGGCGTCTCTACAACGAGCAGCGGACGCGGAAAGGGCGGCAATGAGTACGAAGCGACGACCGCTGATAAGCTGTGTGATCCCCGTGTTGAACGGTGAGGCGTACATCGGCGAGACGCTCGACAGCATCGCGGCCCAGACGTACCGGCCGCTGCAGATCGTCGTGATCGACGACGGCTCGACCGATCGCACGGCGGAAATCGTCCGGGCCCATGCCGGGCAGATCCTGTATCACTACCAGGAGAACCGCGGGATTGCCGCCGCGTGCAACCGCGGAATCGACATGGCGAGCGGCGAGTTTGTCGCGTTTCTGGACGCCGACGACCTGTGGCCGGCCCGGAAACTCGCGCTGCAGATGGCCAGGTTCGACGCGCGCCCCGAGCTCGACTACTGTGTCGGGCATGCGCAGAACTTCTGGATGCCGGAGTTGGCCCAGGAAGAAGAGCAGTTCAAGGACCATCCCAGGTCGCGCCCCGTGCCCGGCTATGTCTGCGGCTCGCTGATGGCAAGAAAGAAGACATTCGAAACCGTCGGCGGCTTCGACGAATCGCTGCGGCACGGGTACGATACGGACTGGTACCTGCGCGCGCGACAGAGCGGCTGCGTCGAAGAGGCGATGCCGGACGTTCTGCTGTTGCGGCGCGTGCATAAGCAGAACAGGTCCAGGATGCATGCCGGGCGCAGCCACGGCGAGTACCTTCGCCTGCTCAAGCAGAACCTGGACCGACGCCGACGCTCGGCCGCAACGGATAGCGAGGATGACAAGACCAGTTCCTGACCGCTTCGCGGCGTTTCTACCGACACACGAGGAGACCGAGCTGCTCCAGATCTGCTGGGGCCCGCATGGACTGGCGAATGCCGCCTGGCAGAAGCAGCAAGCCGGCCTGAACGGGAAGGGTCCCGCAGCCTTTGACAGGCGTACCGGTTCGTCGCTATGGAAGCTCAGGGTGCCCTTGCTCTTCGCGTTGCGGCGCCATCAGCTCGAGGCGGACCCGACGCTGCTCACGTTTCTGAAAGCCGCGTACGCGGCCGAAACCGCGCGCCGCGATTTCTGCTACGGTATCTGCCGCGAGACCATTGCCGAGCTCAGGCCCGTGACCGACCGGGTCGTCGTGTTGAAGGGCGTCTCGCTGGCGGAAGCCGCGTACGAAGACCCGGCTCTGCGCCATTGCCACGATCTCGATCTGCTGCTGGCCGAGCAGGCAGTGGTGCCGGCCGCCGATCGGCTGCGCGGCTGCGGCTTTCGTCCAACACCGGGGCGTTGGGCGGCATCTGCGGCACATCTCGAACTGACCCATCCGTCCGGGTTCCCCGTTGTGCTGCACGCGCGCCCGTTCGATCCCCCGTGGTTTGCGGTGGACGTGAACGGGTTCCGGCAGAGAGCCTGCCCGCTGCCCGCGCTGGGGGAGGGCGCCTATGCCCCGGCCCCGGCCGACGCGTTGTGCCACGTCTGCGCGCACGCGGCGTACAGCGGCGGACGCCAGGCGCTCGGCTGGGTGGGCGACGCCGCGGCGATACTCGCTCGTCATCTTGAACTCGATTGGAATCGGCTCACACAGCTGGCGCTCGACAGCGGGCTGCAGCGTACGGTGCGGACCGCGCTCGCCTTCCTGGCCCGGGCGCTGGCCGCGCCCGTGCCGGACTCCTGCCTTCCGGCGCTGGCCGATACCGCGGAGCCGACTCCTCTGCGGAAGGCGCTGGCGCACTACGGCATGCAGGGGAGTCTGCGCGGGAAGATGGGCGCGCTGCTTCGCGTGCCGGGCGGTTTGCGGTCGCGACGGTTCATCCTGGGCTCCGTGGGCCTGCCCTCGGCCGATTATCTGCGGTGGCGCTACCCGCGCGCGTGGCAACGATGCCGGCCTGCCTGTCGGGCCATGCATTTGCTCTGCTGCATTGGGCACCGGCTGCGCACGTCACGGTGTGGCTGGAGACGGTCGTGATGCCTCTTCCGCGGTGTGATGTGGGGTCTTCTTTTCGCGCAAGTGTTGGAGAAGCCACGACCGCAAGCCGAGATAGAGGCACACGAAGCGATCCGTGTTCGCCGCCAGGCAGTCGGTTGACGATAACGGCGACGATAACGGTTGACGATTTCGAGACCATCCTGTGTCGCGCCACACGACGACGCTGTGCTTTCGGCGCGATAGCATCGAACACCCAATATCCAACAAGGAATCTCCAATGTCCTATCCGTCCTCTCCTCTCACTTGGAAATTGGATATTCCTTGTTGGCTGTTGGATATTGAACCTCCCCGCGCGCCGCCGCGGGGCTTGTCCCCGCGGGGCTGCGACTGCTACTCTTCTCCCCGTGATACGGCCTTGGCGGGTGGCTCTCAACGGGCTGGTCCCCGATGGCCCTGAAAGCGATTCGTTGTCAGTTCCGTTTTTCGCAAACGACCAACAGGGAGGAGCCTGCGTTGACCTACGAGGAATTCCTGAGCCAAGCCGTTGTATCGAAAGAGGTCATTGACCTGTTCGCCGATCCTGACCGTCCGACCTGGTCGCAGTTCGATCCGGAAGTCGGTTATGTACTCGGCCACTACATGCCGCGCGACGGGATTGCCGGCAGTTCGACGATTTCGACCGTCCAGAAGAACGGCGCACGCACCGGCGTGATTTATGCCGATCGTCCGTGCCGTATCAACACCTACGGAAACAGCTTTACCCATTGCCACCAGGTCAGCGACGAGGAGACCTGGCAGGAATACCTCGCCGCGCACCTCGGCGAGCCGATCCGCAACTTCGGCATGGGCGGGTTCGGCGTCTACCAGGCCTACCGTCGCATGCTGCGCACGGAACAAACGGAGTACGCCGCGAAATACGTCATTCTCTACATCTGGGGCGACGACCATTGCCGAAGCTGCATGCGTGCCCGCCATTTTGCGATTACGAGATGGTACAAGCAACACGCGCCGCGCATGTTCCACGGAAATTTCTGGTCCAACATCGAGATGGATCTCGATACCGGCCAATTTGTCGAAAACGAACAGCTGCTCCCGACCCGGGAATCACTCCACAAGATGTGCGAGCCCGATTTCGTGGTCGATGCCATGAAGGACGATCTCATGATCCAGCTCTACGCCTTGCGGTACCAGAGGTCCGACGGCGAGGCGGTGACGGGCTTCGACCTCGACAAGCTGAACCGGCTCGCAGAGCTGCTGGGCACCGAACCGCTTCCCGCCGCCAACGGCGCGGCCGCCATGCCGGCCGCGGAACAGCTGCTTTGGGCCTACGGGTTCGCCGCCACGAAACATATCGTGGCCAAGGCCGCCCGGTTTACGGCCGAGTCCGGCAAGGAGCTGATGGTCGTGCTCTTCAGCCCGGCGATCACGCGCGAACTCGTCGACCACGGCACACGGCGCGACCAGCCCATCGTTGACTACCTCAACCGGAACGAGTTCCGGACCTTCGACATGAACCTGGTCCACGTCGAGGACTTCAAGTGCTTCAACATCCCGTATGCCGACTACTGGAAGCGCTACACCGTCGGCCACTACAGCCCG
>Ga0272441_10009827_pt1 | contig 14663 bp, 12 predicted proteins | sample SSMProp6N_FD_193582 | JGI IMG/M metagenome (GOLD analysis project Ga0272441, IMG submission 193582) | Marine sediment archaeal communities from Little Sippewissett salt marsh, Falmouth, MA, United States - SSM-Prop-6N | ecosystem: Environmental > Aquatic > Marine > Wetlands > Sediment ... | reverse complement strand
GACCCCCGTCACGCTGTCGCTCGTCCACAGGCCGTCGGACATCGCGGTGATGAGGCTCATACCGAGCGCGAGCACAATGCCGCCGGGGATGAGGCCCACGAGCCCGCCGCCGATGGCAATCCCCACGCCACACGCCGCCGAGAGGAAGCCGCGGCGCAGGTTCCGCGACATCAGGCCGTCCGCCGCGGCGATGAGTCCCGCGATGCAGGCGCCCACGATGGCGAAGCCGAATACGCCCGAGAGCACCGACGCGCCCGCGACCTCATCGATGTCGGGCACGGGCTCGTCCTTGTGCTCGGGGGGCAGGTCCTCGACGACGATGCGGGTGCCGATGAGGATCCGGTCCTCTCCGGGCTGCTGAAGGATCATGACGGCGGCTCGCACGGGGTGGCCGATCGTCAGGTCGCCCGACTCCTTCACCATCTCGAACTGGCCGCGACCGACGATGCGGGTGACCCGGTCGTCGGCGAGGATGGGGATCCCGCGCACATAGACCGTCTGCCCCTGGCTTCGCAGCACCCCCCGCGGGCCTTCGGTGTTCTCGATGGCGCCGCGCACGATGATGGCCTCGTTCATGAACGGCTCGATGATGCCCCAGCCGGCCAGTGCGCCGAGGGCTCCGGCCACGGAGAGGAAGAAGAGGCTGCTGAAGACGATCTTCCGCCACGTGGGCGTCGCCGAAAACGCGGGCATGGCCCGTGCCAGGGCCTCCTGCTCCGCAACGATGCCGTTCACCTTCGCCGCGTAGAGGTCGTCGCGCGTGAGCCTGATCTTCTCTGCCATCGCGTGGGTTCCGCCTTACGGGGTCGCGGTGCCTGGCTTCGGAGCCGTCCCCGACGAGGGCCGGGTCGCCGACCCGGGGGCTGTGCCGGTGCGTTCGAGCAGTTCCTTGACCTGTGCGTCGATCTTGTCCTTGAGGTGTGGGGCCAGCTTCTTGGTCTCCTCGGCGAGTTGGAGCGCGATGCTCCGCCGCAGCTCTGGTTTCGTCTCCAGCTCGTCGGCGAGCAGGAGCTGCTGGAGCTGGAGGAGGCAGAGCTGGAGTGTGATCTCGGGCACCTCGGCGAGGGGCTTGAGCCGGTCGGTGAGTGCGCCCGCCTCGGTGTATGCCATGGCGGTCTTGCGGAGCTCGCGGCGCGCCGCCTGCACCTCGGCGAGTGCACCCGCCAGGGCCTCCTTGGGGTCCTCCGCGCCGGGGGCGGCCCCCTCGGCCGGTGCGGGCAGCTTCGCCACCACCCGCTGGAGGCCCAGGAGCTGGCGGTGCACCTCCTCGAGCCGCCCCGACGACGCGGCAAGCTGGAGGCTCAGGCCGTCGCGGAAGAGGCGCATGTGCAGCAGGTTCTCGACCATCTTCGCCTGCCGCTCGCTCTGCTCGGAGCCCACGCGCGCCGAGCGCCCTCCGAGCCAGAAGGCCGCGAAGAGGGCCAGCGCCCCGACCACGAGGAGCCAGCCGCGCGACTTCGGCTCGGGCTCGGGGGCGCGGCGGTAGGCATCCTGGATCACGCGCTGCGGGGCCGACTTCGCCGTCTGCTTCTTCGACGGCCGCACGGGTTGCGGGGCCGCCTCCGGCTCCGGCGAGAGGTCGTAGCACACCTTCCCGCCGAGCCAGTAGCGCCGCAGGCGCGACGAGCGCCCCTGCTTCCACACATACAGCCCACGCTCCTTCGAGCTCGGATCGTAGACGAACGCCACGTTGTGTGGCATGTCGAAGAAGTTGTCCTGGATGAACTGGTCCATGTCCGACAGGAAGATGCCGAACCCGGGGTGGGTGTGGTACCAGCCCACGATGCGCAGGTCGGGGGCTTCGGCTTCCATCTGGGCGTGGATGTGTTCCCAGGTCTGGTGGGTGAAGGTGACGTTGGAGCCTGTGCGCCGTGTGGCGGCGCCGGCGATGGCCTTCTCGATCTTGAGGAACGGCCCGTCGGCGTCCTTGAGGAGGTTTCCCGCGAGCACGCCGCACAGCTCCACCGAGGTGTCGCTGCGGGCGTGGGTCTTGATGGCGTCGAAGGCTTCGTTGCTGATGAGCACGCGGTACTCGGCGGCTCCGGGGGTCGGGAAGGGCGCCTCGTCGGCCTCGTCGAGGTCGATCTGGCTCACGTCCGTTTTCGGGCCGCCCTCCTGCTTCTTCTCGGCCTCCTCGTCCTGCTCGCGGATCTCGTCGTCGAGGTCGTCATCCAGGTCGTCGTCCAGGTCGTCGTCGAGATCATCGTCCAGGCCGTCGTCGTCGATGGGCTCGTCGTCGGGCTTGCGGTTGTCCTCGCTCACGGTGGGTACCCTCCAAGGGAGGCGGTTTGCTGCACTTGTGTGGCACAGCCGCAGTGGCGGAGCGCCGTCATATCCCCTCCGCGAGGTCTCCGAGCACCTCGGGAGCATCTCCTGCGATCAGGTAGGCTGCGGAGCGGAGGCCGCTGCGGCCCACCACGATGTCGTAGGGCGGGAGCCCCATCTGCGCGGGCGTTCGGCTCAGCCACTCGCACGCCCCGGAGATGCTGTGGAGCAGGCGCGGGAAGCGCACCTGGCCGCAGGCGGGGCACCGCGCGTCGTCCTCGGTGACTTTGCCGAGGGAGAGGAACACGTCCTCGCTCTCGTTGCAGGCGGTGCATTCGAGCTGATGGAGGATCTCGCGGCTCAGCTCGAGCGTGGCGTCGGGGCCGAGGTCGGCCCTGGCCCGTTCGAGCAGGTCGCCCATCGTCACGCTGTGGGAGTCGCAGGGGAGCTCGGCGATGGGGTCCAGGGTCTCATGGGCCAGGCAGTCGTCCTTGCGGGGATAGGCGACGGTGTAGACTTCGTTGGCCTGGCCGTTGAAGACGAGGCCTGTGCCTCCCTGGATGGGGAGGCCGTGGAGGCATTTGAGCGCCTCCTGAACCTGGAAACCGGCGACGATGGACGAGGAGGTGGCGGTGGTGGGGGTGTGGCCGCCCTCCATCTGCTCGCGGCTGAGCAGGGCGCACGAGCGGCGGGCCTCGAGCATCTGCCAGTCCGTCTCGTTCATCGTGCACTCGTAGCACGCGGCGTCGTCGGAGAGGAAGACCCGGGCGACCCCGTCGAGTCGCTCGATGGCGCCGTCGATCCAGGGCCGGCCGACGCGCAGGCAGGCGCGGTTGGCGGCCACGCGTGCCTCGCGGTTGTCGAGCCCGCAGATTGTGAGGTCGGCCCAGCGGAAGACGCCCGCGCCCAGGTCGTGCACGATGTTGCCCACGAAGGGCTGGATGCGCATGGCGGGGAAGAGGTCGGCGGCGCGGCGGGCCGCCACGGTGGCCTTCATCTTCCCCAGGTCGCCCTCGCGGAAGAGCACGCTGCGGGCGAGGTTGGAGAACTCGATGTGATCCATGTCGGCCAGGAAGACGTTTCCGACGCCGACGAGGGCGAGGTTCTTGAGGATTTCGTTGCCGAGCGCTCCGGCGCCGATGACGAGGACTCGTGCGCGGGCGAGGCGTTCCTGGTCCCACCACTCGATGAGCTTCTGGCGGTGGAACCGCCCCTCGGGAGAAACGTCTGAGCCGAGCCGGATATCGACGTCCATGGTGTCCTCAACCCCGTCGCCGCACGCGCGCCGGGCCGTTCAGCCTGCCGTGATTTCCGCCTGGAGGCGGACGATATCGCCGTCGCTTACGCCCGCCTCGCTCAGGGTCTGCTGGTCGAGCAGTTGGCGGCCCGTGGCCTTGTGGTGGAACTTGTAGCTCATCAACTGCCCGTCGGGGCTGTTGCGCGGCAGGTTCATTCGGTCCACCAGCACAGCGATGATCCGGTTGACGGGAGCGTCGTCGGGGAGTTCCACGGTTCGCCGCTTGTTCCCCGTCGCATCCCACACCTGGATGGTGATCATGCCCATCCGAAACCCCTCGTTTGCGAAGCGCCGGCGCGCAGTGCAACCCATCCCCCGCCAAGAGGCCGACGCCCGAGCGCCGCCCTCCAGCGCACCTCGCCACCTGGTGCACGCGAGCGCGAGTAGCCCGCAGGTCGGCCACATCCTAAAGAGACGTGCCGCATCTGTCAAGGTCCGCGCCGTGTGCGACGTGCGGCGGGTCCGCGGGGGGGGGCGTGCCCCCCTGATAGATGGGGGTTGCACTGCAACGGTGCACAAGGTATAATGGCGTAAGTGAAATGGTGTTCAAGATGTGTGATGTGGGAAGGCGCGTTGAGTTGAGCGTTGTCCTCGGCAGGGGCTTCTGCTCGCCGCCACCTCCTTCGACAGCTCACACGATAGTCCCAGGCGGTTCGGAACTGCCGCCTACCCCTCAGGCTGCGCTCCGCACGATGCGTTGAGCGCGCCACGCCTCCCTCGGACGCACGAAGGCCGGCCGCTCACCCTCCTGTGCGACGCCCCCCAGGCCCCGGCGTCCGACCGAGCAGCAGATCCCAACGAGAGGAAACAGGTTGTCGGAAGAAGAAGATCAGCAGACGTTTAGTGACTTCGCGCTTCGCGAGAGCATTCTCAAGGACGTTGCGGCGGCCGGGTTCGAGCGGCCCACTCCCATTCAGGCCGCGTGCATCCCCCCCGTGCTCGAGGGCAAGGACGTGATCGGCCTGGCCCAGACGGGCACAGGGAAGACCGCGGCCTTCGCGCTGCCCATCATCGAGCGGGTGGCCCAGAGCATGGAGATGGCGGCCCTGGTGCTCGCGCCCACGCGCGAGCTGGCCCAGCAGATCTCCGCCATGTTCGAGGAGCTCGGCCACTCGAGCGGCATCCGCGTGGCCACCGTCGTGGGCGGCATCCCCATCGAGAAGGACTGGAAGGCCCTCGTCTCGTGGCCCAACGTGCTCGTGGCCACGCCAGGCCGCCTCATCGACCACATGGAATCGGGCAACGTGGTGTTCAACGACATCAAGGTGTTCGTAGTGGACGAGGCGGATCGGATGCACGACATGGGGTTCATCCCGCAGATTGACCGGGTGATCAAAGACCTGCCCGAGGATCGCCAGACGCTGATGCTGACTGCGACGATGCCTCCGGACGTGGAGCGGATCGCACGGCGGAACATGCGGTCGGCCGTTCGCGTGCAGGTGGGCCGCCGCTCGGCCCCCGCCGAGCGCGCGGAGCAACAGGTTTTCCACGTGAACAGCACGGGGAAGATCTCCCTCCTGCTCCATCTGCTCGACGACGGGGACGGCCGCGTGCTCGTCTTCGCACGCACCAAGGCCGGCGTGGACGAGGTGGCGCGCTCGATCCGCTCGCGCCGCTACAGGGTCGACCGCATCCACTCCAACCGCACCCAGATCGACCGCAACGAGGCCATGGCCGCCTTCCGCGACGGGCGCACCCGCGTGCTCGTGGCCACGGACATCGCGGCCCGCGGGCTGGACGTTGCGGACATCGAGCACGTGATCAACTACGACTTCCCCCACGCAGCCGAGGACTACGTGCACCGCATCGGCCGCACGGCACGCGTGGAGGCCAGCGGGCGGGCCACCAGCTTCGTCACCCGCGCCGATGGCCGCTACGTGGCCGCGGTCGAGCGACTCATCGGCGACAAGCTGCCCATCTCCGCCAATCCCCTCGGCGACGATGGCGGCCGGCCCGAACGCTCGCGGAGCGGCGGCGGGCGGAGCAGCGCCAGACGAAGCGGCGCCAAGCGAAGCGGCGGCGGGCGAAGCAGCCGCGGCTCGCGCGGCGGGCGACGCGGCCGTTCCGGCAAGAGCCCCAAGACCACGCAGTAGTCGTCACGCCATCGGCCACGGGACAACGGCGAGGCATGGAGAAGCCGCAGCCCACAGGACTGCGGCTTCCTCTCTGCCCACTTGCTGTTGAGCGTCCTGCCCGCCCGTCAACTCGTGCGCGCCGCCCTCCTCATGTAGACCAGCCAGTAGAGCGAGCCGACGAACACCGCGCCGCCCACCATGTTGCCCAGAGTCACCGGCACCAGGTTGCCGACCACGAAACGGCCCCAGGTGAGCGACTCGAACGCCGCGCCGCCCGCGGCCGCCGTGCCCTTGAGGAACAGGCCGATCGGCACGAAGTACATGTTCGCCACGCAGTGCTCGTAGCCGAGCGCCACGAAGGCCATGATCGGGAAGAAGATCACCAGCACCTTGCCCGCCGTCTCCTTCGCCGACAGCGCCATCCACACGGCCAGGCACACCAGCCAGTTGCACCCGACGCCGCGGAAGAACGCCTCGCCGAACGGCAGGTTCACCTTGGCGTTCGCAATCGCCAGGGCCTTCGCGCCCACGGCATTGCCGGCCATCTTCCACAGCCCCGACTCATACATGATGACCGCGAGCAGCACCGAGCCCGCCAGGTTGGCGGCGTAGACCAGCGTCCAGCGGCTCAGCAGCCGCCCCACGCCGTACTGCTTGTCGAGCACGCTGGCGACCATCAGGTTGTTGCCCGTGAACAGCTCGGCCCCGGCGAGCACCACGAGGATGAGCCCGACCGAGAAGACGGAGCCGACGAGCACCTGGGCGATGCCCACGCCCACGTTGGCCGCGGCATCGTGGCCCACCAGCGTGGCCAGAGCGGCTCCGAAGCCGATGTAGACCCCCGCCAGCACCCCCAGCAGCGCCGTGCTGAGGATGGACGCCGTGGCCTTCTTGACGCCCACGCCCCGGCTCACCATCTCCGCCGTGGCGCCGGGCGCACGCGGCTCCGGGCTCTCGGGCTTGGGCACGCTCTCGCGCAGCTCGGCCACCACGCGGTCCAGCGTGGCCGCGGGACTCCCAAGCGGCTCGCGATCGAGCGCCCGCTCGACCGCCGCGATGATCTCCTCGGGCTCGAACGGCTTCGCCACGTAGTCCGAAACCCCCAGGCGCGTGGCCTCCGCGGCGGAGCCCACGTCCCCGAACCCCGTGATGATCAGCACGGCCATGCGGCTGCGGCTCTCGCGCGCACGCCGCACCACCTCCATGCCGTCCATGTCCGGCATCTTCAGGTCGACCAGAGCGCAATCGAAGAAGCCCCGCTCCGTGCGTTCGAGCCCCTCGCGGCCGGTCGCCGCCGTCTCCACGTCGTAGCCGCGTGCCGAGAAGATCCGCTCGCAGCTCTCCCGCACGGTCGGCTCGTCGTCCACTACCAGGATCCGTCTGCGGTGCACCATCATCGGCCCCCCATTACCAGATTTCTGCCTGGAGACGCCGCTCGAGCCAGTCCCGCTCCTCCGCGGTGAGCTCGCCGCAGCGCTTCTCGACCCACACGATGTCGCCCGAAGCAATCGCCGCCTTCGCCTCTCGGCTGAGCGCCAGCCCGGACAGAACGCGGCCCCCGCTTTCGAGCAGCCGGCGCCCGAAGTCGGGCTCAGCGGAGACCTGTCGCAACACCTCCTTCACCAGGTCCGCCTCCACGACCCGTGCCGGCTCCGCCCCCGTGGGCTCGTCCGGCGCCACAAGCGCATGGTCCACCGCACTCGTGAGCTCCGCCGGCGTGAACGGCTTCTCGATGTAGTCCTCCACGCCCAGGCGCAGGGCCTCCACCGCAGAGCCCACCGTGCCATACCCCGTGATGATCATCACCGACGTGTTCGGGCGCTCCCGGCGGATCGCCCGCACCAGATCCATCCCGTCCAGATCCGGCATCCTCAGATCCGTGATCACCAGGTCGAAGTGCTGGCCCATCGCACGGTCCAGCCCATCGCGGCCACGCGTGACTGTCGCCACCTCGTACCCGCGCCGGCCCAGCACACGCCGGCAGCTCTCGCTGACAACCGGTTCATCGTCCACGACCAGAATCCTGCGCGGTGAGACCATTGGGACACCTCCTTGGTCTTCTCGGCGATCCGCCCTTCTCATCTTCCCTGGCTCACAACAAAGGCAACCGCCGTGCCACACGGCCCCCAGAATCTCGCCGCCAGCGCGCCACAAGCACTGTAACCAGCTTCTGCATATGACGTTGCAGAACATCCACAAACGCCGTGGGCGGGCGAGCCGCCTCGCAGGAACCCACGCAACTGTATGTGCCGCGTGTCCTGGTGTACACGCGCCCCGTACACCTTTGCCGCCTCCATGGCTCCGCCGCCTGCGGCGCCTGGAACTCCCCGCCTGGGGGCAGCCGCGGCCACGTGCATTTTCTGCCCTTGACCCGCCCGCTGGATTGTATATACTATGCGAATAATCGAATATGATAATCTCAGAGCCAGGAGCCACGATGGACACCGAGACCTGCACCGCCTGGGCCGACCTGCTCAAGGCCATCGGCCATCCCGTGCGCCTGCTCATCCTCAGCCAGATGCGGCGTGGGCCGAAGTGCGTGAAGCTCATGCGCGAGATCCTCGACGTGCCGCAGCCCAACGTCTCGCAACACCTCACCGTGCTGCGCCACGCCGGCCTCGTGGCATTCATCCAGGACGGCGGGCGGCGGTGCTACTACCTGGCCCGCCCCGCTCTCGTCGAGGCCCTTATGACCTTCATCGAGGGCGACTACCCCAACGCGAAACTCACCCAAGAGGAGGTGCGGGCCAGGATGGGCGAGACTGCCGCGTCCGCCTGACCCGGACCGTGACACGCCGAGCACAGGATTGGAACGTATCATGCCGATCTTCGAATACCGTTGCGAAAAGTGTGGCAAGGTGACCGAAGTGCTCGAACGCCCCGGCTCGAAGCCCCGCCACACCTGCCCCGCCTGCGGCAGCCGCCGCATGGCGAAGCTCTTCTCCGCATTCGGACTGGGTAAGGGAGGCTCGTGCACGCCCAGCCCGAGCGGATTCGCCTGAAAAGCATGACCGCGCGGCCCGTGTGGCCGACGTACCTCGCGCCGACGCATCGACCCGACGTGTGCCTGTCTGCCTGGAACGGGACCTGTTCACCCCAGACGCCCCAGGAGGAGATGCTCGATGGCCAGCACCCGAATCGTTGTGGTGGGCGGCTCGGCCGCAGGCCCGAAGGCCGCGGCCAAGGCCCGACGCCTCGATCAGGACGCCGAGATCACCATCATTCAGAAGGACCCCGACCTCTCGATGGCCTCGTGCGGATACCCCTACTACGTGGGCGGATTCTTCGACGACCGCAACAAGCTCATCTGCACCCCCACCGGCGTGGTCCGCGACCCCAAGTTCTTCATCAACGCCAAGGCCATCACCGCCCTCACCTCCACCGAAGCCACCGCCATCGACCGCACCGCCAGGACCGTTGCCTACAAAGACCTCCAGACCGGCCAGACGGGAACCCTCGCCTACGACAAGCTCGTGCTCGCCACCGGCGCCACCCCCTTCGTGCCCCCCGTGCCCGGCATCGATCTCGACGGCATCACCACCCTCCAGTCCATGCGCGACGCCGACACCCTGCGCAAGGTGCGCGACGACCAGACGATCAAGAGCGCCATCGTCGTCGGCGGCGGCCTCATCGGCGTGGAAACCTGCGAAGCCCTCGAACTGGCAGGCATCGAGGTCACCATCGTCGAACTCCTCCCCCAGATCCTCGCCTTCCTCGACCCCCAGCTCGCACGTCTCGTCGAGAACCACGTCAACAGCAAGAACGCCCGCGTCATCACCAGCAACGGCGTCGCCGAGTTCCTCGGCACCGACGGCAAACTCACCGGCGTCCGCCTCCAGGACGGCACCGAGATGCCTACCGAACTCGCCGTCGTCGCCGTCGGCGTGCGGCCCAACACCCGCCTCGCCGTCGACGCCGGCCTGGACGTCGGGCGCGGCATCCAGGTCAACGAGTTCATGCAGACCTCCGACCCCGACATCTACGCGATTGGCGACTGCGTGGAGATCCCGAACCGCATCACCGGCAAGCCCGTCCTCGCCCCCTACGGCGACCTGGCGAACCTCCAGGGGCGCGTCGCCGGCCAGAACGTCATCCAGGGCAACCACGCCCGCTTCCCAGGCACCTTCCAGACCGGCATCTGCAAAGTCTTCGACTACACCGTCGGCGCCACCGGCCTCTCGGAGGCCGCCGCACGCGAAGCAGGCTACGACAACGCCGTCGCCGCCGTCACCGTCGCCCTCGACAAACCGTCCTTCATGGGCGCCAAGCCACTCATCATGAAGGTCGTGGCCGATGCACCCACGGGCCGCCTCCTCGGCTTCCAGTGCGTCGGGCCAGGCGATGCCAGCAAGCGGGTCGCCATCGCCGCCATGGCACTTCACGGCGGCCTGACCGTCACCGACCTCGTGAACGCCGACCTGCCCTACGCGCCCCCATTCTCCGCTGCGATCGATGCCTTCATCACCGCCGCACACGTCCTCGAAAACAAAATGCTCGGCAGAATGGAGGGCATCTCCGCCGCCGAGGTCAAGGCCAAGCTCGACGCCGGCGACGACTTCCTCCTCCTCGACATGCGCGGCCCGGATGAATACGAAGTCATGCGCCTCGACGTCGGCGAGACCCTCATCCCCCTGGGCACCCTCCGCAAGCGCATCGGCGAACTCCCCGAGGACAAGGCCACCCCCATCGTGTGCTACTGCAAAATCTCCCTGCGCGGATACGAAGCCGAAAGCATCCTCCGCAGCGTTGGCTACACCAACGTGAAAGTCATGGAAGGCGGCATCCTCGCCTGGCCCTACAAGAAGACCGTCGCTGCCACCTGAGCCTCCAGTCGGCACGGATAGGACCCAGAGGGCGCATGGGGTGGATGCGAGGCCGCCCTTTTTCACGCGTCACGCGTCATTCGTCACGCGTCAGGAAGAGCGCAGCCTGCGCTTCTTCCTGATGCTCCCGCCACCCCGGCGCCTCCGCGCTCCATCCATTGTGGGCGCGACGTCCCCGTCCCGCGACAAGACCACTCCCCTTCCTCTTTCTGATGACGCGTGACGCCCCTCCCGCAGAGCGCGGGCGTGGAGGCTGGGGGGCGAGCGCGGGGGGCACAGGGAGTGTCCGCGCTCTTGATTACTCAGGTTACATCGACTAGACTATGGTGCGGGGAAGGAGGATTGGGCCGATGCCAGCCGTCACAATCGGTATCCCTGAGGAACTCTCCGCCGAACTGGAGCCGTACCGCGACAGGCTTTGTGATCTTCTGGTAATCGCCGTGCGCAGCGTCCGCATGGCGGAGGCACTGGCCCTCTTCCAGCAGGGAGCCACGTCGCTGTGGAAGGCGGCTCGCATGGCCGGTGTATCCCTCAGAGAGATGACGCAGTACGCGGTGGCCCACGGCGTGCGCGCCGACGCAGATGATCAGACTCTCCAGGAAGAGCTGGCGTGAACGCCGTCTGTGACGCAGGGCCTCTCATCGCCCTCGGCAAGCTCGGGCAACCAACCGCTTTCGGACTGAGGCGTCCGAGATCGCGCACGGGAGGGCGAAGCTCCCGTTGAGCCGCTCCCGCCACCCCGGCGCCTCCGCGCTCCATCCATTGTGGGCGCGACGTCCCCGTCCCGCGACAAGACCACTCCCCTTCCTCTTTCTGATGACGCGTGACGCATGACGCGTGACGCGTGGCATCCTCTTCCCGATGACGCGTGACGCGTGACATCCCCACCCCACCGCGCTATAATCCCCTCCCGTTGCCCCCAATCGTCCCCGGCCCTATCCGCAGGAGCTGGCCATGAACCACCGCCGCATCAGCCGCCGCGACCTGCTCGCGGGCGCCGCGTCCGCCGCCGCCTTCACCGTCGTCTCGCGCCACGTCCTCGGCGGCGAGGCCGCGCCCCCGCCCAGCGACAAGCTGGCCATCGCGGGCATCGGAGTCGGCGGCATGGGCGGAGCCAACCTCCGCCACCTCGGATCCCAGACCATCGTGGCCCTCTGCGACGTCGACCACAACTACGCCGCCCACACCTTCAAGCGCTACCCGAAGGCCAAAGTCCACACCGACTTCCGCAAAATGTTCGACGCGCAGAAGGACATCGAGGCCGTGGTGGTCGGCACCCCCGACCACACCCACGCCGTCGCCTCGATGGCCGCCATCCAGGCCGGCAAGCACGTCTATTGCCAGAAGCCGCTCACCCACGACGTCTACGAGGCCCGCATGCTCGCCCAGGCCGCGAAGAAGGCCAAGGTGGCCACCCAGATGGGCATCCAGGGCCACAGCGGCGAAGGCGCCCGCCTCATCTGCGAGTGGATCTGGAGCGGAGCCATCGGCGAAGTCCGCGAGGTCGATGCCTGGTGCAGCCTCACCTACTACCCCTGGGGCCACGCAAGCTGGAGCACCCGCTGGAGCCGCAAGCCGAAGGACACCCCAGCCGTTCCCGCCAAGCTCGACTGGGATCTGTGGCTCGGCCCCGCCCCCCAGCGAGCCTACCACCCCGCCTACCACCCCCGCATCTGGCGCGCCTGGTGGGATTTCGGGAACGGCATGATGGGCGACCGCGGAGCCCACACCCTCGACCCCGTCTTCTGGTCGCTCAAGCTCGGCGCCCCCACCAGTATCGACGCCACATCCCTCGGCCTCAACCCCGACACCCATCCCCTTGCATCCGTCGTCACCTACCAGTTCCCCGCACGCGAGAAGCTCCCGCCGGTGAAGCTCACCTGGTACGACGGCCTGCGGCCGCCGCGTCCCGCTGAACTCGAGGACGGCCGCGTCATGGGCGACCGCGAGGGCGGCGTCATCTTCAAGGGCAGCAAGGGCAAGCTCATGTGCGGCACCTACGGCAATGCCACCCGCCTCATCCCCGAGGCGAAGATGAAAGAGATCGGCCGTCCGCCCCGCACCCTGCCCCGAGTCAAGGGCTCGCACGAGCTCGACTGGGCCCGCGCCTGCAAGAGCGGCCAGCCCGCTGGCGCCGACTTCGCCTACGCCGGCCCACTCACCGAAGTCTGCACCCTCGGCAACATCGCCAAGAGGGTCGACACCCGCATCGAGTGGGACGCCGCGGCCCTCAAGGTCACCAACCTCCCCAAGGCTAACGACTACGTGCGCTGCCCCTACCGCAAGGGGTGGAGCCTGTAGGGGGGGGCCGTACAGCGGGTACCCGCGACGTCCCGGGAATGGACGGCACAGACAGAGAGCCAGCGGGGCGTGGTCCGCAATATCTGCTCTGTCCACGGGGGGGTGCTGGGGGTAGCGAGGGCGGCTCGGCAGGAGCCTCGCCCTCCCATGCCCACACCACCTCGCCACCCTCGCCCAGCGGGACAGGGAGGGCCTGCCCTGAGCGAAGCCGAAGGGGTGAGGGCGTCCTGGGTGGACGGCGCCGCCCCGCCCCGCATCGAACCCCGAACCCCGAACGAAGACACCGGTCCGCGGCGCCGGGCTCCCCATGAGGCGGGATTGGCCCCCCGTCCCATAGGTCCCATGTCCTGGCACGGCGCGGCTCGCGATTCGGCGTAGGGGCGGGCACGGGGGCTCGCCCCTACGCGGAATTGCGGGGAGCGCTCTGGTCAGGGTGGACGAGGTGGACGGGGTGGACATGCCGGAAGAGGACCTCCTGGCTGCCCGGCCAGGCAGTCCATCCCGTCCGCTGCATCACTTAGGCTGGACGATTTCGAGTTCCTCGCGGCCCGAGAAGTGGGGGCCGATGGCGGCTTCGATGGTGTAGGTGCCGGGTTCCTTGGGCAGATCGAAGAACGCCGCCAGATCGACGCGGAAGGAGACGGCCTCGCGGTAGTCCTCGTCCTGTGTGACATCCGCGTCGGGTTCGGGGCCAGCGCCTGGCCTCCTGTCCGACTGCATGAGGACGGCGGTCTCGCCGGCGGTCTTGTCCGTGCGGATGAGGGTGAGGAGGACGGCGGTGGTGAGCTGGCCGCCACAGAGCTTGAGGAGCGCGTTGTCGCCCTGGGCGGTGCCGTAGAGGTGGATCGGCTTGCCCACGGGGAACTCGGGGTCGACGTTGACGCCGAACTGAATGGCCACACCCACGTCGGGCGCCTCGGGCGCGTTGTCGTCGTCGCGCACCTCGACGTGGCGGTTGCGGTCGCCGGGTCGGTCGGGCATGGGAAGGTCTCCTGTGGGTTCGCCGGGGTCAGGCCTTCCAGTGGCTCATTTTGCCTCGGTCGAACACCTGGGCTCGCATGGAGTCGTGGCAGCTCGGGTCGCCGGTGTGGAAGGTGGTCGGTCGCTGCGTCGACGAGTAGGGGTGCATCAGGCACACGGTCTTGCCCTTGGAGCAGTGGGCCTTGTCCGTGGCGATGGCCCAGCCGGTGTGGGCGGTGTTGCCTTGGGGCGGCATGTTGAGCATGCCGAGGGCGTGGCCCACCTCGTGCGCCATGTCGCTCCGCTGGACGGTGTTCCAGTCGGCCTGCTTCTCGACGTCGCGCAGGGCACCGCTGCACAGGAAGGCATACTGGTCGTAGCCGCCCTTGCCCAGGGTGACGCCCTCGAAGAGCTTGACCTTCAGGCGCACCTCCACCTGGTCGGCGTTGGACGGTGTGGCCGGCCCGCCGGTGAAGTTGATCTTGATTTTGCGGTAGCCCCGCTGCTGTGCGGCGGCGGAGAGGCTGAGCTTGGCGTCCGGGATGTCCTTCCAGTTGTGCCCACACTTGTCGGTGTGGCTGCTGTGGCCTGGGCAGTTCTTCGCTCCGCAGGTCCACTTGGAGGAGGGGCTGGCGGGGCAGCGGTGGTTCTTGCGCTTGTGGCCGGGACAGGGCGGCTGGATGCGTCGGCAGAACCACACGCCCTTCTTACAGACGTCGGTGGGCTTCTTGTGTCCGGGGCAGTCCCTGGCGCCGCAGGTCCAGGCCTTATCGGCGCCCACCACCACGGGGCAGCGGTGCGACCGGCTCTTGTGCCCGGGGCACTTGGGCTTGATGCGGTTGCAGTACCACACGCGCTTTTTCTTCCAGCGGTACTCCGCCTTGATCTTCCAGGGGTGCGTGGCCGTGCCGCGGTTCCACAGGTGGTACCACTTCGTGGTGT
>Ga0272441_10009826_pt1 | contig 14665 bp, 14 predicted proteins | sample SSMProp6N_FD_193582 | JGI IMG/M metagenome (GOLD analysis project Ga0272441, IMG submission 193582) | Marine sediment archaeal communities from Little Sippewissett salt marsh, Falmouth, MA, United States - SSM-Prop-6N | ecosystem: Environmental > Aquatic > Marine > Wetlands > Sediment ... | reverse complement strand
CACCCGCCCCGCTGATCGGGGCGGGAACGTGACTTACCACGGCCCGGGCCAGCTGGTGATCTACACGATTCTCGACCTGCGCCATCATGGGAAGGACATCCGTGGGTTTGTCACCGTGCTCGAACAGGCGATGCTCCTTGCCCTCAAGCCGCTCGGGATCGACGCCGAGCGAATCCCTGAGCGCCCCGGACTATGGATCGGTGATCGAAAGATCGCTTCCATCGGCGTGGCAGTTCGACGTTGGGTGACACGGCACGGATTGGCGCTGAACGTCAACGTCAATCCTGAGCACTTCCGTACGATCCGTCCATGCGGCCTCGATGTGAAGGCCGTATCGATCCACGATCTCATGGATGCTGCGCCACGGGTCGAGTCGTTGGCGGCGCCGTTGGTAGATCAGATGGCTGCGGCGCTTGACCTAACCGTCGTCCACCGAACATCTTCCGAACTGAAGGAGGCTCTCGCGTGATGAAACGGCCGAGTTGGCTTCGAGTCCATTCCCCTTCGCCGGAACAAGCAGCGAACATGGCCGCAATGCGTTCGCTGCTCAAGACCCACAATCTGACCACGGTGTGCCAGGGCGCGCTGTGCCCAAACGCGTGCGAATGCTGGGGACGAAGGACGGCGACGTTCATGATTCTCGGGGACACCTGCACGCGAACGTGTCGCTTCTGCGCAGTGCCTACTGGCAACCCTCAAGGCCGCCTGGACACGAGCGAGCCGCAACGATTGGCGGCGGCAGTCCGCGATCTTGAGCTTGCGTACGTTGTCATCACATCGGTGGATCGAGACGACCTCGCCGACGGGGGCGCAGATCACTTCGCCGAGGTCATTCGCGCTGTCCGGGCTCTCGGGCGAAAGACGATGGTCGAGGTCCTGATTCCCGATTTCGGGGCAAGGGTGGAGTCGCTTCGCGCCGTTCTCGAAGCGGGCCCGGACGTGATCGGACACAACATCGAGACAGTGCGACGTCTCAGTCCTTGGTTGCGGGATCCTCGCGCTGATTACGACCAATCGCTGGCCGTCCTGCGCTGGCTCCATCAGAAAGCTCCTCACTTGCCTCTCAAGAGCTCGCTGATGCTCGGGCTGGGGGAAACCTATGACGAAGTTGTCACGTGCTTGCGCAACTTGCACACGGCAGGTGCCTCCGCCGTCACGCTGGGGCAGTACATGCCCCCGGACGACGCATCGGCCGAACTCAAGCGCTACGTCTCTCCCGGGGAATTCGACCGGATGGCGGATGCGGCACGGCAGATCGGTTTCTCTCACGTTGTCTCCGGCCCTCTGGTTCGCAGCTCCTATCACGCAGATGAGATCTGCTTGTCTCGCTGATGAAGCCTCGATCGAACGAAGGTGATGACCATTTCCCGGATCACCAGCGCAAGCCGAGTGCAGGCGATCAGCTTCCGCCGCAGATGAGAATACTCGTTCAACTGCAACCGGCGAACCCTGCGTTTGGTCTTGCCCTCGACGAGGCGATCCTCGCCGTATCTCAGGAGCGCTACACACTGCGGCTGTGGAGGAACGAGTTATCGGTCATCCTCGGCCGATCGCAGCACATCCACGACGAGGTTGATCTCGAACGATGCCGCGCCGAGAACATCCCGGTTTGTCGCCGATGTACCGGTGGCGGTACCGTGCTCCACTTCGGCGGCAACCTCAACATCAGTCTCATCGTGAGAAACGAGTGGAACCGGAAGACAGTGGATGATGTGGATTCGGCCTGCGGACGAGCGATAGCACAGGCGGTCAACCATCTGGGCGTGCAATGCCGGCACGAGGGAAGCGGCCTGTTTGCGGTCGACGAGCCTCGGAAGCTGTCGGGCTCGGCGCAAGCCGTTCGTAGCGCGGCTCGCCTATACCATGCTACGCTTCTCCTCTCGCCTCCTCCGCTTCCGATGTCCGCCGTTCTCCGAGCACTGCAGCCCGGGTACGCCCCTCAAGGCTTGCCCTCACAGCCGCGGGACGTCGTGTCGATCAACGAGCTTCTTGCGGCTCAACATGCGGTGCCGAAGGCGTTGCGGTCGGGCGTTGATGCAGCTCCTGGCCTCACGGTCCTCGTCCTGGAGCTGGCGCGAAGCTTCGCGGCGTTGCTCGTTCCGAGAGCATCGCCCGAACGCGGCTTCACGCGTGATTCCGACCGTGTACTGGACCTTCCCCGCCGATCGGGGACAATCAGCGCCGAGGAGCGTTCATGGGCGCAGCATCTGGTAGAGACCAAGTACACGACATCGACGTGGACCCACCGACACTAGACGACATCCGGGTCCTGACCGCGCAGCTCGAACGATCTCCTCGCGGACTGGTAGGGATCGCGCATCGCTGTGGATATGGCTTCCCACAGGTTGTCGCTGTCTATCCGATCGTAGATGAGAAGCCCTTTCCAACGACGTATTGGCTCAGCTGTCCGTTTCTGCTCCGCCACATCGGCTGGATGGAGGCCGCAGGAATGATCGCCGTTCTCGAGGATCGTGTCGGCGAACAGCCCGACCTCCGCCGTGCATTGGAGCGGTCACATCGCGCAGCGATTGCCGTTCGCCGAAAGCTCCTGTCTGAGAAGGATCTGGAGCGGCTTGAGAGGGAGCAGCAACTGGCCGCTGTGTTGTCCCGTGGGATCGGCGGCATCGCCGATTGGAGCCGGCTGAAGTGTCTTCACCTGCATGTTGCCTACGCGCTGGCTCAGTCGGACCCAATCGGGGACATCGTGCTTGCTCGTCTTCGGCGCGAGCCGGCAGGCACAGAGTGCGCTGAGGAAAAAGTGATCTGCTCCGCCACATGTAGCGGAGCAGACCAGCCGACAATCGTTGAGTAAGCCTTTCCCTCCTACGGATCTGCGTGCACGATCGGTGCCTGATTCAGGTTGCTGACGTGGACGATGAGCGTGTCCGATCCGGTGAGTCCGCACGGATCGATCACCGTGAGTGAGATGCACACGTCTTCGCCTTCACAAACGTCCGTCGCCGGGGCGAAGAACACGGGCCTTGCGACCGTCGGATCATCAAACGATCCGCCCGTTGTCGTCCAGTTGTACCGAACAGGATCTCCGTCCGGGTCGCTGACCTTCGGATCCAAGCACAGCGAGCCGCACTCGATCACTTCCACCGGCGACCCGAGATCGACAGTCGGAGCGCGATTGACGTCACATACTTGAATCACAAGCGAGTCGGACGCCGTTGCGCCACAGATATCCGTGACCGTCAAGGTGATGGTGATCTTCTCACCTTCGCATCGGTCGGTGAGCGGTGCCGTGAAGCACGTCGAGAGCGACGCGGGGTCGGAGAGGGTGCCTTGCCCGCAATCGACGGACCACAGGTACCTCAGCGGATCGCCATCAGCGTCCAGAGCTTCTCCGACCAGCATCACCACATCGCCTTCGTTCACGACCTGATCCTCGCCGGCGTTCACGATCGGCGTGTGGTTGACGTTGCTCACGTGGACGATGATCGAGTCCTGAGCGGTCGCACCGCATGCATCCGTCGCAGTCAGAGTCAAGACGATGTCTTCTCCCTGGCAGTGCGGCGTCGAAGCAGCGGTGAAGCACGTGTCGAGAGCGGTTGGCGTGTGAACGCTTCCCTCCCCGCACTCCACGCTCCACAGAACGCGGATCGCGTCGCCGTCTTCGTCGTAAACCTTCCCGAGCAACATCGCGGTCCCGCCCTCTTCAACGGTGATATCCTCACCGGCATCCACGATCGGGGCATGGTTGACGTTGTTGATGCGCAACACAAACGAGTCGCTTCCGGTCGCGCCGCAGCTGTCGGTGGCACGGAGGTTGATGACGACGTCTTCTCCTTCGCAGAACGGCGTCATCGGAGCACAGTAGACGGGATCCAAGGCGCACGGATTGTCGAACGTTCCTTTGTCCGCGCTCCAAACGATCTCAACTACGTTGCAGTCTCCGTCGGCAACGGTGCCGTGCAACTGAATGCAAGCCCCTTCGTCGACGGACTTCTCACCACAAGAAGAGGGGGGAGCGACCGGCACCGGGTCGGAGCATCCGACGGGCTCCGGATCACAGGATACCGGCTTCGTCACGACACACGGATCCTCCGGAACCGGGCAGACCGGAACGGGGCAAGCTGGAACCGGGCAAACCGGAACGGACGGGCAATCAGGGACACAGGTGACGCAAGTGGGACAAGGACCTTGGACAACCTCGCCTTCGAACATCAGATCTCCGGCATCGCCGCTGAGGCGGTTACAGCCCGGACCTCCGAGCAGTGTGTCGCAACCGGCGCCTCCATCGAGCCAGTCGTCACCCTGCTCGCCCTCGATCGAATCGTGCCCGGCTTGGCCGCAGAGCGTGTCGTTCCCATTTCCTCCGAACAGGAGGTCGTCGCCAGCCTCACCAAACAACAGGTCGTCGCCGTCGCATCCTTCCATGACGTCGTCGCCGTCGCCGCCGATCAGAATGTCGTTGCCATCAAGGCCGATGATCATATCGTCGCCGCCGAGCCCGTAGATAAGGTCGTTGCCCGGCGTCCCGATCAGTGTGTCGTTGCCTTCGGTTCCCACGATCAGCTCGGTAATCCCATAACACTCGAACTGCGCGGGAATCCCCGTGGCTACCGGGACCTGCGCTGACTGCGAGCCCAACACCTCGAACAGCGCGGCTAGAACGTCACCGGCCTCGTGAACGCCCACGTATTGACCGTCGGCGAGTGCAGCCATGGTCGTCAACGTATCGCGGGCCGCAGGCTCAAGATCCAGGCCGATCACGTGAAGCGCAATGGCCGGATCCATCGTGGCAAGCATGCTGGCCATGGCCAGCGGATCACCATCGCATGTCTCTTCACCGTCGCTGAGGAGGACGATGATGCTTTCTCCCTCGAGTCCTTCGAGGTCGGTCGCGGCGCGCTGGATCGCATACGCCATCGGCGTTAGGCCCTGTGCCTGGATCCGTCCTAGTTCGGCTTCCATCTGGGCTGCTGCAGCGGCGTCGAAAGACGCCGGTCCGAACAGGAGTTCGATGTCCTGACAGCTGGCGGCCTGATCGGCTTTGGCAACCCGATGACCATAGACGGACAGACGAACGGTCAGTCCCTCTGGCAGTACATCGAACAGACCAACCAATGCATCCTTCGCGGCATCGAGCCGTGTGCGCGTGTCGAACACGGCGTTCATGCTGTTTGAGGCATCCAAGATAATCGCCACGTTGCCGACGCCGGCAAGGGAGACATCCTGAGGTGATTCCAGAGTGGGAAGTGGGCATACGCCACCCGTCTGGGCGAACACCGCGCCTGTGGCAAGCATCAGCAGGCACGTACCCCATAGCGTTATTGACTTAGGCAATCGCATCATGACCTCCTTGAGCAGGATTCCTCGTCATCGAGTCATTCTACCTGTGCCGCTGCCAGGAGTCTGTGATCTGGATCACCGTTGTCCACGACCTCAACGGACACGTGTCTGTGCTGAACGAGGCAAAATCACCTTGGGAGTCGTTGAAGAATGTGAAGAAGCGCATTCCGGCGCCCGGTTGCCAGCAGCAACCTGAGCTGGTCGTGGCGAACCTCGCCACAGCCGATTACGTCGCCTCGGAAGCTCACGGCAACGTATCCGTTCTCACGCTCGGACGGCCAAGGACGCCCAAGAAGCAGTTTCTCGAAAGCGGCTTGGTCATCGATGTCGACAAGGCCGGTACGGATCTCCTCGCCGAGGAACGCCAGGAATCCGCTGGTTGGCTTGATCCCTCTTGGCATGATCCGCAGCGCACGGATCCCCGCGGAGCGTGGCGCAATCGACTCCCAGTCGGACTCCGGCGCGGTCGTCACCCAGATCTCGTCGTTCCGGAAGATGAATCGGAGCTCGTCGAGGAACCGTTCGCGGATCCCGTACCGATCTTGGAGCAAGCAGCGGATATCATTCAGGGGCAGCTTTGCGGATGCTGGCAACATAACCTCCCCCGCTGTTCAGGTGATGCGGATAGATGCGGACCGTCCCACGAACGGACTCATGGAGAGATTCGCCGTTCCACCGGCAAATCCCGGCTGCATGTGGGAGTTCCAGAGCGATCGGCTCGACTCGCGCATGCTCGCGGCGACGGAGCAGTTCGGCGACCACCGCTTCGTTCTCCTCCGGCGCAAACGTGCACGTCGAGTACACAAGGCGGCCGCCCGGCCGCAGCAGATCGAATCCCCTGGCGATCAGACGTTTCTGGAGCTTCGCCAAGCGCTCGACAGCTCGAGGAGATGCGCCGGCTAGCATCGATGAATCCTTCCGCAGGGTCCCCTCGCCTGAGCACGGAGCGTCAACCAGCACACGATCGAACGTCTGGCCCAAAGGGAACTCCTCCCCGCGGCGCGCCAACACGACTGCGTTGACAACCTCAAGCCGGTTCATGTTCGCTAGCAACGCCGGCTGCCGCCTGCCGGACGGTTCGTTCACGATGAGCATCCCGCGATTCCCCATCCGTTCCGCGATTTGCGTAGTCTTGCCGCCAGGTGCAGCACACAAGTCCAGAACACGTTCACCCGGCTGCGGCTCCAGAACGCGAACAGGAACAGTCTGGGTCAGCTCTTGTACGTAGTAGAACCCCAGCCAGTGCTCCAGCGTAGCGCCGACCGATTCGTGCTTGGTGACAAGGATCCCAGGGTCCCATTCCCAAGGATGAGAGGCAATCCCCTGCTCGGAAAGCCTGTGTGCAAGCTCTTCGGGACCGATCTTCCTGGTGCGGACCCGCAGGCTCGCTGGCGGCGGGGAATCCAAGGATTCCGCGAACGATTCCCAGTCACAGATCAGGTCCCGGTAGCGGTGAAGACCGCTGTCGTCCGGAATCACGCTCAAGGACACCCTCCGACCGCGTGCAGGATCGCGGGGTGCAGGTTGCTGTTGGATACGACGACACCTTCCTCGGGATCCTCAAGATGAGCTCCGGACGGTGAGGATACGCAGCCACCGGCCTCCGTCACCAACAGCGTCCCGGCAGCGACGTCCCACATCGATAGGCCGGCATACCACATGCCGTCGACCCGACCACAGGCGACAAACGCCTGGTCCAAGCATGCTGAGCCCGTTGTGCGTAGGATCCCCGCAGAGTCAAGCAGTGCCCGAGTTCCGGCGACCATGCGCGCAGCGCGATCGCGAACCCTTGAGAAGCCCACGACAAGAACCGCGCCGGTAAGGGATTCCGTGGAGGAGACGCTGATCTTCTCCCCATTCCTCCATGCCCCGGCACCGCGAACTGCGGTGTAGGTTTCTTCTCGGATCGGATCGTGGATACATGCAACGACCGGCTGTCCGCGATGAGCAAGGGCGATGGAGGTGGAAACGTGCGGGATGCCCCGTACGAAGTTCGTCGTACCATCGATCGGATCCACAATCCACATCCAATCAGGATCGCGTCGCATCTCTCCCGCCTCTTCGCTGAGCACGCTGAACGAGGGGGTTGCCTTCAGCAAGTGGTCAAGGACGATCGCCTCGGCGGCGTGGTCGATGTCTGTGACGAAGTCGGTTGTGCTCCCCTTCGTCCGAACCTCCCCGGGTCGTCCGAGCCCATTCCTGAGCAGATCAGCGCACGCCTCTGCGGCAGCAGTGCTGACGTGAAGCGCCCTCGTGAGATCGATCTCGCCCGGCACGTTCATGGCTGTTCGTCCCGCCTTTCGCTCACAGCAACATGCGCATCGCCGACCAAGACCAGCCGTCGGCAATGCGCACTCGTTGGAATCGCTCCACCCGCTACGAGTTGCTTCGTTCCCAGTACACCCTCGCCAAGGGCGCATTCGGTGCCCGCTTGACCTGAAGGGTCCCCTTGCAGGCCCCTTCGATCGCCTTGCCGATCCGCTCGGCAAGGTGTCGGTTGGACGTGGCGATCTCGACACGACCTGACCGCTGCTCGATCCAGAGGATCCGCTGGAGTGGACGTGAAGCTGCAGCCGCAGCCTCCTGGTTGCGTGCGATCCGTAGGATCTCGTCATGATGCTCTTCCATATAGCTTCCGGACAGGTACACCCACCCGGCAGGATATCGATCGATCGCTCGACGACAAGCCGGACAATGGTGTTTCTGCGCGGGCTTGGCCGGAGGCTCTTCCGCGACTTGCCATCGCCCGATGTGGTACGTGAGCCCGCAACGCGGGCAAACCGTGGGCTCAGGGTACTTGGCTCCCTCGTAGTAGGGGTTGATGCTTTCCTGCCCTACACCGCCACGACGTTCTCCCTGCCGCATCTGCATCACCTCGTCCGGATTCCTTTTCTCGTGCAGCACTCCAGAAACGTACCCGTAATGCGAAAAGGGACAGCACAACATCAGCTGTCCCCCGAAAGCCAGTTCTTATCAGGCTATTCGCTCTTGCTGTCGACGAGTTTCTCAAGGTAGGCGATCGCTTCCCCCACAGTGGAAATCTTCTCCGCATCCTCGTCGGAAATCTCGACTCCGAACTCGTCCTCAAACTCCATGATCAGCTCGACTGTGTCCAACGAGTCGGCTCCGAGGTCCTCGACGAACGAAGACTCATCCGAAACCTCCTCAAGCTCGACCATGAGCTGGTCGGATATTACAGATCTCACTCGATCCGCAATCTCGCTCATACGCCGTTACCTCCCCCTTCTGTTTCGCATTGCTAGGGGAATAATCCCCCATTCACACCAATGACTTGCCCAGTTATATAAGAAGCCCGATGCGAAAGCAAGAACGCAGCAACCTCGGCGATTTCTGATGGTTCGGCGATGCGCCCGAGCGGGATCCTGTCGAGCAATTTCCGGCTCCACTCCTCGCTCAGCTCCGCTGTCATGTCCGTCGCTACGAACCCCGGCGCCAACACGTTCACCCGAAGCCCGCGGCCTCCAACCTCTTTGGCGAGACAGCGAGCCATCCCCTCGAGTCCAGCCTTTGCAGCAGCATAGTTCACTTGCCCTACGTTCCCCATCTCTGCAACAACAGATCCCATACAGACAATCGCGCCTGCCGGTGCGCGAAGAAGCGGTCGGAGAAGCGCGCGGATACACAAGTAGGCGCCCTTGAGGTTGACGTTGAGAACATCGTCCCACAGCGGCTCCTTCAACCGAAGCATCAACTGATCTCGCGTGATCCCCGCGTTGCAGACCAGGAAATCCACGCGTCCTTCCTGCTTCAGGACAAGCTCCGCTCCTGCCTCAATGCTCTCCGAATTCGATACGTCCACTCGTGCGTAGTGGCACCCCGACAGCGCCGCGGCGAGGGCCATCCCCGCCTCTTCATTGCGAGCCCATACCCATGTCGAGCATCCATCGGTGCAGAGCTTCTCCACGATCGCTCTTCCGATCCCGCGGGTTCCGCCGGTGACTACGGCGACTCGCTGCTCGAATTCGCCCATCTCTCTGCCTCCTCGTAGCTGAGGTACGCAAGTTCCACAGGGTTGCGTTTGCCGATCCCTGCAAGGACCGTCCCCGGTCCCACTTCAACGACGTGGGTAACCCCTTCTCCGGCAAGCGAGTCAAGAACCGCCATCCACTCGACGCTTGCAGTGATCTGAGAAGAAAGAAGCTCCTTGAGACGCCCTCCGTTTCGTACAACTTCCCCGGTCACCGAAGACACAACCGGAACCATGGGATCCTCGAACCGGCAAGCCTCGATCATCGGACGCAGTTGTGCTTCAGCGTCGCTCATCAGTGGCGAGTGAAACGGCCCCGACACGCCAAGGCGGATTGCCCTGCCGCCGATCTGCTCGACTCGTTCGGCCATCTCCGTCAACGCATCAAGCCGTCCGGAAACCACGGTTTGCTGCGGGCTGTTTCGATTCGCGACGACCACATCCCCACCGCTCTCATGGCACAGTTCCTCCGCTGCGGCGGTATCCAGCTTCACGATCGCCATCATGCCGCCCGCGATGCGATCCATCAGCTCGCCACGTCGCATGACAATCCGCAACGCATCCAACGGATCAAGAACATCGGCGGCCACGAGCGCCGCGTACTCGCCCAAACTGTGTCCGGCAACTACCCTGCAACCGACGCCTGCTTGCCGCAGCTTGCTTGCTTTCACGACGCAGTCAATGAGGATCAGCGGTTGCGCAACGCGGGTTTGCAGTCGCTCTTCCGAGGCCGGCCCGTCGAAAAGAGCCAAGAGGTCAAGCCCGGCGTCGGTCGACGCATCCGACAGGCGTCGGGCAAGCGCCGTATCGTCCCATCTTGTGCTCGGGACGGTTCCTTGACCGGGGAAAACCCATCCGGGGACAAAGCTCATCGCTGCCCTCCCGGGTCACAGCTTACATCTGGGCAACAACCGCCCCAAAACACGCACCCGCGCCGAACGCCGTCAACAGAACGCGATCACCGTTTCCGATCCGTCCGTCTCGAACCGCCTCGTCCAACGCGATCGGGATGGAAGCCGTGGACGTGTTGGCCACGCGATCCAGGTTCACGATCACGCGTTCTTCGTTGATCCCGGTTCGCCTGACAAGAGACTCGATGATCCGTAGGTTCGCCTGGTGCGGAATGAGCCAATCTACCTCATCCAGGGTGAGTCCCGCGACATCAAGGGCTTCCAGAGAAGCTCGCGCCATCATCGACACCGCGCTCCGATACACCCCCGCTCCCTCCATCTTGATGACGTGCTGCTTCTGATCGACCGTCTCGTGGCTGGCCGGAGTTCGCGTTCCGCCCGCGGGCATGTGTAGCAGCATCGCCTTGTCGTGATCCCCATGGATCGACGCACCGAGGATTCCGCCCTGTCCTCCGTCGGCACGTTCCATTACCACGGCACCTGCGCCATCGCCGAACAGCACACATGTCTTCCTGTCCGTCCAGTCAGTCATCCGTGACAGCGCCTCGATGCCGACGAGCAGCAAGCACCTACTGACCCCGGAACGCAGGAGGCCGTCCGCCACGGCCATTCCGTAGACGAAGCCGGAGCAACCGGCCTTGATGTCGAAGAATGGACTGTCCCTAAGCCCGATGCCCGCCGCAATGAACGGGGATGTTCCTGGAAGGATCATCTCGGGGAAGTTCGTGGCGACGATCAGAAGGTCTATGTCCTCGGCGCTTCGCCCCGCCGCACGCAGGGCTTCCTCCGCGGCCGCGACGCCCAATCCCGCTACCTGTTCATCCTCACCAAGGATGAATCGCGACCGGATGCCGGTCCTTTGGACGATCCACTCGTCCGAGGTGTCGACCATTCGCTCCAAATCGGCGTTGCTTACGGCTCTGCTGGGGAGCCGGCTTCCCGTGCCCAAGATCCGTGCATATACAGTCACGCAGCCTTCCCTTCGACCGATTCCGCAAGATGAGTTCCCATACCCGAGGATACAGCCAGTCGGGCGATGTCGATGGCTCCGATGATTGCTTCGGCGTTCGAGCGGCCGTGCGCCACAATCACCACGCCGTTCACGCCGAGCAGCGGAGCGCCTCCCCGGCTTTGGTAGTCGAGCTTGCCAACAAGCTCCCTGAGCGCTGGCCGCAGGAGCATCGCGCCGAACTTGGCGCGCCGACTGGATCTGAGTCCTGCCTTCAGTAGCGAGACGATCGCGCCGACTCCCCCTTCGGTGGCCTTGAGGAAGACGTTACCGGCGAACCCATCACAGACAACCACGTCGACAGGTCGAGCGTTCAACAGCTGATGCGATTCCACGTTGCCGACAAACTCAATCGGGGCATCCTGTAGCAGAGCGTGTGCCTTCGACGCCACCCGATTGCCTTTCCCCTTTTCCTCTCCGATGCTCAGGAGACCCACTGTGGGGCGAGGTATCCCCATGATATCCCGTGCATAGATCGTTCCCATCGTGGCGAAGTGGACAAGGTGCTCCGGACGGCAATCCACCGTAGCCCCCACATCGATGATTGCGAAGTCGTCACCGTCGACTGCTGGCAGGTGCGCAACCAGTCCGGGACGGGGAATCCCCGGGATTCTCCCGAGCGTGAACAAGCTCCCGGCGACAGCCGCACCCGTATTTCCGGGAGAGACCAAGGCATCTCCGTCGCCATCGCGAAGCGCACACAGTCCGAGCATCATCGATGATCCCCGCTTCTTGCGAACTGCGGAGACAGGAGGATCATCCATGCGAATCACGGAATCAGAAGCAAGAACGGAGAACTTTGACCCCTCAGCGATATGCTGCTGCTTCAACGAGGATCGAAGTGCTGATGGCTCGCCGACGAAGACAACATCCAGGTCGAACCTCCGCCCGGCCTCGATCCCACCTCGTATCAACGTACCAGGGAGCTGATCCCCCCCCATGACATCCAGAATGATTCGCATGAGTAACCTGCTCAGGTTCTTTGGAAGCGAGGTCAAAGCTCCGATACTTCGTTTGGTGCCGAGGGCGGGACTTGAACCCGCACGAACATAATGTTCACATGGCCCTCAACCATGCGCGTCTGCCAATTCCGCCACCTCGGCAATCGATCTCATGTTAGCCCAGCCCTGAGTCTTGCGCAATAGAACTCGAGGTAGGCCGGCAGCAGCACACTCGACTTGTCTCTCGTCTGGAATCGCCTTATGATGACGAGGCCCTGTGGTAACGACACAGAATGACATACAGCAAGAATCGACAGGGCGGTTGCGTCGCTTGAGTCTTGGGAGGTGGTTTCATGAGACGGGCCCCTCGCTTCATCGGTTGGCTCGCGTTTGCCTGTCTGATGAGCGTTTTCTTCGTTTCTGCGGTCGTGGCTCAGGCCACAACCTACGCTGGTGTAACGTTCCCGTTGGGTGATGTCGCTTTCGCAGATCGTGCTGTGGCCTACGTGGAAGGCAGTTGTGTTCGATGCGCTTTCAATGATCCCGAAGCCGCACTCGGTCCACCCGACTGCGGTTCCGATTGCTGCAAACCCTGCGGAAGCTGTGATCCATGCGCCGTGTCGCTCGGTTTTCGTCTCAGCGAGCTCGATGATCGTGCCTACCTAATCCTGGAATTCGTCGACAACCGACTCGTCGATCAGCCAGGCAACGACCTGTTTATCTATGCCACGAATGAGAATCCTTGCCGCGTCGAGATCAGCGAGAACGGCAGCACCTACATTCAGGTTGGCGAGGTCACCGGCTATCCGGGTGCAATCGACATCGGTCCCTATGTCAGCCCTCTTCAGCAGTTCCGTTTCGTCCGCTTGAGCGATGTTCCCGCCGACGAAGACTCGTCCCCTTGCCCCGGACCTTCCATCGATGCCGTGGGCGCCATGGGAATCGCAATCGTGCAAAGCACGGTCACCGAGTTCGCGGGCACGTTCGAGTTCTCAAGCAGCGGTCGGCTTCAGCTGTCGTTGGTGGGATCTCGTTCCTCGATCCTGATCATCCTCGATACGTCATCGAGCATGGGTGATGCGTTCGAAGGCTCAACCAAGATCGACATCGCCAAGTCGATCCTGATCGATCTGCTTCCGAACATCCCGAGTGATGCATCGGTCGGTTTGCGTGTCTTCGGAGGCAAGTGCGATACGACGCGCCAGGTGTTCCCGGTGGAGCCTCTCGATCGGATTCAGCTCGAGCAGCAGATCGCAACGGTTGAATCAAGCGGTCGTACGCCGCTTGCGTTCAACCTACTCGAGGCCCGCGAGGATCTTCGAGGAATCTACGGCGGTGCGTTGCTCGTCGTGGTGAGTGATGGGCGTGACACGTGCGGCGGGACGCCGGCAGCCGCAGCTCAAGAGCTGGCGCGTTCCGTTCCGAACCTCGAGATCTACGTCATTGGCTTTGATCTGGCCGACGATCCACAGGCCCGTGATGAGTTGATGGCGATGGCTGATGTAGGCAACGGCACGTACCGCGCAGCATCGACGGGTGCCGAGCTTCTGGCCGCGCTCCAAGAGTCGCTCCAGTTGAGCTACAGCATCTACAACGAGCAAGGCGAAGAGATCTACTCGGGGACCGTTGGAGATGCCGGTCCGGACGATCTTGATGTCGGCGAGTACCGGATCGTGATCCGGACAACCCCGAACCCGATCGAACGAACCGTACAGGTTCTCCCGGATCAGACGACTCGGATCACGATTGATCCGGCGACCGGTGCGATCAACGCGGTGGTCGTAGACTAGGAGCGAAGAGCAACCCGGATCTTGTTGAGATCCGTCAAAGCGTGACCCGGGTCAACCCGCATGGCTTGGCCCGGGTTTCGTTTCGCTCGCTAGAGGAACACACCGCCATCCACCGCGAGGACAGCTCCGGTAATGTAGGCTGCCTCTTCGGAAACCAAGAACGCTACTGCGTCTGCAACTTCATCCGCCCTCCCAAGCCGCCCCAGCGGGATCTTCGCCGCAGCCGATGCAGGACTGTGCTCTCCGCCCACGACGAAGCCTGGGTTGACGACATTCACACGGATATTGTGCGGACCTTCCGTCTTGGCCAACGTGAGCGAAAGCGCGACCAACCCGTTCTTGGCGACGGTGTAGGGCAGTGTGTTTGGCGTCGCTCGCACGGCACCCGCCCGCGCAACGCCTATGTTGACGATCGATCCTCCGTGCAGCCGCATCGCCGGGATGACCTCACGACAGCAGAGCACGGCACTCAGCAGGTTGCTGCGGAACATCCGCTCCCACACCTCGATCGACGCCAGGTCCACCGGCATCTGCTCGAATTCGCCCACCGCGTTCACCCATGCCCGGATCTCCCCATGGGAGGCCGCTTCATGAACAAGCCTTCTAACGTCTCTCTCTTGGGTGACATCACCATGAATGTGCACGAGGTGTTCGCGTTCGCCTGGAGGCGCGGGACGCGAGTCGGCCTCGGAGTCCCTACTCGAGCGCCCCTGCTTCGACCCGCGATG
>Ga0272441_10009825_pt1 | contig 14665 bp, 9 predicted proteins | sample SSMProp6N_FD_193582 | JGI IMG/M metagenome (GOLD analysis project Ga0272441, IMG submission 193582) | Marine sediment archaeal communities from Little Sippewissett salt marsh, Falmouth, MA, United States - SSM-Prop-6N | ecosystem: Environmental > Aquatic > Marine > Wetlands > Sediment ... | reverse complement strand
CAATTATGGGATGATTTTCAGCATGCCACTTGCCAAGCTAGGCGAAATTATGACTGGCCTTCGTTTCCTAGAAACAAACGGTTCCCGGATACCAAGAACCTACAAGATGCAGCGAGAACCCCTACGTGCCCAGAGCTATCACGACATAGCCGCACAGATAGGAATGGCATCCGAACGTACCAAAAACTGAAATACCCTCGACTATAAGTCGAGGGGTTTCAATCATTCCCGAGAGGAACACTAAAATATTGTATAAAACCAAAAATGTTGTATTGGAAGAAAGGAGAACACTGATGGATTTGACAACGCTTCATGATTATGCTGATGAACTGATGAAAAGACTGCGCCTCAGGACATATCCGCTTGCGATAAAACTGATTGAAACTGAAGACCAAATTCCAGATGAAGCAATGAGGCCGATGCGGGACGAAGGCTTTCACTATGACCTCTGTCAAGCATTCGCACTGTGCCGGCGGGAAGGAACAACCGTTGCGCTACTGATAGATGATATGTGGTGTTTCGCGCCTATCATTGGGTACGGCATGGTAGAACCGCCGCAGGACTTTCTCGACGGTAAAAACCGCTATCCGCAGGATGTCACCAGTCTGGAGGCAGGAAGCAACTATGCTGCTGATTTGCCCAGAATGGACGCAGGGAAATACATCGGTGTCACTGCTGCGCCGCTACACATAACATCTATTACGCCGGATGTGATTATGCTTTACGCCGACTCTGAACAGCTCAGTTTGCTGTTGCTTGCCAGGGAGCATAAAGATGGACACGATCTCAGCCTTCACCTTTCATCGCATGCCGCGTGTGTCTATGGTATGGTGCCCTCGATGAAAAGCGGTGAATGTTCGGTTGCTGTTCCATGTCGCGGGGACCGATACATCGCCATGGCCGGCAACGATGAGATGATTTTCAGCATGCCACTTGCCAAGCTAGGCGAAATTATGACTGGCCTTCGTTTCCTAGAAACAAACGGTTCCCGGATACCAAGAACCTACAAGATGCAGCGAGAACCCCTACGTGCCCAGAGCTATCACGACATAGCCGCACAGATAGGAATGGCATCCGAACGTACCAAAAACTGAAATACCCTCGACTATAAGTTGAGGGGTTTAAATGTGATGGTTTTGACTACGCCTGATGAATTCGGCATCATTGTAACTTCTCTCTCAGAATTTCGAAAGGAGTTTTTCCATTAAGGACTCCATATGCGTATTACTAGTTTTCAGTAATTTCCGGTTAGGTTTTTGCATGTAAGTTTTGTAACATCGGTTCTTTGATATTATGCATAGTTTCCATGGAAGCAGATGTAGCCCTCAGTTCATTCTGGATTTGTATTCTTAGCTGTCTCACTCTTTTAATGGAAACCTTTTCGTTATGATGATCGTGACAGTAGATGGCAAGCAGCAAGTAAGTTATCAATCCTGCGATGATTTGGACCATAAGACCATGCTCGCTCCGGGCAATCAGATGGTATACCTTCAGGTGTCGTTTCCACCAGGCAAAGAAGCTTTCGATATCCCATCGAAGCTTATAGGCTGCTGCGACCTGTTCGGCAGAAAGGTCGTGCCGGTTCGTGGCAATCCAATACTGCACAGTGTCGACTTCATATCCAACCAAACGAAGTGGTGTCTTCGTCTGATTTGCACCTGGAGTACCGAGGAGAACGAGGGCATCATAAAAAACGATACTATCAGATGCAACAGGATGGGATTCGATGACTGTTTTTGCGGTTTTGGCCTTAATGCGGCACATGAAGAGTTTTTCTTCTTCTTGCCAGAGATCGAACTTTTTGTGACACTGATACCCGCGATCCATAACACCCGTTTCTCCGGGAGCAAGTATCTGGGTTACGAAGGGTCGTTCAGCGCCCTTACCACCGGTAAAAAAGATCTTTCGGGGAATGCCCCGGTTCAGATCGAACCCGATATGACCCCTTGCCTTCTTCGACCCCTGACGGTAATCGGCCCACTGCATGGAAAGCGTTGCATTGATGAGTGATCCGTCAATGGCGACCAGACTGCCGAGACCGGGATGGCAATCCGGCAACACATGCGATGCCTGTTTTTGCACCTGTTCAAAGATAAACATGAACTGATCGAGTCCACGGGTATTGGTGGCCTCGGAGAAACTGCTCTTTTTAATGCCACCTTGTGGCGCTATCGTACTGCGGGCAAACTCATCCTCTTCAAGCACCTGCAGCAGATGTTGCGCCGATGTATGCTCGTGCAGATGAAAGTATACCAATGCCCTGAGATGCTCATCAAAACTCATGTGCAATGGTCTGTTTCCTCTTGATTCAAGCGGCGTCATGGTAGTCATTGCATCTCGAACCGGTGTATAAAGGTTGTCGAAGGACAGTTCATAGTTCTTTTTTAGTGGGCAAAACGCGCATGGCATATTTTTAACTCCTTGATATTGTTATTAATATCAAGGCGCGCCCACACTGTTAACAATATGTCAAGGAAAATAATGACGCAAATAGCAGATTTTCATACTTATTTTTTCAATTTACATGCAATTTCCTAACCGGAAATTACTGACTAGTTTTTATCAAAAAATTTTATATTTTCAATAAAACCTAACTCATAAAATTATCTGTTTGTTTTGCTCGCAGAGAAAAAAATCCGACATTAAGATTCTTCGGCTCTACTCCATCCCTTTGATCTGCCCACATCCATACTTTTCGTTAGATACTGCATGGCTTATCACTGCCACTGCCGGAACAGAGTTCTCCTTAAAAACAGTGTGGCCACTCATATATTAATGAGGGGAGAAGCGCGTCAAAGCAGTAACATACGATATTCAATATACCATTTGACCTTTATCCTACAATATGGTATGGATCGATTATCATCCACAAAGACGTAAGGGTTTGTACCATGGCGCCGAAATCGCCCCGGAAAGATTTTGAGGTCAACAGAGAGGTCAATGAACTGGCACTCCTCTGGGAGGTCAACAAGGCACTGAGCCAGAGCATATACATACGGGACGTGGTTGGTCCCGTGTTGAACGCGCTGGCCGAGCAGATGGGCATGTCACGGGGGATGTTGACGCTCCTGAACAGGAAGACCGGTGAAATATCCATCGAGGTCGCCCACGGCCTCTCTGAAAAGCAGCGGTCGCGCGGCAAATATCAGATCGGAGAGGGCATCATAGGAAGGGTCGTCAAGACGGGGAAGCCTGTGGTGGTACCGCACATCTCAGACGAACCGCTCTTTCTGGATCGAACCGGATCCAGGAAGACACTGGAGAAGACGGACATTTCCTTCATCTGTGTCCCCATAAAGATCGGCACCGAGGTTGTCGGGACACTGAGTGCGGATCGATTGTTCGACGAGTCCATCTCACTCAAGGAGGATGTGCGACTCCTGTCAATCATCGCATCGATGATAGCCCAGGCCGTCCGTCTTCGCCAGGAAGACCAGGAAGAACGGGAGATGCTTATCCAGGAAAACCTGCGTCTCCAGAGTGCACTGGAAGACAGGTTTCGTCCTTCCAATATCATCGGCAAGTCAAAGGCCATGAAAGAGGTCTACCGGCTGATCGCCCAGGTCTCCAAGAGTAATGCCACCGTCATGATCCGGGGTGAGAGTGGAACGGGCAAGGAACTGATTGCCAATGCCATCCACTACAACAGTCTCCGATCGACCAGACCGTTGATCAAGGTCAACTGTGCCGCACTGCCCGAGACCATCCTGGAGAGTGAGCTCTTCGGTCACGAGAAGGGGGCCTTCACGGGGGCGACAGCGGAACGCAAGGGCAGGTTCGAGCTGGCCGGCGGCGGAACGATATTCCTCGACGAGGTGGGAGATCTCCCCCCCCTGGTACAGATACGATTACTGAGGGTCCTCCAGGAACGCGAATTTGAACGGGTGGGTGCAACGAAAACGACGAAGGTGGATGTCCGTATCATAGCGGCGACGAATCGGAACCTGGAACAGCTCATGAAGGAGGGAAAATTCAGAGAAGACCTCTACTACCGCCTCAATGTCTTCCCCATCTTCGTCCCTCCGCTTCGGGAACGCCGGACGGACATATTGTTGCTGGCCGACTTTTTCGTCGAACATTTTGCACAGATGAACAACAAGAATATCCGGCGCATATGCACTCACGCCATTGACATGCTCATGAGTTATCACTGGCCCGGCAATATACGTGAACTGGAAAACTGCATCGAGCGGGCCGTCCTGATGTGCAATGAGGGAGTTGTCTATGGATACCATCTCCCCCCCACGCTTCAGACACCCTCCTATACGGGGACCATTCCAGCGGGGACACTGCAGGGTGAACTGGACAGAATGGAGCGGGACATGATCATGGACGCACTGAAGGCGGCGCGCGGCAACATGGTGAAGGCGGCAAGGATCCTCAATACGACGGAACGCATCATCGGCCTGCGGGTGGCAAAATATAATATCGACACGAAACAATTGAGCACATAACAGTAATACCAGAGAAACAATCCTACATTTCTGTAGTATCTCTGTATGTCTCCTGTACTCTCTTTATACAATCCACCAGGGATTATCCCTGTAATTTCAGGGTTATGTACCATAGAATAGTGAATGAACCGGCGTGGCACCAATGTTGCTGTTACTGGTAAAAAAAAGCACAGGAGCCGATACCATGACAACCAAAAAGCAGGAAGCAGTACTCAAGACAGTCCGAGACAACAACGTCAAGTTTATACGTCTCTGGTTCACCGACGTACTGGGTTTTTTGAAGAGCTTTACCATCACGCCGCGCGAACTGGAAGGGGCCTTCGTAGAGGGAATGGGTTTTGACGGATCGTCCATCGAGGGCTTTGCCCGTATCGAGGAGAGCGATGTCATCGCGAAACCCGACGCCGACACCTTTACCCTCCTTCCATGGCGTACAAATGGAGACATAAAAGTGGGACGGATGTTTTGCGACATACATGAACCCGATGGAACCCCCTATAAGGGAGACCCCCGGTTCGTCCTGAAAGAGATGTTGAAGAAGGCAGCCGCCATGGGATTTGATTTCTATGTCGGGCCGGAACTGGAGTATTTCTATTTCAAGGATACCTCCCCCAACCCGCAGATCCTCGACCATGGCGGATATTTTGACCTGACCCCTCTCGATGTGGCCAGCGACATGCGGCGGGACACCATTCTTACACTGGAAAGCATGGGCATCAAAGTGGAATACAGCCACCATGAAGTGGCACCCAGTCAGCATGAAATCGACCTGAGATATGCCGAAGCACTGTCCATGGCCGACGCGGCAATGACATACCGTCTGGTAGTCAAGGAGATGGCACTCAAGTATGGCACCTACGCCACCTTCATGCCGAAACCCCTGTACGGGCAAAACGGCAGCGGCATGCATGTGCATCAGTCACTCTTCAAGGGCAGTGAAAACGCCTTTTTCGATGCCAACGATCAACACTACATTTCCGACACGGCCAAGAGTTATATCGCGGGATTGTTGAAGCACTCCAAGGAGATATGCTCCGTCGTCGCCCAGTGGGTCAATTCCTACAAACGCCTTGTCCCCGGGTACGAGGCCCCCGTCTACATCTCATGGGCACAGAAGAACCGGTCGGCACTGATCCGCGTCCCCATGTACAAACCGGGCAAGGCAGTCGCAACGAGGATGGAATTCCGATGTCCCGATCCCGCCTGCAATCCCTATCTGGCCTTTACCGTCATGCTCGCCGCGGGACTGAAGGGCATCAACGAGGGATATGAGCTCCCCGATCCCATAGAGGAAGATATCTTCGAGATGACACCGGCAGAACGGGAAGCGAGAAACATAGCATCGCTGCCTGACGACCTGGGGCACGCCATACACTACACGGAAAAGAGCGAACTCGTCCGCGAGGCGCTGGGAGATCATATCTTCAAGAAGTTCATCGCCAACAAGAAGATAGAGTTCGACCAGTACCGGACACAGGTGAGCAATTATGAGCTCACCAAATATTTACCCGTTTTGTGAGGAATATGAAAAAGATTCTCATCATTACGCACGACAGGAACGAAGGACCGGGCACCCTGGCGACGTTCCTGGAAACGACGGGCGCAGATATGCAGGCGGTGAGACTGTACGAAGGCGACAATCTCACCGACGATCCCCGCAGTTTCGATGCAATCGTCTCGATGGGAGGCCCCATGAGCGTCCATGACGAGGAGCTCCACCCCTTCCTCGGGAAGGAAAAAGCATTTCTCAGGACGGCGATAGAGGCAAATATCCCCGTCCTGGGAATATGTCTGGGCGCTCAATTGATTGCCTGCGCCTGTCATGCGGCAGTCATCAGGGGGCAGGTCAATGAACTGGGATGGGACACGGTAACCCTGACAGACGAAGGGAAGCGTGACATCCTCTTTCAGAATCTCGCCCCCGCACTGCAGGCCTTTCAATGGCACGATGATGTATTTGAGATCCCCGAAGGGGCCATACTGCTCGCCACATCACGTGCATGTCCCAATCAGGCATTCCGGTACAAGAATGCCTATGGCCTTCAGTTCCATGTGGAAGTAACGAAAGATATGCTTGTGGAATGGCTGGCAGATGTCCCCGGGGGATCAAAGATCCTTCGGAGATACGACAGGATCGCACAGGACTTTGAGACGCAGGCGAAGACACTGTTTTCAAATTTTCTGTGGCTTGCGGATATACGACAGCAGGCGGAAAAATCACCAAGGAGGACTAACAGGCAGTAGATATGTGTGGCATAGTAGGAATCATAAATACCGACAGGCAGGTGATGGATGGCAGTCACATACGTGAAGCCATCCGCATTCAGCGGGACAGAGGAAACGGGCTGGGGGGTGGTTTTGCCGTCTATGGCGCCTATCCCGACAATAAAAATCAGTACGCCTTTCATATCATGTATGAGGGGGATCGTCACAACCCGGTTATTCCCATGGTCGAAGATCTTCTCAGAAACAAGACAAAGATCTATCAGGCCGAGCAGATTCCCGTCTTTCCCAATGATCGAATCCCTCAGGGACCTTACTTCAAGCGATATTTTCTGAAGCCCATTGCCGATTTTTTCCATCCCGATGAAACGGAAGAGGATTATATCGTCAGGCTGGTCATGGAAATCAACAGGATTGAGGGGGCATTCGTCATCTCGTCAGGGAAAAATATGGGGGTCTTCAAGGGGGTCGGCTATCCCGAAGACATCGCCGATTACTTCGGCATCGAAGACTATGAGGGATACATGTGGGTGGCCCACAACAGGTTTCCGACAAACACGCCGGGATGGTGGGGCGGAGCCCATCCCTTTACCATCCTCGACAAGGGTGTCGTCCATAACGGAGAAATAACCAGTTACGGCACCAACCTGCGGTGGCTCGAGATGTACGGCTACTACTGCCTCTTGCAGACCGACACCGAGGTCATCTCCTACATCTTCGACAAGCTCTTCAGAAAGGATAGGCTCTCGAAGGCCGATGCCTGCTCCGTCATGGCGCCGTCACTCTGGGAGGAGATAGACAGGACGAAAAACGAAAAGATGCGATACCTGCGGCAGATCTACGGATCGGCCATCGTGAACGGCCCCTTCGGTATCGTTCTGACACATAACGACGGCGCCATCGTTCTCAACGACAGGAACAAACTGCGCCCCGTCGTCTGTGCCAGGGCAGGCAACACATACTATTCATCGTCGGAAGAGTGCAGTATCAGGCTGTTGTCCCCCGATGTCGATGAGATCTGGTCTCCCCGGGGCGGGGAACCGGTCATCATAGATCTTGACGAGGAGGTTGCGGCGTGAACGAGAATCCGATGAACAGTAACTGGAAAATCCTGGCGCCCTTTCATCCCCAATTCGATCTGGCGCGGTGCGACTATGAAAACGGGTGCAACATCTGTGTCCATGAGTGCTCCTTCGGGGAGATATCGCTGTCACCGGTCAAGAATGCCAAGGGCGACGTCGTCTATCGACCGGGGGCAAACCTGACGGCATGCAATGCCTGTCAGCGGTGCGTCAAGATGTGCCCCCACAATGCCATTACCATCCTATCTCAACCCATGCATACCTCCCACGGATACTGGACACCCTACCATGTACAGAATGTCTGGCGACAGGCCAGACAGGAAGGAGGCGTCCTCCTGGTGGGAACGGGGGCGACGGGTCCCCAGAAGAGATATTTCGATCACATGATGTTCGATGCCTGTCAGGTAACCAACCCCTCCATCGATCCCCTGCGGGAACCCATGGAGATCAGGAGATACCTGGGATCGAAGCCCGACAGCTACGGGGAAAGCATAGGTCCCCAGTTGGAGCTCGAGGTCCCTATCATGTTCGGGGCCATGAGTTTCGGTGCCGTCAACCTGAGGGTACACCAGGCGGAGGCACAGGCGACACAGACCGTGGGGACCTACTGGAACACGGGAGAGGGCGGATTCCACAAGAGATTGAGGAAATACGGCAAGAACACCATCGTGCAGGTGGCCTCGGGTCGTTTCGGTGTCAATGAAAGCTACCTCAAGGATGCCGCGGCCGTCGAGATCAAGATCGGACAGGGTGCAAAACCGGGAATAGGCGGACACCTCCCCGGCGAGAAGGTCTCGGAAGCCGTGTCGAAGACGAGGATGATTCCCCTCGGCTCCGATGCGCTGTCACCGGCACCGCACCACGATATATATTCCATCGAAGACCTGAGACAGCTCATCTTCGCCATCAAGGAGGCAACGGAATACGAAGTTCCCGTCTCCGTCAAGATCTCGGCCGTCAACAACGTGGCACCCATCGCCAGCGGTATCGCCCGGGCCGGCGCCGATATCATCACCATCGACGGATTCAGGGGCGGGTCGGGCGCGACACCCCTGCAGATACGGCAGAACACGGGGATACCAATAGAACTGGCCGTCTCCGCCGCGGACCGAAGGCTGACGGAGGAAGGCATACGCAATACCGTCAGTATCGTCGCATCGGGAGGATTCCAATCCTCCTCGGATGTTCTGAAGGCGATATGCCTCGGCGCCGATGCCGTCTACGTGGGGACACCGGTCCTCATAGCACTGGGATGCAACGCCTGCCAGCGCTGCTTCACGGGGAAATGCGCCTACGGGATCACGACAAACAGACCGGGACTGGCCGAACGGATCGATGTCGATGCGGCGACCCAGGCCCTGACAAACCTGCTCCATGCATGGAGCGAAGAGATCATGGAACTGATGGGGTCCATGGGCATCAGTGCGATCGAGGCACTGAGAAGCAACAGAGACAGGCTGAGGGGGGTCGGTCTCAATGAAGAAGAACTGAGAATTCTTGGAATCAAACATGCCGGAGCCTGATATGATTACGATAGAAGCACAAGGACTATACTACAAAGCACTGAACAGGCAGATACGGGAATATCTGTCGCGGGGAGAAAAGGATATCGTGTTGCAGCATATCCTGGGACAGAGATACATCGGCGGGGGACTGAACAGCGGTGGGACCATCACGATCCACGGGACACCGGGACAGGACCTGGGTGCCTTCATGAATGGGACCAGTCTCATCGTCCATGGCAACGCGCAGGATGGCGTGGGCAACACGATGGATGCGGGGAAGATCGTCGTCCACGGCAAGGCGGGTGAGATCCCCGCCCATTCCATGAGAGGCGGAAAGGTCTTTATCAGGGGCGACGTCGAATACCGGGCGGGGATACACATGAAGCAGTATATGCGTAAGATCCCCCTGCTCGTCATCGGCGGAACGGCCAAGGACTACTGCGGAGAATATATGGCAGGCGGCAGGGTCATTATCCTCAATCTCGAAGACAAGACCGCTTCACCTGTAGGCAACAGTGTCGGGACGGGCATCCACGGCGGCAAGATCTACATCCGGGGAAGGGTGGAAGAACATCAGCTGGGAATCGGCGCAATCTTCGGGAAGATCGACAAATCGGACAGGGCCTTCCTGAAAGAGGTGCTCGCCGAATATGCGGCGGACATGGGAATCGATCTTTCCGGCATATCTCCCCACGATTTTGTCAAGATCACCAAGAAGGGACACCGGCCCTTCGGCAGTCTCTATACGCCTGCCATGAACATGAAAACGGTGACCCCCTTTCATTTCAACCTGACACCGCCCTGTGCCAGTAACTGCCCCACGGGCATTCCCACACCGGTCTTTCTCAACCTCATCAAGGACGGGAAGATCAGGGAGGCACAGCTCCTGATGGACGAGTATACCCCTTTCAGGATGTCCGTCTGCGGTACCGCCTGTCCCGCCCTCTGCATGGAGGGGTGCAGCAGGAATATGCTGGAGGGCCCCGTGGAGATACAGAAACTGGCACAGCAATACTACCCCGATTTCGACCCGATCGTAACCGGCACAGAGAGAACGGAGACGATTTCCATCGTGGGGGCTGGCCCTGCGGGCCTCTCGGCGGCATGGCAGCTTTCCAGGAGGGGCTACGACGTCCACGTCTACGATGCCACCGACGATATCGGGGGAAAGGTCAGACAGGCCATTCCCCGGGAGCGGCTGTCAGAGGATGCCCTCGACAGGGACCTCGCCCGGATCAGATCACTGCCCATAACCTTTCACACCGGCACGGCGATCGACGGGGAAGGATTCGCAGAAATCCACCGGAAGAGCGACATCGTCGTCCTTTCCACGGGCGCCCACATCACCAAACGGATCTCCTATCCCGGAGGGGAACGGATACTGTCGGGCCTTTCATTCCTCGTCGACATCAACGAAGGCAATCCCATGGCCCTTGCGGGCACAGAGGCAGTCATTATCGGGTCGGGAAATGTGGGCATGGATATCGCCTGTGAATGCTGGAGACTGGGGGCGGCAAAGGTGACGGCCATCGACATACAGAAACCCCTCGCCTTCGGCAGGGAACTGGATCTCGCCATGGAGCGGGGAACGGAAATACTGTGGCCCAAAATGATTGACAGACTCGATGCATCAAGAGTATATTTCACCGATGGAACGGACATAGGGGCCGACGTCGTCTTCTTCAGTATCGGCGAGGCGCCGGACACATCCTTCCTTCCGGAATCGGTGTTCATTGACGAGCGGGGATACATCGTCACGGCAGAGCAGTCATTCAGGAGCAGTGACCCCAAGGTCTTCGGTTGCGGAGATATCGTGCGGCCCGGTCTCATCACCGACGCCGTCGGTTCGGGGCGGCTGGCCGCCATGGAGATCGATGCCGCCATAAAGGGGCAGAAGTTCATTCATCCCCAGGAGCACCCCGTCTCCCGGCATCGGATACAGACGGTCTACTTCGGTGGTGAAGAGGACGACATCGATCACTGCATGAGCTGCGGTACCTGTATCTTCTGCGACACCTGTATCGAACAGTGTCCCCAGGAGGCGATTTCGCGCAACGGAGAGATATTTTCAATCGACACTGAAAAGTGTCAGTTGTGTTATACCTGTGTCACGGTGTGTCCGAGAGGGGCCATCCATGCAGAGGTCTTCATCGAGCGTGAAGACTATGAGACGGCTTCGTAGTCGATACCCGCTACAGAGTAGACGGTTTTTTTATATATCAAAGGATGTTGCATGAGGACAAAATTCATCTTCATAACCGGTGGTGTGCTGTCATCCCTGGGAAAAGGGCTGGCAGGCGCCTCCATCGGTGCCCTCCTCGAGTGTCGCGGCCTCAAGGTGACGAACCAGAAACTGGATCCATATATCAATGTCGATCCCGGTACCATGAACCCCTTTCAGCACGGTGAAGTCTTCGTCACCGACGACGGCGCGGAGACTGACCTCGATCTGGGGCATTACGAGCGTTTTACCGAAGCGACGATGGGAAAGGGGAACAACCTGACGACGGGACAGGTCTATTATTCCGTCATCACGAAGGAACGCAGGGGAGAATATCTGGGCGGAACGGTCCAGGTCATCCCCCATGTGACCAATGAGATCAAGGAGTACATCAAGGAGGCGCCGGCGGGATTCGATGTCTCCATCGTGGAGATAGGGGGTACCGTCGGTGACATTGAAAGTCTCCCCTTTCTGGAGGCCATCAGGCAGTTCCGCAATGAGGTAGGGAGACATAACGCCCTCTTCATCCATCTGACCTGGGTCCCCTACCTGAAGACGGCGGAAGAGGTAAAGACAAAACCGACGCAGCACAGCGTCAAGGCGCTCCGCGAGATCGGCATTCAGCCCGATATCCTCCTCTGCCGCACAGAGGATTTCCTCTCCACGGACATAAAGAAGAAGATCTCCCTCTTCTGCAATGTCGAGGTGGAATCGGTCTTCACCGCCAAGGATGTGGAGAGCATCTACGAGGTCCCCCTGGTCTATCACCAGGAAGGCGTGGACCAGAAAATCGTGGACCTCCTCAATATCTGGACCGGTCAGCCCCGGCTGGGCAAGTGGGAACAGCTCGTCCATGACATCAAGAATCCCGATCGCGAGGTGACCATTGCCATCGTCGGGAAATACGTCGACTGGTCCGATTCCTACAAGAGCCTCAACGAGGCCCTCACCCACGGGGGGATCTGCAACCACTGCACGGTGAACCTCTCCTTTATCGATTCGGAACAGATCGAACGGGAAGGAATCGGCGACCGGTTCGCAGGTGTGGGAGGCATACTCGTCCCCGGGGGATTCGGCAGGAGGGGAATCGAGGGGATGATCCAGGCGATCACCTATGCCCGTGAACACAAGATCCCCTTTTTCGGCATATGCCTGGGCATGCAGATGGCCGTGGTAGAATTCGCACGCAACATATGCAATCTGGACAAGGCAAACAGTTCCGAATTCGACGCGGAGACACCCCATCCCGTCATCGATCTCCTGCCCGAACAGAAAGAGATCACCGACATGGGCGGGACGATGCGGCTGGGTGCCTATGACTGCATCGTCGAGAAAGACACCCTGGCATTGACGGCATACAACAATACCACAATCAGCGAACGTCACCGGCACCGTTATGAGTTCAACAATGAATATACGGACATCCTCACGCAACAGGGACTGCGCATCAGCGGCATGTCTCCCGATAAACGGCTGGTGGAAATCGTTGAACTGAATGACAATCCCTGGTTCCTCGGGTGCCAGTTCCATCCGGAATTCAAATCGAAACCGACAAAACCGCACCCCCTGTTTTGCCGGTTCATAGCGGCATCACTTGTATATACCGAATAGGCAGTGCATCATTACCCTGATCTGGATAGGAGACACTCATGATACGGCATATTGGAACCTTGATATCCGCCCTCTGGAAAGAGGGAACGGGCTGGAAGATTTCCATTGGCAGCAATCCTTACCGCGCGCCCTGCAGGACCATCATCCTCTTCCCGGTCTACGAGGCCACCTTTCACTGTGGCATCGCCGGACTGCTGACCATCACGGGGGAACCGGCAGGTGAATCATCCGCAGTCATCGACGGTATCCACCGGTGCTTCGAGCTGATCAGGGCCAACACACTGCGGGAGTCGGGCCCCCGGCAGATCGCCGTTGCAGACTACATGGGGGGTACCGCTGTCCTGACGGACATGGAGGGATATGTCCTTACACTGAAACAGGATTCATCGCTGCAATACGGCATCTTCACATCGACAGAATCTGAAAAGCTGAAAGGGCTGTCTCAGGTCCTGAACAGACTGATTGCAGACGAAGAAGATCGCATAGAGGGCCAGGCATGCGACTTCTCCACGGGAGAGATGGAAGGGATCAACAACTCCCTGACACTGCTGAAAGACACCCTGTGGGCCCTGGACAGGGACGTCCTGTCCAATGGTGAAAAGATCCTCTACCTGTCGGGACAGAAGGACACAGAGGCACTATCGGCTGAGACGTTCAGCATCTACCGCAACATCAACCTCCTCATCAACTCACTGGACAGGCTGGAAGTCAGGGGAAGGGATTCCGCCGGCGTGCAGATATCCTTCACGCTGAAAGACACGACGGCGCTGATGGATGTGAAGGAGAACATCGTCGAAAGCGGGCTCTCCCATCGGTGGCAGGAACGACTGCCCCCCGGTGATCTCATGGATGGATCCATCTCACTGTCCAATGAGATCGAAGGAGTGGTACCGCCTACCATCTCCTTTACCTACAAGAAGGCATCGGTGACGGGCACGCTGGGAGAAAACGGCGGGTATCTGCGTGACCGGATCAGGACCGATCGGATCCTGCATGCCATCATCGCGAGTGGCGTCGAGTCGGACATGTGTTTCGCCCACACCCGATGGGCCTCCGTGGGCTCCATAACGGAAGAAAACTGCCACCCCGTCAACAACTTCACACTGGACACCGACATAGATGCATCGGGAGATGTCCCCCTCCCCCGCAAGGATTATCCCCACTATGGCAGGGGCAACTGGTCGATCACCGTGGCACTCAACGGTGACATAGACAATTACAGCGCCCTGAGAAAAGGGATCGAGAAAGACGGCTGCGATGTCATCGACCGTGCAGTGACGACAGATACCAAGATCATAGCGCTGCAGATAGAAGGGTACCTCCATGCGGGGCATGACCTGCACGAGGCCTTTCGCCTGGCGCTCAATGATTTTCAAGGTTCCCATGCCGTCGCCATGGAAAGCAATCTCGAACCGGACAAGGTCTTTCTCGCCCTCAGGGGAAGCGGTCAATCGCTCTACGTGGGGATCTGCGATAACCACTATATGTTCGCCTCAGAGCTCTACGGCCTGGTGGAGGTGACACCGCATTTCATCAAGATGGACGGTGAGCATGAACGGGTTTCCGGCG
>Ga0272441_10009823_pt1 | contig 14666 bp, 9 predicted proteins | sample SSMProp6N_FD_193582 | JGI IMG/M metagenome (GOLD analysis project Ga0272441, IMG submission 193582) | Marine sediment archaeal communities from Little Sippewissett salt marsh, Falmouth, MA, United States - SSM-Prop-6N | ecosystem: Environmental > Aquatic > Marine > Wetlands > Sediment ... | reverse complement strand
CCGAACCAGAAAACCAGACGTAGTGCCAAGAGCCACTGGCCAAACCGTAAGTCCCTTTCGCAAAAGGAAATACAATTTCATGGTGTCGAAGATGGGCTTGGGGGAGCCCTGTCCGGCTCATGAAAAAGGCTCCACCTCGGGGCAGAGCCTTGCGATTCTAAGCCTTATCTTGCCTCAGCAAGGAAAGACGTTCGTCGCGCACGGGCCCTTTTTGCCCTGCCCGACTTCAAACTCGACCTTTTGGTTCTCGTCGAGAGTGGCGTAGCCCTGCGTCCTGATCTCGGAGTGATGAACGAACAGATCCTCGCCACCATCATCCGGAACGATAAAGCCAAAACCCTTGCCTGAATCAAACCATTTTACTGTGCCCTTTGCCACGTGCTCTTCTCCTGAGGCCAAATCGGCCTGCAAACATACAGTCCCTCTACTCTTCTTAAGGGGTAGACTTCGAGGGAGGAAAGCATACACCTTTACTGGGTAGACACTATATCGCCCCGCGACCGCGCTGTCCACAAGAAAATAAAAAAAAGTTGACATTTTCAGGTTCTAACCGAACCCCGGCCTTGTGGCGCCGCGTCTCGTCGGCGAGCCCCGGCACAAAGCTGAATCAATAATCCTTGAGTTGTGGCTCATCCACACCGGCCCATCGCCGGGCTCGGCCGCCCCGGACCTCGTCCAGGGGCCGCGTGTGCGAAACGACCGGTGCCACTTGACCCGTTGCAACGCCGGCATCAGGATCGCTACCAACAGCACAATGATCGCCATCACAACCAACAGCTCGATCGGCGTAAATGCCCTTCTACCGGCCATGCAAGAGTTCCCCGTCCTGAACCCGACTCTACGATCCGCAATGCACGATCCCGGTAGACCAGAAAGGCCCTCGCGGTGCATCCCGGCGTCCGCGATCGGACCTTCATCCCCCCTGCCTCCCGTCGTGGATTCGCGGCGCCGCTTTTGTGCTTGAACTTGGGCGAACGAAAGGTAAAATAGGGACCATCGTTAGCGGCGTGGTCAGCGGTCCGATCGAGACCTCAGACCCCCGCCTGACGGAGAGGTGTCGGAGTGGCTGATCGAGCTGGTTTCGAAAACCAGTGTGCCTTCGGGTACCGCGGGTTCGAATCCCGCCCTCTCCGTTCTTTTTTTGCGGTCTGTTGTAAGTGGTTATCAGGGAGAAGCTTACAAGGGGGTTGAAAAGTTACAACGTAGCTACTGTCCTACTTCTGTCCTATTTTTCCTCTCCGCCTCGCTGGCGAAGCTCATGCTGTCCATCGCGGCTTGAGCGTGGCGGTCGTTCATCGTGAAGTACAGGTCCAAAATGGCGCTGGAGGACTGCCCTTCCATTCCAGGACGTACTTGCAGGGCAGATTCTGCTGGGCGCAGTAGCTGGCGAAAAAGTGCCAATGGCGGTGATGCCCAGGAAATACAGGGCTAAGGCAACATAACCTGCAAGGTGCATACGGATACATCCTTAGTTGTAAGGTTCAGCTTGTGGCAATGCGTCGTTGTCTCGCTTTTCCTGGCTGGCCAGTGCCTTGAGCATCGTGGCGATTCGCTGAGGTTGTTTGGTAGAAAGATCTTCCGTTTCGTTGGGATCCACTGAGAGATCGAAGAGTTCTATTTTGTCGGCGCCTTTGCGGCGATGGACCACCAGTTTCCACGGGCCCTGTCGAAGCGCTGCCGATTGTCTGTGTACGCCTTGGCAGTAGAGCTCTCGCTGCGCCAGCGCAGGGTTCTCTTCTCCGTTCAGTGCGGGCCAGATGTCCAATCCATCCCATTTGGCGCCCTCGGCCTTTGGCATGTCCAGCAGCGTACAGATCGTCGGCATCCAGTCGACCACGTGCACCGGTGTTGTAACTTTGCGGGGTTTCAACATCTTCGGCCAATGAACGAACGCGGGTACGCGGATCCCACCCTCGTAAACCTCCGTCTTCCAGCCGCGCAAAGGCTTGTTGAGACCGCGTATCTTTCCTTTGACCTTCGTGTCGGGGTACCAGTTACTGTCGTCACCATTGGTCCCGCCATTGTCCGAAAAAAAGATGATAAGCGTATTCTCACGCTGGCCGGTCCGATCCAGTGCATCGATCATCTTCCCGATCATCGCATCCATGTGCTGGGTGCAGGCGGCATATTGCCGGCGATCGGACTCAATATGCGACGCACCGTCCAGCCACTCTTGCGGTTCATCAAACGGCGTGTGGACCGCCGTAAAAGGAACATAGATGAAGAACGGCTTGGTGTGTTTGGATTCAATGAACTTCACGGCTTCCGCTCCGATCAGGTCGGTCACGTGGCCTTCTTCATCGATCAGCCTGTCATTACGATGCCAGGTTTTCGAATACGGTCCGCGCTTGTACAAGTGATTGATGGGGTTTACCCCACCGGCCAGGGAGCCGTGTGAATGGTCGAATCCGAACTTCTTCGGGCCCCATTCGGTCTTGGACCCCAGGTGCCACTTTCCGGTAATGCAGGTTGTGTAGCCGGCTTGCTTGAGCGCACGGGCCAGGGTCCAGGTTTTCCACGGAAGTACGCGTTCGTTTTTGGGAGTGGTACAGCCGAACCGACTCCAGTACCGCCCGGTCAGCAACGCGGTGCGTGTGGGGGTACACATCGGCGCGACGTAATGTTGATCGAGCACGATCCCACCACTGGCCAGTCGATCGATGTGCGGTGTTCGAATCGGCGATTCATGATACCCTACATCGGCCCAGCCCAGGTCGTCAGCGACGATGAGGAGAATGTTGGGCCTGGGAGCCGGCGCACCTTTGTTTGTCTCGGCAGCCAGGCTGCATCTCATGCATGCCAGCATGCATACGCCTGCCACGAGTCGTCTCAGTGTCATGCTCATCTTAATACTCCGGTGTCACCGCAGCCGTTTTCAAGATTGATATCCATATTAGGCTTGTTTTTTGTCCAGGCACCGGCTGTAAAGTCCGGGACCTTGATGGAATTGGAATTGTTGAGCACCGACCATTCGGAAAGCTGTACAATGGAACTGAATGCCGCTGCGTCATACACATCCTGGTCAAGGGGCAGGCCGCTGCGCAGGCAATCTATGATATGCCAGACATTGATCAGGTCCGATCCACCGTGACCACTGGCGAGATTGGCGCCCAATCCCTTTCGGAACTCCTCGAATTTCTTGAGTAATCCCGGCTTGTATTTTTGCATAATGGAATTAAAGGTCTTCTGGTCGGCCCACCTGTGATTGCCGGTACATACGCGCGGCGGCGGAGGATCGTACAATACGGATCCCTGGGTGCCATACACGCCGTGAATGAGGTTGTGAGGTGAGGGTGAGGTGGCATCGTGCTGCAGATTGATGGTGCGCCCCTGTTTGGTCTTGATGAGTGTGGAACTCATATTGCCGCGATAGTCCATGCCGGCAAATTCTTTGTAAAAGCTGTCGTTCGCGGCCAGTTTCCTGGCCTTGTCGGCCATCATGAAGTCTTTGCTTTCCACCGAGACCAGGAAATCGAACTGATCGCCCCTGTTGATATTCATCATCTGAGCCACAGGTCCCAGGCCGTGGGTCGGATAGATGTTGCCTTTCCTGGAGCCGTACATTCTCAACCACCACATATTCCAGTAGGTTGTTTTGCCAAAGTTGTTCCCCATCTTGCTGGTGTTGTAGGCACAGTCGCCATGTACGATCTCGCCAAAGAAGCCCCTCTTGGCCATATTCAGGGTGACGATGTGAAACGGCATGAACGTATAGTTCTCCATCATCATACAGTGCTTCCTCGTTCTTTCGGAGGTTTTGACGATGTTCCAGCACTGCTCGATCGTGACAGCCGCGGGCACCTCTGTGATGACATGCTTGCCCTGTTCCATGGCATACACCGCCATGTCTGCATGCAGATACGTGGGCGTGGTGATCAGTATCAGATCCAGATCCCGGCGCTGACACAGTTTCTTCCATTCGTTTTCCGAGCCTGCATAGTACTCAGGCGAGTGTCCGGTATTCTTCAGGTTCTTCTTTATTCTCGCAAACCGTTCGGGCAGGACATCCGCGGCTGCCTTGATCTCCACATTGTCAATACGCGTGATGGTGCCGGCATGATGAGATCCCCGATTTCCCGTGCCGATGATTCCGATTCTAACCGTGTCCATTTTGGGCGCAGCGTACCCCGACATGTTGAATCTCTGTACATGGTTCTTCTGGGCCATCCTATTGGCCTGCACCAGGTCTTGCCCCGTCTGATTGGTCAGTATTGAGGCATGGCTCGTGTCAGCACCTGCCCAAGCCAATCCGGAAAGACCGAGTGTCTTGATGAACTCCCTGCGTCCGTTTTTCATATTGATTCTCCTTAGGCCTCAGGCTCTGTTGCGAAACGCATCTGCGAATCTCAGAGACGCTTGGGTGTCTCTCCGCCGGCACCGACGCGATTGAGTCCGTAGTGCTGACGCAGCTCCTCCACGGTTTCGAACATCGCGGTGATCTTGTCGTCGGCGACCTTCTCGTCCATGTTGACACAGCAGACGCCGGTAAGATAGGGATCACCCGAGTCCTGCACCAGCCGAGTAATCACCTCCCGGATCTCGGCCGTACTCTGATCGATTATCTCCACGGGACTGAGACGGATGTTCAGGAACGTGTTCGGCAGGTACTTCCTCAATTGCTTCACGTCACCGCCCCAGCCGACGTCCAGAAAATCGAGGCGGGGCAGACGGGCAAAGGCCTCGGCGTGTCGATGGGGATCGTGGCCGCAGTAGTGAATGCCATAGGGAATATATTTCCCCCCCCAATCGCTGTCGATCGACATGAGGAAGTTCTCGTAGTCCGCCGCGGATATCATGGTATGGGAACAGGTCGAGTGCAGACAGATCGGCTGGCGGAAGTGACGCACGGTGCGGTTCACGGAGATGCTGGTCGTACCGGTCTGCTGCGCGATACGCGTAATGAATGTCGAGATCACCTTTGCGATGGTATTGAGCAAAGTTCGTGCCTGATCCGGCCGATCGTACAGATCCATGAAGAACCGTTCTCCGCGCAGATCCAGGGCCAGGTTCAGTACGCCGCTCCAGTTCACATCGCCCACCAGATAGCCGTATTGCGATTTGAGGGCATCGGCAAGCTGCTGGAAGCGCAGATAGGCCGGACTGTGAAAAGCGGCATCGAGATCAACACAGAGTTCGTCCATGTTGGCCGGAAGGACCTGAGGGGGGGTGTCCTCGTTGTACTGGACTTCGCAGCCCAGCATCTCTGACAGCAGAAAACCTGCTGCCAGGTGCACGGCGCCAACCTGCGGCAGATCCTTGTCATGGTCGCTGCCCAGACCGAACCGGCCCCAGCGGTTATAGAGGGCCTGCTCCATCCGGCGTTCCGCTTCCACGCGCTTGACCGGATGATAGAAGAAGTCCTCGTCAAAGGTCAAGCCTTCATGTCTGTGCCACCAGGCAGGGGCCAATACAATGTCAACCGGTAGCATGGGACTGGATCGCTTTGTCGTGTTCATTCTGTTTTTGTTCATTCCAAAGAAGTATAGTTCTCGATTCCCGATTGTCTTGTAAAGCCAACCCGGCTATCGCCGGGAGTTTGTCGTACCCGGTAGTCAGTTAACGCTGACCCCTGATCCCTGTCTCCTAACCCATGTTACAGGTGAGTTTATTGAAAATTCCGATTCCAAGCAAATCTAATAGAGCGATTCCAGCAGTTCTACATAGACCTCTGAATTACCCAGGTGACCACTGGTGCCTTGATAGTCTTTGGCATCATCGGCCATTCCATTTGCCGGAATCCTCCGAAAGGCAACCGATCCATCCGCATACAGGGCATTGATACCGGCATCAGGCCCCCTGCGGTGGGGACAGGACTCAACAAACTGGAAACAGTCTATCATCATGACTGAACCCGCCTTTACATTGTTTAGCTTGCGCGCTATGGCTGGGAGTCCTGCCGAGGTCTTTTTCCGGGCATGAAAAGGTGTGTAGAAGTATCCCGTTCGCACCACATGGGTATTCCACGACGTGCCATGCCCATTGTTCCACGGCCATCTGCCACTGTCATCAATATACCGATCGAAACGCCACGAGACACTCGTATCGCCCTGGGTGTTCTCCACATTACGAAACGCACTGGGACAGTAGAATACTTCAGGCGTTGTGATAATCCCCGTTTCATAGAGGATCGCCAGGTTCTCTGGTCCGCCGGTAATATGGTCTCCGAAAGGACAAACCACGTCCACCGTATATGCATCGTAACTTTCGTGTGGGGTGTTCTCCCCGTTGTATTTACACGGGGGCAAGTCTGAATCGTTCTCCGCGGCATACACACGGATCCCCTTGGCCAGACTACTGAGATTGGCCGCGCAGGCGATGCGCCGGGCATTCTCCTTGACCTTGCGCAGGGCCGGCATCAGAATACCCATCAGCAGGGCAATAATGGCGATAACCACCAAGAGTTCAATCAATGTGAATGCCCTTCTCGTCTTCATATTGGATTCCTTCTTTCTGTTCTGGACGTCTTTGGTACTACTTCCAGCGTAATCACCTCTTCATCTTACGCCGAAAAGCGTTTCGAACCAATGTCATATGTAGCAAAAATGTTGTCATATATCATTATGCCGCTTGCATGGGCATGGAGAGATCTGCTAAGATATGACTATGGGTAAGACTCCATCTGTCATGTTGTTGATTGACACGTCCCGTGTTTATGGCCTGGGGATCTTTCGCGGTGTGACCAAATACGCTCGTTTGCATGGTCCCTGGATTTTCCACAATACCCTGCCGTTCTTCGGCAAGACCATGACCGGGCTGCCACACTTCGATTCCCTGGCTCTCGACGGTCTCATCCTCTTTACCCAGGACAGAAAGATTCTGGCGCGGGCGCTGAAATCCGGTCTTCCTTTGGTCGTGCGAGGAATCAAGGGCCCCGTCCCGGGTGTGCCGAACATCGTTAGCGATAACCGGGAGGCCGGGGCCAAAGCGGCCGACTATTTGCTTTCCCTGGGGCTAAGCGACCTCGGTTTTTGTGGCTACTTCGGTGTGTCCTGGTCCAAGGAACGCGAACTGGGATTCTGCCAGGAAGCGCTTTCCAGAGGCTATCGCCCCGACGTCTACCGGCAGCCCAAGGCACTTGAGAAACGTCAGTGGCACCGGGAAAAGCCGTTTCTGATGAATTGGCTGGCAGCATTGCCCAAACCCGCAGGTATCCTGTGTGCCAATGACGATCGCGGTCAACAGGTGATTGAGGCCTGTGGCAGCGCAGGATTGCGCGTACCGGATGATTGCGCCGTCATTGGAGTCGACAATTTCGACAGCATGTGCGAACAGTGCAACCCTCCTCTTTCCAGCGTCGCCCGCAGTTTCGAAGAAGCCGGGTACCAGGCCGCTGAAGTACTGGCGCAGGCCATGGCCGGACAGGATGTTTCAGACCGGACGGTAATCATTCGCCCCACCGAGATCATTCCCCGTCAATCCACGGATATCCTGGCCATTGACGATCCGGAGGTGGCCCAGGCCGTGCGCTTCATTCGCCAGGAATCCCATTCGCCCCTGACAGTGGAAAATGTCCTGGAAACCGTGCCGGTCTCGCGCGGTCATCTCGACAGAAGGTTTGTGCAGGTGCTGGGACGCCCCATACACCAGGAAATTACCCGGGCGCGCATCGAACGCATCACCCGTCTTTTATTGGAGACCAGCCGGTCCGTAACCCAAATTTCCGTTGACCTGGGATTCAACGGTCCGGATCGTCTCAGCCGCTATTTCCAGCGTCACCAGGGGGTGTCTCCCAGAGATTATCGCCGTCGCTACGGCCGCAGCTAAACAGGTCGCCCCTGCTTCCCTTTATGCACAAAGTCATATATGACAACATTTTTGCGAAATATGCCATTTCCTGGCCAGGCGATTTGTTCGATACTGTTTTAGTGGTATTCCAGAATGACGCAAGTGCATTTGATGCACGACGCTTTGCATCGTGTATGTAGCGTTTGTACGGCAACTTCAGTCATTTCGTGAAATGGAAGGAGGATGTTTGGCATTGCACTCAGTTCCGTTGCAGCATTGGGCAGTTTCATTCGTGCGCACGTTTTTCAAGCCAATTGTGGGCATCGCCGGGACAAAGGCGGTTGTTGCGGATACAGCATAAGCCTTAATGTCCCCAGACGTCAACTTTGTTGTTATTAGGAGGAATGACCGTGATTACAGGAAACAGAATCCGAACCACATTGATCCTTGCCACCATAGCGATGTTGATCGCTATGAGCGCCGTGCCAACGCAGGCGACATTCATCGCCTATCATGATTTCGGCGCAACCACCGGGGAGGAGTCTACGGGCAACATTACGACCCATCAGAGCGGGACCGGGTCGGCAGTCGAGTTGGATACCTCCCCGAAAGAATTGATCAACTACGCGGACGGCTCACCCACCGGTGTCTTCTTCAGCGTGGACGGCGCCAACGCCATGGACGCTCGCAACGCCGGGCAAACCAGCCCTCCGGACGTGGGTACGCCGGCAGATCCGCTGTTCAACGTCCCCGGTCTCAATCTGAGCAATGGGGTGGTTTATGAGGGCGGGGACGGCGGCGAGGACGCCACCACGTACACGCTCACCGGCCTGAATCCGGCTGGACTTTATGATATCGCTTTCTATGGCAACCGCAACGCGGGCGCCGACGGCGTCGAACGTTTCACGCTGGGCGGGGCTGATAGCGCCGTCAACAGCAGTTCGACCGGGATCATCAGCGATTTCGTCACTGACATGGAAACCCGGCCGAACCAGACGGCCGGCAACGTCGTGCGCTGGACCGAAATTGATCCTGGTGCGGACGGGGAGATCACCATCACCGTGGATCCGGAGGTCACGTCGCCCTCCAACATCGCCTACCTCTCGGCCATGCGCCTGGAGGGAGGCATTCCCACATTTGCCTTTTCTCCCAATCCAGGCGATGGCGCAACGAATGTGTTACCTGATACGGATCTTGGCTGGTCTCCGGGTACGTATGCTGTCACGCATGACGTTTACCTGGGTACGTCTTTTGAGGATGTGAATACGGCCACACTCGGCGACGACGCGTTCCGGGTCAATCAGACCGCGAACACCTTCGATCCGGGCGTGCTGGCCTACGACATGACGTATTTCTGGCGCATCGATGAGATCAACGACGCCGAGGCGAACAGCCCCTGGAAGGGGCAGACGTGGAGCTTTGCGACCGAGTCGTATCTGTTTACCTTGCCGGCTGCATACATCGACGTCGATGCCTCCAGTTACGACAGCAATGATACCCGTCCGGAAAACACCATCAATGGCTCCGGTTTGGACGAAAGCGGCCTGCTGCACTCGAAAGCTGAGGGCACCATGTGGGTGACCGCGGTGGACGGTCCGCAACCGGCCTGGATCGAGTTCACGTTTGACAAGGACTACGCCCTCTACGAAATGGATGTCTGGAACCACAACGGCCTGCTGGGGATCTTTGGTATTCAAGAGGCTCTGATCGAGACTTCCACCAACGGTGGGCAGTACACGCCCCTGGGTACTTACACCTTCACCCAGGCGCCGGGCGCCGACGGCTACGCCGCTAATACGACCGTGGATCTCGGGGGACTCATCGCCGGCAAGGTGAGGATTACGGCCCAGAGCGGCTATCTTAACGCCAGCAATGCGGGCCTGAGCGAAGTGCGGTTCCGGTATCTGCCGGTGCGTGCCTACGACCTGACCCTGGCCAATGACACGGCGGGTCTGCCGGTCGATGAGACACTGGGTTGGAGAGCCGGTCGCCAGGCCGTTGGGCATGAAATCTGTGTGGGTACGGACGTCAACGATTTGCCGGTCATGGATATGGTCAGTGACACTCAATACAATTTCGAATCGCTGGATCTGACCCTGGGCCAGACCTACTACTACCAGATCGTAGAAGTCAACGAAGCCGAAACCCCGGCGCGCTGGGCCACCGATCCGATGAGCTTTACCGTGGTCAAGACCCTGGTTGTGGATGACATGGAGTCGTACAATGACCTCAGCGAGGACGCAGAGAGCAGCCGCCGGGTCTACAACATCTGGACCGACGGCTACAACGACGACACCAACGGTTCGCAGTTGGGACGCCCTGAGGATCCTTTGACTGCGCCCTTTGTCGAGCAAACCCTGGTCAAGAGCGGCAAGCAAGCCATGTCCCTGCTCTACGACAACAGCACGGCGCCGAAGTCTGAAGTCACGGCCACCACGGCTGCCCTGGGGGTCGTTTCCGACTGGACCAGCAACGGGATCAAGAGCCTCTCGCTCATGTTCCATGGCAATCCCGGTAATACGGGGCAACTGTATGTCAAAATCAATAATACCAAGGTACCGTATGACGGTGATGTAGCGGGGATTGCCCGTGTCGAATGGCAGGCGTGGATCATTGATCTGTCTGCAGTGGGCGGCAACCTGCAGAATGTCACGAGCCTGACAATCGGCGTAGAAGATGCCGGCGCTGCCGGTGTGCTGTATATTGATGAGATAAGGCTTTATCCGAAGGCAGCAGCGTATTTCACGCCCGTAGAACCGGATGCTGACAATCTGGTCGGCCATTGGGATTTTGACGAAGGCTCCGGCGCGACGGCTGCCGATGTCTCTGGCAACGGCAACCACGGCACTCTTGTCAATACCACCTGGCAAGCCGGAAAGATGGGTTCGGCCTTGAAATTTGACGGTTTAAGTGCATACGTGGACATTCCCGGCGCCGCGTGGAGTACGATCAGTCAACAAGTGACCGTATCGCTATGGTTGCATATCGACTCATCTGCAATACAGACGCCTCACACGTTTTCGGCGTTTAGCAATGAGACAAAAGTTGCGTCGGCTTACGTTGTCTGGAACAACGGCAACATATACTTCGACAGTGCCATCAACAGAATTTCCAAGGGTGTTCAGCCCGCTGAGTACGCCGATGCCTGGATTCACTGGGCATTTGTCAAGAATGCCGATACCGGTGAGCAGAAGATATATCGGAACGGTATTCTCTGGCACAGCGCTACGGGTATGACCAGTCCCATGGCCGGCGGATCTGTCGCGCGTTTTACGCTCGGCACTCACGCCAATCACGAGGACAATCCCAACAACTTCTGGAACGGCGTCATGGACGACTTCCGACTATACAACAAAGAACTGTCTCAGGAAGAGATCCTCTGGCTGGCCAATAGAACAGAGCCGTTGGTCAAGCCTTTCTGAGGCGATCGTCGGGAAAAACGATGAATTCAGCCAGTCCCGATGATATGACCCGGTCATTCAGAGATGAATGAGGCCGGAGGTGCATTGGGAATGAATTGGTTCCTCCTTCAGGTAACCCACGCCACAGTGCTGGTGTGGGTTACCTGCATTTGAATCGTGTTCACTTTTGAACGAGGATATGGCAAAATTGGAATGATTTGAAATAGCATACCACCCTTCACTCCATGGTGATTGGAGATAATATGGCATTGGATGTCTTGCGCAGATTGGGTTTTGTTTGCGTTCTTATTGTCGGCAATGTGTTGTGCCATGCCGCAGAGAACAAGGAACAGTTGGGTGACACAAAGCCACTGTCGGGCGGTGGGTTGGAAGTCATATACAAGGGGGATATAGCGTCGCCGCGTATCAGCTATGCCACAGAACAGGTGAGGATTGCCTGTACCGAGGTTTCGGTCGGCGCTGCCATTGACGTGAGCATACAGGGCAGTGATGACGCCGACAGACTCCAGCCCGAGGGATTCCGGCTGAAGAGTCGGGGCGATCGTTCCTTCTCGATAGTCGGTGCGGACCCGTCGGGCGTACTCTACGGATGCCTGGAACTGGCCGAGCGTATTCGCGATGCCAAAGCATTGCCTGCAAAGCTGGATCTGACCGATGCGCCTGAATTCAAGCTACGCGGCCCGTGCATCGGTATGCAGAAACTCACGGGGGGGTACCTTTGGCCCTACACGCCGGAGAACTTTTCGTTCTTCTATGACAAAGAACACTGGCGGAAGTATCTCGATTTTCTGGTCGCCATTCGTATGAACTCACTCTACCTCTGGAACGGTCATCCCTTTTCATCACTGGTGCAGCTCGACGACTACCCCGAGGCGCTCGAAGTATCGCCCGAGATCCTCGCGAAGAACCGCGAGATGATGTACTGGCTGACCAGCGAGTGCGACAAGCGCGGGATCTGGCTGATCCAGATGTTCTATAATATTCACCTGCCCAAAGGGTTGGGAATCGGCACCAGCCTGAACCGGTCGCAACCCAAGGCGGCTGACTACACACGCAAATCCATCGCCAAATTCGTAGAGGAGTATCCCAACGTGGGCCTGCTCGTCTGTCTTGGCGAAGCGCTCAGCGGCAAGGAAGCCCAGGTGGAGTGGTTCACGCAAACGATCATTCCGGGCATGCTGGACGGGCTGAAGGCGCGCGGCCAGACCGAGCTGCCGCCGATCGTGGTGCGCGGGCACCACATCGTGGAATATGGCAGCCACAAGGAGGTGCTGTCCGAAGGATTGAAGCTCTATCCCAACCTCTTCAGCATGGTCAAATACAACGGCGAATCTCTAACCAGTGAAACCCCGCGCGGCAAATACCAGCAGTTCCACAAAGACATGGCGAAGTACAGCGGCACGCACATGGCCAACGTGCACCTGTTGAGCAACCTGGAGCCGTTCCGCTACGCCGATTTCAGCTTCATCTGGAACTCTTGCAAAGCGGTCCGGGACCGCCTCGACGGGAACGGGCTGCATCTGTACCCGCTGGCGTACTGGGACTGGCCCAACACGCCCGACAAGGCCCCGGGTACACAGTTCGAGCGCGATCGGTTGTGGTTCGAGATCTGGGCACGATACTGCTGGAAATTGGACCGCGACCCGGCGAAAGAGCGTGAGTATTGGATCGGACGCCTGACCGAGATCTACGGGGACCGCACGGCCGCCGAGGGTATTTACGAAGCCTATGACGCCTCGGGCGAGTGCGCGCCGCGCATCCTGCGCCGGTTCGGCATCACCGGTGGAAACCGCCAGTGCCTGGAGTTGGGCATGTTCCTTGAGCAACTCACCGACCCCAAGAAGTTCCGCGTTTGGCAGGAGCTGTATGATTCGGACTCACCGTTGGGCGAAACGATCACCCAGTACATCAACAACGAATTTGCGAAGAAACCACATGTCGGCGAAACCCCTGCTCAAATCGTCGAGGAGGTGCTGGCATTTGCGGCAAGAGCGGTGGAGCAGATCGAAGCCGCCGCACCGCACGTGAAGAAGAACAAGGAGGAGTTCGAGCGGCTCCGCAACGACATGCACTGCATTGCCGCGATGAGCCGGAACTACAGCGCCAAAGTGAACGCGGCGATGATGGTGCACCGCTATCGCCACAGCAAGGACCCCGCCTACATGGAAAAGGCGTTGCCATTGCTTGAGGAAAGCCTCAAGCACTTCAAGACGCTGGCGGCTCTGACCGAACACACTTACCGCTATTCCAATGCCTACCACGGCCGTCAGAGTATCCCGAAGCGAGGCGTGTACCACTGGACCCAGATGGTTGGTGACTACGAAAAGGAACTGGCCGATTTCCGCAAGAAAGTGGCCGGCATCGAGAAGAGGCAGGTCGTGCAGGAGGGCTGGCGTGCCAAGCGCGACAGCATCAAGCCGTGGAAACCTGCGGCGTTCAAGGTGCTGACGCCGGGCGTAGAGACCTACACCGTCAGGAAGGACGCAAAGGTCTTTACCGACCGTAACTACATCATCAACGACATGGCTACGCACTTGGTCGGACTCACCGGCATGCGGTTCTCGCACGAGAAAGCCAAGAAGGGCGGGATCATCAAGATCGACTTCGAGGTCGCAGAACCGGTCAAGGTGCTGGTAGGCTATTTCCAGGAGGAGCGTGACATCTGGCTGCAGGTCCCGATGCTCGAGCACGTCGCCCACGCCAATGACCGCGGCGGTCTGGATTCGGTCTTGGAGAACGCCACCGATATCGGCGACACAAATATTGATCTCCCGAAGGTCAATGTCCACGCCTTCAAATACCGTAAGGGCAGACACACCCTGGAGATGATCGGGACGGGAAGCTATGTCATCCTCGGGGTCATCCCCGCTAAGTGAGATACTTCCGGCAACGCGCAATAGACACCAAGGCAATCAAAGGAGAATGTTGGTGAACAACCAGACGATAGTATCCTCGCTATTCATGATAGCTCTGTTTGGAACCAGTAGTTTGCCGGCGAATGAACCAGAAGGAACGAACGAGCTGTGTGCCGCCGATTGGCCAGCGCGACATGCGAAATGCCGAGCAGTGCCCTTGACCGAGGTTGAGACCGGTGGCTACCTGGGGAAACGCATCGATCGCAACCCGGCCAGCGTACTACTTGCCCTGGAAAGCCCGATCCCCAAGGGCTTTGAAGCGGCGGTTATGGGGACCAAGCCACCGACGTATCGCCTGGCCGCTGACAGTGATTTGTACAAATGGCTGGAAGGCGCATGCTACGTCTTCGCCCGGACCAAAGACTTGGCAATCAAGAAGGAGATTGATCGCATTGCCGGGTTGATCATCAAGTGCCAGGACGATGACGGATACATAAACACACAGGCCTCCAAGAAACGGTGGGACCCGGGAGTCAAGCCCATCTTCTACAGTAAGGACAGTTATCCACCGCCAAAATCTTTGTTCTTGAGTCAGGAATGAGGATTTTGCGTTTTTGGCTGGTGAAATGTAGTGCCACAAAATGAGGGCTATTGTAGTTTTTAT
>Ga0272441_10009822_pt1 | contig 14667 bp, 13 predicted proteins | sample SSMProp6N_FD_193582 | JGI IMG/M metagenome (GOLD analysis project Ga0272441, IMG submission 193582) | Marine sediment archaeal communities from Little Sippewissett salt marsh, Falmouth, MA, United States - SSM-Prop-6N | ecosystem: Environmental > Aquatic > Marine > Wetlands > Sediment ... | reverse complement strand
GCGTCCAGCACCAAACTGGCGGCCGATGCCGGAGCGATCGTCGCCGATGCCGGCGGTAACGCCGTAGATGCGGCGGTGGCCGCGGCGTTCGTGTCGATCACCACCGAACCGGCGATCTGTGCGCTCGGGGCGGGCGGCTTCCTCACGATCTGGCCACCGGCTGGAGATCCGGTCACGATCGACGGCTATATCGAGATGCCGGGCCGCGGTCTTTCCCCCGACAGATTCGGCGGAGGCAGGCGGGACGTTCGAATCGGGTACGGCGGGGGAGTGGACATCACCGTAGGCCACGGCTCCGTCGGAACACCGGGGGGAGTGGCAGCCCTGTCCGTCGCCTCCGAGAGGTACGGGCGCCTGCCGTGGGCCGAGGTCGTCGAGCCTGCGTACCAGGACGTGAAGAACGGTTTCGCCCTTTCGCTGGCTTCGTACAGGTACCTGGAGCATGCCGCCGAGGCCGTATTCGGGTGGAACGAGCAGAGCCACCGGGCCGTGCACCACCGGGATGGGACGATCCGCAAGCCGGGCGAGACCATCTGGATCGACGATCTGGCCCATACCCTGCGGCGGATTGCCGATTACGGAGCGGAGGAGTTCTACGTCGGTGAAACGGCTCGCTTGATCGCCGCGGACAGCGCGAAGCACGGCGGAGTCCTCACGCTGGAGGACCTGGCGACCTACAAGCCGATCGTGCGACGCCCGCTGGTGACTGGCGTGGAGAAGTGGCGGGTCGCGACCAACCCGCCGCCGGCCCTCGGCGGTTCCACGCTCACCGCGATGCTCCTGCTGATGCAGAACGAGCCGGTGGATCAGTGGGGCGCCCACGAGGTGGCCTGGCTGGCCCGGGTCCAGGAGGGGGTGCTCGACTACCGGATCAGGAACCTGGACCTGAGCGAGGACCTCGAACGAGACCTGAAACGGTTGTTGGACGACGCTCGGATGGGAGAGCTCAAGAGATGGGTGAGCTCTCCTTCGACCGTGCACACGTCCGCCGTGGACGCCGACGGACTGGCGTGCAGCGTCACCATGTCCGCCGGATACGGGTCGGGCGTCATGCCTCCGGGCACGGGGGTGTGGATGAACAACTGTCTCGGCGAACACGAGCTGAATCGCCGGGGCTATCACGGCTGGCCACCCGGTACCCGTCTGCCATCCAATATGGCCCCCACCGTGGCCCGGCACGAAGACGGCTCGGTGATCTCGATCGGGTCGCCCGGAGCCGGCCGGATCACGACGGCTATCCTGCAGGTGCTGGTGAACCACCTCCACCTCGGCATGACGCTAGGTGAAGCCGTCGGACATGCTCGCCTGCACGTGGAGGACTACGGGGGGAAGAAAGTGGCGGCCTACGAGCCCGGCCTTCCGGTTGAGGAGGTTCAGATACCGACGCGCCCGTTCGATACCCTGGACATGTACTTCGGCGGCGCCGGCGTCGCGAAGCTCAACGTGGACGGGACCTTCGAAGTGGCGGCGGATCCGCGCCGCGGCGGCGGGACGACGATCGGTGGACGGTAGGCGCCACCTGGACCCGCAACTGGCTCGAACCTAGACCCCGAACACCACCGGAAGCAGCAGGTACGCCGCCAGCGTGACCAGGACCGCGAACAGGGCGTTCAACCAGATTCCAGCCCGCACCATGTCCTCGATGCCTACTGCCCGGCTCGAATAGACGATCGCGTTGGGTGGAGTCGCCACGGGCAGCATGAACGCGCCGCTGGCCGCGAGCGCCGCGGGGACTGCCAGGAGGAGGGGGTCCCTCCCCAGCCCGAGCGCCACGCCCCCCAGCACCGGCAGGAACGTGGCCGCGGTGGCCGTGTTGCTGGTGAGTTCGGTTAGCAGGATCACGGCGCCCACGACGGCCAGCATGAGAAGTGGCAGAGGCCAGTGCGTGAGTCCGCCGACGCCGGTCCCCAGCCAGGCACTGAGCCCCGTGACCTCTACCGCGGCGGCCAGGCTGAGCCCGCCCCCGAACAGGATCAGAACCCCCCACGGCGTCTCGCGGGCCTGTTTCCAATCGAGCAGGCGCTTTCCACCCGGCTCTCCGGACGGGAGAACGAACAGGACCAGGGCCGCGCTCATGGCGATTCCCGCGTCCGAGAGCTCCGACAGCCAGCCGATGTTCTCGACGAGGATGGGACGGGTCATCCACGCCAGGGCCGTAAGGACGAAGACGGCGGCCACGCGCCTCTCGGCCTTCGACATCGGGCCGAGGGCGTGGACCTCGCGATCCACGAGCTCCCTTCCTCCGGGCAGCTCCCGGCCATGAATGGGAAAGGCGACACGCGTCAGCACCAGGTAGCACAGGGGTAGGCCCACCAGGACCAGGGGAACGCCCAGCATCATCCACTCCGCGAAACCGATCGCCACCCCGTAGCTCTCGAGCATGAAGCCTGCGAGGAAGGCGTTGGGCGGCGTGCCGATCAGGGTGCCCATGCCACCGATGCTGCACGCGTAGGCGATCCCGAGCATGAGAGCGGTACCAAAGCGGCGTCGCTCGTCCGCGGCTTCCGGGTCTGCACCGTCGTCGTCGTCGGATCCCTCCGAATGCCCATCCGGCATCAACGCCACCAGCGAGAGGCCGATCGGCAGCATCATCAGGGCGGTGGCCGTGTTGCTGACCCACATGCTGAGGAAAGCGCAGCTCGCCATCACACCGGCGATGATCGAACGCGGACGGGCGCCGAGCAGCCGGATGCTCGACAGGGCGATGCGGCGAGGCAGTCCCGCGGTCTCCATGGCGCGGGCGATGAGAAAGCCGCCCAGGAACAGATAGATGATCGGGTTGGCGAATGGAGCCGCCGCGTCGCTGATGTCCGCCACTCCGAGCAGCGGAAACAGGGCCAGGGGAAGGAGCGCCGTGGCGGGAATGGGGATCGCTTCCGTGACCCACCACGTGGCCATGAGAACGCCCGCAGCGGCCACGCGCCACGCCGCCGCGCCAAGACCCGCCGGAGCGGGCAGCATCAGCATGAGGAGGAACAGGACGCCGCCGAGGACCAGGCCCACTCGGCCCCGCGCGGACGGGCCTCCCAGGGTTCGTTGGGTCACGATCGAAACATAACATACTCGACAACGCGCCGAGACTCCGTTAGCCTTTTCGGGCCATGAATCCTCGCTTCTCGCGCTTTTCCCGTGGCAGCACCCGCCCGATGGACACCGTCGTCGGCGGTGGTCCACCCCCGACACAAGAAGTCGTCGTCTCGCACGGCGCGGGCCTCGGCACGTTTGGTGGAGTGTTCACGCCCTCGATCCTCACGATCCTGGGCGTCATCATGTACCTCATGTTCGGATGGGTCGTAGGAAACGTCGGCCTCACCGGGGCCCTCCTGATCGTCACCATCTCCACGCTGATCACGTTCCTCACCGCCCTCTCCATCTCCGAGATCGCGACGGACCAGCGGGTCAGGGTGGGTGGCGCCTACTACATGATCAGCCGCTCGCTGGGGATCGAGACGGGCGGCGCCGTCGGAATCCCCCTGTTCTTCGCCCAGGCCCTGTCGGTGGCCCTGTATACGATCGGTTTCGCCGAATCGGTGAAGAACGTGTTTCCGCAGGTGGACGAGCGACTGGTGGGGCTCCTGACCACCGTGGCGGTGGCCTTGCTGGCCCTGAAGTCGGCCCGGGCGGCGATCCGGGCCCAGTACTTCATCATGGGCGCGATCGGGGTGTCACTGATCTCGTTCTTCCTCGGGAGCGCGGTGGGGCCGCCGGACACGGTCACGGTACCGCTCGGGAACGTGGCTCGAGAGGACTTCTGGGTGGTGTTCGCCGTGTTCTTCCCCGCCGTCACGGGAATCATGGCGGGCGTGAACATGTCCGGCGACCTGAAGGAGCCCGGCAAGTCGATTCCCAAGGGCACGATGGCGGCCGTGCTGGTGGGCTACGCCATCTACATGATCCTGCCCGTCTTCCTGGCGCTGCGGGCCGATGCCGACCAGCTGATCCGCGATCCCCTCATCATGCGCCGCATGGCCCTGTGGGGCGACGCGATCATACTGGGCGTGTGGGGCGCGACCCTTTCGAGCGCGGTCGGCAGCATCATGGGTGCACCACGCGTGCTGCAGGCGTTGGCCCGCGACGGGGTGCTTCCGAACTCGCTGCGCTGGTTGGGGAGAGGGAGCGGGCCCGAGGACACGCCCAGGGCCGGCACTGCGGTGACGCTCGGGATCGCCCTGGCCGCCGTGGCGATGGGAAACCTGAACCTCATCGCCCCCGTCCTCACGATGTTCTTCCTCACCACGTACGGGGTCTTGAACATCTCCGCGGGTCTGGAGCGCCTGCTCGGAAGCCCGTCCTTCCGTCCCCGATTCAAGGTGCCCTGGTACCTGTCGGCGCTCGGGGCCGTGGGCTGCGTCAGCGTGATGTTCCTGGTGAACGCTGCAGCCACGGTGGTCGCCATCGTCGTGGTGCTCGGGATCTACATCTGGCTCGAACGCCGTGAGCTCAAGAGCGCATGGGGCGACGTCAGGCGCGGGATCTGGATGGCGCTCACCCGGGCGGGCCTTCTTCGTCTGCGGCACACCCGCGACCCGAAGAACTGGCGCCCGCACCTGCTCGTGCTGTCGGGCTCACCGACGCGGCGCTGGTACCTGATCCGGTTCGCTGACTGGCTCTCGCACCGCCGGGCCCTGGTCACCGTGTCGAGCGTCATCACGGACAAGAGCGTGACGCTGGACCGGCAGCGCGCCATGGAAAACACCATCCACGACTACCTGGCCCGCCGTGGCATCGAGGCGCTGATCCGCCTGATCCGGGCCCCCGACCCGTTCGAGGGGGCCGAGCGCCTGGTCGAGGCGTACGGCCTGGGCGAGCTGTCGCCGAACACGTACCTGGTGGGTGACAGCGAAGTACCCGAGCACCGGGACGCGTATTGCCGCATGATCGCCCGCTTCCACGAGGGGCGCCGCAACGTGGTGATCCTGCACTACAACGCGGATCTGCGTTTCGGACGCCGCGAGCGGATCGACGTGTGGTGGGGAGGACTGAAGCGGAACGGCGGCCTGATGCTGACGCTGGCCTACCTCCTCCAGACGAGCGTGGACTGGAGAGGGGCCGAGGTGCGCGTGAAGATGGTGGTGCCGACACCGGAGGCGGCCGCCGGGGCCCGGCCCAACCTGGAGGCCATCGTTCGGAGTATGCGAAGCGGTGCCACGGCCGAGGTGCTGGTATCCGACGGCCGGTCATTCGTCGATATCATGAAAGACTCGTCGCGCGGGGCCGACTTCATCCTGATGGGGATGCGCGAGCCGGACGAGGGTTTCCAGGCGGCCTACGAGCGGATGAGGGATGCGGTGGAGGGAATGCCGACCGCGGCGTTCGTCCTCGCGGCCGAGGACATGCCGTTTGGTGAGATCGTAGTAACCCTGGAAGGTGACTGACCGACGGACCCGCCCCTACAAGGACAGCGGATTCCATCCGAAGAACTGAGCTCCGAAGCCGAGAACGGCGAGCGCCAGCCCGGCCACCAGGAAGATGGTCCCGACGATGTCGTCCCGCCTGAGACCCAGAATGATGAGGATCACGCCGGCCGCGCCGATCCCGATCAGCCAGGAGGCGTCCATCCAGTCGTTGACCATGGATCCCGGGGTCCTGGACTGCATCGAAACTCCTGTGACTGAGCCTTGTCGGCGGGGCGAGTCAGACCGGCCGGGAGCCGCCTCCCGACCGATCCTTCCCAGCCGTGTTCCTGTCCGTTCTCCGGTCTAGTCTACGATCGGAGTCCCGAACTCGACCAGTTGCTCCTCGACCTGGGCGCGGTCACCCGTGACCACGAGCAGCATGTCGTCCGGGCGGATGTACTCCTGCACCATCCGCTGCACCTCTTCCGGCGTGACCGCGTAGATCCGGTCCACGTAGGTCTCGAGGTAGTCGTCCGGCAGGCCGTGAAGGCGCATGTAGGCCAACTGTCCTACGATCCCGCCGCGGCTCGAGTTCTGCAGCACGAAGATGCCTGCGAGGTAGTTCTGGATGCCGCGAAGCTCTTCTTCCGAGGGTGGCTCGTTCGCCAGTCGATCGATCTCGTAGAAGATCTCGTCCAGCGAGGCGCCGGTCACCGCGGTGGTGACATCGGCCATCTCGACCCAGTAGGCATCGCGGTATCGCGACGAAACCTGGCTGAACGGCGAGTACGTGTAGCCCTTGTCCTCGCGGATGTTGGCCGTGATCCGGGAGGCAAACGACCCTCCCAGCAGCGCGTCCGTGACCGTGAGAGCCACGAAGTCCTCGTGCGACGGATCGACGGTCGGCAGTCCGACCTGGATCGTGGACTGGGGCGCTCCCGGGCGGTCCAGGATGTGAACCGCGCGGCCGGTTACGGGCTCCGGAATGTCCACCGTCGGCGGCGGGCCTTCCTTCCAGCCGCTGAACGCCGCCTCGATCGCCTCCCGTATCGCCGCCTCGTCGAACATCCCCGTCACGTACAGGTGCGAACGAGCGGCGCCGAAATTGGCCTCGTAGAAGCCACGGACCTGCTCCAGGGTGTATCCCTGCAGCTGTTCCTCGGTGGGATACAGCCGGCCGTATGGGTGGTCCGGGTACATCACCGCCCGGAACCGCTCCTGGGTCACCGACTGCGCCCGGGTGCGGGCGATGCTCACCTGCCGGATCCGGTCAGCACGCAGCCGGTCCAGTTCGGACTCGGGAAAGGCCGGGTTCAGGGTCACGTCGGCGATCAGGGCCACCAGGTCCGTCCCGAACTCGGCGAGCACCGTTCCCGATACGCTCGACCGATCCAGCCCCAGCCCGATGTTCAACGTGCCACCCATGCTGGCCGCCTCGCGCGCGATGTCTTCGGCGCTGCGCGTAGTCGTGCCCTCCTTCATCAGGTCACCCATGAGGTCGGCGAGCCACACCTCGTCCGCCGACTCGTCGATGTTCCCGGTGCGGATCACCAGCTGCACCGTCGTCTTGGGGACCTTTCCGTACGGCACCATGGTCACGCCGAGCCCGTTGGGCAGCTCGAACTCCGTGGCCTCGGCGAGGTTGAAGTCCTTCGGCTCTCCGCCCGCGGGCGGCGTCTCCTGCGCGATCGCCATGCCCGCGCTCGCCACCACCGCGAGTCCGCCCAGCAGGGCGGCGAGGCTCCTCGTCGTCGCTCTCATCGTCCCGCCTCCTTATCGCGAGCCGGCGCCGGCCGCTGCTCCACCTTGGGCAGCTCCGGGCTCGACCGTGAGAATGGTCCGGTTCGTGGGCCGCAGGTACTCCTGCGCCGTCTGCAGAATGAGTTCGGGCGTCACCGCGGCGAACTCCTCTTCGATCCGGTTGATCCGGGACGGGTCGTCATCGAACAGGGCGAACGAGGCGAGGAGGTCGGCTCGTCCAAACCCGAACAGTCCCTCCATCGAATTGAGGAGGCCGGACTTGAGTTTGATGCGCGCTCGGGCCAGGGTCTCCTCGTCCACGGGCTCAGTGCGGATGCGCTCGACGACCTCGTCGGCCGCGGCCAGGATGTCGTCCGCGCTCACGTCGGCGTCGTGATACAGGGACACGGTCCACAGCATGGGCCCCTCGTAGTTGTACATGTTGCCGAGGTCGTTCATGCTGCCGCTCACGCCCGCCGTGAATCCATCTTCCTGCACCAGGCGCTGGAACAACCGCGAGTCCTCGCCCTGTACGAGGATCTGGTCGATCAGCCCGAAGGCCCAGTACTCGGGCGAGTTGCGCTCCGGGGTGTGGTAGGCGAAAGCGAGAGCCGGGCGCGGGGCCAGGTCGTCCACCTTGCTGGAACGCTTCTCTTCTTCCTGCCGCGGTTCGCTGATATCGAACTCAGGCACTTCGGGGCCGGCCGCGATCGGTCCGAAGTACTGCTCGATCCACGCGCGCGCCTCGGCCGGATCGAAATCGCCCACCACGGCCAGGGCCGCGTTGTTGGGGGCGTAGAACGTGTCGAAGAAGTCCTGCACGTCTTCCAGGGTGGCCGCCTCGAGGTCCGACAGCTCGCCGTAGAAGTTGTGCGCGTTGTACCAGTTGGTGTTGGCCAGCTGGGGCATGTCGAGCCAGGGGAATCCGCCGTACGGCTGGTTCAGCACGTTCACCTTCACCTCGTTCGAGACCACGCCCTGCTGGTTCGTGAGGTTCTCCTGGGTGATCGCGAGTCCCTTCATGCGGTCGGCCTCGGCCCACAGCATGGTCTCCAGCTTGTGCGCGGGGACGATCTCGAAGTAGTTGGTGAAGTCCATGCGAGTGGATCCGTTCAGGACCCCTCCGACTTCCTGCACCAGCCGGACGAACTCCATCTTCCCGAGGTTCTCCGAGCCCTGGAACATCATGTGCTCGAACAGGTGTGCGAACCCGGTGCGATCGCGGGGCTCGAGTCGGAGCCCGACGTTGTAGTAGACGGCCACGGTCACGATCGGGGCCGTGTTGTCGGGCGAGAGAACCACCCGGAGACCATTGTCGAGCGTGTAGTACTCGACCGGGACGCTGAACGAGGTATCGAGTTCAGCGGTGGGCTGGTCGGCCGGCTGGCAGGCGGTCAGGGCCATGGCGACGGTCGCCGCCGCGCCGGCCCAAAGGCTGGTCCTTCGCATTCGGAGTTCCTCCCCCTGCGAGAATCGAGAGGCCGCCCGGAGGCGGCCTGTTGTTCACGTCTATACGAACACGCGAGGGGGAAGTGTCGCGTATCCGGAGCCGAATTACCAGCGCACGAGGGCACCGCCCCAGGTGAAGCCCGAGCCGAAGGCCGTGAAGCCCACCAGGTCGCCTCTCTGGATGCCGCCCTCCGCGACGCACTCGTGCAGCGCGATCGGGATGCTGGCGGCCGTGGTGTTTCCATAGCGCTGGATGTTGACGTACATCTTGTCGTCCGCGAGCCCGAGCCCCTTCGCCACGGCCTGCGCGATCCGCATGTTCGCCTGGTGCGGGATGACCATGTCCAGGTCATCGATCGAGTAGCCGGCCACCTCCAGCACTTCCTTCAGGGCCGCCGGCATCTTGGTGACCGCGTGCTTGAACACCTCCCGGCCCTCCATGTGGGGGCGCGTCAGACCGTCCTCGATCATCTCCTTGCTGATGAACGGCTTTCTGATGCAGGCGGGTGCGGGTGCCCACAGCTTCTCGGCGTGCCTTCCGTCCGCGTGGGTGCGAACGGCCAGCACGCCCCGGTCCGCATCGTCCGTCGGGCCGAGGATCGCCGCCGCGGCCCCGTCACCAAAAAGCACGGCCGTGTCGCGGCCTTCGGTCGAGAGGTCGATCCCGGAGGAATGGACCTCGGTGCCGACGAGCAGGATCCGCCGGTACTGCCCTGTCTTGATGAAGGCGTCCGCGATCTCGAGCCCGTAGACGAACCCGGTGCACTGGTTCCGGATGTCGAGACAAGGAATGTCCCTGACTCCGAGTTTTCGCTGCAGAAACACGCCGGTGCCGGGGAAGAAATGGTCCGGGCTGAGGGTGGCGACGATGATGCAGTCCAGTTCATCGACTTCCATGCCCGCCGCCTCGAGCGCCCTTTCCGTGGCGACCTTCGCCATGTCCGACCCGCCCTCGTCCTCCGCTGCCCACCGGCGCTCTTCGATACCGGAGCGCTGCCGAATCCACTCGTCCGACGTGTCCATCATTCCCTCGAGCTCGTGGTTGGTGACGACGCGCTCGGGTACGTACATGCCGGTGGAGATGAACTCGGTGCGGACCATGGCTGCCTCGGCCTCCGGGGGTTGAGGTGAAGCGAACAATGTAGGGGGTCACTCGGGCAAGGCGCACGGGTGCCACGGGCGCCGTGGCGCTGCTGGCCGACTTGAAGGCTAGCCTGGAGGACTGAAGAAGACCCTTCGCCGCCCGGTCAGGCGACGAAGGCTGCCGTGACGAAGATGGCGAAGATGACGCTGATCCAATACCACCACATGGGTACCTCCACCGCTAGAACGGAAGCCAGGGGGGTGGCGTCATAGTGGGGCCGTTCTCGAAGAGACTACTGCATTTCAGTATGCTCTGAATCGAGCCCTGACGCAACTGTTGCGGGGGTGCAGCAGGGCGGTATTCAGGACCTCCGGCAGCTGGCCGGCGGTCCCTACTTCGCGGCGTTCGGCGGGCGTGCGTCGAGCCACCTCGAGGTGATCAGCATTCCGAAGCCGACGACCAGGAATACGGCCACGAAGGCCAGCCCGATGGGAATGAACTCGAACCAGTCCTGGCGCGGGTACTTCGCCGTCAGGAAGTCGGCCACGATTGACAGCCCGATCCATACCGGAAGGCCGAAGAGGGCAAGAATCAGCCAGAAGACGCCCAGCTGCACGGGGTGCCAGCTACTCACGTTCATGTCTCCACTATAACCAAGACGCTTCATCGCATGGAAGGAGCCCCTTGCAGGGAGGCCCTCCACCGCGATCGTGGCGGCGGAGGATCGGTCCCGATTTCGATCAACTGAGCCGCTCTTACCGCCTGCGCCGCACCGCAGCCAGCGCGAACGGAAGCAGCAGCGCCCCGCCCAGGCCCATCGCGGCTTCGCCGACCGTGATCGCGCTGAATGGGCTCCGGCCCTGCGCCTCGGCCATCACCACGGCGGTTTGCAGCATCGATTCGACATCACGGTCCGACGCGGCGCGCGGCCAGTTGCCCTCCCGACTCCGCGGCACCTTCACGAACGAGATCTCCTGGTTGCCGTCGGCCAATGCGGCGAGGATCGACACCTCCGCGCCCGATGTGCCGTCCGTGCCGTGGATCGCGAGGACCCAGTTGCCTTCCTCCGGGATCTTGCCCCAGGCGGCCCACACGCCCTCGTCGCCCACCGGCGTGAATTTCAGGGGAAGCGACACGCGCTCACCGTCCACGACGCCCTCGGCCGTACCCTCGACCGGGAACTGGCCCGCGTTTTCGTGGTGATAGATGCGCACCAGCGCCAGCGCTCCGCGCGTCTCCTTGTCCAGCCTGTTGGGGGGATACTCGAGACTGATCCACGGGGGGCCGGCGATCGCGATCGTGGCGGCCACCAGCAGTGGCGCCGTGGCCAGGATCGCAGGCCGGGCAAAGGTCTTCAGGGCAATCCACTTCATCGTCATCCTCCTGTCGGGGGGTCGGGCGTGGGTTCGAATTCGGCGCCCTCCGCCGTCCGCTCCCCGCCACCTCGGCGCTACAGAATTGGGATGCCGCCCGCCCGGAGGATTGTTTGAACGGGCCTGACATCCGGCGCGTAAGGGGCATGGCGGCCCGTAGGGCCGAGATCTTGGCCCCTCCCGCCCTTGCGTCCCGCCCTACCGTGGAGCAAACAATTCAGGTGTCCTCGATGTCCTAACGCTGAGAGAACGGACCACCGCCGTGCCGGAGGAGAGGGACATTAGCCCAGCCGAGCAGGCACAGGCTCCGCTGTCCGAAGAGGACGAGTCTCTCGTCCACCGCGCGCAGGGCGGTGACGCGCGGGCCTTCGAGGAGCTGTACCGGACGCACGTGGACCGGGTGTACGCGCTCTGCCTTCGGATGAGCGCCGACCGGGAGCGGGCGGAGCAGCTGACGCAGGACACGTTCGTTCGCTGCTGGGAGAAGCTGGGCACGTTCAGAGGAGACAGCTTGTTTTCCTCGTGGCTGTACCGGATGGCGGTGAACGTGGTGCTGAATGACCAGCGGTCGCGGAAGCGAAGGCACTTGAGGCTGGAATCGACGGGTGATTTGGGCAGATACGGGCGGGCGGCGCCGGAGGGGAGGACGGAGGAGCGGATCGACGTGGAGCGGGCCCTGGCGGGCCTTCCGGAAGCCGCCCGAACCGCATTGGTGCTGTATGGAATCGAGGGATACAAGTACCGCGAGATCGCAGAGATGACGGGACTCGCGGAGGGAACGATAAAGGCGCAGATCCACAGGGCGCGAAAGCTCCTGCAGGAGGCGCTGCACGGGGACGTTGAGGGGACGAGTGAATCATGACGGACCATAGAGACATGGAGGACAGGCCAGGCGGTATCGGAGCGGAGGAGGACCTCCTCGGCCCCGACCTGCGTGCGCTGTTGAGTACCCTGCCGAAGGCACTGCCGCCGGAGAGGGATCTCACGCAAGAGATCGCGGCACAGACGTGGGACAGCCGCGAGAGGCTGCCCGGTGCCGCTGATATAGATGCTGACGCAACAAAACGGCGACGTCAGCCCTACCCGTGGTGGAGCGGGCAGGGACTGAAGCTGGCGGCGGCCGCGGTAGCCTTGATCGTCGTCACGTCAGCCGTAACCACCGTGTTGGTGAGAGACCAGGCTGGCAACCGGGACGATGCAGCAGCAACAGTTGCTGGCGCAGCAATAAATGAAGATCCGTCGGTCATGGAAGCGACGTTCGTTCGGGACATGGACGTCGAGAACCAGTTCTCTTCGGCGATCGCTGACATGGTGGCGGCCCTGGAGGCGAATCGTGACCAGCTTCCGCCGGAGACGGTGCAGTTGATCGAAGAGAACCTCAGGATCATCGACGAGGCGATCCAGCATTCGCTGGCGGCGCTGGAGTCGGCGCCGCAGAGTCTGCCGTTGCAGCAGGCGGTCATGACCTCGTACGAAAGAAAGCTGGACTTCCTGCGGCAGGCAGCCGCGATCACGGCAGAAGGCTGATATGAAGATTGCCCGCTCCATTCTCGCGACAGCACTGGTGGCCCTGACATTCCCGCTCGTGGCCACGGCCCAGCAGCAGGTGGACAGCCGCCACGCGGTGAACCCCGACTCGTATATCCGGATCTACATGGAGACGGAAGGCACGATCCGGATCGCCGGGTGGGGCAAGGACAGCGTCGCGTTCAGCGGCACCGCCGACGAGAGCCTGCCCGAGCTCGACTTCGGGATCGCGAAGGAGGGGAAGGCGGCCAAGGGCGGGATCTGGACGGACAAGAAAGGCAAGGGGGCCGTAGACCTCGACATCTTCGTTCCCGAGGGCGCGACGGTGTGGGTGAAGACGACCGGGGCGTCGGTCGACATCGAGGACATCACCGGGGGAGTGGACATCTACACGGTCTCCGGGGACGTCACCTTCTCCGGAAGCCCCAAGCAGCTGTACGCCGAGTCGATGGGTGGGGAAGTCTCGATCACCGGTGAGTCCAGGTCCATCCGGGCCAAGACGGGCAAAGGCCCGATCACCTTCCGCGGCTCGGTCGAGGACGTGACCCTGGTCACGGTAGGAGGAAAGATTACCGTGAGCGGCCCGCGCCTCAGGCAGGGCCACTTCGAGAGTGTGACCGGCGACATCGTGTTCGACGGGGCACTCGAGCCCGGCAGCTCGGTTGGATTTCAGACGCACAGCGGACGGGTGGAGATGACGCTGCCCCGCGATGCCGGGGCGAATTGCGTGGTCACCACCATCGAGGGCGAGTTGCAGGTGGACTTCGACGTACCCGGGGCCATGGAGCGGGACGGCGCCCAGGGCCCCGAGACGGAGTTTACGATCGGCGACGGCGGGGCCAACGTGAAGATCCAGACGTTCAACGGAGCGGTGGCGATCCGCCGGCGGTAGAGAGGAGCCGCATGCCCGAACGCAACTGCGATCACCTGTCCCAGGCCGTCGAGGGCGTGACGCCCTCCGACGAGGGTTGCACCGAGTGCCTCGACTCGGGCTTTGAATGGGTTCACCTGCGGATGTGCATGGTGTGCGGACACGTGGGGTGCTGTGATTCTTCTCCCGGCAAGCACGCCACTCGCCACTTCGTCGAGACAGGCCACAACGTAATGCAGTCCTTCGAGCCGGGCGAAACCTGGGGCTGGTGCTACGAGCATGAGCGCTATCTGGGGCCCTTCGAGTCCGTGCGTTGACCTCTCGCGCGGCACGCGGCGGGATCGGCGGAAGCCGGGTGTTCGGCGCTCTTCTCCTGGCCCTGTGGCTGACGATCGCGATCCTCTCGATTCAGCTAGGGGCTGACTACTACCGCCTTCCCCTCGGCGATCGCCCCTTCGCGGCGGATCACGAGGTCCTCAAGCCATCGGGTCTCATTGGGCACGGGTACGGGATCGCGGGCACGGCCATGATGCTCATCGGCGTCATCCTCTACTCCACCCGCAAGCGGGTGTCGTGGCTCGGCGGCGCCGGCGGGCTCGGCAACTGGCTCCAGTTCCACATCTTCCTGTGCACGCTGGGTCCGTTCCTCGTCCTGCTGCATACTACCTTCAAGTTCGGGGGCATCGTTTCGATCGCCTTCTGGAGCATGGCGGTGGTGGTGGTGAGTGGCGTGTTCGGACGGTACGTGTTCGCCCGCATCCCGAAGGCGATGGACGGCACGTTCCGCGGCATCCAGGAGATCGAGCGCGAGGCCGGTGGCCTGGAAGAAGAGATCCGTGCGGCGGGCGCCGTGCCGGCCGGACAGGTCGAGGCCCTGCTGGCCGGACCCTCTCTGCGCGCTCCCCGCGGCACCCTCGACGCCCTGTGGCTGGCGCTTCGAGGAGACGTGGCGACTCGCCTCCATCTGGCCCGCGGCCGTCGGACTTTGAACCGGGCGAAGGTCGCGCCGGAGGTGCGCCGCCGTACCCTCGGCCTCCTCCGCAGCCGCCTGGCGCTCGAGCAGCAGGGCCGCCTCCTCCTCCCCTTCCAGCGCCTGTTTTCCTACTGGCACATCCTTCACCTGCCGCTCGCCATCGTGCTCCTGATTGTGACCGTCGTCCACGTCGTGGTGGCCTTCCTGTTCGGCTACGTGTGGATATTCTGACCGGAAACCCGCATACATTCAGGCAAAACGTTGCATGTCCGGCGCGGTGCGTTTTCGGCTAAGTGCCTGTCTCGCAACGCTCT